>Ga0163154_10002993_pt1 | contig 24018 bp, 16 predicted proteins | sample OliLakLV19MP9P1_FD_148649 | JGI IMG/M metagenome (GOLD analysis project Ga0163154, IMG submission 148649) | Freshwater microbial mat bacterial communities from Lake Vanda, McMurdo Dry Valleys, Antarctica - Oligotrophic Lake LV.19.MP9.P1 | ecosystem: Environmental > Aquatic > Freshwater > Lake >... | reverse complement strand
AATTATCAGAGAGAAGGTTGGTAATATTGTAAGAACTAGCATGAAAAATCAAGGCTCTTTATTGGAGTAGGTTAGATATTGGGAGCAATTTTGGAAAAAATCCATCGTCAAATTTTTTACTCTTCTTGAATACTTTTCCTATTTATGATGTAGGAAAATTAGATACAAAAATCTCAAAGATTGATAATTAAATTTGAAGGATTCCCGCGAGAGGGATAGTAAGGGCGCTTTAGCGGTCGCTAGGCGACCGAAGCCCTGCATAGCCCGACCCCAACGGATCGTGAATTTATTCAATACATTTGAATTAATTCGGAACTACGAGAGGTCTTTGGGGACTCGCCCGCAAGTTGTGGTTCATCTTTGTTAGGGGAGGCAGCTTAAATTTGAATCTCGTGAAGAGGGTTAAGTCACAGAATATTTTCAGTAAGAAAATATTCTACAAATCATTGATGAGAGAAATTATCGGAAGGTGCGGCTGGATCACCTCCTTTTATAAAGGAACAATTTAACCATCCCTTGTTAGATGAATCGGAATGGTCACGCTACGTTGTATATTGTAAATGATTGGTTGGAAACAACCAAAGACAAATGCCAGTTATATGGCTTAAGTAAGAAAAAAGCCTCACCTAAGCAGTGGGGCTTTTTTTGTTTGTTGGGGATGGAATTAACTATATAGGAAGTTGGTAAGGTGTAAACATACGTCGATTCGAGTTCTAGTTTTTCTAAATTGAATGTATACGGAGGAAATTTGAATTGTTCGTCTTCTTCTAGGGTTACATCGTAAACGTATTGACTAGTATTATTTAATTTCATAAGAACCTCTTAAAAACCAATAGAATTAAGAGGTGGGACTAAGAAGGTTTTATTGATTGTCTTTATAGCATATTACGGTTGTTTCCCAAGTTTTTTTATTATGTATAAAGACGTTTTGTGTGTGAACATACACGATAAAAGCATACTCATCGATCATTTCATCGGACCATATCGATCCCGTTTGCTGCTCCCAACGCTTAGTTAATCCTGACTCGTAGGCCTTTTCCACTTCAGATATTGTTGGCAAACGCATTCCGATACTTTCACATTTCTTTTTTCCCTCGTACCAATTCATTTCTCCTTGCATGGAACTCCAGGATTTGTATTCAACAAATAGTTTCAAAATGTTACAATTTTCGAAGAAAAGAAGCATGAAAAAAATAAGTAAGACGGATCTCATAGAGAATAGATTTTATTTAACCATTTAGAGAAGTCCATCGTCTTTTGAAAAGATCCAGTCTCCGAATCCAGAAGGGAAGCCTGATATTCGCGACAGAATGTCCATTACTTGCGGTGAGCCCGCCGTACCGTGAGAAGCCAATCGGCTTAAAGGCGACTATATTTTTCCAATAGCCGAGAAGTTTTTCAACATCTGCTAACTTCCAATTTGAAATTTTGCAAAAATGGATTCAACTTTTTCCGTTTTACTGGCAATAAAATTTCTAAAATGGTTTTGCCTTAAATATTTGTGTTCTGATTCTCGAGTGAAGGCTGGCGAATAAGAATTCTCTTTTGTTTTTAAAGAAATGAAAATAAGTGTCTTCATTTCCCGGCGAGAGGGATAGCAAGGGCGCGTTAGCGGTCGCAAGGCGACCACAGCCCTGGATAGCCCGACTCCAATGAACTTCAACAATTGTTCAAGGACTTAAAATGAAATATCTATACTTCATCCTATTCTTGGGGACTCGCCCGAAAAGAATTTTCTTAAACGCAATGAGAGGTAGATCGAAAGTGAAACTCGTGAAGGGGGTTAAGTCACAGAATATTTTCCGTAAGAAAATATTCTACAAATCATTGATGAGAGAAATTATCGGAAGGTGCGGCTGGATCACCTCCTTTTATAAAGGAACAATTTAACCATCCCTTGTTAGATGAATCGGAATGGTCACGCTACGTTGTATATTGTAAATGAATCTAGTTGGCTTTCGTTCCGAAAGCACTCCTCGGTTTTCAACCTTCGTCGTCTAGAAACAGTCTCCCAGACTGTTTCTGTGTTCTATATTGTAAATGTCCCTTCGACAGGCTCAGGAGCCGGTTCGAAACAACTAAAGACAAATGCCAGTTATATGGTTGAAGAAAGTAAGCCTCACCTAAACAGTGGGGCTTTTTTTGTTTGTTGGGGAGGGAATTAACTATATAGGAAGTTGGTAAGGCTTTTACCAGATCCGATCCACAAATACCAAAGCCCGATTTTCTTTTTTTTGCATAATACGATCCTCGTGTTTGAGTATTTTTATGCCGAATTGGTTTGCAAATCGAGAAAAAAAATTTTGCAAAACTGCCCAGGCCCTTAAATCTCCTGATTTTGCTTCGTACCAAAACCCTCAGAGAAATCGGAATTCTACATTCTTCCCTTTTCTTTGAGCCTATTACGCAAAGCTTTGGCCATTTCTTTGTCCTTTTGTTTCCGTTTTCTAGCCTCGACAGGATCCATAAGAACCTTGTGAGCCTGCAATTCTTTCAGCAGTTTTCGATAAGACGCATAACGTTCTTCCTGAATTGCTCTCGCTTTGATCGCGACTTGGACCGCACAACCCGGTTCCTCCCGATGAGTACAATCTCTGAAACGACAATCCAAAGCTGCGGAAGCGATCTCAGGAAAGATAAGTTCGATCTCGTTCTCATCTCCTCCAGAAAAAAGACCCACTTCTCGAATACCGGGGTTGTCCATCAAAATTCCGCCCTGAGGCAAAAGAAAGAGTTCCCTGTGAGTCGTTGTATGTCTTCCAGTTCCGTCGCTAGCCTTGAGAGTATTCGTTTTTTGAATCACCGTGCCTAACAAAGAATTGATGATCGTAGACTTTCCGGCTCCCGACGAACCTAAAAACGCAATCGTTTTTCCGGGTCGAACGAATTCCATCAGACTTTCCGTTTGTAATGGGTCCAAAGCCGAAATCAGAATCACAGGAATTTCCCCTGCGATTTTTTTAATTTCCGCGAATTTTGGCTCTGGGTCCTCGCATAGATCTCGCTTGTTCAAGACGATTGCGACTTCGGCGCCGCTGATCTTTGCCAAGAAGAGATAACGTTCGATTCTTCTCGGACTGTAGTCGTTGTCGAGACCCATGATCACGAGTAACAAATCGATATTCGAAGCGATCGCCTGTGATTGATTTCGTTTTCCGGGACTCGATCTTTTTAACAGGGTCTTTCTCGGAAGAATTCGTTCGACGATACAAAGATCGTCCCCTTCGATTTCTCGGACAAGAATCCAATCTCCCGTAACAAGTGTGTTTCCGGAAGATAACAAAATCCCAGATGGGATTCCGCGACGTTCCCCGGAATCCGTTAGAATTTTAGAATATTCTCCATAAACTGAAATGACCCGTGCAGGGATAAGATCGACCAAGGGTTCCGAAAGAAATAATTCTGGTTCCCAGCCGTATGAGGTGAGCAGTGATTTTGATTGTGACATTTGATTCCTTCTGATTTTGAAATGGATACAAAACTCCCTTCCCTTTTTCAGGATTGTGCGGAGTTAGAATTTCAGAATGGAATCAAACAATCATATTCAGTTTTCTGAATTTCACAATAGAAGATCCGGTCCAAAACGTCAATCAAAGAATGAATACGTATAAAAGAGACGAATTAGAAAAACTTAAATTTAACTACATAGGAAGTTGGTAAGGCTTTTACCAGATCCGATCCCCAAAAAAACAAAAGGGATAATTGATTCTTGCGATACAATGCCCATTATGCGAAATGAATCGGCTGAAAGGCCACTCTATTTTACAACCTTGTGCAATCTAAAGTAATACAGCTCGAAAAACGCTTTCACAACGAGAGTTATGACTGGACCAACTAATGGAAGTTTTATCATTAATATGATAGCTCCGAAATAGAAAATTAAAAATGAAAAGTAAACAACTCCTGCTAGGGATCCGTAATCTGATTCTTCTGAAATTTTTTCTTTTCCCCTCATTGTCTGGAAAGCAATTACCATCATTTGGAATTGATTGTTCTTAGGAACGGGTGGGGTCCCAAGGGCAAGCCAGGCCCAAGACTTTTCTTCATTTCGATATTCACGGTTTCGAAAAAAGTCGATCACTCTCGGCGCATAACGATACAATGTAAATAGAAACATACCCCAAATATAATACTGATCACTTGGGGAAAGAGAATTGTATAATTTAGGGAAAGTAAAATTAGCCCCCATACCACCTGTACAAGCAACACTCAAGAAAAGCTCGATGAGTAAGTAGAAAAAGAAATTAAAACCAATCAGCAGTGCAATGATACAAGCGATAGAGATAATTAAAATGCATCCGAAAAAGAGGATAAAGAACACATAGAAAATTTTTCCAATCCATGGTTGTGGAATCTCCAAGTCACGAAGTCCCATTTCTTTTCCTTGTTTAACGGCGGTAAAGAGTGAAATCGATGTTAACCGAAGTAGTCCATAGCCAAAAACAAAATAAAGTTCAGGATATAAGGGTAACATGATATTTCTTGGCTCTGTGGAAAAAATGAACAAGCCGAGAAGGGGAGCTAGATCTGCAATAAAGTCGGACCATTCTTTTTTCGACCAAGGCAGTAAACTTAGAAAAAAATTTTTCACAATTGGTAAAGGATCGTAGATTCACTCAATTCGATAAATCCGATTTTTAGCTTACCTCATAGGAATTTGGTTATTCTATTAACAGATCCAATCTCCAAAAAGACAAAAGGGATACCTGATTTTTGCGACACAATGGCCATTCTAGGAAGCTAACTGGCTTAAAGGCGACTATATTTTCGCGAAAAATTGCTGACACCCCCTGATCTATAGAAATAGTATCGTACTTCTGAAGCCATAACGTTATGAAAATTGGAAATTCAACCTTCCTTACAATCTCTCCATGAACGACTCCGAAAGGATTTCCCCTTGATCCGATTGCCTGTGAGAACTAATGAAAAAAAGGCTCTATCTTCATTTGAAAAATTGAATAGACTACAGTTCTTTTTTTTTAGAAAGTTAGTTGCTGTGTCTTTTAAATTGCTAAATTTCTTGATGAGAACCAATCCTAGAAAAATTTTTCAAATTGCAATTTCCCTTTTTGCAGTTAGCATTTCTTTTTTCTTTTCCAATTGCAAGATCATGGACACAAGCTGTGCCGAAATGGATCCAAATTGTAATCCGATCCAACTTGGTTTGATCAATCTGATTGTAGGTTCCAGAAGTAATTCCCCACCAACGATTTCCTATTCTGGAAGTCCCTATATATTTCCTACAAATGCCGCCATCACCACAATCTCACCAACTGTAACTGGAAACCCAAATTCTTGCACATCCTCACCGGCACTTCCCACAGGACTTTCCATCAATCCTACCACTTGTGCTCTATCAGGAACACCTACCGTAGCGCAAGTCGCAACTACTTATACAATCACCGCAGGCAATGCACTCGGAACGGGAACTGCGACTATTTCGATTCAACTGAATGCCTCTTTAGGCAGTTGGACGGGAAGAGCTACTCCCGTTTACTCATGGACAAGTGTTACCTATGGAAACGGACTATTTGTTGCAGTCGCAAATAATGCAGTCATGACATCTCCAGATGGTATTACCTGGACAGAAAGAACTTCTGCCATATCCAATGTGACAACAGTCACTTATGGAAATGGGCAATTTGTTGCAGTTGCAAATAGTGGAGTCAACCAAGCAATGACATCTCCTGATGGTATTAACTGGACAGCAAGAACGGCTGCCTCCACCAATCCATGGAATAGCGTCACCTATGGAAATAGTCTATTTGTTGCTGTCGCACCTTCTGGATTCCAAAGAGTCATGACATCTCCAGACGGTATTACATGGACAGGAAGTGTAGCTGCCCCTGACACAAATGGTTGGCAAGCGGTCAACTATGGAAATGGACAATTTGTGGGACTTGCTACTTCCGGAACCAATCGAGTTATGATATCTAATGATGGAATTAACTGGAATAATCGACCTTGCCCAACGAATAGTTGGGTTTCAGTTACCTATGGAAATGGACTTTATGTTGCAGTATCACTTGCTGGAACCAATCGAGTCATGACATCTCCTGATGGTATAACATGGACAGGAAGAACCTCAACTAGTGAAGGCAATCAATGGGTGGGTATAACCTATGCAAATGGGTTATTCGTTGCAGTAGCAAATAGTGGAACCACTCGAGTCATGACATCTTCTGATGGAATTAACTGGACCGGAATTACTTCATCGAATGAAGTCAATCAATGGCGTAGTGTCGCATATGGAAATGGATTGTTTGTAGCCGTCGCTTCTAGTGGAACAGATCTCGTCATGACAGCAACTTATCCGTAGAATTAATTACATTATGAAATCAAAATACAAATCTTTTGTTCTATATTCTACTATGTTAGTTTGTTTTTTGGTTTTAAGTCCCGCATTTTCAGAAACAATTCTTCTGAAAAATGGACAAATCCTTTCTGGAAAAATTTTAGATCAAAATCTAAAAGACGTCGTGCTTCAAGAAGAAGATGGAACAAAAAAAAGCATCCCTTCTTACTTGATTCGAAAAATTACCTTCAGAACAAAAAAAGAAGTAGAGGATGAACTTGTAAAAGAAAAGTTAAAAAACGCAAAGACAAATCTTGAAAAAAATTCTGATGTAACAACTATAATTATAGAGAAACCTGATGTAGAAGTCATTCCTTCCAGAACTAGAATTCTATTGTATTCTGCCATTCTTCCAGGCTTAGGTCAATACAAAGAAGGAAGAAGAAGAGCTTCCTATTACTGGTTTGGAAGTTTGGCTGCTCTAACAGTAGCTTCAGCCGCATTGTATGAAGACGCAGCATCCAAAAGAAGAACCTACGAAAAAACCAGTATGGAATTTGGAAATAATACATTTATTTTTAGCAATTTAGGAATTTTGAATGCGTCAAATCAAGATGTTTACAATCTTCTTGAGTCAAGAAACATTTCGAATGATAGAACAGCTATGTTAAGTGCAGCTAATTTAGTAAATTCTGTTTCTTCAGTGTTCTTAGCTTTTTATGTGGCAAACCTTTTGGATGCGTATCTGTTTTACCCAACCGAGAAACAATCGATTTCTATAAAAGTCATTCCAGAACTGATACCAAGGACATTTTCGCAAGCTCCCATGATTCAAACCAATTCTGTTTCAAGAATTCCCTATATCCAAGTTCAGTGGGAATATCGATTTTAAATTTTTGACGTATAAAAAAAATCTTTATCCACTAGTTTTTACAGTCATCTCTGATTCCATCGATCACATACTCTTTTAATCAATTAGGAATTTCCTTGGAAAATAGAGAAGTCACTCTTGCTGATAGAAAAAAAACATTTGGTTGCGTGCGCTGGTCCTATCCGAATTGAATTTGAAAATAGAAATGCGTTTGTTGGTGTAATGATACTTGGAAATGATATTCTGTTAGGTGCTATCCCAATAGAAGATATAAATATGATCATTCATCCCGCCAGCCGAACTCTAAGAGAGTCCCGTTTTTGAATCAGGACAAAAAAAGTCATCAGCAAAGAAGTTCCCAAAGTTTCTCTTGGATTCTTTTTAAAATAATCTTCACCAAAGAGTAATACGTAATTTAAACATACCTTACATTAGCCTGAAACATCTGTTCTAACAGTCGCTACTGGCAAATTATCGCTAGATAGCTTCTAATCTAGAATGAATTGTAATCCGGTATAAAGATAACCTCCTAACTAGTTTTTATAAGAATGATTTTATTGCAAATTACTGTAATATTTTTAATAAAATAGAGAAAAAAAATCCCCATTTTTTTTTAATTTGTTCGCCTTTTGTCCTCGAATCTTCGAATCTGGCGTTAGTTGACCGTAGGTGTTAATTGCACATACAAAGACTCGCGTTCGGTGAATTCATAAATATACACCTGAATGTGAAAATTGAAAATAAAATATTGTTGGCATTAAATATGAAAAATGTAATCTCTTTACTCTCGATCTTATTGTTTGCCCTGTTTTTTGTTAACTGTCCGGGTGCTGGTGGTGGCGGCAGTGATGCATCAGGATTGATTTTAGCCTTAGGTGGCGCCTCACCAACAGCTTCCTCTTCTTCAAGTGCTTCTAGCACTTCTAGCACGACAACCGATACAAGCGATCCTGCTCAATTAACACCTACGATACGTCTCTTTGAAAGTTCGAATGCGCTAACAGATACTGCAACATTGGATTTAGGCAATGCAGTTCAAAATACACTCGGAACACAGTTCACCGTAACCATTCAAAACAATGGTCAGGCAAATTTAACTTTAAGTTCCTCGCCTGCCGTTCAAAAAACCGGAACCGATTCTGCGCAGTTTACCCTAGGACAACCGAGTAGTACGACTCTGACCCCGGCTTCAACAACAAACTTTACTATCCGTTTTACGCCAGCCGCCGGTCAAAGTGGGGTAAAAACAGCACAATTGAGAATTGCATCCAATGACCCGAATACTCCGACTTTCATTTTAAACCTAACAGCCAAAGCTACGTTAACGGCAGAGCCAGAGATTGATGTAAAACAAGGATCTACGGTTTATACGACAAACACAAATACCTACGATTTTGGCAATGTGCGTTCGACACTGAGTGGGTCTGCCGTGACCTTTACCATTCGAAATTTAGGCACCGCCAACCTAACTTTAACCGTGCCACCAACATTATCAGGGGCAAATGGAAATCAATTCTCTGTTAATGCGGCTGGGATGTCCCCCTCCTTAGCAGTAAATAATACGACCACGTTTACAGTCACGTTTTCACCTACTTCCGAAGGTACAAAAAACGCGACAGTCTCGATTGCAAATAATGATACGGATGAAGCTCCTTTTACTTTTAATTTAACTGGATTTGCGACTGCGGCCCCAGCACCAGAAATCAACGTCCAACTGGTTTCAAATTCAGGGAACATTCTAGATGGAACAGGAACCTATACATTTTCAAACGTACAAGAAGGCAATAGCGGGTCAGCAGTACAATTCCGAATCCAAAATTTAGGTGATGCCGATTTGACTTTATCTGGCTCACCCATCATAAACCTTGGCGGAACTAATGCTGATCAGTTCAACGTTTCCGTACAACCAGCGTCTTCAACGATCACTTCTGGAAATAGCATTACTTTTTCCGTAGTTTTTTCACCAACGACAGCAGGATCAAAGTCAGCGACAATTTCTTTTGCAAATAATGATTCTGACGAAAATCCATATAATTTTGCGATCTCCGGTGTTGCGACTGCCACTCCTGCCCCAGAAATCAATGTCCAACAAAACTCTACAGACATAGCTTCTGCTGGAACCTATTCTGGAATTGGTAGTGTTCGCATTGGAACAACGAGTTCGACTACGACATTCACGATTCAGAATATAGGAAATGCGACACTTAACTTATCAGGTTCTCCGAATGTGGCGATTTCTGGATCTGATGCAGCGATGTTTAGTGTCGTCAGTCAACCCTCTGTAAGCACCGTTAGTTCATCGGGAAGTACAACATTTACGGTTAATTTTTCACCTACCTCGACGGGCAGTAAATCGGCAGTATTAACGATTGCTAATAACGATTCGAATGAGGGAAGTTATACGATTAATTTGAGTGCAACGGGCACGGTTCCTTCCGCATCGTGTTCTCCAGTCGTGACCACTTGATCTAAGAGTAGCTCTGCAGGTTCACTTGCAAATTATTTTGGCACTGGTCTAACGCTCTATTGGGCTTCACCAGTTACAATTGCAACGACAACCTCTAACCCTTCGGTCATTTATTATATAGACCAACCACATTCCGTCACTGGAGACAATGGATACGTCTTCAATTATTTATTAAATACTTCTAATCAATATCTGATCGGAAGAGACGGAGTCGGTAACACAACTTATACGGGTCTCTATCCATATGGACGAAACAACAACGAATATATTAAATTGGATTCTACTGGCACGATTCCGACTTATTCGCCTAGCTCGGGATCTACAAATACATTGAAATTTGAAATCAATTCGGGAGTCAATTTTTCCAGTACGACGGCAAATTATAAGGTCATACAAAATTGCAATCCGAGTTTAAATGAAGAACAATCCTTTACCTCTGTGTCAGGATCAGACAGTTCAAGCGGTCTCAGCAAAGTATGGACCTATCGAAAAAAATTAAAGATTAAGTTAATCTTTATTTCTGGTACATATGCCACACCTACAGAAGCCGGAATTCAGACTGCTGTGGATCGGATGAAGTCGATCTATGCGCAAGATTCGGTAAAGATAGATTTAGAATTTACTGCTGCAACCCTAACAGCTTCTGAGTTTCAAACCATCACGGATCTTTCGAGTGATACAGGTTTGGTGACCGGTTCTCTTTCTAAACTCTATGTATCATCGTCTGCTACGCAAAGTTCGGACAGTCTGAACATATTCTTTACCGCAAGCGAATCCGAAGTAGGGGGTGTACTTGGGATAGCAGCAGGTATTCCAGGTGTGCCAGGAATCACGGGAACAAAAAAATCTGGTATGATTGTGTTCTTAGAGGCACATAGAAGTAGCGGATCAGCTGGAACTGCATTATCAGCTGCGGATCAGACTTTTATGGGAGATACCATGGCCCACGAAGCAGGCCATTTCCTTGGGTTGTTCCATACCAATGAAAGAGGAGGATACAATTCGTCTTCTTCCTCTGGTACTTACAGAAAAGATGCACTTTCAGATACTCCTTATTGTTTATCAACTCGTGATCTAAACTCAAATGGAGTTGTAGATATCAGCGAGTGCAGTCTCACTGGTTTTACAAACTCAGGCGCTTCAAATTTGATGTTTTGGGCTGGTGACGGTGTTACTTCTCAAACGCAATTAACGGGGGAACAAGGTTGGATTCTTAGAAACTATCCAATCGTTTATTAATAGGAGCAATTATGAAATCATTCATTACATTTATTATTTTTTTCCTAATCGGCGGAAACGCATTATGGTCACAAGGCTTAGACTCTTCAACCTATAGCCGATTAAAAGGTGTGATTCTCCAAACTGGTCACCAACAAATAGAAGATCTGAGAACACAAGTGGATCAGATTACATCTGATCCAGCACCTTATTTAAAAGTTATCTCTGGTGAATCAGGAATCAGAATTTATGCGAAAGAAAGAGCAATTCTTTTATTACAATTTTATCCAACAGAAGAAACCGAAACATTTTTGCAGCAAAAGATCGGTGATGATGCAGCTCCAAAATCGCTTCGAAACTTTGCTGTTAGGTCCTACGCTAACGGTTTTTACTGGCGTAACCAAAGCAAGGTGGAAGGTTTTCTAAAAGAATTTAGATCAGAAAGTACGCTTCGCAGTACTGTCGATCGCTCCTTAGAAGATGTTAAGTCGAAAGGACCTGGAAAATCATTTCAGAAACCGAAACTAGAAGACCTGCAAAAACAAAAGAAAGATCGATAGGATGATTTCTGATCCCGACGATTTTAACCGAAATGGCTAGTTTAGAGTAACAAATAAAAAAACAATGCATGGTTAATTTTAATGTTGGGGAATCAGTTTAAATAATGATTTCACATGTTTGAATCGCAATGGCCTTTATGCGTAATGAGACTTCAGGCAAATAGTGGGAAGCATCTCTCATCATATCACTCGAGAGATCATCATTTGGTCCTAAATGGAATATTTCTGTCATGGGGTCTAACAAACATACGAGTGTGGATTTCGCGGAAAAAATCGAAACTATGTATAATCATTTTGAAATGGACATACTGATCCCTTGCAAATCTCAGTTTTCCTAGATAGTTACTAGTGGATATCTGTTTCGTTTCTAGCACGGAATTTTACCGAATTTGGTTTCGATTTTTACCGCCTAATTTACAATAAATGAACGATAGTGATTTATCCAGAGGAATTTGTATTCCCATTCGCGGAGAAGGGCAGGCGTATAAGTTCAATTGTCTTTTTTCGAAGTAATGAAAATAAGTCTTCTATCTCCGCGAGAGGGATAGAAAGGGCGCGTTAGCGGTCGCTTGGCGACCGAAGCCCTGCTTAGCCCGACCCCAAGGTATTGCGGAGTGTATTAATATATCAGAAATAAATTTCTAAATTGAATCCGATGTTTGGGGGCTCGCCCCGAAGCAGATATCCTTTACATCATAGAGAGGATGTTCGAAAGCCAAACTCGTGAAGAAAGTGAAGTCATAGATTATTTTCCATAAGTAAATATTCACCGCTACGTTGTATTTTGTAAATGATGAAAGATGGAAAGGTTCGCGGACATTCTGTACGAATGCAAGATCCACTAATAAAAGAATTTTACAATGATTTGAAATAATTAGAAGAAAGGCTGGCTCTAGAAATTATTGATTTGATTTTGTAGTAAAAGTATATTTGATTCCAGCAGTGAATCGATTTCCGTTGCGCACTCTAATTTTGATTCTATTTTTGGTTCTTTTTTCTTGCAATGAACCGGTAAAAACGAACGCCTGCGACACAACATCTCTTGATTTTCTGAAAATGCAGTTATTGCTTACAGCTACGAACAATAAGACATCATTCTGTGGAGCTGCGTCAAATTTAAATTCAACTTCCAGTCCTAGAGGAATTACTCTCTCGGCACCTACATTAGGTTATACTATAAAAAATGGAGGTCAAGACACGCTACAAATTGGTTTGACTCATGCACCAGAATCCAAGGTCATCATACCTCTCTCTGTCTCCAACTCGGCAGAGGCATCGATTTTACCATCATCCGTAACCATAACCCAGGAAAACTGGAACACTCCTCAAACCATAACCCTTACAGGCAAAGACAATGTAAACTACGGGATTACGAATTCACTAAAAGTCAATTATGGTCCATCGGTTAGTGCGGATATATCCTTCCATGGACTATCAGGTTCAAGTTCTTCCATTTTAAATCGTGACCATCGTAAGTTAATCTTTACCTCTGCCTTAACATTGGGAAATTTTGGGGGAATCACAGGTGCTGATTCTCTCTGTAATTCCGATGCAAGCAAGCCTGCAAATACTGGAACGTATAAAGCATACATTGTACAACCAGGAGTGCGAGTTGCTTCTGTATCACCAAACGCTGGTGATGGGCAAATCGACTGGGTACTGAAACCTAATCAATTTTATACTCGATCCGATGGCACACCCATTATGACGACAAACTCGGTGGCTATCTTCACAACATTTCCACTTACTAACTCTGTTTATACGGTTGGCGATGCTATATGGACTGGCTTTGCAGGTTCAAATGACTGGTTGGCCGCTGGAGGATGTTTGGGCTGGACCGATTCTGGAGCTACTGGACCGTATTCAACTGGGAATGCTACAACATTTCAGTCCTTATTGTTTGGTGGTAATGTGACCTGCTCCTACGTTCCTAGTCGACTCTATTGTGTCCAACAATAGAATTCGACAAGGTCGGTGAACTCCAAATAAGAGCTTTTTGGGGAAGGAATATGAAAAAAATTCTTAATCTTTTCAGATCTCTTATGGAAAGCAAAGAATGTTATGATCTTTTATGCTTCCGATCCTTGTAGAAATTACAAAACTGCGCAAACTTTTATAAATTGGAACAATCAAGCTTAGTTCAGCAATATCTTTTTTGAAACTACCTAACGAACTTAAAAATTAAATTTGAGTATCGAAACCAATAAATTTGATCCGAAAATGGATAGCCGAAAGAATCAGGAAACTGAAGATGAGAATATGAATTTTTTTGATAGCCTGCAAGGAAATCAATTTTCTGGAAAATTATTCCAACGAGATGAGTATATTTTTCGAGAAGGAGAACCTACATCAGAGGGAATCTGCTTATTATTGAAAGGCCAAATAAGAAGTGAATCGATCGATCGAGGTACAAAATCTATTCAACGGAATTTTACGCCAGGGATGTTGTTCGGATTGTCAGCCTTAGTTTCAGAAACTAGAATCAAATCATTCCTGGCAGATGATGATAATACTTACGTGATTTATATTAAAGAGGATGATTTCCACAAGTCGGTAGTAAATGATGAAAAGTTTTTTATCAATATACTTCAATCATCCATTGAGAGACTGCAAAGAATCCCAAGTTCTAATTTAAAAAAACCAGAAGATCAAATCAATTTGAATACACTATTAGGCGAGGGAGCCGCTAAAAAATTTCAAGCGATCAGGGATCAGAACTTAAAAATCCTTTCTTATGTTTATAAACTTAAAAGTCGGACCGCGTTACCAAACGAAATCATATTTCAAGAAGATAAATCCGAGGATTCAGATATTTATATGTTACTTGAGGGATCTGTTCATCAATTTCTAAAGACTTCTTCTGAAAATCCTGCAGAGATCCCCGTGATCGATCTGCAACCAGGAGCCTTGTTCGGATTTTTAAGAAAGAGCGATAGGGAAGGACATTTCCTAAATGCAAAAGCGGGAGCAGATGGTGCTAAATTGATTCATTTAGATTCTGATTTACTATTGAAAGTATCAAAATTAGACACTGATCTTGCTTGGTCCATTTTTCAAAATGTAGTTATAACGATTGCAATCATCGAAATGACAATGATAAAATATTGAATCATTTGGTAGGCGATCATCAATTTTTTAGATAATATTAGTTTTTTCTTAATTGGATTGAGTTTCTCCGGGGTAACAAACTCTATCGCCAAACATTTACTTTATATCCAATAAATGAATTTTTCCTTCAACTTGTGACACTGCTGATCTTATCTAAACTCAATCAAATCACCTAATAGATATTAGTTCTAATTTTTGTTCAATTCGTCAAATTATATTCGGATAAATCATTGAGCACGGAGTGCATATTGGTTTTTCGAGAGCTCGGGCTTTTTGACGTATGCATTGAATAACCAATGCACAAGCAAAGATTTGGCCTTGGAGGCATCTGGAGTTTGTTGAGCAAACCATGCCACCCGCAAGGATTTGAATATCTAAAAAGCAAAATATATTATTCCATTCACCTAACAACTCGCATAAAGGGATCGATGGGCTGATCGAAGGATAAATACGTAGTATATCCTGAGATACCTTCACTTTACGATACAAGAAACAGATTAGACATTTTTTCACGATCACTGGACCGCAAATTCTTAAAAATGAACCTTGGTATCCGTGACAGAATATCATTTATCGAAAGTTAGACGGCTTAAATGCGAATATATTTAATAAGTCCAAATAGGATTAAAGATTAAAAGAAAACTGGAAAATTGGCTTATAAGAATTGTAATTTTTAGCAAAAAAAATATAGTATGATTAAAGATTCGTCCGTCTTTAATAATAGAATGAGTCGGATCATCCTATTGTTATTCGTTTTTTTCTCTTGTAATGTGAAACCGACACCGGGTTTGCTTGGATTTTTAATGACGGGCACAGACTCTGCGACAGTGACCACAGGGACAATTGTACTTTCTCCGATTAGCGGCAATACTAATGAATTTGGTGTCGCCGCCACTTTCACGGTAGCTCTTTCAGCAAATCCTAGCGAACTAGTTTACGCCTGCTTAAAAAGTTCAGATACCACAAAAGGTGGGGTAATCAAAGAAACAAGTCCTGTATTTATCTCGAGTGTGCCATGTAATTCCTCCTATCTCCTATTTACTTCGGAAAATGGTACGACAAAGCAAACCGTTCGAATCGAAGGGGCAAGAGGAACTATAGGCGAACAATCTGACACTAATTATACGATCGAAATTTCTCTCCAAACTACAGATTCATTTTTCAGCTCTTCTCCTGCGGCCCAACTTAGCGTTATAAACAAAAACATAGATATTCCAGGCTCCTATTTTATTCGCGTATATATAAACAATTTATCAGGCACTTTAAACCTAAAGAATAACAGTTCTGAGCAATTATCTATATCACTATCTGGATATAATAATTTTCCCACTGCATTAGTTGATGGCTCCAGTTACTCGGTTTCCGTCGAATCTCAACCTACGAGCCAAGTTTGTTCCGTGCAAGGGTTACCATTTGGAACACTTTCTAGTGCTCATGCAGTTGTCACTTTTGAATGTGTTGTTGGATACATTTACAACGGGACTTTATTTGGTTCATCTAATCCACCTACAATTAACCAGAGCTATGCGAATATGGTCTCATTAGCTGGCTCCTACCCCACCGTGACAAATGGTTTTATCAATGGCACGAGTACATTAGCTCAATTTGACAATCCAATTGCAATCGCGACCGATGGCCAAAATTTATTTGTCGCTGATCTGCTCAACAATGCGATTAGAAAACTTAATATGGGTGATAACTCCGTAACAACATTGGGAACAAGCCCAAGTCCACATGGAGTTACGACAGATGGAGTCAATGTATATGTAAGTAGTTTTAGCAATCATATAATTAACAAAATCAATATATCTACAGGAACGGTTTCTCTTCTATCAGGCCAGTCGGGAAATAGTGGTAATGTTGATGGAGCAACAGGTATTTCACGATTAAATGAACCAACATATTTAACCACGGATGCTGTTAATGTTTATGTGACCGATAGATCAAACAATCAAATTAGAAAAATATCTCTCGCAACAGGTGTTACATCCTCTTTGTCTTTCTCGGGACTTACAAATGCCAATGGAATCACGACAGATGGAACATATCTCTATGTTGCCAATTCGAACAACCATCAGATTATAAGATATAACCTAACTACAAATGTACAAATAACATTGGCCGGTTCAGGAGTTCTCGGTAATGCTGATAATGCGACAGGCACGCTCGCGACATTTAATAAACCTTATGGTTTGACTATGGATGGCAGTTTCCTTTACATACTTGAAGGTGATGGAAAAAAAATTCGAAAAATGGGATTATCTTCACCTAATCCTGTGACAACGATCGCCATTCCTGCAAGTAATGGTCTTCTCGATGGCACAGTAGGCCTACCAGGTACTGCTAGGTTTTGTAACGCCTCCAATTGTGATACCTCCATCACAACAGATGGAAATTTTTTATTCCTTTCTGACCGTCACAACCATTCGATCAGAAAAATTACTTATTAGATTTTACTACTTAGGAAAGTACTTTGCCTTTTGAAGGATTCAAACCTCTTAATTCAATCGCTTTACATCCGATTTATCTGAAAATAGTTAAAGTCGGACATTACAAAATAGTGAACTTAATTTAAAATAGAATCCTTATGTAAAAAGCAAAGAATTTGAAACTCACCTGGTTCGTTTTGCTGGGAATTGGTAAATTTATCGTCTGATTTTTTTAGTATTTTTTGTATTTCAAACATAGTTGTTGAGCTAAATGCAACTTTCCGTTTTGTGTCTTTTTAGATTTAACATAATCAATTTCATTCCTTTTTAATTTTGAAGGAAAAAAAAGAAATTTAAATTAAAAACCCATCAGACGATGGGTTTTTTTACGAATTGAATTTTGATTCAGATTTAACTACTCAACGATCAATTCAACTTCTCTTGAGCCAAAGAAGTCACTATATAAAATTTTTACTATCTTACCGTTGATTGTTGCCTTGAATCCTCTTCCTTCGGGATTGATCATTAAATAGGTGTTTTTAGTTCTGTAAAATGTGTAAGTGGAAGAACTAGATTGGCTGGAAAAAAAAGAAAAAGTATTAATTTTTCGAGTCACTTCCATTCGCCTAAACAAAAAGTGTTTCTCATCTTCAGGACTTAGGGCTTATTTCAGGAAGATAAATAGCTAAAAAGAGAAAAAATTTTAGCGTAAAATCTTACTCGAGAATTTGAATTGGTTTGCTATAATTTATTGCAGAGCAAATGGAACGGGGAAAAAGGATTCAAATAAGAATTCTACCCTAATTAAGTCCAAAGATTTTTCTTTACAACGACGATAATGGTATTACTATATTTATTACCGTATTTACTAACAGGTTACGGCGATGCGAAAAATAATAATTATTTTAAGTTTAATTTTTTTAGTTGGATGCAGCATCCCGAATCTTGCCCGCAGTCCTCTTGAGTTTTTTGGACTATTACGATTCTTCAATAATAAATCATCTACACAGACAGAATTCGTATTAGGTGGTGCGGTCTCTGGAATATTGTCAGGCGGCTCAGTCACACTTCAAAATGCATCTGAAAGTTTGACAATCACGAGTGATGGAAATTTTACCTTCCCTACAAAATTCAAAACGGGAACGAAGTATGAGGTAAGCATTTCCACTTCCGGAAATTTAGCGATGACGTGCAATTTATCCGATGGCAGTGGAACCATACAGACAGCAGACATCACAAATATCAATGTAAGTTGCGGCTGGGGGAGTGATTATTATGAAGTCGGAGTGAGTGTCACGGGTATTTCATCGAGCATTACGGTTCAAAATAATGGATCCGATTCTCAAACATTTAGTTCTGCTGGATTGTATAAATTTAACACCCGTATAAAAACTGGATCCGCCTATGCGGTTACAATCGCTTCACAAACGGCAGGAAGCGTTTGCGCACTTATAGAGCCCACATTGAGTGTAGGAAACATAGGCACAACGAATGTGATTGTATTCATTCGATGTGTGCCTGGGTATTTGAGTGGTGGAACGATCCAATCGGTTGCCGCTGCAACACTTGTTAGTCCTACGTCTAACTCACAAAATTTTTATTTGAGAACGATGGTTGGCGATTATCCAACTGCAAGTTCTGGAACCATTCCCGTCTATCCAGCCACAGTTGCTGCGAATCTTGCTCGATTTAACAATCCCAAGGGAATGGCAAGCGATGGCACTTTTGTCTACGTTGCAGATTATGGGAACAATCTGATTCGAAAAATCAATAAATCTAATGGGGATACAACTACTTTTGCTGGTGGCAATGCGGGTGGAGGAACAACTTGTCCAGGTACTACCACAACGAATTGCAAGGATGGAGTTGGTACGGATGCCGAGTTTAATGGACCCTTTAAGCTAACAACTGATGGAACATCTCTCTATGTTTTAGAATTTTTAGGTAATCGCATTCGAAAGATCAACTTGGCTACAGCTGCTGTTACGACTCTTGCTGGTAACGGGAATGCAATCTTCGCCGACAACGCGAACGGAATTTTAGCTTCCTTCAATGTCCCACATGATATCACTCTCTACGATGGAACTTTGTATATAGCAGATCGACAGAATAATCGCATTCGAGCTGTTAGTCCCGTAACAGGTGCAGTGACTACTCTTGCAGGCACTGGAGCACCAGCCTATTTGGATGCGAACGGGACCTCTGCTCAATTGAATAATCCAATCGGTATTGTGGGGTTAGGCGGCTTCCTTTATTTTACTGATATTGGTAACGAGAGAATTCGAAGGATTGCACTTTCCGGGGCAAATACTGTCACGACCATAGCGGGCAATGGGACAAGTGTTTCAGTCGATGGCTTTGGGGTTAACGCACAGTTTGCTGGACCATTTTCCATTGCGACAGACGGAACCGATCTATTTATCTCAGATTATAACACCTATCAAATCAGGCATCTACGGTTGTCGGATTTTAAAGTGGCAACACTCGTTGGCGGAGGGGCTGGGTATTTGGATGAAGCAGTTTCCAATTCCAGGATGGGTCAGCCTGTTTATTTGCTTTCAGATGGGACAAATCTCTATCTTTCCGATGAAGCCAATCACTCTATCCGGCGATTAGAAAATGCAGAGATTCTACGTTATACGTTTGACGGAAATAGCAATGATAGTATTGGAACCAATCATGGAATAGCAACGGGTTCTCCAATATTGGTCACCGATGAACATGGTACATCAAGCGGGGCTTATGGGTTTGATGGTACAACCCAACACATCATAGCCAATACGAATGTGCTTATAAATGGATCGTCGTTAGGATTTGCAGGCAACAAAAAATTCACGATTTCAGCATGGGTTTATCCAAGTGGTGGAGCGACAGATCAAGTCATATTTGCGAACGGGACACCTGGGACGGATGGATGTGCCTTGATTTTACAAGCTAACACACGTTTTCTTTACTTATATGTAAATAATACTCCGAGTGGTCTCAGTATTAGAAAAATTCCTTTGAACCAATGGACGCATGTTGCTTTGACGAATAACAATGACAATTGGCAAATATATATTAATGGTCTTTCGGAATCACTTGCTTTCATGGTAAGTTCCAACCCATTAACGACGAACTTTAGCGTCGCATTTGGAGGTTCACTTTCGAAATTTAAAGGAAAGATTTCAGATGTGCGTATCTTCAATGGAACACTCGATTCAACAGCATTACAAAAACTAGCCATCCAAATACCTTCGGGTCTCATCGCATACTATCCGCTAAATGGAAATACAAATGATTACAGCGGAAATAGTAACCACCTAAGTTCTTTTGGTGCACCTTTTTCAACTGTTGATCGCAACGGTCTTACGAGTAGTGCTTATTCCTTTGTAGCACCGAATGATTATTTGCAAAAATCATCGCCTAATGGATTGCCCACAGGAAATGCGACTCGAACAACTTGCGCTTGGGTAAGAGTCTCAAATACTCCTAGTAATATAGTAAGCTTTGGAACTGTAGCAAATAATACAGGGAATGGCATAGCTCTTGGAAACTCAGTAATTTTGCACTATGGTATGAACAATGATCATGCCTCAAATCATTTTCATATTCTTTACCGTTGGGTGCATGTCTGTGGGACTTTCGATGGAACAAACTCAGAGATTTACTACAATGGTTCCTTTCGCGGTTCGGACAACTTGTCTGGAGTCGCTTGGAATACAGCCACGTCTGGTACCTTAAGAATTGGTAGAAGAATGGATGGGGGTGAGTTCTTTAACGGCGATATAGACGACGTTCGAATTTATAATCGTGTTCTGACTATCAGCGAAATACGGGCGTTAAGTGGGTATCATCCTTTGCAAATCAGTGGTTTACAAATTCATTTGCAAGCAGATTCCTTAAATGCGCCAGCAGTCGCTAATTGGCTCGACAATAGTCCGAATAATTCCACGGCATCAGCTGGTGGTGGCAACTCTGTAAGCCAGGGAGTAATGGGATTCCAGCCAACCTGGTCTGCCGTTGCAGTCAATGGAACACCTGGAGTCACTTTTAATGCAGGTGCCTCTACCCATTTAACGAATTCTAGTGGTACGTATTTTGGCATTGGCACGGATACATTTTCGTTTTTTATTGTAAATCAGAGGACCTCGTTAGGTGGAGCACAAGTTGCGCTTTCCTTAGGTCCTGCTATCGGTGGGAAAGTATTTTTCTTTGATGACGCCGGTGTGGGCAATTGTGGAAATCTTTCACAGTTTGCAATTGCCAAATCAGCGGTCAGTTGTGCATCAAAAAGTGCGACGGGATTTAGTCCTGGAACGCAAAGGATATTTTCGATCTCATATGATTCCACATCTTCTATTTTAAATCCTTTTTATTGGGATACGAACGGACCTGAAGGTACAACCGAAACTGCTGGTTTGACTTTCGTTGCCCCATCGGGAGGAACTGGCGTAACTGTCGGAGCAAGATATACACCAGTCAATCATTTTGACGGAATCGTATCAGAGATGATCTATTTCGATCGCATTTTGAGCACAACAGAAGCAGATTCAGTCAGGTGCTATTTAAGTCGAAAGTATAATATACGTATTGCGAATAGTTGTCCTTAAAATCTGAATTCGATCTAGTGAAGAATTCCCGGTAAAGCGCAGATTCTCTCACAGATGAATTCGATAATAATAAAAAGAATCTGTAAGCGGAATTAACAAATTTATTGAGGCTTATATATAGATTCGTTATAGTAGGTTAACTTTTGCTAAGTGATTGCTTTCTGAAAAAAATATTATTTTTATAGCAAAATTGTCTTTAGCGACATACAAAGATTTTCGCTAAGTTGTGAGATACATTTGGATTTTCGATCGGAGAAAGACTGATCGGCGAATTCCGTAATGTTTTAATTCAATTTCCTAAAAACTGATTTAAGACTTGTCTAAGTGCAATGATATCTAATGGTTTTGTCAAAAATTGGTTCATACCTACATCAAAACATTTTTGCCTTTCTCCAAAAAAAGCACCAGCAGTTAAAGCAATGATAGGTACTTTACTTTCCAATTCTCTGATTTTGATTGTAGCTTGTAATCCATCCATTGTAGGCATCTGAATGTCCATAAATATAATGTCTGGTTTTTCATTCTTAAATTTAATAATGGCTTCTTCACCATTATGCGCATCTATAAGTTTTGCAGAAGGAATCGATTTTAATATAACTCTATGAAGAAGGTAACGATTCATATCGTTATCTTCGGCGATTAATATTTTTGGAGTGATTGATTCGAGTTTACCTTTTGGAGATAGAAAATAAGACAAATTAATATCTTTAAGTCTATAGTCTTCCATTTCCTTATTTTCAAATTTACAATCAAATAGGCAGGTAAAAATGCTTCCTTCTCCTTCCTTTGAACTAACAGAAATCGATGCATTCATTAATTCGATCAAAGATTTAGTGATTCTAAGACCTAGACCTGTTCCCCCAAAACGACGCGTTGAACTTGAGTCACCTTGCCAAAAGGATTGAAAGATATGATCTTTGCTTTTCTCGGGAAAACCAATTCCTGTATCTGTTACTTTAAATTGAAGTTGAATTCGATCCTCTGCAATTTTTGAAGGTGCCGAGCTTACTTCTAATTCGACATAACCTTGTTCAGTAAATTTGACCGCATTACTAATGAGGTTAATCAATATTTGGCGGAGTCGAGTAGGATCTATAAAAATATACTTTGGTAAATTTCCTAATGTATTGAGTTTTAAATTAATGCCTTTTTCCCCAGCCTTCCATTTTAATACGCCTATACTATCATCGATAATTTGTGAGAGCGAAGTAAAAACCTCGTTCAATTCTAGTTTGCCCGCTTCAATTTTCGATATATCCAATACATCATTGATGATCCCTAAAAGTCCATGGGAGGAACTTATTGCTTTGTTAATATAATCACTTTGCATATCATCCAGTTTAGTTGTTAACATCAGTTCATTGAAACCCACAACGCCGTTTAACGGTGTTCGTATTTCATGACTGATATTTGCGATAAAATCTGACTTTGCTTGATTCGTTTTTTCCGCAAATTGTTTGGCTTCAACTAATAATTGTTCGGCATGTTTTCTTTTTGTGATATCATTAACATGTGCCATAAAATAAAGGGGAATGCCCTTGGAATTGTATATGAGAGTAATTGAGATTTCTGTCCAGAGACTGTCACCTTTTTTGGTTAAAAGCTGTTTCTCGTATGTAGACGTTATTCCTTGTTTTGTGGATAAAGATAGATCTAAAATCTTTGAATCAATTTCTTTCAAATCAATAGCAAACGAACCTAGTGATTTACCTATGATTTCCTCCATAGAGTATTCTATGAGAGAACAAAATTTTTCATTTGTGCGCAAGATATTTCCATCCAGACCAATTAAACACATTCCGATCCCGGAATTTTCAAAGCCTAGGCGAAAGAGTTCTTCACTTTCAGCAAGAGCATTCTTGGTTCTAATTTCCTCCGTGACATCTTTATTGACTGCGATGACTCCAACTGCATTTCCAGCAGAATCTTTTAACAAAGACACGGAGGACTCGATTTGAATTATGTCTCCATATTTGTTTTCTTGAAATACGTTTCCTTGCCATATTCCTTTGGTACGTAACAAAAATTCACTTTGTTTATGGTCTTCATCAGTCATTTGTGTTTTTAAAATGACATCCGCTGACTTTCCTAAAGCTTCTGCTTCTGTATACCCATAGATTTTTTCTGCCGAAGGATTCCAACTTGTGATGATAAAATGAAGATCTGTAATGATGACAGCATCGTGCAGATATCTTAATATCAAGGAAGAGTATAAATTTTGAAAATCAGAGTCTGTCATTGAGCAGTTTGGATAGGAATTCAATATAGGGTTTTCTTTTGAAATTTTGCCAAGAACTAAATTAAAAATAATTTCAAAATACTATATAAAGATATTACGATTGATAAATTATTTCTGATATTTTTTTTCTCGTCGTCAAAGATATATATTTTTGTTTCATAGTCGACTGTTTTTTTCATAGAAAGAATGTATTTCCGCTATAATAAAAAAGATGATTCTCTAAATGTATGGATTTATAT
>Ga0163154_10002989_pt1 | contig 24037 bp, 23 predicted proteins | sample OliLakLV19MP9P1_FD_148649 | JGI IMG/M metagenome (GOLD analysis project Ga0163154, IMG submission 148649) | Freshwater microbial mat bacterial communities from Lake Vanda, McMurdo Dry Valleys, Antarctica - Oligotrophic Lake LV.19.MP9.P1 | ecosystem: Environmental > Aquatic > Freshwater > Lake >... | reverse complement strand
CAACGGCAAGGCCGAACGCTTTATCCAGACCAGCCTCAGGGAGTGGGCATACGCCAAGGCCTACGACACCTCAGACCAGCGCGCCGCAGACCTCCCAGTCTGGACCCACAGATACAACTGGCATCGCCCGCACGGCGGAATAAAATCCCAGACACCCATCAGCCGCCTCGGCCTCTCCGAGGACAACCTGTTGAGAGTCCACATCTAGACCCGCTTCCCGTGCGATCATCGCCTTGGTCCGGCGCTTCGGCTTGAACGGCGCGTATAGATCCTCCAAGGCCGCTCTTGTCTCGGCGGCGTTGATCTGCCGCTCCATTTCGGGTGTCAGCTTGTGCTGGTCGCGCAGCGATTTGAGCACCGTCTCACGCCGGTCGGCGAGCGCGGTGAGATAGGTCAGACGCTCAGCCAGCGTGCGCAGCTGGGTGTCGTCCAGCCCTCCCGTGCGTTCCTTGCGATAGCGCGCGATGAACGGCACCGTCGCGCCGTCATCGATCAGCTCGATCGCGGCCGTCGTCTGCGACTCCGCCACGCCAAGCTCCCGCGCGATGGCGGCGGCGATGGAAAGGCTGGAAAAGGCGTGGCGGCGCGCTTGCGTGGGCATGTCGAGATTTTCCTGATGCAGTTGGCAAGGCCCTCGCGAAGACCCTGGCGCGATCCACGATTGCGGCGCCACTCGTTTACGGCGCGTTGACGATAAGGTCTCGTTACACCGCTTCCGGCAGCCTGACCGTCAGGATGTTGCGACCCTTCGACCCGTTGCCGATCGACGCCATCAGCACCTGGCCGGGTATCAGGTCCTCGAGGCCGGCTTTGCGGATCACCACCATGTGGATGAAGATGTCTTCCGGATCCTCACGGCGCTGCACGAAGCCGTAGCCCTTGGTCCTGTTGAACCATTTGACCAGCACGACCTCCATCGGTCCGCCATCGGCAGGCGCCTCGTCATTCTCGTTGGCGGAAAGCGCGAGCACTTCGTTGACCTGGAAACCGCGGTCGCGCAGCGCCACCAGACAGACGATCCTTGCGCCTTCCGGCGCGGTGTCGCAGCCGAACTTTCGCATTACCGAGATGTGCAGCAGCACGTCGCGCTGGACCTGCGCCGAATAGGCCTCGTCAGGCACGACGAAGCCATATCCCTTGGCGGGATCGAACCACTTGACCCGGCCCTCCAGCCGTACGGCCTTCTCGTCCTCAGCGGCCGGCTGCTGATTTTGTTGCGGCTGCATCCACCTTAGCGCTCCCCAGAACCCGTGAACGTAGCATGACAATCCCCGGCGGGCACAGGGCGCCAAGGCCGATTATCCACCTGCGATTAACTTTATTCCGGCCGGTCCTCGTAACTCCGGGGGCTGCATGAGCGAAGGAGTGCGACGGGCTGGCGGGCGATAGCCGGCCCGCAGGAGATTGCACATGGCGGGGAGGCGATATGCCCTGGTGACAGGCGCCTCGTCCGGGATCGGCGCTGCGATGACGCGGCTGGCGGCAGCCAGAGGCTTTGATGTCGCCGTGGTCGCGCGTCGCGCCGACCGTCTGGAAGCGCTGGCGACGGAATTGCGCGCAAGCGGGACCGGAACGGATGTCTACGCGGCCGATCTGTCCGAGCCCGGCGGAGCCAGCGTTCTCGCAGCGCGAATCAATGAACGCGGCCGTCAGCCGGACATGCTGATCAACAACGCAGGCGCAACGATCACCAGGGGCTATGCCGGCACGACCTGGCCCGAGCAAAGGGCATTTCTGGAGTTGACCGTCACCACGCCGGCATTGCTGACCCACGCCTTCCTCGCCGCCATGCTTCAGCGCAGTTGGGGCCGCATCGTCAATATCAGCTCGATCGCCGCGCTCTCCTCCGGCGGCAAGGGCAATACGCTATATCCTGCGGGAAAATCCTTCCTGCTCAAATTCTCGCAATCGCTGAGCGCCGAGGTGAAGGCCCGCGGCGTCCATGTCACGGCGGTATTGCCGGGTTTCGTCTCGACCGAATTCCAGTCCGCCAACGGCATTCCCATGTCGGGCGGCCCATCGCGCCGTTTCTCGCAAACACCGGAAGAGGTGGCGCGTGAGGCATGGACGCGTAACGACAAGGGCCACGAGATCGTGGTCCCCGGCATGGCGCCCAAACTGGCCGCCGGATTGATGCGCGTCCTGCCCGAACCTCTGATGCGCGCGCTCACACGATCGGCGGCGGAGAAATACTATGTCGGTGACTGAAACGACTGCGCCGATGCGCGCCGACAAAACCTGGGACATTGTGGTCATCGGCTCGGGGGCCGGCGGTGCGACGCTGGCGCAGCGTCTGGCCAGCACGGGCAAGTCCATTCTCATGCTCGAACGCGGCGAGCATCTTCCGGTCGAGCCCGAAAACTGGTCGCCGCGCGAAGTCTTTCTTCGCCACCGGTACAAGGCCGACGAACATTGGCGCGACCGCAAGGGCAGGAAGTTCCAGCCGAACATCCACTACTGGGTTGGCGGCAACACCATTTTCTACGGCGCTGCGCTTTACCGTTTCCGCAAACGCGACTTCGAGGAAACGGTCCACCACGGCGGGGCCATCTCGCCGAAATGGCCGATCCGCTACGAGGATCTCGCCAATTACTATACCGAAGCGGAAGCGCTCTGGAACGTGCACGGCCAACGCGGCTGCGATTCGACCGACGACGCCGATGCGCCGCCTTACACGCATCCTCCCATGACACACGATCCCGAGATCAAGGCGCTCAAGGGACGTCTCACCCTGCAGGGCTTGCACCCGTTCGAAATGCCCATCGCCGCCGAACGCAATGACGCGGACATTCCCGCCAGCAGATGCGTGCGTTGCCGCACCTGCGGCGGCTTCGCGTGCTTCCGGGAGGCGAAGTCCGACGGCCGCAAGATGGTGGCGCGAGCGCTCAGGAGTGGCAATGTCGAGCTGGTCACGGGGGCCAAGGTGCTCCGCATCGAGACTGCGCCGGGGGGTAAATCGGTCTCGGCGGTCGTTTACGAATCCCCGGAGGGCGAACAGCGCGTAAAGGGCGACATTATTGTTCTCGCTGCGGGGGCGATCAATTCGGCCGCCGTGCTCTTGCGCTCCGCCAATGCGGACCATCCCACCGGTCTGGCCAATGGCTCGGACCAGGTCGGGCGCAATTACATGTTCCACACGGCTTCCGCCTCGCTCTCGTTCGCATGGCCGAAGATCGAGACCGATTTTCCGAAGACGATGGCGATCAACGATTTCTACTGGGGAGACCCCGACGGCAAATTTCCCTACCCGATGGGTCACATCCAGGGCCTCGAATATCTTTCCGGCGACGTTATCCGGGGCCAGCTTTCGCAGACCATGCCGTCCTGGCTGATCCCGGGCGCCTTCGCCAGTTTCATGGGGGACCGCATCCTGGCGTTCCTGGTCATGACCGAAGACCTGCCCGAGGCGCGCAACCGCGTGCGGCTTGATCCCGACGGCACGATCCGGCTGGATTACTGGTACAACAATCTGAAGGCGCACGACCGGCTGATCCGCCGTTTCCATGACGCCATGAAGAAGGCGGGGCGCACGTGCCGCTGCTTGCGTGCGAACCGCCAGCAAATGGACTCGATCCTGCCGATCTACGGCACGGCTCATCAATGCGGCACGCTTCGCATGGGCGACGATCCCGCCACGTCGGTCGTCGACGCCAATTGCAAGGCTCACGAGCTCGACAACCTCTATGTCGCCGACACCAGCGTGTTTGTCTCCAGCGCGGCGGTCAATCCAGCGCTCACCTGCATCGCAAACAGCCTGCGCGTCGCGGACCACATTGCGGCGCGCATGGGCGTCGCCAGCCCCAGGGTCGCGGCGTAGGAGAAGGGTCCGGTGAAGCGGTCAACGGGAAGATGCAGGCCGTTCTGGGCTTGCTCGCGCCGCTCGACTAAAGGCCCAGCAGCGGCCTGAAGCCGCCGAAGATCAGGCGTTTGGCGTCGAACGGCATCTCCATCTGGCCGACCAGACGCGGATCGCTCATCACCTTGGCGTTGGTCGCGTCGCGCGCCTCGCGCGACGGGTAGACGATCCACGAAAAGATCACGACCTCGTCGTCCTTCGCCATCACCGCGCGCGGGAACGATGTGAGTTCGCCATCACGCAGATCGTCGCCGACAGATTCGACATAGGCAATGGCGCCATGTTCGCGCCAGACCTTTTCGCCGAGCTCGGCCATCTTGCGGTAGTCGTCGAGTTTTGCCTTCGGAACGGCGATCAGGAAGCCGTCGATATAAGCCATGAGTGTCTCCTCTTTCGCATGGCGCCTCCACCCAGGACGTGCGGCCGGGCAGCGATCCGACAGAGGGTTGCAAAATTCGTAGACACGCGGCGCAGACACTTCTAACGGCGCAGCGAAGGTTCAGGCGGGTCAATCGTTTCCATGCTGCCAGCACAGCACGCGGGGTAACTTCACAGGACGGGTACGTCCTAAGTAAACGTTTGTGGAAATGTTGGTTGGATTTCCGAAACCGCTCAAACACTCACCGATATCAATGCGTTATGAGGCCCGCTGGCAGTCCCTAGGGGAGTCGAACCCCTCTTTTCAGGTTGAAAACCTGACGTCCTAACCGATAGACGAAGGGACCATCCGGCGGAGCCCGCCGATATATCCGCATGCGGTTTTGCGTGCAAGCGATTAGCGAGTTCAACCGCCGCCGGGCTCGACCCGGGCGACGTCCACCACCTCCAGCTGCACGGCGCCAGCCCCCCGGAACGCGTCGCCCCGCAGCCGCCCCGCCACGTGCAGCCTCTCGCCCCGCAGGATCGCCTGCCCCTCCGGCGCATCGGCGATGCGAAAGGCGATCGCCCTCAGCTTGGCGCCGTTCTCGCCCACCATCTCGAAGGCCAGATGGGTCTCGCCCACCCGCCGCGCGGCGCTCGCCCGCACATTGGGAACGGCGAACACGGGCTCGGGCGCGCCTGAGCCAAACGGCCCCACGCGCTCGATCATCTCCAGCAAACCGGAGTTGGCGGCGCCCGGCGCCATCGCCCCGTCAATCTCCAGCACACGCGCCTGCGCCCGCTCCGCGATCGCGCCCGCAGTCGCATTCTCCATCCAGTCCCGAAAGGCGGGCAACTGGTCAGGCGTCAGGCTCAGCCCTGCCGCCATCGCATGGCCGCCCCCGCCGAGAATGATCCCTTCGCGCGCCGCCTGCGAGATCAGCTCGCCGAGATTGACCCCGGCCACCGACCGGCCCGATCCGCGCGCCACCGGCCCCAGCCCATCGCCCCATCCGATCACCACGGCGGGGCGATGAAACCTCTCCTTCAGCCGGCCGGCCACGATCCCGATGACGCCCGGATGCCAGCCCTCGGCGCCCGCCACGATCACGCCTGTGTCCGGATTGCGGGCCAGTCTCTCGTCGGCCTGGAAGGTCGCGGCTTCAAGAATCGCGGCCTCGACATCTTTCCTCTGCGCATTCAACTCCTGCAGCATCTCCGCCAGCCTTATCGCCTCGGCGCGGTCATCCGTCGCCAGCAGCCTGGCCGCGATCCACGGATCGCCGATCCGCCCGCCCGCATTCAGCCGCGGCCCCAGCACGAACGTCGCGTGATAGACCGACTTCGGCGCCTCGATGTCGGCGACCTGCGCCAGCGCCGCCAGTCCGGCATTCTCCTGCCGCGCCAGCACCTCCAGCCCACGCGTCACGAACGCCCGGTTGACGCCCTTGAGCGGGGCCATGTCGCACAGCGTCCCCAGCGCAGCGAGGTCAAGCCATTTCATCGGATCCGGCAAGCCGCCCTCCGGCGCAATTCCGCGCGCCCGCGCCAGCCGGTTGAGCGCCACCGCCATCACGAACACCACGCCTGCCGCCGCGAGATGCCCATGCCCGGACTTGCAATCCGGCCGGTTGGGATTGACCAGCGCCAGCGTCGGCGGCGTGTGGGCGTCATGCATGAGGTGATGGTCGAGCACGACGACATCGAGCCCGATTTCATTGGCCGTCCTGAGCGCCTCGATGGCGGCGGCGCCGCAATCGACTGTCACCACCAGTTCGGCGCCCTGCGCCTTCAGCGCCCGGAACGCCCCCGGCGTCGGCCCGAAGCCTTCCATCAGACGGTCCGGGACATAAAGGATCAGTTCGCGCCCCCAGGCCCGGAAATACCGCGCCAGGATCGCGGAGGATGTCCCGCCGTCCACGTCATAGTCGGCGAAAACCGCCGTCGGCCTCCCGGAGACGATGGCGTCGAGGATGGCTGCAGCGGCCACGTCCATGTCCGCGAATGTCGAGGGGTCGGGAAACAGCGCCTTCAGGGTGGGGTTGAGAAACAGTTCGCGCTCATCGAGCGCGACGCCCCGCCCTGCCAGCAATCGCCCCACAAGTTCGTGCGACTTCATTTGGCGCGCATGCTCGCCGGCCAGCTTCTCGTCCAGTTCACGCTCCCGCCACACCTTCCCGGAGAAGGAGTTTGCGACGCCAAGATAGGGGCGGGGATCGAGAAGCTGAGGGTCTATCATTTCACTTCACAGCATCATCGCCGAGGCCCACTGTTCAACGAGTCGCTGCAGCACGATAGGTGCCGGCTCTAAGCAGCTGCGCTGCTTTGCACGGGCTGACAACCTCCAGAGCTGCAATGAACGGTCGCTTTGAACCCATCGAGATTCAAGTTATCGGGACTCTCTAAGTAACCGGTTTGGGGAACCGTATTCAACCCGCACCCTATCTCCGACCTCAAAGATTTCGGTGCCGCGATTTATTTGAGCGACAACCAGCATCGCGCCATTTTCAGTTCGCAAGGCGTACTTTGTAGCATCGTGGGTGTCTAACGACTCCTCGACAACGTGTCCGACTACCGCACCGGCAACAATACCGGCCAAAATAACGACAGCGTCGTCCGACCCGCTGCTCAGCCCCGCGCCTATTAGACCTCCGTATGCGGATCCTCCGCTACCGGCGCTGCTAATCGAAACGGGTTCTGTCGCGACCACTACAGCGCTAACCGATCTGGATACGTCTCCGATAGTTCTTGTTGCGTAAATACCTTGGCCATCGACACTTGTGCATCCCTGGAGTGGTAAAGCCGCAGCGGCAGCAGCCCACATCAAGAAATTACGCATGTGCCTTCACGACGCTGGAAATGCTGGTCTTGAAAAATCGGTTCTCTCAAGCAACGCGATAAATCCCGCGATGTTGTTACGAACAGCGCGATTCACCGATTCTCTTGCCCGAACCCTGCCATCAAACGCATAGTTTCCAGGAACAACACCGACTGTCGCAATTTCCTCTGTTAGGATGAGATCGCCTGTTCTACGGTCAACAATTTCGTAGATTGCAGCAACTGTCGATTTCATATCGATCCCTATTTCCGGAGCGTTTATTTCTACGATCCGCACCGAAATATTCACCTTCGTGTTGGCACCATCTGTGAATATCAAAGAACGATTTATCGCGTCTGTCAGAGCTTCTTTCCAAATAGGCGGCAAAGTCGAGTCCGTTTCCATCCGGCGTTGCTGCGTCTGGGGCGCAAAACCAATCGTCGTCGACACTGCCTCGGCAGGTTTGCGCTGGGCGACGCGGCCAACTTCAGGAACGGTAAAATCCAAAGGAGGCACAGTCTGGCAAGCGCAGGTCAAAAATCCCACGAAAACCACGATTGAAGTTTTGAAAAAATTCATACGATGTCCCACCCAAACGACTCTGAGACAACACAGGATAGGTTGTTGTGATGGGCGTCAATACGGCAGCGGGGACTCAAATTATTCGTCCAATGCACGACTCCGCCGCTTCTCCTCACAACCAACGCTGCAACATGCCACGCCCCTACCCCGGCAGAGGCGCCGCCGACCTTATCGTCCGCACCGTTCCATCGAACGACGACATCACCAGCGTATGCGTATGGGTCATTCCGCCGGCGCGCCTCACCCCGTCCAGCAGCCAGCCCTTGGTGACGCCGGTCGCGGCGAAGACGGCGTCGGACGTCGCCATGTCCTCCAGTTCATACCGCCGGTTGATCTCCGTCACGCCGGCCCTGGCCGCCTTCTGCCGATCCGTGTCGTTGCGATAGAACAGCCGCGACTGAAACTGCCCGCCCACGCATTTCAGCGCCGCCGCCGCCAGCACGCCCTCGGGCGCGCCGCCGACGCCGACATACATGTCGATTCCGGTCTCGGGATAGGCCGTGTGAATCACGCCGGCCACGTCGCCGTCGGAAATGAGATAGATGCGGGCCCCTGCACGGCGCAGGTCGGCGATGATCCTGTCATGGCGCGGACGGTCGAGGACGCAGACCGTGATCTCGCTGACGTCGACGCCCCGCGACCGGGCGAGCCGCGTTGCGTTCTCGCCAGCCGGAGCATCGAGATCGACGACGCCGCGTTTGTGTCCCGGTCCGATCGCCAGCTTCTCCATGTAGATGTTGGGAACCCTGAGCAGCCCGCCGCGCGGCGCGATCGCAAGTACGGCCAGCGCGTTGGGCATCGCCTTGGCGACCAGCGTCGCCCCTTCGAGCGGATCGAGCGCAATGTCGATGTCCGGCCCTGAGCCCGCGCCCAGCCCTTCGCCGACATAGAGCATCGGCGCGTCATCCATTTCGCCCTCGCCGATCACGACTCGGCCGGCCATCCCGATCGCGTCGACCGCCGAATGCATCGCGGCTATGGCGGCTTCGTCGGCAGCCCGCTCGTCGCCGCTCCCGACAAAACGTGCGGCGGCCGTCGCCGCGCGCTCGGTGGCGCCCACCGTCGCGTAGGCGAGAACCGATGTCAGGACGGAAGGTTTCAGCATGGGCTCACCGGGGTGATTCGCAGTCACGAGGCATACGCCTGTGGGCCGCCCCGCCCAAGCGCTTTTGACGACCGGGAAAAGCAGCGGGATTCGATCGGGGCGATAGCTTGACAGGATATTTGAGACGCCGCTTCCCTCGTGTTAGGTTGGTCGGATGACGCAGTTCATCCTCTCTCTCCCTCCCGAAACCGTTGCGCGTCTCAAGCACGAAGCTGAAGCGCGCGGCGTGAGCCCGGAGACTGTGGCGGTCGAAATGATAGAAGCCGGGACGGCGGACGAAGACCTCGACTGGGAAGAGGATGTCCGCCGACTGAAAGAGCCCGACGAGGATACCGACGCCAGGATCGTGTTCGCCGAACTACGAGAGAACATCGAGAAAGCGCGGCGCGCGAAACCGTGACCCGGAAGGTCGTATTCCGTCCAGCCGCTCGTGCCGACATCATGCGCCTGACCGCATTTCTGGCGGAAGCCCCGCCGACGATAGCCGAAGAAATGGTCCGCCGACTGGAAGCAAAGACACAGCAACTTGCGCGTTTTCCACATCTCGGGCGAAAACTAAATCACCGACAATTGCGCGAGACGACTGTCGTTTACGGAAAATCCCGCTACGTGATCCGCTATCAGATAACCGAGGACGCCATCCGCATTGTCCGCATTTGGCACGGCAGGGAGAACCGGCCAGCCTAGCCCCGTGTCTCGATCCGGATCAGCCTTGGCGCATCGACCGTTATTTTTAGCTCGGCCACCTGGGCAAGCGCACGTTGCACGGCCGCCTTGGCGCAGGGATGCGTCAGGATCGCCACCGGCGCCGCGCCCGTATCTCCTGCCGATTCCTGGATCAGCTTGTCGATCGAGACGCCTTCCTCGCCCAGCGCCTCGGCAAGATCGGCGAACACGCCAGGCCGGTCCGCCAGCTTCGCGCCGATGAAAAACGAACCCTGATCCTTGGCCGGGTTCGGCGCTGCGATCAGCCTCGCCAGCTCGGCAGACGGCTTGCCTAGCGGCGGCGTCGCCGGCCCCTCGAACAGCCGCGCCAGATCACCCATCACAGCCGCCGCCGTCGGCCCTGACCCCGCGCCCGGACCGGTGAACGTCAACCGCCCCACCGGTTCGCCTTCGACCACCACGGCGTTCAGCGCGCCATTGACCTGCGCCAGCGGGTGATCGAGCCGGACGAGCGCCGGCCCGACCCGGCACAGCACGCTTGAGCCGGACCGGAATGCCTCGGCCACCAGCTTGATGCTATAGTCGAACTTGTTGGCGAGCGTAATGTCCATCGCCTCGATCTCGCTGACGCCCTCGACGGACACCTGCGAGAAATCCGGCCGCGCGCCAAATGCGATTGACGCCAGGATCAACACCTTGTGCGCCGCGTCCATGCCCGACACGTCGAGATAGGGATCAGCCTCCGCATAGCCCAGCCTCTGGGCTTCCGCGAGCACGGTTTCATAGGCCGCGCCGGTCTTCAGCATCTCGGACAAGATGTAGTTGCACGTGCCATTAAGAATGCCCGAGACGCGGCTGACCACGACGCCCGACAGCGAATTGCGCAGCGCCCGGACGATCGGAATCGCCCCGCCCACCGCTGCCTCGAACAGGAGGTGCGCGCCGCTTGCCTCGGCCAGCTCCGCCATCTCGACGCCGTGCTCGGCGATCAGCGCCTTGTTGGCGCTTACGACCGGCTTGCCAGCCTTCAGCGCAGCTTCGACCGTCCGCTTGGCCGGACCGTCAGATCCGCCAATCAGCTCCACCACGACATCGACGTCATCCGACAGCGCCAGCTCAACCGGATCGTCGCACCAGCGGAATTTCGAGATGTCAACGCCGCGCTCGCGCGTCCGGCTGCGCGCGGAGACCGCCGACACCGAGAGCTGTCCCGGCAGCCGCAATTCCTTCTGCCGCTCCACGAGCTTGACCAGCCCCGCCCCCACGGTGCCCAGACCCGCGATTCCAATCCGCAGCGTCCGCGCCCGATCCGCCATCATTCGGCGGCGCTCTTTGCAGCCCGCCTGACCTGACGGCTCGCGCTCGCGGCCTTGGCGGCGTCCGGCTTGGGCGCCTTGACGCCATTGGCATCGAGGAACCTCCTGATATTGCGGGCCGCCTGGCGGATACGCTGCTCGTTCTCCACCAGCGCCAGTCGCACATGCCCATCGCCATGCTCGCCAAAGCCCGCGCCCGGCGCCACCGCCACATGCGCTTCCTTGATCAGCCGCAACGCGAACTCCAGCGACCCCGCCTCCCTGAAAGGTTCGGGGATCGGCGCCCACGCGAACATCGAGGCGTCGGGCGAGGGGATCGCCCAGCCCGCCCGTGTGAAAGCGTCCACCATCGTGTCGCGACGCGAGCGGTAGATTTCGCGCATCTCGTCAACGCAGTCCTGCGGTCCGTTCAGCGCGGTCGCCGCCGCGACCTGGACCGGAGTAAAGGCTCCATAGTCGAGATACGACTTCACGCGCGCCAGCGCCGCGATCAGCCGCTCGTTTCCGGCCGCGAAGCCAATGCGCCACCCGGCCATCGCATAGGTCTTCGACATCGAAGTGACTTCGACCGCGATATCCTTGGCGCCATCCACCTGCAGGATCGACGGCGGCGGATCGCCGAAATAGATTTCGGTATAGGCAAGGTCCGACAACACCCAGATCTCATGCTTCTTCGCGAACGACACGACTTCCTTGTAGAAGTCGAGATCGCAGGTCTGGGCCGTCGGATTGGCGGGATAGCACACCACCATCGCCGTCGGCGGCGGCACCGAATGCTTCACCGCGCGGCCAAGATTCGAGAGATATTCCTCCGGCGAGTGGGCCTGCACGGACCGGATTGCCGCGCCCGCCATGATGAAGCCAAACGTGTGCAGCGGATAGGACGGGTTGGGCACCAGTATCGTGTCGCCCGGCGCCGAAATCGCCTGGGCAAGGTTGGCGAAACCTTCCTTGGATCCCAGCGTCACCACCATTTCCGTTTCCGGGTTCAGCTTCACGCCAAACCTGCGGTCGTAATAGGCTGCCAGCGCCCGTCTCAGCCCCGGTATTCCCCGCGAGGAGCTGTATCCGTGGACGTCGGGGTTCCGCGCCGTCTCGCAGAGCTTCTCGACAATATGCGGCGGCGTCGGGAGGTCAGGGTTACCCATGCCGAGGTCGACTACGTCAGCGCCTTCGGCTCGCAGCGCGGCCTTCTGTCGGTTCACCTGTTCGAAAACATAGGGCGGCAGCCGCCTGATCTTGTGGAATTCCAAACGCATCGCGCGTCACCTGTGTTGAACACGACCGACCTTGGCCGGAAGGTAAAGATTTCTGTTTGGCCCGCGTATCATGGCCGGACGGGGGAAGAAATCACCGGAAAAATGGGACGGCGTTAAGGCGTTGCGCCATCGGGCGGCGCCGAGCCCTTTTCCGTCAAAGCGCGCAACTGCGCCGCCTTAGCTCGGATTTCCTCTGCGGTCGGCGGCGTCGCATCCGACGCCGTTTCGGTTTCGATTGTCTGGGCTTCGGCACGGAGCCCTTCGGCTTCGGCTTCCCAGACCGGACGGTCATCGGTGGCGCCGCGCTCGACCGGAACGTCTGCCAGCTTGGGATAACCTTCGCCCTCGACTTCCTTGGCCTTGGCCTGGAACCATTCCGGAGCGACGGTCGAGCGGTTCATCAGGTCCGCGCAGCCGCCTGCGGCAAAGCCGGCAAACAGCAGGACGGCCATTGCGGCGCGACGTTCCATGTCGGCATCCTGGGCGGTCGGCCCGTTGGCGGGCCGCTGGCATGCAGTGTCTGCGCTACCTACCTAGACAGCGCCGCCCGGTTTGGCGAGCTTCTTGTACAGGCTGGGTCTTTCGCGAACGGCCCGGGGGGAGGTCAGCGCCATGAGCGAGAAAAACGGCGACGATCCCGATCCTGGCGCAGGCGGCGTCGGCGAGCCGAGCTTTCATCGCCTCGGGCGCCGCATCGCGGACCTCAGCCGGGAATTGAGCCAGATCACGCGCCTTGCTGGCGAAGCGGCGCCGCGCCAGATGGAGCTCGACGCCGCCGCTGCCGCCTTCAAGAGTCTCGCCAAAGCCTACGCAAACGAGCCGGAAGCCTTTTCAGACGCCCAACTCGACCTTTTCGGCCGCCACGCGGACACACTCGAAAAGATGGCTGCGGATTCGCCGGCTGCGGAGGCCGACGCCGACGCCCGATTCGCGGATTCCGCCTGGCGCGACAACCCGTTCTTCGACTTCGTCCGCCGCATGTTTCTCTCCCAGTCAGCCTGGGCCGAGAACCTGGCCTGGAACGCTCCGGGTCTCTCCGAGATCGAGCGCCGGCGCGCGGCCTTCTTCATTCGCCAGGCCATGGCGGCGCTGTCGCCTTCAAACACGCTGCTGGCCAATCCTCGCGCGCTCAAGGCGATGTTTGATTCCGATGGCAAATCCATCTCTCGCGGCTTTGATCACCTGCAATCGGATTTCGACGCCGGCCACAGGCGGCTCGCCGTGACACAGTCCGACGCGGGTGCATTTCAACTCGGCGTTGATCTTGCCGCAACGCCCGGCGAAATCGTCCTCAGGAACACGCTGATCGAACTCATCCGCTACACACCGTCTACGCCGACCGTCCGGGCGGAGCCGATCCTCATTTTCCCGCCCTGGATCAACAAGTACTACGTGCTCGATCTCCGGCCGGAGAATTCGCTGGCCGCCTGGCTGCGCGACCAGGGCTTCACCGTCTACATGGTGTCGTGGCGCTCGGCCGACGCGGAAACCAGGGACTTCACCTGGGACGACTATTGCGCCCTTGGCGGCAGCGCCGCGCTTGAGTGGGTGACCGCAGCGCACAAGGCGCCGGTCCACGCTGCAGGCTATTGCATTGGCGGCGCCCTGCTGGCGGTCCTGGCCGCGCGCCTTGCAGGGCAGAGCCCTCGGCTTCTCGCGTCCATCTCACTTCTGGCCGCCCAGACCGATTTCTCCGAGCCGGGCGACATCGGATTATTCATCGACGACTCAACTCTCGGCGGCGTCGAGGCCCTCATTGCCGGTGCCGGCGGCGTCATGCCGGGAGAGGCCATGCGCGACGCCTTCAATCTGCTTCGCCCGCAGGATCTCATCTGGCGCTATGTCGAGGAACGCTACCTTCTCGGTGAACCGCCGCGCTCCTTCGATCTGCTCTACTGGAATAGCGACCAGACCAACCTGCCCGGTCCCCTGCATCTCGGCAGCCTCAAGCGCCTCTACATCGACAACGCACTCGCGAAGGGCGCCTTCGCGGTCGAAGGCTTTAACGTGAATCTCTCCGACATCGCGGTCCCGGCCTTCATCCACGCGGCGCGCAGGGATCACATCTCGCCCTTCCCGTCCGTCTACAAGGGCGCGCATCTGCTTGGCGGCGAGGTCACGTTCCTGCTCGCCGATTCCGGCCACATAGCCGGGGTTGTAAATCCCCCGGCGGCCGGAAAGTATCGCTACTGGACCAGTGGAGCGCTCCCGCCCACGGCCGATGAATGGCTGGAGGGCGCCGCCGAACATCCGGGCTCATGGTGGCCGGTCTGGGCGGACTGGCTGGCCCACCGCTCCGGCGGATGGATCGATCCGCCTTCCGCCATCGAGAACGCGCCGCGCGCCCCCGGCGAGTATGTTCTGGAAACCCTCGACAGCATTGCGGCGAAACGCACGCCTGCCGGCTGACGCCAACGGCCCGGCGGCGTTGTTCCCCTCAGAGAGGCGTATCAACCCGGCGGACCTCTACAACCCCGCGCCCTCCTCCAGCCCCAGGGCGATGTTGAGATTCTGCACCGCTGCGCCCGCCGCCCCCTTGCCGAGATTGTCAAGCACCGCCACAAGCCGCGCCTGTCGCGTTCCGTCATTGCCGAACACGAACAGCATCAGGTCGTTGCTCCCGTTCAGCGTCTCGGCATCGAGTTCCTGCACAAACCCTGCGGCCCCTGTCCGGGCCTTCTGCAACTCCGCCGTTTCCATCTCGATCGCCACCTTGACAAAGCGCTCGCCGGCGTAAGCCGACCTCAGCGCCTCCCTGAGCCGGCCGGCTGGCGGCGTGCCGGGCAGCGCCCAGGTCTGAAGCGGAACTTCGACGATCATGCCCTGCGCAAACCGCCCCACCGAAGGGGCGAACAGCGGCGGATGAGCCAGTCCCGCATAGACCTGCATCTCCGGCACGTGCTTGTGCGACAGGTGCAGGCCGTAGATACGAAACGCGTCATTGCTCGTTTCACTGGGTTCTCTGGTGAACTCCTCGATCAGAGCCTTGCCGCCGCCCGAATATCCCGACACTGCGTTCACCGTCACCGGAAAGTCCGCCGGCATCAGCCCCTCGCGCACAAGCGGCGCGACCAGCGCGACAAAGCCCGTGGGGTAACACCCGGGATTGGAAATCCGCCGCGACGCCCGAATGCAGCTGCGCTGGCCATCCGCCATCTCCGGAAACCCGTAGGCCCAGCCCGGCGCCACTCGATGCGCGCTCGATGCGTCGATCACCTTCACGTCGGGTTTGGAGACCAGCGCCACGGCTTCCCTTGCCGCCTCGTCCGGGAGGCAGAGGATCACGGCTTCCGAGCTGTTCAGCAGTTCGGCGCGAGCGCCTGCATCCTTGCGTCGCGCCGGGTCGATCGAGACGAGTTCGAGGTCGCGCCGCCGCGCCAGCCTCTGCCGGATCTGCAGCCCGGTCGTGCCGGCCTCGCCGTCGATGAAAACAGTGTGGGCCATTCCATCTCACCTCGTCCCGGACAGGGCGGCGAACCGCTCTAGAAGACAGCCCAGAGAGCCAAAAAGCTGAAAGAGAAAGAGCGCCCCGGTTTCCCGAAGCGCCCTTCCAGAACACATATATCGATGCGTCCTAGCGCTTCGAGAACTGGAACGACCGGCGCGCTTTCGCCTTGCCATACTTCTTGCGCTCGACGGCGCGCGGATCCCGGGTCAGGAACTTGCCCGGCTTGAGAATCGGGCGGGTTTCCGGCTCGAAAGCCACCAGCGCGCGGGCGATGCCGTGACGAACCGCGCCGGCCTGGCCCGAGAGCCCCGAGCCCTTGACCGTGGCGACGACGTCCAGCTCGGTGTCCCGCTTGGCGATCTCGAGCGGCTGCTTGATCATCATCCGAAGCACGGGGCGCGCGAAATAGACCGACTGGTCCTTGCCGTTGATCGTGATCTTGCCGGTGCCGCGCTTCAGCCACACGCGAGCCGTTGCTTCCTTGCGCCGGCCGGTCCCGTAAGAGCGGCCCAGACTGTCGATTTTCGGGGTCGCCGAAGCGACCGGGGCGGCGACGGCGCCGCCAAGCTGATTGAGATTGCCAAGGCTCTCGACGGCTTCGGGCATGATCAGGCGGCCTTCACGTTCTTGGCGTTCCTTGATTTGAAATCCACAACTTCGGGATTCTGGGCGGTGTGGGGATGATCGGGGCCGGCATAGACGCGCAGCTTTCCATATTGCTGGCGCGCCAGCGAGCTTTCGCGCGGCATCATGCGCAGCACGGCGGCCTGCATGACGCGCTCGGGAAATCGGCCGTTCATGATCGAACCGGCCGAGGCTTCCTTGATTCCGCCCGGATATCCCGTGTGACGGTAATACATCTTGTTGCGCAGCTTGCGGCCGGTCAGCACGGCTTTGCCAGCGTTGATGATGACGATGTGGTCGCCCTGATCGACGTGCGGCGTGTAATCGGCGCGATGCTTGCCGCGCAGGCGCAGCGCGACAAAGGACGCCAGCCGGCCGACCACGACGCCTTCGGCGTCGATCACGATCCACTTGGTCTGGGCGTCGGCCGCTTTTACGGAATAGGTTGTCATGCTCCTGTCGGAGCCTTTCTTGGCAAAAAGTTCGTCGGAAACGAAGGCGTGTCGCTACAGGCGGGTTCGGGGTTTGTCAACATCGCCGGAGACCGCGCCGGAAGCCCGAGAATTCAGCGTCCTTGTGCACCAGACCAGCCGGACCGCAGCCAGAAGAAGCACCGTCCCCAGCGCTTGATGCGCGAGCGCCAGAGGCAGGGGAGCGGCGCTCAACAACGTCACGACGCCCAGGGCGCCCTGCCCGAGTGTCAATGCCGCAAACGTCCCGAACTCAACGCCCCGGACTCGGCGAAACCGCCAGGCCGCCGCAAGCGCCAGCGCCAGAAGTCCGTAAGCGGTCATCCTGTGCAGAAACTGTGTCGTCGCCTCGTTCTCGAAGAGATTGCGCTGCCACGGGTCGAGCGCCCACATCGCTTCGGGGACCAGCCGCCCGGCCATCATCGGCCAGTCGGTATAGCCTCGACCGGCGTCGAGCCCAGCTACCAGAGCGCCCAGCATCATCTGGATGGCGCTTACCCAAAGCAGCGCCACCGCCCAGCCGCCCGTCGCATCGTCCGCCACCCGCCTCCTGTCGCCAAGCTCCAGCCAGAGCCAGAAAGACCAGGCGATTATCAGCAGCGCCAACGAGAAATGCACCATCAATCGGTAGGGCGCGACCGATGTCAGATCGCTGTTTACCCCCGACGCCACCATCCACCACCCGATCACACCCTGCAGGCCGCCAAGGCAGAACAGAGCTGCAAGATGCGGCAGAAGGCTGCGCGGGATGATACGCATCGCCAGGAACACCAGGAAGGGCGCGAGGAAGACGACGCCGATCACCCGGCCCAACTGCCTGTGCGCCCATTCCCACCAGTAGATCGACTTGAATCCCTCCAGCGTCATGTCGGAATTTACCAGATGAAACTGCGCTGTCATGCTCTGGTATTTGCCGAACGCCTCCACCCAGTCGGCGTCCGACAGCGGCGGAACCGCGCCCAGCAGGGGCCGCCACTCCGTGATTGAAAGCCCGCTGTCCGTCAGCCGCGTCGCCCCGCCGACCAGGATCGTGGCGTAGACCAGCCCGGCGACGACCAGCAGCCAGGCCCGCAACGCCACGACGCCTCTAGCGGGGACCATCGGACTGCGGACATTGGCAGCGTCGGCATGGCTCATTGCGCAGTTATCCTATCCGTGGGAGCCGAGGGAAAGTCGCTTCACCGTCGCAGGTCAGTCCCACACGTGCGCAAGATCCTCGGATCCTCCGTTCTGCTCATCTGGATCGTTGGCTACATCGCGGTCGCCGCCGTCATCGGGGACCGGGTGTCGTCCGAACACTGGGTCTGGAAACTGATCTACTTCCCGGTGGCGGGCCTTGCATGGATTTTGCCGGTCCGGCCCCTCCTCAGATGGATGCACGCCAGGGATGCGCCGGCGGAGCGCCCCGACGTCTGAAGCGCTTTCAGGCGAGCCGGGAACCGGTTCGCCGTCAGAAAAGCGCGACCAGAAACGAATCTAAAGCACAGCCTCGATCGCCCGGCGCACGACCGTCCCGTCCGGCTCGAGCCGCGTTGCGAAAGCGCCCGCCGGCTGGCCCGTCTTGTCCACCAGCAGCTTGTGGAAATTCCAGGCTGGATGCGCCGCCCGGCCCAGACGCTCCCGCATCCAGCGGTAGAAAGGATGCGCCCTACCGCCCTTCACATGGGTCTTCCCGGTCATCGGAAACGTGACCGCATAGGTCACCGCGCAGAACGCTGCGATCTCGGTTTCCCTGGCTGGCTCCTGCCACATGAACTGGTTGGACGGCACGCCCACCACCGTGAAGCCGCGGTCGCGATACTCACCGTAGATTTTCTGCAGCCCCGTATACTGCGGCGTGAACCCGCACTTGGACGCCACATTCACCACCATCATCGCCTGCCCCTCGAACCGCTTCAGCGGCAGCGGCGACCCGTCTATGCCGACAAAATCAAAGTCGTATGCGTTGGTCATGCACGCTCGCTCTTCACGCCTTCGTCCTCAGCTTGTTACAAAATCTTTCGAGCCTCCGGCCAGGATGGTCGGGACAGGCCCGACCATGACGCTCCTCAACGACCACAACTTCCCACGGAGTCATTCTCGCGCCTGTCCCGACAATCTTGCATCGCCACCCGGCAAGTTGTCGGGAAAACGGATCATTCCGGTTTCCACTTGATCTGGAACTCGATCTCTTCATCGTCGCCAGACCGCTCATGCTCGATATTGAAGATCGCACGCGCCGGAACCCGGATGCGTTCCCCCGCGATCTGGATCGTGAACGCCTTGCCGCCTTCAAGACTATCCGCCAGCCGCCGCAGCTTGGCGACGAACTCGGTCGTGGAGTACGCCTTTTCAAGATCGCGGGACTTCTTCAGGACCATCACGGTCTCCTTCTTCCGGGCCATGACGGTCTCCGCTTTAGTTGATCTCTGTCTTGGTCGCCTCACGCAAGCGCGCTCTCGACCTCTGCGAGCATCGCATCCCCTGTCCGGGCCTGCCGCGACCACAGATCGGCATAAAGCCCTCCCCGCAACAGCAACTGCGGGTGCGTCCCCCGCTCCACGACCCGCCCCTGGTCCAGCACGATGATCTCGTCGGCCGCCGCCACCGTCGACAGCCGGTGCGCCACCATCAGCGTGGTGCGTCCGCGCGAGGCTTCGTCCAGCGCCATCTGCACTTCGGCCTCGGTGCCTGAATCCAGCGCCGAGGTCGCCTCGTCCAGGACGAGAATTGCCGGGTCCTTCAGGATCGCCCGCGCAATGCCGACGCGCTGTTTCTCACCACCGGACAGTTTCACCCCGCGCTCGCCCACCCGCGTCTCCCAGCCCTGCGGCAAGGCATCGATGAACTCCAGCAGGCGCGCCTTGCGCGCGGCCTCGCGCACTTCCTCGTCGGTCGCGCCGGGCCGGCCATAGATCAGGTTTTCCTTCAGCGTCGTGTTGAACAGGACGACATCCTGCGGCACCAGGCCGATCGCCTCGCGCAGGCTCGTCTGTGTCACGCCGCGCACGTCCTGACCGTCCACCCACACGCGACCGCCCTGCACGTCGTAAAAGCGGAACAGCAGTTTCAGCAGGGTCGATTTCCCCGATCCCGACGGCCCTACGATCGCGACCTTGGCGCCCGCCTTCGCCGTGAACGACACGTGTTCCAGACCCGCCGCGCGCGCGTCGTGGGCAAAGGAGACATCCTCGAACCGGACCTCGCCGCCGCGCACCTCGAAGGCCCTGGCGCCCGGCGCGTCCGACACCTCGGGCGTCATTCCCATCAGTCCGTAGAGCTTTTCGAGATCGACCGCGCCCTGCTTGATCTCCCGGAACGCCCAGCCCAGCATGTTGAGCGGCCGGTAAAGGTTCATCATGATCAGCGTCACCGCCGCCAGATCCCCCGGCCGCACATTTCCCGTTCCGCTGAGGCTCGCCCAGGCGCTCAGCGCGGCGACCGCCGTCAGCCCCAGATTCATGATCAGTTCCTGACCCGCATTCAGCATGGCCAGCGAGCGAGAGGTGTCGACGGCCCTCTTGCTGTAGGCCGCCACAGCCGAATCATATCGGTCCGTCTCGCGCTGCTCGGCCGCGAACGCCTTGACCGTCTCGAAGTTATTGAGACTGTCCACCGCCCGCGCCCGCAATTCGGTATCGGCCTCGTTCAGCTTGCGCTGCTGCGCAACCCGCAGGTTGGTGATGAAATAGGTGAACACGCCATAGAGGGCCACGGTCGCGACCGCCGCCAGCGCCGACCATCCGCCATAGATCGTCGCCAGCACGACTGAGGCCAGCGCCAGTTCGATCAGCGTCGGCCCGATATTGAACGCCAGAAACCGGATCAGCGTGTCGAGCGCCCCCGCTCCGCGGTCGATCACCCGGTTGAGAGCCCCGGTCCGCCGCGTCTGGTGAAACTGAAGCGACAGACTTTGCGCCTTGCCATAGGCGTCCACCGCCACGACCCGCTGCGCCGCCTGGCTGATCGGCGCGAAAATCGCGTCGCGGACATAGGGCAGGCAGGCGGCCATGAACCGCGCCAGCGACCACAACAGCAACGCCGTGACGACGGCGGCTATTGCGGCCTCTCCCGCCCCCAGCCGGTTGACGGCGTCACCGAAGAAAACCGGCGCGGCGACTGCGAACAGCTTGGCGACAATCGTGAGCGCCAGCGAGACGACCATCATCGGCCGCCACCGCCTCAACTCCGGTCGAGCCAGGATTTCGCCGATACGCCACAACGATACGCCAAGGCCGGCGTCGCGGCTTTCGATCGCGTCGATATCGATGCTCGTTGAAGACCCGTGCGGCGCCATGCTCGGGCTATTTAGGATGCGCAACAGGCTAGCGCCAGCCGGGCACTCTGAACTCGAGGCCGCACTGGCCCCTTTCCGCCCGCCTCGAAGCATCGCATCTATGTCGGCCTGCCATGGAGCCCGCATGCCCGGAATTCTCTCCGTCACCGTCTATTGCGGTTCGTCCAGCGACGTCGATCCGACCTATCTCGATCTTGCCCGGCGGCTGGGCCAGGCGATCGCGCGCCGCAAATGGCGCACCGTCTATGGCGGCGGGCATGTCGGCCTGATGGGCCAGGTCGCGGGCTCGGCCCACGAGGCCGGCGGCAAGGTGCTGGGCGTGATGCCCAGATTTCTCCGGAATGTCGAAGGCGTCCTCGACCAGGTGGAACACCGTTTCGTGGACACCATGCACGAGCGCAAGCAGATCCTGTTCGACGAGGCCGACGCTTTCGTCGTGCTGCCGGGCGGCATCGGCACGCTGGAAGAGGCGATCGAGACGCTGTCCTGGGCCAAGCTGTCGCTCCACCGCAAACCCATGGCCTTCCTGTCGGAGAATGGCTACTGGACCCCGTTTTTCGAACTCATCGACCATGTCATCGAAGGCGGCTTCGCACCGCCGAGCTTCCGCGACCTGCTGGCCGACGCCAAATCGCCGGAGGACTCCCTCGACGCCCTGGTCGCCCGCGCCATCGTGCTGGACTGACCTGCGCCTACGACTTCCCCAAAGGGCAACTCCGTCGTATTGCCGGGTGCGACCGCCCGACCTACCGTGCTGGCGGCGGGCTTGTTCGGGGAAGCTGCGGGACAACGCCTTGGAAACAACAAATGGCCCAGCAGTGGCCGAGGGGATAAGGAAATTGTCCATGCGCGCCTATCTGCTTTCGCTGGCCGTCGCCTTGCCTGCGCTGATCGCCGCCTGCAGCAACAATCCCGCTCCGCCCGCCGCCGTGACGCCGGCTTCCAACCCGGTCGGCGCCGCCGCCGTGACCGCCGAGCGCCTCACCGCCGACAACGAGCCCGGCTCATGGCTGACGGCCGGACGCAATTACCATGAAGACCGCTTCAGCCCGCTCGACCAGATAAACGACGCCAACGTGCAGGACCTGGGACTGGCCTGGTTCGCCGACATCGACACCGAGCGCGGCCAGGAATCGACCCCCGTCGTTGTCGACGGCGTGATGTACCTCACGACCTCGTGGAGCATGGTGAAGGCCTACGACATCAAGACCGGCGCCAAGGTCTGGGAGTACGATCCGAAGATCGACCGTGCGAAGGGCGCCGACGCCTGCTGCGACGTGGTCAATCGCAGCGTCGCCGCCTGGAACGGCAAGATCTATGTCGGCACGATCGACGGCCGCTTGATCGCGCTCGACGGAATGACAGGCGCCGTTGTCTGGGACAAGCAGACCACCGACACCTCGCTTCCCTACACCATCACCGGCGTGCCTCGCGTCGTCAAAGGCAAGGTCGTCATCGGCAATGGCGGCGCTGAGTACCGCGTCCGCGGCTATGTCACCGCCTACGACGCCGAAACCGGTGAACAGGCGTGGCGCTGGTACTCCGTGCCCGGCGATCCGTCCCTGCCCTTCGAGCAGCCGGAACTCGCCGAGGCGGCCAAGACCTGGAACGGCGAATGGTGGAAGCTCGGCGGCGGCGGCACGCTCTGGGACGGCATGGCGTACGACCCCGAACTCGACACGCTCTATGTCGGGACCGGAAACGGCACGCCCTGGAACCAGGCCATCCGCAGCCCGGGCGGAGGCGACAATCTCTACCTGTCGTCCATCGTCGCGCTCGACCCCTCGACCGGCAAATACAAATGGCACTACCAGACGACGCCGGGCGAAACCTGGGATTACACCGCCACCCAGCCGATCATGATCGCCGACCTCGACTATAGCGGCGCGAAGCGCCGCGTGGTGATGCAGGCGCCGAAGAACGGTTTCTTCTATGTTCTCGACGCCAAAACCGGTGAGCTTCTTTCAGCCGAAAAGTTCGCACCCCTGACCTGGGCAACCAGCGTCGACATGAAGACCGGGCGACCGGTCGAAGTGCCCGAGGCGCGGTTCGACAAGACCGGCATTCCGGTCATCGTCGCGCCCGGCGCGCTTGGCATGCACAACTGGCATCCGATGGCCTTCAGCCCGGAGACCGGCTATGTCTACCTGCCCGTGACCCACTCCAACGCGGGTTACGCTGGCCCCAAGGAGTTCAAGGTCAACCTTCAGGGCTGGAACACCGGCACGGATTTCGCCGGCGCCAACAATCTTTACTCCCTTCCCGGCGCGCCCGTGCGCGGCAATGTCGAGAGCTATATTCTCGCCTGGGACCCGGTGAATGCGAAGGAAGTTTTTCGCATCAAGAACGATGTCTACGGCGCTTCGGGAATTCTCGCGACCTCGGGCAATCTGATCTTTTCGGGCAATCACAAGGGCGAGTTCGTGGCCTACAACGCCATGACCGGCCAGAAGCTCTGGTCAGCCCCGACCCAGGCCCGGATTGTCGCGGCCGCCTCGACCTTCACCGTCGATGGCCAGCAGCAGGTGGCGATCCTCGTTGGCGCGCGCGGCCTGCCCGACGGGCAGAAACGCACCGTCCCGGTCAGCGGCAACAATTCGCGGATTCTGGTCTACAAGGCTGGCGGCAAGGCAGCCCTTCCCGCCGCACTCGATGACGCCCCCAGCGGCCCGCTGAAAGTCACGATCGACCCGCCACTCCTCACCGCCAACAACGAGACGGTGGCCGAAGGCGAACAGGGCTTCCGCAACAATTGCGCGACCTGCCATGGCGGTCAGGCGGTCGCGGCCGCCGGCTCGATCGGCCCTGATCTGCGCTACAGCGCCCTGCTTCGCGACGTCGCCGCCTGGAATGGCGCGGTTATCGACGGCAACCGCGCCCAGCGCGGCATGCCGGGCTTCAAGGCGTCGCTCCGCCCGGGAGAATCCGAAGCCATCCAGGCCTATGTGATCCGCCGCGCCAACGAGGAAAAAGCCGCCCAGGAAGCCGCGGTCGCGGCGGCTGCAGCGCCGAAACCGAACTGATCACGAGACCCTTTCCTGGCGCTGTCCTCCACCGCCAAGGGCGGGAGAAGTGGCCGCCCGGTTCTTGCCGGGTGGACGGAGGGGGCAAGGCGTATGTCGGCACTAGGTGTGGTCTCTCAATAGGTTGTCCACTCGGCGCGGACCGAGGAGATTGATGTTGCGACACGTCAATTTCTGCGGAGATGCGCCGAGTGAACATCCACAAGAATGCCCGCACCACCCCGCATAGTCGAG
>Ga0163154_10002985_pt1 | contig 24045 bp, 15 predicted proteins | sample OliLakLV19MP9P1_FD_148649 | JGI IMG/M metagenome (GOLD analysis project Ga0163154, IMG submission 148649) | Freshwater microbial mat bacterial communities from Lake Vanda, McMurdo Dry Valleys, Antarctica - Oligotrophic Lake LV.19.MP9.P1 | ecosystem: Environmental > Aquatic > Freshwater > Lake >... | reverse complement strand
TCCCCACTGCGTGGAGAAAGGGGGAGAAACCTATTTCTAGGCTTAGGGACGCGATTAAAGGCTTGTCCGTAGTTGTTTTGATGATTTTGCGTAGATTTGGCAGGCGGTGAACCACCTGCCTATGCCATCGAAACCCCGTGAACGGGGTTGCTATGCCAAAATATGATGTGGAATAGGATATAAAATTTCCCGTTAAGCAAATTATCGGTGTAAAATGGATTTGTGGATATTCATTTGACCATATATCAACATAGAACAACCCGTTTTCACGGGTTTTAGTGTAGCAGGCAGGTGGTTCACCGCCTGCCTGTGCAACGAAATTTGCCAATTCATACGCGAGGATAATCATGCCAAAAGTATTTATCAGCTATAAACGTGGCGATGAAGTGCAACGAGATGAATTAGAAGAAATTCTTGATAAGAAACTATCTTATCAAGTTTGGTATGATCAAGCGGATATTAAAGGTGGTGAACCGTGGCGACAAGTTATTGAAGAGGGATTGGAACAATGTATAGCATGTGTAGTAGTTGTCACAGATAACATCTTTTCATCTAAATGGGTCTTATTTGAGATTGCATTTGCTATGGGGTTTGGATTACCTATAATCCCATGGTGTCCGAATGATATTACTCCTAAAAGTAGAAATAAAGGAAAAGAACTTTATGATATGCTTCGACAAATCAATTTTGTCGAAACAGAAGGTAAACTAGAAAGTGAACTAAAATTAGCTAAAAAGAATTATGTTGCAGATTTTTTGAATGAAGAAATCGCTCAATTAACACTCAGACTGCGTGTATTACTTCATCTTGGGTGTATGTATCTAACCCAGAACAATTTAAATGATGAGCAAATACAAAAGGCGAGGGATTGTTTTTTTGAATTCGGTAATATCATAAATGAATTTTCATGGAGTCAGTTTTGGTTACAATATTCTTCAGCTTTTAGCCGTAAGCAAAAACGCCTTTACAATAAACTAATTATTTATTTTGATGAATTACTGAACCTATTTCAACTCGTATCTGCCGAACTAAAGAGTATGCAAAATTCCTATGGCAATATCGAAAATCTTCAATCTTCAAACAAAGTTTTACGGGATAAGCTAATTGAAATTGACACATATATCGATACTATATATGTAAATAAGCGCTATGAGAAACTTTTAAAGCGTATTGGGGATTTTATTGAGGGTAGTGTAAAAAAATATACATTTTTGAATGATTATGAATTGGCATTGGAGTATTACGATAAAAATTTAATACCTGATGAGCTAAAGATTCGATTTATCCCTAAATCCGATCTCTTTAACATTGATATATTGAATTTTTTATATAAATTTCGATCAGGTACAAGAATATTTTTTTTAGGTATTAAGCATGGAGATATATTGAATATTTCAGATTCAGATGTTTTTGAGGTTTTTAAAGAATCTTTCTATAGTGTTAATCTAAACGAATTCAAGGAATTTATCTTGGAATATGGCAGTGAATTAAATTCGCAGAGAAAAAATTTGGATTCTCTGATGGGTATGCTAAAAAAATTTGAGCATGGATATAATATATGGCGTTACTTTAAAGAGCTAGATTCTCTAACGTCTTTAAAATCCACAGATGATTTTAGAGATATAGTTAAGCAGTTTGAAGTAATTGATTCACATATAAAAAGACATTTCGGGCAAGATGATGCTTATGATTCATGGTTACGCGCAATTCAACAGATAGTAAACAAAATAGATTCAGGAGAGATTGAAAAGGCAAGTATACTTTTTAAGAATTTATTGACAAAGGTAGGCTCTATTCAAAATTAATCCTAGAATGCCCAAAACCTAATCTGAAATTTTCTCTATACCATCTTGCGCCCAGCACAAAACAGGCAGAAAATAGAGACATAATGCAAATCGTCATCAATTGATACGGATTATGTCCCCCTACGACCACGCATCATAGGGACTGCTTGTTATTGTTCTCATATCAAAAGGTAACAGTATGGCTTCAGATACCCCAGAAATACCGACTGCCTCATCACCAGAAATAGATATGCCCCTGCTCACCAAAGATGATAAAGATGCCATCCGCGCTTATCTCGCACGGGCAGAAGTGCGCCATTCGACCCTGCACCGCATCGCCATCGGGTTTATCAGTGGGGCGGGATTATTACTCCTGTTCCCCATCTTCTTTCGGGATATTATCACCATCATCCTCTCTACACTTCTCAACGAAACATGGAATCATTTCCCGATGTTGGGGACAAATGGCACGATTCTCACGGTGGCACTCATGCTATCGGTGGGGATTCCGTTCATGATTTCGGTATTCATCCCCATTTATGCCCTGTACCTATTGCTCAAAGACATCGTGCATTTTTATTTTAGTGTGTATACCCCCGGATTCCCCTCTGACCTAAACAACCCCACCTTTTCATTGACGGGAATGGCGTTCCCGTTGGATGAATCGGAAACCGTGAAAAAAGCCGTGTATGCCTATCAATATCGGCATCACGATAACCATTTTCTGATGGCATTTAGTGAGGAACGCAAACGCGAATATCTGGATAGTTTTATTCAGCAGACGGGCGGAAAAATCATCCCAGAGAGTCGGCAACGGCATAAATTGGCAAAAATGGGCATCACATCGCATGAAGTTGACCCCACAGAGGTCAATCGGCTCAATGCCATGTTTGGGCTGGCTCGCCTCACCGATAGGACGCTCATCGAAGAAGTGGCGTATATCGAGATGGTCATGTCACGCAGTATTATTTATCTGCGCCGTATTGTGATTCGGTATGTCAAAACATTGCTGGTATTCATTTGGACGGCGCTGATTTCCTTTATCATGGTGCCATTTTTGGCTGATGTCCGCTTTCCGCCACTGTTGGTTTTGGCAGTGGGATATTTCATCTGGTCATTTTGGGCGCAGTATGTGATTCATCTGCCTGTGCGCTGGATGTATAAGTTTGATAAGGAATTGGGCAAAAATGCCAATATAGACCGTCAAATTGTATTTTTAGAATCACAGGTGCGTCGTTGGATTTGGGCGGCGATGACTGCCAGTGTTTTTGCGCTTGTTTTGTCAATTGCCTCTATAATCGTGTAGAATAGAGAGAGTTCGCATCACGATAGGAAAAAACGCGCATGACCATTGAAAAATCTGAGGGCGAAAAGCGCACCAAACCACTCAACCCACAAGGCGGGCAATCGCTTGCGACCATCTATGTCATCCCGCATTTACGTTGGGAACGTGAGTCGGATGAGACCTTTGAGTTGCGCCGAGCCAAATTGCTCACCACACTCGCACGCCTCAATGAACAGATGGGGATGGTGCCAGATACGGGCATTTTGCCCATGCGGTCGTTTTTGCTCAGTGGACAGACGGTTATTTTGGAAGATATTGCCGCCGTCCGTCCCGATTTGGTGACATTGCTGGTCATCTATAATGCGGGCGGGCGCTTGGGCATTGGTCCGTGGTATGTCTTGGTAGATGAGGCGCTGGTCAGTGGCGAATCGCTCGTCCGCAATTTGCTATTGGCACGTACCAATGCCGCCCAATATGGACTCAAACTCATGGCAGTGGGGTATTCGCCATTATCGAGTGGACACACCGCCCAATTGCCTCAAATTTTGCGCGGATTTAACATGGATGTGGCATTTTTGCGCTATAACACCAATAAGCCCTATGTCACCCATCGGTGGGAAGCGCCCAATGGCAGTAGCATCTTGTTGATTAATCACGACCAAAATATGCTCCGATTTTATCCACCAGAGACCGCCGAGACAGTCGCCAAACACACCGATGACCAGCGCAAAATTCGACCTAATGGTCCATTTTTGTGGCTGTATGATTCTGGGTCATCCATCCGCCAGTTATCGGATATTGTGCCAGAAGTGACGAATAAGACGGGCTTGTCGGTGAATCAGAGCGACCTCGAAAAATATGCCCGTGCCTTACGTCAAGAAGTCCCAGACAACATGCGCCCCATTTTGCAGGGGGAATTGCGCGACCAAACCCTGCGCGAAAACGACTTTTTGTTCACAGGGACACTCTCTACCCGCATGTATCTCAAACAATCTAATGCACAACTTCAGGCGTTGCTCATTGGGGCAGTCGAGCCAATGCTCACTATCGCGCTCACACACGGCACGATTACCTATCCTGCCAATCTGAGGGCATTATTGGGGCATACATGGCGCTTATTACTCAAAAATCAGGCGCGGAGTGCATTGGGTGGAATTAGCAACGATGAAGTGCATCAAGAAAATGAGGTCAATTCACGGCGTATTGCCGATAATGCCCAACACATCATCTCAGAAAGCCTGTGGGCATTGGGGATGAGTGTGCATCAACCGTATGTCACGCACGCCCCTACCGATAAGACATGGGTGGTGGTATGGAATTCGCAATGCTGGTCACGCAAACAGGTGATGGAATATCCGCTCGATTTGCCCACTGGCACATATCCGCAACGGGTGTTGGATGATAAGGGCGAGTCGCAATCGTTTGGGTGGCAACCAACGACCAATACACTATCGTTTTTGGCGGATGTCCCTGCGGTTGGCTATGCCGTCTATTCCATCGAATTGGGAGATACCCCACCAGATGAAAAATTGCACGGCATCCGCACCACACCAGGGACGGTTATTGGGCGTATTAATGGCGAGATGGTGTCTATCCAAAATAATCAGGTTGTCTGGAAACGTGGCGAAACGGTCATCACCGACCTATTGCGGTTTTATGACGGTGGTGATGCAGGCGATGCGTTTAATTATAGCCCACCCATAAGTGACCAAATCGTCCTCGCGGATTTGACCAATGATGTGCGGGTAGAATCATCCCCCCTCTATGAACGGCTCATTCTCAAACATCGGATGCGCCTCGCGCCTGCGCTCAAAGACGATAGAACCCGTGAGCGTGGGCTAAAATTGATGGAAATTACCACGACAATCACCCTCTATGACCATACATCGGGTGTGTTTTTTCATACCGAATACGAAAATGTTGTCAAAGACCATCGCCTACGCGCTCATTTGCGGACAGGACTATCTGCCGATGTGGTGACGTGTGATGCGCCCTTTGCCCTTGTTCAGCGGCCTGTCAAAATTGAGGGGAGCGCGATTCCGCCACTCGGTGCCGAAGGTGTGACCAACTGCCAACCTCTGCAAAATAGCGTGACTGTCTCGCAAGATAATGGGAGTCTATCGCTGGTGGCGCGGGGGCTTGGCGAATATGAGCCAATCCCAGAAGATGACCAAGTGAGCATTGCCCTCACATTGGTGCGGAGTGTGGGATGGTTGAGTCGTGATGATTTGCAAATCCGCAAGTGCGGTATCACCAAAAAAATGCCCCTACACGGCGCACAAGTGCAACGCCACATGACAGCAGATTATGCCCTCGTGCCATCACCCGCCAAAAATCCTGCGACCATACTGCGTACAGGGATTGAATTTACTGGCACATTGCCTGTTTATCAACTCGATACCCCGCCGAGTCGGTTGCGCCGTAGCTTTTTATCGGTGGTGAGCGATATGGCAACTGGTGCAGATAGTGATGGAGAAGGGGCAATCCTCACCACCATCAAACCACCAGAACGTGGACAGGGCTGGATTTTGCGTTTTTATAACCCGCACGAAAAACCGACAGAATTGCTCATCACGCCATTTGTGCGCCCCGTTGTTGAGCGTGGCGAATTGATGACCCTCTCAGAAGAACAAGAGGGCTTCATAGACCCAGATGCCAATGGGCGCATGGGTGTGTTGGTCAATCCACACGAAATTGTCACCTTAATGCTTGTTTTTCCACAACAGGGGTAAACTAGATAGTGATGATATGCTATGCCTAAATTTATGGCAATTTCATATGGCATATGCCATAATTGTTGAAGGTTTATTGTATGAGGATTTTGTTTAATGGGCATTCGGATTCAATGGGATGATGAAAACACTAAATTAGCATTACACTACATCTATGAAGGCATGTGGATGTGGGAAGAGAATTATCAGGCGATTGATGATTCTATTGCCTATTTTGATTCTGAAGACTATGTTGTTAACCTGATTATTGATATGACACGTAGTTCTGGTTATCCTGCGGGTAATATCCTTTCACATTTTCGTAATATGGCAGAACGCTATAGCGAAAAAGCGGGTCATAATGTTGTCATCAACAATAATCCCTTCACGCGCATGATGTCTGATACGTTTAACAAAATCTATAAGCCCAAAAAGATAAAAGGGAAAAGTTTTTTTGTAAAAGATTTGACCGAAGCACGCGCAACTTTAGAACGCCTCCGTAAAATTCGTAATGAAGTAGAAAAGGGAAGCTGATGGCATCTAAACCCGCTAAAAAACCTCAATCAGAAGATACTGGTAAGTCATCCCCAAGCACCATTGATGTCAAAAATCCGGTCACAGGTGAATTGATTGGTGTTGTCCCAAAAACAGACCAAAAAACAATCGCCCATGTTTTTGAGCAAGCCCAAGATGCTTTTCCCAGATGGGCGGCATTGAGTGTCGCACAGCGTGGTCAAATGCTCCGTAAATGGGGCGATTTGATGTGGGCAGAGCAAAATCGTGTCATGCGGATGATTCGTGATGAGACGGGCAAAAACGACACAGGCGCATTTTTGGAATTGATAGGGCTAGATAACACGCTCAATTACTATATTCCACAAGCACCCAAATTGCTTGCGCCACAACGCCGTCCCAGCCTATTCCCAATCATTCAAAGGTCACGGGTGTTTTTCAAACCGCATGGTGTGGTAGGCATTATCTCCCCATGGAACTATCCGCTATTTTTGGCATTGGGCGATGCCGTTCCTGCATTATTGGCGGGTAACGTGATTGTCCTCAAGCCCAGCGAATTTACCCCATTCACAGCGATGGTGGCGGTGGATTTGATGATGCAAGCGGGAATTCCGCAAAATGTGGTGCAGATTGTCACAGGGGATGGCACGACAGGGAAGGCACTTATTGATTTAGCCGATTATGTGTGCTTTACGGGCAGTACCGCCACCGGACGCAAAGTCGCGGTGCAGGCGGCAGAACGGCTGATTCCTTATAGCCTCGAATTGGGCGGAAAAGACCCGATGATTGTGCTAGAAGATGCCAATTTAGATATTGCCTCTGCTTCTGCCATTATGAATGCGTGCGAAAATGCGGGTCAGATGTGCATTAGTACCGAGCGCGTGTATGTGGCAGAAAAAATTTATGATGAATATGTCGGGCGGGTGGTGGACTATGCCAAATCGCTCACGATGGGCGCGGGTGATGGCTTAGATGTCCACATGGGTAGTATGACCACCGAGCGCGAATTGCTTCGTACAGAGGCACATATCCAAGATGCCCTCAATAAAGGTGCAGAATTGGTTTTTGGGGGCAAACGTCGCCCAGAATTGGGACCGTTATTTATTGAACCAGCTGTGCTGATTCATGTTGACCATTCGATGATGGTGATGAAAGATGAGACGTTTGGTCCCATTGTTCCCATTATGAAAGTATCGAATGAACAAGAGGCGATTCGCTTGGCAAATGATAGCGAATATGGCTTATCTGCCAGCATTTATACCCGCGATTTGGCGCGTGGCGAAAGACTCGCCGTTCAACTCGAAACGGGGTCTGTGACGATTAATCGCGGTAGCGCAGGTGTGGCGGCATCCATCGCGCTCCCATGGGGCGGTGATAAAGCCAGTGGGGTGGGTCGGCGCGGTGGTCCAGAAGGATTATATCGCTTTACCAAAGCACAATCGGTCTTTACCGATACGCTCATAGGGACACAAGCCTCATTGACCCTATTAGACCCGCTTACCCTATTTGGGGTGAAGGCAATGCGGGTTGTACGGCGGTTTGTGTCTGATATTTAAGACGTGTAGACATAACGGTTTTGGACGCGATATATCGCGTCCCTATAACCCCAAATGCAGTAGGGACGGCATACATACATCCCGTCCAAAAACGACACACTAAAAATCAACAATTGGCTTTGTAATGAGTGATGAGGGATATGCGATATGGGTTCTTTTCTAAAACGTGTACAACAAGGTGAGCCACCTAAAAAACCGAATAATAACGAAGAGTCGAATTTTGACGACATCGAAGCCGAATTAGATTTAGATGCGCGTCTTGATGGCAAGGGCAACAAAAAATCTGCTTCTGCACCACCACCATCGGATGCCAAGCCAGAGGCTAAACCAGATGCCAAGCCAAAAGCCGATACACCCCTGCCACAAACGGGTTTTAGTGGCACGGTGAAGCCGATTGGTGTGCTAGATACCCCAACGACACTCGACACGGGGTATGTTGTGCCTGCCAAACGGCGTACATCGCCCACTGTGAGCAAACTCCGCAAGCAATTGCGCCCAAAGTTATTGGCGATTCCAGAAGAGATGGACACATGGAATCGCAACAACCCCGAAAAACAAAAAATTGTCGTTGACCGCTTGGTCGAAATCCTCAAAAAAATGAGTGTATCACTCACCAAAGTCGAGTTTGAAGAACTGCGCGAGGGCTTGCTCAATGACCTATTGGGATTTGGGGCGATTGAGCCATTGGTGCAAGATAAAACCTACTCCGAAATTATGGTGAATGGGTCTGAAGTGGTGTTTGCCGAACACAAAGGCAAATTACGCGAGACAGAAATTGTCTTTGATGACGAAGACCATGTGTTATGGACAGCACAACGGATTGTGCGCCCCCTCATGCGCTCGCTCAATCGTGCCAATCCGATGGTGGATGCCCGCCTACCAGATGGCTCGCGGGTGCATATTGTGTCGCAACCATCCGCATTGTGTGGCACAACCATGACCATCCGTAAATTTCCAGATAAACGCCTCACAGTGGAAGATTTGGTCAAATTTGGCTCATTCCCAGAGGATGTTGGCAAATTTTTTGAGGCGTGTGTGGTCTCACGGTTGAATGTCGTGGTATCGGGTGGTACGGGGTCTGGTAAAACGACATTGCTCAATGTGCTAAGTTCTTTTATCCCAGAAGATGAACGCATTATTACTGTTGAAGATTCGGCAGAACTCAATTTGGCACAACGCCATGTGGTGCGTCTGGAAACTGCGCCACCTATACCAGGGACAGAGGATGAAGGCAGGCTCGAAATTCGGGATTTGGTCAAAGGCACATTGCGGATGCGCCCAGACCGCCTTGTGATTGGTGAGTGTCGGTCTGGCGAGGCGCTAGACATGCTCCAAGCCATGAATACGGGGCATGATGGTTCTTTGACCACTGTGCATAGCAATAGCCCACGCGATGCCATTGGTCGTCTGGAAACATTGTGTATGATGGCGGGGATGAATCTGCCAATTTTTGTGATTCGCGCCCAAATCGCCAGCGCGGTGAACTTGCTTGTGCAACAAAGCCGATTAAAAGATGGCTCACGCAAGGTGGTGCAGGTGACAGAGATACAAGGCATGGAAGGCGAAAGTGTGGTATTGCAAGATATTTTTGTCTATCGGACAGAAGGACAAAAAGAATCTGGCTATTCACACGAAGGGGGCGGGTTGATGCAAGCGACTGGCTTCCGCCCCAAATTTGTGGATAAGTTCAAGCAATATGGCTTCAATTTGCCCGGTCGTATCTTTGGCGCGGGGCAAAACAAATTCTAGGCGTTTTTAACCATCTGGGGCAAGCGCAAGGTGAATTGTGACCCCTTGCCTTGCTCACTGGTGACGGTAATATCCCCGCCCATCATCACCGCAAAACGCCGACTAATCGAAAGCCCCAAACCCGTCCCGCCATATTTGCGTGTGGATGAACTATCTACCTGCGAGAAATCTTTGAATAATTTGCCCAATTGCTCCGCTTCCATGCCAATGCCTGTGTCTGTTACTGCGAAATTCATATGTGCCTCAGCACCGTCTTTGGCTTGTGAGGGGGTGATAATGAGGCTAATGGTGCCGTCCTCTGTAAATTTGGTGGCATTATTGAGCAAATTAAGCAAAATTTGGCGTACCTTCATACGGTCTGCGTGGATTTGTAACCCACCGATGCTTGGCAAGATGAGTTGGTTGCGATTTTTCTCGATGGCGGGGCGAATCATTGTCCCGACTTCTTCGACCAATGGTGCGAGGTCAAAGGTCTCTAGGTCTAAATTCATCTTGCCCGCCTCAATTTTGGACAGGTCTAAAATATCGTTTATCAATTTGAGCAGATGCTCGCCCGACAAACGGATTTTTTGCACAAACCCCGATAACTCATCTAAGCCTGCGTTATCTAAATCTTCGATGGTCAGCTCACTATAGCCCAAAATAGCATTGAGGGGTGTGCGTAGCTCATGGCTCATATTGGCTAAGAACGCAGATTTGGCATAGCTGGCGGCTTCTGCCGATTCTTTGGCACTACGGAGCGCCTCTTGGACTTGTTTTTCTTGACGACGGGTGACGGTGACATCTAATAGCGCCCCAAACACCACCGCAAACGCCACCCCTGCCACCATCAGCGCGATGGAGAATAATCGGATGCTACTTTGCCCTTGCAGATAAATATCGCGCTCTAAAACAACGCGTAAGATGATAGATGAGCGCCCATTGATATTGGGTATGACCTGATAGGCGGCGATTTGCTCCTCGCTCAATGCCTGTATCATGCCCTGTTGCGGATTCCTGAGCAAATCTGCTTGCACAAATACCACATCATCGGGTAGAGATTCACCTTGCACGCGGAAAATATCAATAGCGAGGCGGGTTGTCTCACGCAGTTCATCCATAAACCCTTCATCTACAAATCTGCCCCATATAAGCGTGCCTACGGGCGGACCTGTACGCTCCCCTGTGAGGATATTATGCGAGACAACCATCATCATACCCTGTGGCAACATGATAAATCCGCTTTGGCTATCGCGGTCTTGTGGCAATTGGCGCAGTGTGCCTTCTGATGTCAGATAGGGTTCTATGCTGGCGGGGATAGTGCTTGTTGTGTCGTTGATGAGGTCATATGCCCCCTCAAAGACCCGCCTGCCCGCCGTATCCAGATAAAACACCAGATTAATGCCGATGGTGGTGAAGGTGGTATCGGATAAATTGCTTGTGCGATAGGTCTCATTGCCATCTTGGACAAACTGATAGGTATCATCCCAATGCGACCAATCTTCATTGAGGCGGACAAATGCGCTCCGTTGCAAATCTAACCCATTAATGGCGCGTGTTAGGTTTTGACGGGCATCTGCTTCTTCTAATTTGAGATAATTATCCAAAAGGGTGGCACGCGAGGCGATATAGACTAGTCCTAAGAATAGGGATAGCGTGATGATGATGATGAGTAGTATCTGTAGACGTATTTTCATAGCGACTCTTTGATGTGTCATGATAAGGTGTGTTTTCTCTATCTTAATCGCATTTCAATTTTTGTGCATGTACATCAATCCCAATAATTGACACAGCCACAGTACAGGTGCTATACTATCTCTAATTCACGAAATAAAGAGTGCCTTTTTAACATAAACTTTGCGAAAATATTTTTTGCAGGAATGTTAGGGCAAATGGATTGTTGTCAGTCATCCGGATCGGTCTCGCACGGCAAACCCTCCGAACCGTGTCAGGGGCGGAAGCCAGCAGCACTAAGGAGTTCCGTTTGGGTGTTGCGAGTTAGCCGGTCTGGTTCTCTGATAACAATCTTTTTGTTTATTTGTAAGCATCCCCATGCCTAAAGGCAGGGGCTTTTGATAGCCTCAATGCTTACCAGTCTCAGCCAGCAATGGCTCCGTTATGGGTGAATATATAGGCACTTTGGGGTGCTTCACCAGCTCCGAACTCTGCGGTGAACGATTAAACAGGACGAAATGGGAGTAGGGACGCGATTAATCACGTCCGTACCGTTCACATACAAAACCACCCGATAACAGTGACGCGGTGACCATAACCCGCGTAAGCGGAGTAGGTCAGAGGACACCTGCTTTACAGCAAAGTCCTCTCCCTTCGGGGATATTTAGCCTGTTATACATATATGATAAGGAAAGAGGGCGCTCCTCCCCAGGGGTATCCGCGCCTGACATTTCGATGACCCATTCCCCCCAAAAATTACCCCCACAAAAACGTCCCAATTCGCTCTATTTTATCTTTGCCCTGCTCATTTTTGCGGGTATTGGCATCACTGGTGTCGGTGTATTATTGCTGAGTATCCCCACCGAAGCCCCAAAGCCACAACCAACAAGCACCCCGATGACGATAAATTTGGAATTGGATGGACGCACTTACCCTGTATCCACATTTTCGCAGACGGTTGGCGCATTTTTAGCCGAACAAACCCTCACACTAGGCGCGGATGATGTGGTTTATCCGCCTGCTGATACGTTTATCACCGCACAGATGCTGATACGTATTGAACGGGCGCGTTTAGTGCAGATTTATGTGGATAATCAGATCACCACCATCACCACCACTTTCACCAGCCCGTTTAATATCCTCAATTTGGTGGATATAGAGATTGCCCCCATAGATAGTGTGCAAATCAACGGCACACCTGTCCCGTATGCCGATATTATCCGTTGGGCGACTCCTGTGGATGATATTCGTATACGGCGGGCAATGACTATCACTATCCGCGAGGATGAAGGGGTCACGACCAGACAAACCACCGCCCACACGGTGGCAGAAGCATTGGATGAGGCGGGATATGTGTTATTTTTACCAGACCAAGTTTCTCCCGCGCCCACAGACCCCATTGTCGCCAATATGGAAATTGTGATTGACCGCTCGCGTGAATTGACCATCCGTGCCGATGGACGGTCAATTGCCACCCGTGTTCGCGCACAGACCATTGGCGATGCGCTCATTGAGAGTGGCATCACCCTTAATGGACTCGATTATAGTATTCCATCCACCACCCAGCCTATCACCGAAGGTATTACCATTCGGGTGATTCGCGTGACGGAAGATATTGTTATGGTACAAACACCCATCGCCTATGAATCGGTATTGCAAGCCGATGCCAATTTAGAATTAGATACCCGTGCAGTCATTCAGGCGGGGAATTCTGGGGCTTGGCAACAAAATTATCGTGTGCGCTATGAAAACGGGGTCGAAATTAACCGTGAATTGGTCGAGGAATTTATGGCACAAGCCCCCGCCAATGAGGTGATTGCCTATGGCACACGCATCACCATTCGCACAGTCGAAACACCCGATGGTGTGCTGGAATATTGGCGTAAATTTCGCATGTACGCCACCAGCTATTACCCCGCCGGATTGGGTGGAGATAATAGCACCTCTATTGGTGAGACGTTGCGAAAAGGGATTGTGGCAATTAATCCGCGTATTATCCCCTATCGGCTTAATGTGTATGTGTTTGGGTATGGGGTGGGGCGGACTGCCGATACAGGCGGACCGCGCACGACACCCTATTGGATAGATTTGGGATATTCGGATGAAGATTTTGTCGGATGGTCGCGGTGGGTAGATGTCTATGTCCTCACCCCTGTGCCAGAGACAGTGAATTATTTATTGCCCCTAAACGAATCGGGTGGACCGATTTTTCCATAGGTGTAAAAATTTTCCCCCAAAAATAGGCTTGTCGGTTGCAAGCCTATCGGCACACTACTATAATGACGCTACTATGACCTTTATTGGATGCCGTGCATGTCCCAAATAGATGAAATTAAGAGCAAACTGGATATTGTGGGGTATATTCAGCAATATGCGTCTCTCAAAAAAGCGGGGCGCACCTATAAAGCGCCTTGCCCGTTTCATTCTGAAAAAACCCCTTCATTTGTGGTGAATCCAGACAAGCAAACGTGGCGGTGTTTTGGCGCGTGTAATGAGGGGGGCGATATTTTTACCTTCGCCCAAAAATATCATAATTGGGGATTTGCAGAGGCACTCGAAGAATTGGGCAAATTGGCGGGGGTCGAAATTCGCCCACAGTCGCCCTTAGACCGTCAAAAAGATGAACGCAAAGAACGCCTATGGGGGTTGATGAAAGCCGCCAGCGAATTTTATCATGCCCAATTGTATAATGGCTCAGTGGCTTCTGCCGATGTCTTGCGCTATGCCAAAGAAAAACGGGGCTTTTCTGATGAAACCATCGCCCGTTATCAGATTGGCTATGCGCCACAAGGGTGGCAACATCTCCATGACGAATTTATCAACTTGGGATATTCCGAGGAAGAATTGCTCGAAACAGGGCTATTGAGCAAAAATGAGGCGGGGCGTGTTTATGACCGTTTTCGGCATCGGCTGATGATTCCGATTCGGGACGAAAAAGGGCGTATGGTGGCATTTGGGGCGCGGGCGCTTAACCCAGATGACCAACCGAAATATCTGAATTCGCCACAAACCATTTTATTCGACAAAAGCCACACCCTTTTTGGGTTAGATGTGGCAAAAGCCACCATTAGCAAAAGCGAAGTGGCAGTGATTGTCGAGGGCTATATGGATGTCATCCAAGCGCATCAGGCGGGGTTTGTGAATGTGGTGGCGCAGATGGGGACGGCGCTCACAGAGCATCAGGTGAAGATGATTGCCCCGCGTTATGCCAAAAAAATCATCCTCGCGCTGGATTCTGATGTCGCAGGGCAAAGTGCCACCCGCAAAAGTATCGAAATTGCCCGTGAGGTATTGCAATCCGATTATGGTGGGCGGTTATCTGTCGAAATTTGTGTTTTACACATCCCAGATGCCAAAGACCCCGATGACCTCATCCGCGAGACACCCGATTTGTGGGGGCAATTGGTCGCCAATGCCTTGCCCGCCGTGCAATTTGTGATTATGACAGAGACGGCAGATTTGCCCAAAGGGGCAGATATTCGCCTAGTCCCCCTATGGGAGCGCGAAGAAGTCGCCAAGCGCATTTTGCCCATTATCAGCGCATCGGAAAAAGAACAAATTCGGCGCGAAAATTTGCAACAATTAGCCAGTCGGCTCTATTTGGATTATATCCAATTGCACACATGGGCAGAAAATCTCAAAGATGAGGTGCTAAAGAAAAAGACCCTGCGCGTGTTGCCAGCGCCCAAAAACACGCCAGCGCCAGCACCATCTTCTACGCCACGAGCGCCGTCTGATGGTGATGATGCGCCACTACCCGATTTAGCCTCACTCATGCCACCCCCAGACGATGATAGGGGCTATGTGCTTGTGCCACCCCATGAGATGCCCCGCACCAATGGCAAATCGGAATATGATTGGTCGCCTGTGGTGTTGCATAAACCGCCAAAAATCTCAACAGAACGCTCGCTAGAGGCACATTGTTTGCAGATGTTATTCAGAGAGCCACAGGTGTATTATCAAATCAACCGAAAATTACGGTCTTTGGCGAATCATGACGAAATATTGCTCAAAGACCAACTATCTCAATTGTTACCGCGTGATTTTTTGGCGAATGATTATCAGGTGTTGATGCGTCTGTTTATAGAGGCACTTGAACAACAAGATTATGAAGCCCATGAGTATTTGCAGGCGAATATCACGCCCAGCCTAAAAGATACACTCGACCAATTGATGAAAAATGATGTGAGTGCCGAATTAAAGAAACGTCTGAATAACCGTTTTTCGGCAGATATTCAGACCACCGTAAAATTGATGATGGTGGAATGGACAGAAGCACAAATTATCCGCGAAAGCCTGCTAACTGCTTTGCGGTTACGCCGATTTCGGTTGTTACAAGAAGTTCAAGAGTATAAAATTATGCTGGCGGACTTCGATTCAAAGGAGGATGAATATCTTTTTAACGAAATGCGTATACGGATTAAGTATTTGGCAAAAGCGATGGGTGCCATTGATAGAGGCATCGAAGAAACTATGAAAATGTAATTTTTTTATCAACGGACGGGGAAATAAATCATGGCTAAAAAAAGACCAGCAAAAAAACAGCAAGCCAGCAACGATACTGGCGAATTTGAAGAAGTAAGCGGTGATGATTTTGAGATAGAAGACGATGATTTGCCAGAAGTCATTGAAGATGACGATTTAGAAGATGTCTTGCCAGACGACCTTGATGAAGAATTTGATGCCGAATTTGACGACTCTGCAGAGGAAGATAGCGCCCGCATGGATGCCATTTCTTTGGCAGATGACCCTGTGCGGATGTATCTTAAAGAAATTGGACAAGTGACCCTGCTCAATAGTGACCGCGAGATTTGGCTCAGTACCCAATTGGCGGCAGACCGTTTGGTGCAAACACTCACCGACCAACTGGCAAACCCAGAATTTGCCTCTACCGATGGATTGCCTAAGCAAGCCGATGTGGTGCGGTTGGCGTATGAACGTATTATCCGCTATTGGGCAGAGACGCAACGGGTGTCACAAAAATTTAAAGTTGACCAACCCGATTTTATCGCTCTATTAGACGAAGTGCGTGCTGTGACCAGCACCCTAGAACAACCAGAATCCCCCTATATTCGGCGGTATCTGCGCCAATTTGAATGGGGACGCGAGGAAAAATGGACAGAACTCTCGCAACCTTTGTTTGAGGTGGTTCATGCGTTTTATCTGATTCCTAGCACCCAACAAACCGAGCTACGCAAACATTTTATGCAGAAAAAAGAATTGCCTAGCAACGAATTATTTCAACATTGGCTTTTTGCCGATGAAGAAACCATCGAAAACCTGCCAGAGATGTTTCATGTGATAGAGTTCCGTGCAGAAAACGCCGCCGAAGCCCTCACCCGCGCCAATTTGCGCCTTGTGGTCAGTGTGGCAAAACGCTATATGGGGCGCGGTATCAACTTCTTAGACCTCATCCAAGAGGGGAATATCGGTTTGTTGCGGGCGGTGGCAAAATTTGACCACACGAAGGGGTTTAAGTTTAGCACCTATGCCACATGGTGGATTCGGCAAGCCATTAGCCGTGCGATTGCCGACCAAGCCCGCACGATTCGGATTCCTGTTCACATGGTAGAGACGATTAACCGCCTCATGCGGGTGCAACGCGAATTGTTGCAGACATTGGGTGCAGAACCAAGTGCGGAGCAAATCGCGCTGGAGATGGATTTTCTGACGGCAGAAGAGACACAAGCCATCAAACTCCTCCGCAAAGAGGGAATTCACCTAGAGGCAGGTTTGCAACGCAAATTACGCCGTGCCGCCCAAAAAGTGCGGAAAATTTTGCGGATTAGCCAAGAGCCAATGAGCCTCGAAATGCCAATCGGTCAGGAAGATAGTAGTCTACTCGGTGATTTTATCGAGGACGATAAGGTCATGGGACCTGTGGATGCCGCCAGCCGTCAGTTGCTCAAGGAGCAAATTCGCTCGGCATTGGGGGTACTCAGTGAGCGTGAGCGTGAGGTATTAGAATTGCGTTTTGGCTTGCTTGATGGTCAAGACCATACGCTAGAAGAAGTGGGCAAGCACTTTGGTGTGACCCGTGAACGGATTCGGCAGATTGAGGCGAAAGCACTCCGCAAATTGCGCCATCCAACTCGTAGCCGTCAATTGCGCGATTATTTGGAGATGTAGATATATTTCCCACCCCTAAATCCCCTCTCCATGCCATGGAGAGGGGATTTTTTATCCCCGAATGGCGGTTTTCTCCCTCTTTCTCCACGTAGTGGTGTCACGGTGCAGGGACAGGCAACCCTTCTAGGTGCATAATCATGAGGGCGTTGGTGGTGGGGCATGGACCCTCACGCAACACATAATCGAATACCATAACCCCATTTTCGATATGCTCACGGAAATGATGATTGCGAATGCTCGGAATTTCATCTGCCAATTGCACCAAATCGAGGTCGTGGGTAGAAATCAGACCCACTCCATGACCATGTGCCAATGCTTGAATATAGGCTTTGCTCCCAATCAGGCGCTCACGGTTATTTGTTCCCCTAAAAATTTCGTCTATCAGAAAAAACAGAGGCATATCGTTCTTGGTTTGGAGTGCATTGAGTAATGCCTTTAGCCTGCGGACTTCTGCATAAAAATACGATATGCCGTCTACCACCGAATCATTCACACGGATGCAACTGAACAGGCGGAACATCCCCACATCCAATTTTTCTGCACACACCACACTTCCCGCGTATGCCAGCACCAAATTCACACCCAATGTCCGCAAAAACGAACTTTTCCCCGCCATATTCGAGCCTGTGATGATGACCATCTCGCCCAATTGTGTGAACGCAAAATCGTTATCCACGCGTACATCATGGGGGATATGCGGATGACCGATATTTTTTGCGACCATCTGTGGCGCATCGGTGATGCTTGGGAAGGGATGTTGTGGGTGCAATGCCGAAAATTCGGACAGGGCGCTGAGGGTTTCTAGCTCATAGATGGCTTCTAACCATACGGGCAATTGAGCCGTGAGATCGCCTTTACTTTTGCCGAGCATGTATCCCCAAAAAATATCGTATGGGATGAGCAGATTGACCATCATCCACAAAATAGGGTTGGCTTGCAGGCTCACCGCGCCCAAAATCACATCTAGCCGATGTAAATGGGCAGATGGGGGGCGTTCTGCCTGCTGAAATGGGGCGCACAGCCCTTTTAGCCCGCGCTGATGGCTAAATTTGAATGTTTCTAAATGACGGAGCATGGCGCGGAGTTGCCCCAATTCGGCATATAGCGCCAACGCTTCCCCAAATAAATTGCCAATTTTACGAAATTGCCAGAACGACAATATGGCGTATAGCACGAATGAAATCAGCCATATAGGGGGAGCGGTGATTATTGTGCCGATGATGAATAGCACGGCGGTGAGCAGGGCATTGAGCGCCAAGAGCATCACCAAACCTGCCGAAATCGTTGGATGGGATTGTGATAGCCACAACGACAGGCGTGTGCCTTCCCATTTGCGCCCCACGCTGGCACGCCATCCACCGCGCCCCACACCAATGAGGTGCGCTTCCATGCTGATTTGTTGGCGGAAAGTGGTCAAGGGGCGTAATTCTGTCACCAAGCCTTGTACACGGCTGATATGGGCTTTATCGGGGGATGTACGGAGTAGCCATGACGCTAATTTGTCGCTTCCCCCGCGTGTGACGGTGTTATCTAATAGCCGATGCAGAGAATACTCGCCAATGAGGTCTATATCGGTGGCGAATGGATGGTCTGACGGGGCGCTGGCGATGCTAGGTGGCAAATCGCCCCATGTTAATTTTAACCGCGCCAATTGTTCCCCGCGTAGATGATGAGCAATCTGAAAGCGGGTGAGTGTGTCGCGCAATTGGCGATGTCCGCGTACGAGAACGGTGAATCCGACCATCCACAGGCAAAAAACGATGAATAGGGCGATATTACTGATGGCAAGTGCCACCAAACAGGCGATAAATCCGCCTAAAAATGTCCAGACGCGCCAGTGCACCAATTGGTCATTTTGGGCGCGATAACGGGCGATATAGCGCCCAAGCCGTTTTTGTTGTGCCGTGATTTTTATGATAGAGGTTGATGTGTCCATGAGGGTCTATGTTACAATATAATTTTTGCGATGATAAGGTTGATACGCGATGCGGATTGATGTTTTAACCCTGTTCCCCAAAATGTTCGAGTCTCCCATGAGCGAAAGCATGATGTGGAAAGCCAAAGATAAAGACTTACTCGACTTGCATTTGCATAATATACGCGATTATAGCCAAGACAAACATCGGGCAGTGGATGACACCCCGTATGGTGGGGGTGGGGGGATGTTGCTCCGTGCCGATGTGATGGTGCGTGCGATAGAATCGGTTTTGCCGATGGATGAACAGCATCCGCAACCGCCTGTCATCCTCATGACCCCACAGGGGCGCGTATTGACACACGATATAGCACGAGAATTGGCACAGCACCCGCGTTTGGTGATAGTGTGTAGTCATTATGAGGGTGAAGATGAGCGTGTGCGCCAATTGGCGATTACCGATGAGATTAGCATTGGCGATTATGTCCTCACAGGCGGGGAATTGGCGGCGATGGTGGTGATTGATGCGACCTTGCGCCATGTTGGTGGATTATTGGGCGCAGAGGGGGCAGAATTGCGCGATAGCCACGCTGATGGTCTGCTGGAAGGCGCACATTATACCCGTCCAGTGGTTTTTCGTGGGTTAGAAGTGCCACAGGTGTTGCAGGCGGGCAATCATTCCCAAATTGAGGCATGGCGACGAGAAGGGGCATTGCGACGGACATGGGAACGCAGGCGCGACTTGCTCCGCAAAGCCAATTTGACAGAGGATGAAAAATATTTATTGGCAAAATTTGCACGAGAAGATGCACAACACTTAAAATAAGCTAAAATAGTTGTGGGATAATCTCCCACCGAAACCAAAAACATGCTATCATTAATGTGTTTAGCGTAACTCGAAATTGAAAGAGGCGGTTATGTCCCAACAGTATCGTAGTGATGCCCTAGAGGAAAAATTGAAAATGCTTCATACCTTTGTGGAAGGTGTGAAAGCCACGGTCATCGTGAATATAGATGGTTTGTTGGTTGCCGCCTATCCGCCAGGGGATGAAGAGAACCCGCACGAAAATCCGACCAGTAGCCCGCAAGTGGCGGCGATGTCTGCCACCCTCATCGGCTTGGCAGAGCGTACACTCAAGCGTTTGGCACAAGGCGAATTGGAACGTCTCTTGATGGAAGGCGAGAATGGGGTGATGGTGGTCTATCCTGCGGGGCGGGCTTCATTAGCCGTTTTGGTAGACAAACATGCGCGGATTGCGCGGGTATTGGTTGCCACCAAAAAAGCCGCCGCCGAGATTGAAGAAATTCTGGGGTCCTAGAACACCGCTACGACAATTCTTCTTGTTGGACATATAACGTCATGATGATTTTGCCCAAGCGAATTTCATCATGATGTGTTAGTATTGCCAATTTTTCAGATTCTAACTTTTGCCCATTCAGAAAGGTCCCGTTACGACTTCCCAAGTCTATCAATTCTAGCTGGTCGCCTTTGCGCCGAATGGTGGCGTGCTTGCGACTAATCCCCATTTGATACCCACCAAATGAGGTGAGGTCTATCTCTGGGGTAAATCCCAGCAGGGGGTCTTTTCTGCCGATGATGGCTTCTGTCGTAAAAGTTACGGTGAGGGGGTCTGCCCAGCCTTGAACTTCGAGGCGTAGATGCACTTCATTTCCCACAATTGGGGCAGATTTTTCGATGAAAATTTCTGCAGTGGGATTTGATGCTAAATATCGTTTGAAAGCCTCGTCTGCCTCATCTCGAACATCATGGGTGGTTAAAGGATTTTCTTGCCCAAGATCGTTGGTTTCATCGGGCTGTTCCAAAGGGTTTTTAGAATCGTCCATCGCACAATATGCCTCAACTTATGCCACAATTTAGGCATAACTATAGCATTAGTTTGAATATAAGGACAGGGATGTTTCAAGATTGCAACATTGCCCGATTAGGACGATTGAGACTAATTCCCAAAAATCGCTCTATGAGGTTAAACCGCCAAATAAAGCGCAAGCCAATGCCCCATGCCAAGACAATGCCACCGATGAGCGCATAATCGGATAGGGTGAGCATCTCTAGCTCAAAGAATTGGCGGGTGGGTTCGATAATGACCAGCAAGAAATAGATCACCAACATCGCGCCTGCCGTGATGGTTGGTCGCCAATCGCCACTAAAGGCACTCCCCCCTGCGAGAAATTTGAGCGGTGGCTCTACAAACACAATTAATCCCAATCCCATAAAAATAATGGCGGTGGTGAGCGCGGTACGGGCAATATTCACCGCCACATCAACCGATTCTGGGGCAGATGGATAGACATAGAGATGAAAAAATATCACATATATCCCCAATGCCACTGACGCAATGCTCATGGCGGCGGGCAAAATAAAATGGATGATGTCGCGCATGAGGTTGCGCGTTGGCACACCCACCCGCGCCCATGTGGCAATACCAAGTGTGGGAATCCCTACCGATAGCAGTGTTAATAGTGAGGCGTGCTTGGGGATGAAGGGGAAATTGGTCGCGCCGACCATCAAAGATGCGCCAAGCAGAATCATCGCCGCATAAAACGCACGGCTTAGAAATAGGCGGATGATGGTATCCATGCCGTTGAGGATGCGTTGCCCTTCCATAAAGGCTTTTGGCAATGCCGCAAACGAATCGTTGAGCAACACCATATCGGCAACACCGCGTGTCGCCGCACTTCCGCTTTGCATAGCGATGCCGATATGCGCTTTTTTGAGCGAGAGCACATCATTGACACCATCGCCAATCATCGCCACATAATGCCCTTGCTCACGGAAAGTTGTCACCAGTAATTCTTTTTGTTGGGGGGTGATGCGCCCAAATATCGTTGTTTCACTGGCGGTTTTGGCGAGTTGGGTGGCATCCATCTTATCTAAATCTAAGCCACTGACCACGCGCACATCACCTGTGAATCCTGCTTGTTTGGCGAGTGCCGCTACGGTATGTGGGTTATCCCCAGAAATAATTTTGAGGGTGATGCCAGCTTTCATGAAATTTTCAATCGTCTCGCGGGCTTCTGCGCGTAATTCATCACTCAGACTAATCAGACCAACCGGCTTGAGGTCATTCGGAAAGACAATCGCGCCTGCGCCATCGTGTAAAGGTAGGATGGTGGGGCTGTGTGCCACCAACATCACGCGCAAGCCTTGTGATGACCATGAATCAATTTGACCTTTGCCAAAATCGTCATCACGTTCAAGATAAGACTGAATCATCTCTGGCGCACCCATCACATACGTGCCACGCCGTTCCCCATCATTAAAGACCAGCGCACTCCATTTGCGTGCCGATGAAAACGGAATTTCGTCTACAACCGTCCGCTTTATGCCTGTGCATCCCGCGACAATTGCCTCACTTGTGCGGTTGCCTCCTGTGGCACTCCGCGCCATATCGCCAAAAATCGCCGTTAATTCATGCATAGAAACGGTGAGTGGGTGCAAGGCATGAACATGAATCCGATTGGCGGTGAGTGTGCCTGTTTTATCCAAACATAGCACATCCACATTGCTTAGAGATTCCACCGCGTTGGCTTGTTGGATGAGCGCTCCCTTGCCAGACATCCGCAATGCACCAATGGCATAAGAGGTGGTGGTCATGAGGATAAGACCCGCAGGCACTAATCCCGCGATGACGGCGGCAGATTGCACACTCTGAACCATAGAGACATTTCTGATGCCATAGGCGACTGCGAATAATATGCCGATGGTACTGGCGATAAACAGCAATAAGCGCACCACGAGGTTAATATCTTGTTGGAGGGGTGTGCGGACAACCCGAAATTGCTTGGCTTGGAGGGTGAGCTTGTTGGCAAAACTATCTAACCCGACTTTGGTCGCCTCATAAGTGGCGCTCCCATTGACACAAAAACTGCCAGAAAATACTTGCACCCCGCGTTGTTTGGCAATCAAGTCAGATTCGCCTGTGAGCAAAGATTCATCCACATCCATTTTGCCATCGCCAATGACCATGCCATCCACGACAATTTGGTCACCCGGACGCACCAGCAAAATATCCCCTAGCACAATTTCGGTGGGGTCTACATCGCGTTCTTTGCCATTGCGGATAATCGTGGCTTTGGGGCGGGTGAGGAGCGAAATTTTATCGAGTTTGGCTTTGGCACGAAATTCCTGCACAATCCCGACCACGACATTGAGCATGACCACGCCCACACTGACAAAGGCATCGCCCCACAGCCCAAGCATAATCATGATGAAGCCGATGAAGAACAGCACATTGTTGATGAAGGTGAAGGTGTTCTGGCGCAGAATATCCCAATAACTACGGCTAGTTTTAATTTTGATGTTGTTGCCCTGACCGCGTTCCCGCCTGCGTTGTGCTTCGTCATCGGTCAAGCCGATGATAGGGGTGACAACAGGGGTGGTAGGGGCTTCTATAGGCGTTATTTCGTCATGTTTTGGGGCTAAAACAGATACCACGTCACATTTCCCTTATGCTTAAAAAAAGTAACTTTGTGTGCTTATCTAATTAAACACAAAATTGTAGGAAAAATGTCGGTATCAAACGTAACTCAAACCAATGCCGAATGAAGTTGTATAGGAATGATGACGAAGCCTAATTCCCATCACTTTTAGTTTGTGTCCCTACTCGTTCAAAATATTGAGAATATTGATATCGGAGATAAGCAAAAGCCCCAGCAATCGCAAGAATAAAGACGGAACGAGGCTCATGAATAGCATTTTCTGGGTCAATAAGTAACCTTCGGTTAATTC
>Ga0163154_10002978_pt1 | contig 24098 bp, 17 predicted proteins | sample OliLakLV19MP9P1_FD_148649 | JGI IMG/M metagenome (GOLD analysis project Ga0163154, IMG submission 148649) | Freshwater microbial mat bacterial communities from Lake Vanda, McMurdo Dry Valleys, Antarctica - Oligotrophic Lake LV.19.MP9.P1 | ecosystem: Environmental > Aquatic > Freshwater > Lake >... | reverse complement strand
CCCCCATTCGAGGATGCGGCGGGCCTCGTCGCGGCGGTCGTTTTCCGTCGGCAGACCCATGACGACTGCGATCAGCCGCCGGCCATCCTGCACAGCCGACCCAACCAGCCCAAAGCCCGCCTCGTTCAAATGCCCGGTCTTCATCCCGTCGGCGCCGATGCCCATGGACAATAGCGGATTACGATTGAAGAACTTGTGCTTCAGCCAAGAGAACTCGCGCTGCGCGAACCGCGGATAATGCTCGGGATACTCTTTAATCAAAAACCGGGCGAGGTCAGCCAACTCGCGCGCCGAAATGCGCTGTTCGGGATGGCTCAAGCCGGTCGCATTGCGGAATTGGGCGGTCTTGAGGCCAATGCGTCGCGCTTCGTCCGTCATCAGCTTGGCCGCGAATGCGCCCTCGGTACCACCTAGACCCTCGGCCAGCGCAATCGCGGCGTCGTTGCCCGATTGCACGACCACGCCTTGCAGCAGCAGTTCGATCGAAACCCGCGTGTTGATCGGGATCATCATCGCTGACGTCCGAGATGGCGCGCCACCACGCCGCCATGCATTCTCGCTGATGAGAAACGTGTCGTCGAGCTTGATCTGGCCGGCCTTCAAAGCCTTGAACACGACCGCCAGTGTCATCAGCTTGTTCATGCTGGCCGGAGGGGCCAATTCGTCGGCCTTGAACTGATACATCACGGCGCCGGACTGCGCTTCCATCAGCACGACGTGGCGGGCCTTCGTGACGAACTCGTTGGATGATTGACCTTGTGCGGCAGTTGGAGATGGCTGCAGTACCAAAGCCGCACCGGCGGCAAGTCCTGCCAATACCTTAGCCGCAGCCGCTGAGCGGACGCGCGGGAAAACTTCGCAACGATCGCCGCGACGCTGAGCGACCCGAGCGGAAACGCCGGTGAAACGGCCCGATATGCGGCGGCTTTGGACCAACCAATTGGCCATCATGACTACCCCGGCCATTTTGAAAACCTGCGGCCCGACCCGGCTCAATCGCCCCACGACGATCCATGAACTTCATGGCGAATATCTGGTGACCCGAGATCGCCTGTCAACGGCACCACGGCGTCTATACCCGTCCCAAATAACCTGCCGCAGTACGGGGCCGCCAGTACGGGGCCGCCAGCCGCCTCGGTCCGCCGTCTCGATCAGGTCGGCAAGTTCTGATTCGGCGGTTCGAGCAACAGGCAAGCGCACCCATACGTAGTTTCCACAACTGTTTCGCCGGGTGTCAACTGGGTACTGTTCAATAGCGGTCTGGGAAACGTCCAGGCTCGCCAACTCGGCCACTCCGCCAACGGGCGACCAGCAAAAGCACAACCACTGGATCCCGAAGCGAGCCGAGGGATCCCCGCATCACCACAGCGGCGCGCGAAGCGCCGGAGCCCGTCGGCGAATGCTGACGAAATGCAACGCGCCGATTGACCAAACCCCAGATCTCAGACCTAGCGAGGTAAGTCGTGGCCACATCTCTTCCGCCGGATTTTCAGTATCAGCTCGAAGGAGTTGCTTCCAACTTGCGCGCCTTTGCAATGTCGCTTACCCGCGACCCTAGTCGAGCAGACGATCTCGTCCAGGAAACGCTTGCAAAGGCTTGGGAGCACCAATCGAGGTTCGAATTGGGAACCAATATAAAAGCTTGGTTGTTCACAATTCTTCGCAATACTTTCCTTTCGGAATTGCGCAAACGCAAGGCCGAGGTCGAGGATCCCGATGACAACTTCGCAAGTTCGATCATCAGCCGCGGCGCTCAGGACGGCCATATGGACTTGGTCGATTTTTCTAGGGCTCTCGCAGACCTGCCGCCGGAACAGCGAGAAGCTCTTCTTCTCATTGGCGAAGGATACTCGTACGCCGAAATATCATCAACGTGCGGTTGTGCGGTGGGCACCGTCAAGAGCCGCGTCAACCGTGGCCGGTGCAAGCTGCGCGAATTGCTCGGACTGGAAGAAATGGTAGCCTTCAATGTTGCCGCAGCTGACGAGCAGGCAGCGCTCCACCACTAGAGTGCTTCTGGAAAAGTGGGAACCGGTTTTCCGAAAAGAAGCACGACAAACAAATAAGTTAGAGTCCTTCCGCGATTCCATTTAAAGCGGAAGGCCTCTAATCAACACGCCAGACGTTAACAATCCAAGGCGTTTCGACAACCGGTCGGGACGCCTTGATTGCGTTGATCGCCAACCGTTTGCGCATGAGCAATGGTTCTCGGTCGGACGCACGGACTACACTTCGGTGATCGAATTCATAAGGTCGTCGATGTTTATGGTGGCAAACTTCGTCAGCATATCCGAGACCGCATAGGGGAGGATGATCTGGTCGCCGTGCCGCATTGCCCCGCAGGTGTAGACGACATTCGGCACATAGCCTTCGCGCTCATGAGGTTCGGGCCGCAAAAGCGGTTCGCGTGAGCGTCCGAGCACGATCGACGGGTCGTTCTTATCGAGCAGGACGGCCCCGATCGAATACTTTCGTACGGCACCGACACCGTGGGTCAACAACAGCCAGCAATCGTCCAATTCGATTGGCGAGCCACAGCTGCCAATCTGGACGAACTCCCATGGGTACTTCGGCCTCAATATGGCTTGGCCTCCGTTCCAGGTGTGGAGGTCGTCGGAATAAACGAGGTATAAATTCTCGTTGTCCTGACGCGCGATCATCGCATAGCGGCCATCGACCTTTCTCGGAAATAGGGCCATGCCTTTGTTGCGCGCGACCGTCCCGTTCAGCGGCATCAAACGGAATTTCAAAAAGTCTCTGGTTTCCAGTAGCTCAGACCTGATCGCGCGCCCGCTATAAGCGGTGTAGGTCGCATAATATGTTATCTGACCATTCTCGTTGAACGCGACGAAGCGTGCATCTTCAATTCCGTTCGATTGGCTGTCCGTGACCGGGAAGATGACGCGCTCGCTCAAATCATCCCCGGAGCGGAACATGATCTCGATATCGTCACCCTGTGGCGTCTTAGTTCGACTTTCGACGGTTGGAATGCTGGCAAGCCGCGCTGTTGGATCGACCGAAATTTGCCCCTCGGGCCCGATCGATCCCGAGCGGAACGTCAACGATGAGATGTGACCTTCACCGACCGCGCGCAAGCTCAAGATAAACCGACACCCTCCAACGGGCGCGCCAGATTGGTCCGGGTGCCGAACGATACTAGGGTTGAACAGGGCTGACGCCTCGAACGAATATTCGTGCATAAAATAGGCGCCAATCAGGCGCCGCTGGATTCGGTCGAAGGGCGAATGCGGCGCGAGTGCGCCTTCCATGTCGGCTGCCCGAGCCTCAAAAATATCGAGCAGGTTTCGATGCCGCCCCTCGAAGTTTTCCAAAACTTCGTTCAGCTGTCGCCCGGCGGCATCGGCGTCAAGACCCAGAACCCGGTCGACAATGTGGTTTGCCCGCGTTTTGTCCGTCGGATTGAGATCCCTAGGTTCTGTCGCCGGTTTGAACGGCCTGACCACGACCCGCGCCGGGTCCGGCTTGAGTTGCAACGTTTGGCGTTTCACGCCCCGGTCTTGAGACAAAATAACCCCCAGTGACGGCCCCCATTGCGGCTACGCGGGCATGATCGCCGCGCACTCGAACGACCGTTGTCGACGCATCCACTTCGATCGACGCGGCGCGGGCAAACCGGCGCATGTCGACAGTGGCCAGCAAGTATGCCAGCACCGATTCGGCACCGCAGTTCTCGTTGGCACGATCGGGATGCAGACCATCCCGACACCCACCCGTAGCAGTATCGACCAGCGATGTGGCAAGATCGTTGCGCCCGACGAACCAAGCAAATGCTGTCGACGCTGCCGCGGGCCAAACCGCGTCCCGATCTGCCCGCCATGCTGCATAGCACGCCGAGATCGTCGCAGCTGCCTCCAACGGCTGCTGGTCGAACGCCCGTGGGCTGCGACGCGCGCGGCCGAAACTTTCGGTCCCGACAGGGCGATAATGTCCTGCGGGAGCCGTTTGCATTGCGTTCAGCCACCGCAGCGATCGAATGCCGGCGTCGACGAGGGTCTGATTAGCCATGGCCGTCCCCGTCACCAGCAAAGCCTCGGGAAGCCGTGCATTATCGTAAGCGAGCTCGTTTTCAAACCACACCCAGTCGGCGGTTTCGACCGCGAACAGGGCCGACAGGAGCCGCTCGGCGAGTATGCTGCGCAAGCGCACGCACTGAGCATTGTCGCCAACGTGCCCACAGTAGGCGTCGAGCCCAAGGAGTGTGAAGGCCCACGCCCGAGGTGAACTGAAGCTTTCGACCGTCGGCAGCGCACGCTCGAAGAGTGAGGCGGCCCATCCGCGCCGCGACGGTTCGGGATCGCCACTGGCGCAAGCACCGAGCGCCCAAAGCGTCCGGCCGTGACTATCTTCTGACCCTTGCGGTTCGAGCCAGCGCCGATCGTAGCTCATGAAGTTGCGAAACCGCCGTGTGTCGGGGTTCCAAGCGTGCTCCACGAATGCTGCAAACGCCGTCGTCCGTGCCGCGAGCATCGCGCGTTCACCCGGCTCGCCCATCGCGACCGCCAATAACAACGCCCGCGCATTATCATCGACGCAGTAGCCATGGCTGCGGTCGGGAACATTGTGGACAGCGTGCTGCAACAGGCCGGTACTGTCGCACATTGAGAGGAAATAGCTGAGACGCGGTTCGGGCGGGGTAGCTGGTAGTGCAGGTCCAAGCTTGCGAACCGCGACTGACATGGGCCGATTTTGCTTATGTACGGCGTCAAACGTCGCCAAGTACCGGCTGGCCGTCTCGGCCCAGGTCATCGACCGGCTGTAGGCATAGGCGCGCTCCCGCACCGCGTCGCGCCGATCGTGGTCGGTCGCAAGACTTGCGATCTCGCGGCCGATGGCGCGATGGTCGCCAAATGGCACCAGAACGCCGCGCCCATCAGCCAACAGTTCGCTGGCGTGCCAGTACGGAGTCGACACAACGGCTTTGCCGAGGCCAAAGCTGTAGGCGAGCGTACCCGATGTCATCTGTGCTTCGTTGAGATACGGCGTGACGTAGACGTCGCTCATGGCGATGAAATCAAGCAGTGTCGCCTGGTCGACGAACTGGTCGATAAATACCACGTGGCGGCCAAGCCCCCGATCCGCAGCCCGCGCTTGAAGGCTCTCGCGATAGGCTTCGCCGTGCTGTCGCACGAGGCTGGGGTGGGATGCCCCGAGCACGACATAGACGGCATTCGGGCAGGCTTCGAGGATCTGCGGCATGGCCTCGATGACCGTCTCGATGCCTTTACCCGGCGACAGAAGACCGAAGGTCAAAATGACGGTTTTGCCCTCAAAACCCAATTTGAGTTTTGCTTCCTCGGTGTCGGCAAACGGAACGTCGGGAATGCCGTGGGGTATAACCTCGATCATCGCCGCTGGCACACCGTAAGCGGCGAGCAGAACAGCCCGGGCCTTCTCCGACATAACAACAAGGCGCGCCGATTGCGCGATAATCTCGGACATGACTGCCCGTTGCTCGATCGACGGGGCTGCGAGCACCGTGTGCAGTGTTGTAACAACCGGCATCGAAAGCCGCTTCATCAGCTCGATGATGTGGCTACCGGCGGCGCCGCCAAAAATCCCGAACTCGTGTTGAAGCGACACCACATCGGCTTTGCTCCGATTGATGATCCCCGCGGCACGCTCGTAGCTTGAGATGTCGTCTGCAGCGACTTCGACTTCGACGATGGCTGGATAGTCGTAACTGTGACCCGTATCATTCATCGCGACGATGCTGGTCGAGAGCGATGGACGGGAGCGCGCGGCTGCGAGGTGGAGATCGTGAGTGAAGGTCGCGATACCGCATCGCCGTGGCAGATGGTTGCCAATAAACGCAACCCGCTGGATTGCGGCCGGGACAACTTTGCGCTGCGGCGGCACTGCGCGGTTGATCGCTCGTGCGACACAGTTTGCGGCCGATACCGCGCCAATGGACGGCGACGCCGGCCCCTTCAAAATGCCGGGGACCGGGGCGCTGCTCGTATAGGCGACGAGCGCGACAAGCCCGGCCTGACCTGTGTTGATCGCGACGACGTCGGCTTGAGCAAAAATCGCATCTCCCTCAGCGGCAACGATCCCGCCGACGGCACCGGCTCCCGAAAGAACCAGGAGCCACGTCTCATGCTCTGCCACCAGCTCCCAAACCGAATGAGGCGGTAATTCCACACGTTCGAGCACGAAGTGGGGGTCGGACGCCAGAACGGTCCGCTGCGCGCTCATTCGGGCAGGTTTTTCTTGTGCAGCAGCTGGCCCGAGCGTCGATGCCGCGACGGCATTTTCGATGTGAAGCTCCCGTGACCGGCCGTGGTCGAACAACCTGAAGGTCGCGTCGCTCCGTTGTTGAATTTCGGCAATTACGAGCCCCGCACCAATTGCGTGAATGGTGCCGGCTGGAACCAGGATCGTGTCGTCCTTAGCAACCGGCATCCAAGTTACAGCGTCCGCAATAGAGCCGTCCTGTGCTGCGCTGCGTAGCTGATGCGGCGTCATGTTGTGCTTGAGGCCGGCGGCGATCTTTGCGTCTGCCGTCGCACCGAGAACGTGCCACGCCTCCGACTTTCCGTTCGGCAATCCAAGTGAGCGCGCATATCGGTCGTCGGGATGGACTTGAATGGACAGTGGGGCGCTCGTCAGCAGCACCTTCAACAACAGGGCTGGCGGCGATGTCGGCCGACCGGGCCGGTCGTACCAAATCTCGCCGATCGGATCGCGTTTGGTGGAGGCGGCGCCCAACGTCCCAATGCCGACCCATTTACCTGGGTCAGCTACGCCCCACGGCCGTGTCACGGCGCGCCGAGTTGCCAATTCAATGGTCATGCTTGCCACCTTGCTGTGAGCGTGCCGTTATTCCGGACGGGTCCGGTCATTTTATCGAGCTTGGATCGTTGGAGCCCTGCGCGCTCGAAAGCGAGGCGGGGCTCTGCCTGCGGTTTTGGCCGACACCGGACAGCTTCAGTGCAGCGCCTCGAGAAACAGGATCCAGCCCCCGCCCAGACCGACGCTGAGCAGTGAAACCGCGAGGAGCGCAGAGACGAGCCATAGAAACTCGAGCAAGTCTTCCCACATCCTGGCAATCACCGCCGGATACCGTCGCGGGCGTCATGCCGCGAATAGGAAGCCGAACCGGAGAGCGGTGTTTCCGCCGTCGTTTTCATCGAGTCCCGGACTATCGAACGTCCCGTGATCCGATCGTTCGCTTGGCTGTCAAAAACAACCGAGACGCCTACGGGCCAGTTTGCGTTTTCCCGGGCCAGGTCTGCGACGCGCTCGGAAAGTTGTGCGAGCGTCGTGCCAACCGCGAAATCAAACGACTGCTCGTGATCGCCGAAGACGGCGTGAACGCGATGATACCGGGGCTGCGAATGGGGCTGGGCATTGAGATGGCGGTCCATGATACGCAACAACTCCTCAAGGTGCCTTCCGGAGATGCAACAGGCCTTTTCAGGCGCTGATGACAGCCGAAAGCGCAATGGCAGGAACATGAGCCTAAGAAGTTGCCGATGGCGTGTTGAGCCTCGGAGTCTACTCAATCTGAAACTATTGCGCCTCGTTCCGTATCGCGCGGGGCTGGGTACTTTCCGACTCTCGCACGCAGGCTCCCCAGGGTGCAGCAATGAGATGGACCAGTCTGGCGGCCCGCCAACTAACCGTTGCTCGTGCAAGCAACGGCCCCGGCGCCGCCGCAGCTCACCGACTGGCATTTCATTCGTGGAGAACGCTCATGCCTGCAGAAGCGCTTATCATCTGGCTCGTCATCGGTGCGGTCGCTGGCTTCCTCGCCGGCGTCGTTGTCAAGGGCTACGGCTTTGGCCTCATCGGCAACATCGTAATCGGCATCGTCGGCGCAGTCCTCGGCGGCGCCTTGCTGCCGCGCCTGGGGATATTCCCCGGCTCTGACCTGACCGGTCAGATCATCTCGGCAACCCTCGGCGCGATCGTCCTTTTGATCTTGATCAGCTTCGTCCGTCGCATCGCCTAAACCAGCGCGTTCCTCGCGTCTGCATCGCAGCTTTATCCCGGCGGAGGCATTCGCGCCGCCGGGCGCTCCACCCGTAACTGTCGCGAGCCTACGATACTGGCTCGACAATCCTGAAAGTTGAAAACATGCATATATTGATGTCACTCAGCCGCCCAACCGCCATCTGCGCGTTGGCGCTGGCCCTCTTCGCAGCACCGGCCGCTGCGTTCCCAGCAAGCACCGCGCTCCAGACCTCGCCCTCAGCGGCAGTCGCACCCAGCGACGTCGAGACCGTGCAGTTCCGAAATAATCGCCGGGGTAGCGCAGCGTTTGGGATGCGAAACGGGCGCAACTACGGCTACTACCGTGGCAACCGTAACCGCAACTTCGGACGCAACGCTGGCATCGGCTTAGGGGCTGCCATCATCGGCGGCGTTCTGCTGTCACAAGCCGCCCGCGCCGAGCATCGCTCCAGCCACAGCGGTGATTGGGAACGTTGCGAACAGACCTACAAGTCGTTCGAGAGCGATACCGGAATGTACACCGGGTACGACGGCATTCGCCGCACCTGTCCGTATCTCAACTAATACTGCGCGGTTCGAAAAAAGGCCGGGGCACAATGCTCCGGCCACCACATCATCACTCAGCGAGGGTGTCGCCATGAAGACAACGATCATTGGTCTACTCATCGTTGGCGTCGGTGTTTTGGGATATCTCTATTACCAGAGCACGCGGAACGACATTACAATCAAAGTTCCAAGCATCGAACTCAAACAATAACGGTGGCGAGCGGATGCCGTCATTCGTCATCTTGAGATGAAGGTCCTTACGATCGGCGGAGCAACCGTCGACACGATCGTGACGATCGACGACCACCTGATCGAGCAAATGACGCTGTCCAACGCCGACGCGTCGTATCTCCTGCTCGAAGTTGGCCGGAAAAGCGAAGCGAAGGCAGTCTCCGTTCATTGCGGCGGCGGGGCAATCAATACCGGCGTCGCCATGGCCCGGCTCGGACATGACGTTTCTACCGTCGTCAAAATCGGCCGCGATCTTGGCGCGAGCATGATCCTCTCGCAACTCTCAGCCGAGGGGGTCTCGCCCCGTTACGCTCTCCACCATGATCAGGCTCCGACAGGGACATCTATTTTCATCGCAGCCCATGATCGCAATACGGCGGTTATTACGTTTCGCGGGGCCAACACAACATTGACGCTTGACGATCTGGACAACGTCTCATTTGCGTTTGACCTCGTCTACGTGGCGAGCCTTTCAGATCAATCGGCCGACTGCTTCCCAGACATCGTATCGCGGGCGAAATCAGCCGGTGCGCTGGTCGCGGCCAACCCCGGCATCCGGCAACTGTCCACGCGCCAGGGCGCTTTCTGGACCGCGCTTGCCAATATCGACATTCTTTCGCTGAACCGCACAGAAGCAGCGGCACTCGTGCCAGGCCTCCTGACGCGGGGCGGGCACTGCAGCCCGTGCCATGAGCCTGACTTTCAAACACGCCCGCCCGTCCCTCGAGACACGCCAGAGCTGGTCCACTGCGGCTTCGCGTGCGGTGATGGGCACACTATGGCGCTGGCAGCATTTTGCCAGACGTTGACGACACTTGGCCCGCGGTGGGTCGTCGTCACCGATGGTAAGGATGGCGCCTATATCGGCACGCCATCACACCTCACCCTTTGCCCCGCCCTGCCCGTGGATATCGTCGGCACCGCCGGCGCTGGCGACGCATTCAACGCGACATTTGCAGCCTTTATACAATCGGGCGTCGGTATCGACCACGCGGCGATTGCAGCTGCCATCAACTCCGCTTCCGTTGTGGGGCACCTCGATACCCAAACCGGACTGCTGCAGCGCCAGCATCTGGAGGTCCAAATCAAACAGAAACGCGACGGCATGGCGCTGCGCCATTGGTCTCACGATCAGGCGGTCGCCGAGTAGGTATTGTCCGAGGCTATGTCTCGAGCGTCATACGTGTGCAGATGGTGTTCGAAGAAATAACCTACGGAGTTTTAATTATGATGCGTTCGATCACGCTGGCAATCGTCCTTGCCACCGCCATTGCCGCCCCGGCACTTGCTCAGAGCACCGTCGTCACGCCGCCAGCCGCAACCGCGCCGACCACTGGCGCAACCGCGCCGACTGCGGGCGCATTGGCGACAACCCCAAGCATCACGCTCACAGCCGAGCAGGCAAAGTCGTGGGTCAACAAGCCAATCTATAGCAGCGACGGCACAAACATCGGTGAAGTCGCAGCTTTCGCGCGCGGCACCGACGACAAGGTCAGCGAAATGCACGCTGACATTGGCGGATACTTTGGTCTCGGTGAGACCCGCGTTCGTTTGATGCCAGCGCAATTCAAGTTGGCTGGCGATCGCGCGACGATCAACATGACAGCCGCACAGGCCAAGGATCTCCCGCGCGTTAAGTAATCGCAACGGAGTAAAATGGTGGGTGCGAATTGCCCTTCGCACCCATCATCGCGCTTATAGAATTTTAACTGCGATACTGAAGCCGACAGCCGATAGCCGATAACTGCGCGATCAACAATGACTCTGAGCTATTTGACAACGCCGTCTGCCGCATCCCCCAAATTTGCAGCCACCGCAATCCGCGCCAATTCCGGTAGCGACTTCGCGCCGGTCCGCTCCATGATTGCCGCGCGATGGTTTTCGACCGTTCGTTGGCTGATCCCGAGATCAGCCGCGATGTTTTTGCTCGGATGGCCAGCGAGAACAAGATCCATGATCTGACGTTGTCGGCTTGTCAGGTCCGCAAGTTGACTAGCCGCAGCGGCCTGCCACGCTTCCAACTTGTTGCGGTCCCGCGACATCCCCAGTGCCCGCGAAATGGCGCCAAGTAGTTCGCCGCGCGCCACCGGCTTCTCGATAAAGTCTATTGCGCCTGATTTCATTGCGTCGACCGCGATACCGACGTCGCCGAAGCCTGTCATCATGATGGTGGGTAGACGATGGCGCGCTTGGCGGAGTTGCATCAGCGCATCGACACCGCTCATGCCGGGCAGGTAGGCATCGATCAGCAGACAAGCCTCGCTGCCGCCGGGTTTGAACGCTGCGAGAAAGGCCTCGGCCGTAGCAAAGTCGGCCACTGTCATCCCGCCGTCCTCGAGCACCTCGCGCACCTGATCTCTGACATGACGGTCATCGTCAACAACGTACACCATCGACGGCCCCGAGGGCAACGGAACAACCGGTTCCCCGCCCTCTACCAGCACCTTGCTGGCTTGATCGCGCCGTAGCAACCGCTGGATCATCGCGGACAGGTCATCGATTTTCACAGGCTTGTTGACGTGAACGCAACGGCTCTGACCAATATTGCGAAGCGTCGCTGACGAAATGTCGCCCGTCAGAACAATAATGGGAAAGGCCGGATCGAGGCGGGATCTCACCCGCTCCGCCAGTTCGAGGCCATTCATCCCGCCTGGCAAGTTATAGTCGGTTATCAACAGGTCGGGCTGTAGCGCCGTCCGCGACATCAACAGTTCCGCAGCCGGGCCGCCGGTTGCAATCAGAGCCTGATGGCCCTCGTTGACCAGAAAATCCTCAAGCAGGTCGCCTACCTCAGGGTCGTCCTCGACGATGAGGATCAATGCCCTGCGGTGGCTTGGCTCCGGCTCGCCCAGTTCATCGGCGACGATATGGATATGCCCAATCGACGCAGGCTGATCGGGTTTATGCTGAATTTCGATAGCAAAGCCTGACCCGCGGCCAGGCATCGAGCGCACGTCGATGCGGTGCTTGAGCAGATGAGCCAATCGCTGTACGATGGATAGTCCCAGACCAAGACCCTGGCTGCGTTGACGCGCTGCATTTCCAATCTGATAATATTCGTCAAAGATACTTTTGATCTCCGTCTTCGGTATTCCAATCCCGCTATCCCAAACCTCGACGCTGACAACACCCGCCCGACGGCGGCAGCCTAGGACGACTTTTCCTTTTTCGGTATATTTTATCGCGTTGGACAAAAGATTGCGCAGCACCTGTTCGAGCAGCCGTGGATCGGTGGTGACCGTCAGGCTCGACTCGACGATCCGCAGTTGGAGCCCCCTGGCATGCGCGTGGTATGTAAACTCATCGCGCATCTGCACGAGCAAACTATTGATCGGGCTATTGACCACAACGGGCTCGACAGCACCGATTTCAATTTGATTGATATCGAGCAACGTGTTCAGCATCCCCGCCATTGCTGACAAGGTTTCATCAAGCCGATCCAAAAGCCGCTTCGGCTTGTCTCCCGTCACCTGCTTGGCCAACAAACCCTGGATCAGCACTAGCGACTGCAACGGTTGCCGCAAATCATGGCTGGCGACCGCGAGGAACCTTGATTTGGCAGCATTGGCAGCCTGCGCCTGCTCTTTTGCCGCCTGCAACGCTGCCGCTGTGATCTTTCGCTGGCTGATATCGTCAAAGGTGATGACAACGCCCTCGATGCCATTGTTGTGGGTCCGGTAGGGCTGGATGCGCCGCATGAACCAGACGCCGTCCGGCATCTCGATCTCGCGATCCATCGGGACAAGGGTTTCGAGCACGGTCCGGGCGTCATCGAGCGCTGCGCTGTCGGCAGACAACGAGCTGAGATCGCCAAGCGGGCGACCGATATCGCTGGGAATAACGCTGAACAATTGCTTGGTAGCGGGCGTAAAGAACCGGATACGAAGTTTACCATCGAGGAATATCGTCGCGATATCCGTGCTATTGAGAATATTCTGCAAATAATCCGAAGTCGTTTTCTGACGGTCGAGAGTTTCCTGCAGCTGCCCATTGAGGGCCGTAAGTTCCTCGTTCAGCGACTGCAACTCTTCCTTGGATGTGAGGAGCTCTTCGTTGGTCGATTGGTATTCTTCGGCAACGGAAGAAGCCTCCTCGCTGATGGCCCTCTGTTCTTCACGCGATTGCTCGAGATCAAAGATGGTGTGCCGCAGCTCAGACCGCGTCGCCTCGATTTCGATTTCAAGCGCTGCGACGCGAGGAAGATCTGTCGGATTTGCTGGTGTCTCCCCATCGCCCAATGGCGGACGATTGCTGTGCTTTGCCACTTCTTTGAAGCATACCAGCATCAATTTTTCAGTGTCGTCGGGGCCCGGTATGACCTCGATCGCGAACTCGATGTCGCCGTCCTCCTGGCTGATCCGGAGCCGGCTAACTTGGGCGCGCGAACGGGTATCGGTGGCCTGAGCGATGACCAACCTGAGGCGTGTGCGCATGGGTTGCGGCGCCATATCGAGCAGATCAAGCGTTGGGTGCCCTGGAGCTACACGCAAGAAGCGCTCGACTGGCCCGACCGAATACAGGCACTCGTGGCGATGATTGATCAGTACGGCGGCTGGCGCAAAATTCTCGATGACCATGCGCCGGCAAAGTTCAGCCAACTCAAGTGGGCGCATTCGGGGCTTTCCGGGGAGTAACGCGCGTGGTTGACCACGCGCGCCGTCCTCCGTGCCGATCGCAAAACGGACCTCGCCCGGCCGGCATTGCGCCACATGCCGGTAAATTCTGCTCGAGTCCAATATGGACTCGAAACGGTCGTCAGTTGCACCGATCGTTTCTGCATTGCCGAGCAGCAGAATGCCGCCTTCTCGAAGCGCGAAGTGAAATACGTCGATGACCCGGGTCTGGGCGTCGTGGCCAAGGTAGATCAACAAGTTCCGGCACGAGACCATATCCAGGCGGGAGAACGGCGGATCGACGAGCAAGTCCTGACAGGCGAATATGACGGCGCCGCGCAGCTCCGACGAGACGCGGTAGCCCTGTTTTTCCCGGATGAAAAAGCGCGCGAGCCGTTCTGGCGAAATGTCGGCCGAGATGCTTTCGGGATAATAGCCCTCTCGTGCAAACGCGATCGCCTCTGCATCCGCATCGGACGCGAAAACCTGGAATTGAAATGGGCTACCGCTCCGCGTGGTATGTTCGAGGATCAGCATCACCAGCGAGTAGGCCTCCTCCCCGGTGCTGCATCCAGCGACCCAGATCCGAAGCGTCTGATCGGCGACCCGGTGGGCGACGATGTCGGGGATGACCGTGTTGGCCAGCAACTCAAAAACGTCGCCGTCGCGGAAAAACCGCGTCACATTGACAAAAATGTAGTTGGCAAGATGTTCGAGTTCGGATGGCTCGCTCATGAGCCGTGCGAGGTAGCCATCGACGTCGTTTTCACAGCCAGTGACGGCCGCCATCCGCCGCTCGATGCGCCGCAACAATGAGCTTGGCTTGTAGCCACTGAAGTCATGGGGGGTCCGCTGGCGTAACACCTCGATGATTTCGGGCATACGGGCTTCGACGGACGAGAGCGTGTCGCCCACGCCAGCAGGCGCGGTGGGGGCTCTTCGTTTATCGTAGTCGAGGATCGCGTGCGGAATCTCGGCAACCGGCAGGACGAGATCGACGACGCCAGCAGCTACGGCGCTGCGTGGCATACCATCGAACGCCGCTTCGGCTGGATCTTGTGCGATGACGAGACCCACCTCCGCCTTCACGGTTTGAAGCGCCGTACTGCCGTCGGCTCCCGTGCCCGACAGCAATACGACGACAACGCGCTTTCCAAACTCACCCGCCAGCGAGTTGACCAGCGCATCAAACGGTAGTCGCATGCCGTGAGGACGGCCGGGTCGCGTCACGTGAAGGGCACCGCCAACGACCGACAGTTCTGTACCGGGCGGTATGACGTAGAGATGGTCCCGCTTGATCGGCATGCCTTCGGTCGCCTGCTGGACCGGCATGTCCGTATGAGAGGCGAGCAGGTCGACCATCAGGCTGGGGTGGTTGGGGTCCAAATGCTGCACGACGATGAATGCCGTCCCAGACCGGGCTGGCATGGCTGTGAGCAGCTTGCGGCAGGCTTCAAGCCCGCCAGCTGAGGCGCCGATCGCGACGACGAGGAAGTCATCCATCATCCGGCACTCGTCCTAGGTCTCGCTGGTTCGGCATCTGCTGGTGCTAATGGTCTGAATTCGCCGTTCTGGAGCGGTGTCTGAAACTTCATCGGTCGGCGTGTTTAAGGTTCCAAGGTTAAGCTTGGCATGATCGGGATAGGCTTGCACGTTCCGGTTTCGCAGCGCGGGGAGGCCGCAATCTGCAAAATGCGGATTTTCAGATGCCCATTCTCTTCTGTTCGGCCGGAAACCGGTCACACCCCGTGAGAATTCCACCCGAGTTGCCTGTTGCCCGGCGGGTTGGCTCTTGCCCGGCGGGTCGCCTATTGCCCGGCGGGTCGGGAGTAGCCCCGAGCCGCTTCAATGATCGCCTACGTATGGCCAGCAGTGTTCACTGGCAGAAGGTTCGGAAACTACTCACGTCGCGTATTGCCGGATTTACGATCAAGTCGCGCGGGCCCTTCGCGCGGTGACCCGATCAGCCCGTCTAGACGGCGATCCGAAGTGGATCACTGGGTAGTTTCCGAGCCTGGATGCCCCACGTCCGACGCGCAATGGCTTCAGAACAACAACCCTCCAACCGGATGGTTGAAAGCGGCGGTAAGGAACCACGCATGGCCGAAGTTTCTGTACTTCAATACGAACTCGTCTATAATGCATTTTCGTTCGCAATCGCAACCATGGGCGCAGCCACTTTATTCTTTTGGCTCGGCCGATCACAAGTCAGTGATCGATACAAGACCGCAATTACGATTACAGGTCTTGTCACGGCAATCGCACTTTATCATTACGTCAGAATTCTTCAGAGCTGGGATGCCAGTTATGATGTCGTGAATGGACAAATTGCGGTTACTGGCATTGCATTCAACCACGCCTATCGATACGTCGATTGGTTGCTTACCGTGCCACTTCTCCTTGTCGAACTCATTCTGGTAATGGGTCTGTCGCGCTCAGAGACATGGTCGAAAGGCGTGCGGCTCGGTTTGCTTGCAGCCATAATGGTCGTCTTGGGTTATCCTGGCGAAATTTCTGGCGATCCGACGACCCGTTGGGTTTGGTGGGCACTGGCCATGATCCCGTTTGCTTGGATCGTCTACGAATTGTTCGTTGGTCTCGGCGAAGCGATCGCCAAGCAGCCAGCTGACGTCCGTGGGCTGGTGGACACAGCGCGTTGGCTGACCGTCATCTCATGGTCGTTTTATCCGGTGGTCTTCGTCTTCCCGATGATCGGACTTACGGGCGGCACGGCGGCAACCGCAGTCGAAATTGGCTATACGGTCGCCGACATCGTGGCGAAGGCCGTCTTCGGTGTCGTCATATATACTATCGCGGTACGGAAATCGGCAGCAGAACACGGCACGGTCGTGGCCACTCGTACTGGCGTGCCGACCCCGGCATTATAGGGGGCTCAACGCGGCTGGTGGCGCAATCGGCGCCATCAGCTTTCAGCAAAACGCCGGAGCCGCAGTCGCGTGTGCCGTTGCTGGCGAAATTGGGCGACGTGATGACCAATGTTACAGCGTTATCTTGCGAAACGTCCAAAGAACTCGGGCGCGACGATGAATTAAGGCCACAAGCGTATTGCGAGCACCGTGCCGCATTTGTCCTTGCAACGCTAATTATCTTGATCTTCGCCTTGCGTGGAAATATTTTCAATCCTCTTGATTATCCAGTTATAACCGGATTTCTCATTCTTCTACTTGGCGTTCCGCATGGTGCTTTCGATGTTGCCGTTTGGACGGCAAAAAGCGGCCATCGTGGCGGGCGAGGCATCCCAGAGATGCTGCTTCGTTACATCGCCCTGGCGGCAGGTTTCTTTACCCTCTGGCTCGTTGCGCCCGCCATCGCGCTTCCGGTTTTTCTCTTGATGTCGATCTATCATTTTTCGGGCGATTGGCACCGCGACTTGAACTTGGCGCCCCGGCTGATCGTTGCCGCCGCGATGATCACGGCGCCTGCGGGACTTTTCCGCGCAGAGGTCGTCGAGATTTTCTCGTGGCTGGCGCCGGACGCAATCGCAAACGCAGTTGGGCTGGTTATGGCGACAACGGCCGTGCCATTGCTACAGGCAAGTGCCGTCGTGGTTGCGCTGCACGCACGTCAAAGGCCATGGGCTGCTGCCGAAATAGCCGTGGTTCTGGGGCTCGCATGGCTGACGCCCCCAATGATGTTTTTTCTCATCTACTTCTGTGGGCTGCATTCCATACGCCACATGATCGAAACGCGGCACCTGCTTCGATCTCAAACTGCCAATGAGTTTTTCCGCGCCGCATTTCCTTACGCCCCTTTGGCCATTATGGGGACGCTTGTGGGCGCGTTCGCGTTGTCGACACTGCCGCCCGGGCCAGCCTTGATCGGGGCGATCTTCATGGCGCTCGGTGCCTTGACCGTCCCGCACATCGTCGTTGTCGAGATGTCGGGGTCGCCTGACGACCAGACACCGCCCGAATGATGCCCACCGCTCTGACACTCTGCACCGATATATTCAGGCGTGTTCGATCCAACCGACTATGGTCGCAGCGAACGAGCGGGGGATCAAAACGTCGAAGACCGGCCCGGGGCCTCGCTTCATAATGATGACGGCAACGTGAGCAATATGGGTGAGTGCGACAGCGCTGGATGGGAACGCTGACGGTTCAAGATCGATCGGAACGAGCTTCATCAGAGCTCCCGTTGCGTCGGGTCCGTTCAGGCGAAACGTCGCGTAGGCATCGGATACGTCGACGCGTGAGGCCGTATCCGCCAGCGCCGTTGAAAGCTGTGCCATGCAGGTTTCTGGCGCGCCATCTCCGATGGCCATCCATCGGCCTGGACCAGTCCAAGCAAACTCGAAGCCGTTGCCTGCTACGAGGCTTGGTTTTTGTGGGAGGTCGCAACCAAAGCTAGCCGATATTCGACCGCGAAGGTCAGAGCAGCATTCGGGCGCGCAAACGATTTGAACGATGGCGCGGTCGGGCAATGTCGCGACTTTTTTCGTCGCTCGTGCTGCGTCAACCGCTGGGCGCGCGACCAGTGTGCTATTATCCACGCAATCTGGCTCCTTGAGGGTCGACAAAGACCGGCGGCACGACCTCGACCGTAACGCTCTCGCCGTGGATGGGGCTGGCGGCCATTACCTTTTCGCCATGGCGGTCGCGGCCGCTCTTTAGGAAAGCAAGTCCGATCCAATGGCCCAGCGTCGGCGAATAGGCGGTCGACGTGACGTAACCTTCGTCATTGGCCGCTGTGACGGCGGTTCCAACCCGCACCATATGGGCGCCACCTCGCAATCGCTCGGACGGGTCGTCCGGCTTGATGCCAACCAGAACCGGGCGATCCGGCGCTACCAGCGCCGGGCGGCCTGACAGCACGCGGCCGATGCAGTCTTTCTTAGTCGAGACGAGCGCACCGAGCCCGAGATCGGACGCCGTGGTTGTTCCGTTGAGCTCGGCGCCCGCCGCATGCCCCTTTTCAATCCGCATGATACCGAGTGCTTCGGACCCATACGGCATGACGCCCAGCGTCGCTCCAGCGCTTATCAATCTGCGCATCAAGTCATCGCCGTAGCGCGCTGGAACAGCGATCTCGTAAGCGAGTTCACCGCTGAACGACAATCGAAAGAGGCGGGCCGTAAGGCCGCTGCAAATGCTGATTTCTGCAGCCGACATGTAAGAGAACGCCGCATTCGAGAGGTCAATGCCGGGATCGGCGATCCGCTCCAACAGCTCTCGCGAACGCGGACCAGCGACTGCATACTGCGCCCATTGGTCGGAGACAGCCACCATGCGGACATCGAGCTGCGGCCACAGCCACTGATGGCAGTATTCGAGGTGCATCATCACACGGGCTGCATTGGCGGTGGTTGTCGTCATCACGAAATGATGAGGCCCAAAGCGCGCCGTCGTGCCGTCGTCGAGTACGAAGCCGTCTTCACGCAGCATGATCCCGTAACGGGCGCGGCCGATGGGCAGCGTTGAAAACGTATTTGCATAAACGCCGTCGAGAAACTTCGCCGCGTCCGCACCCTGGATGTCGATCTTGCCCAAAGTCGAAACGTCGCAAACGCCGACAGCGGAGCGCACCCCGGCCACCTCGCGGACGGCGGCATCCAGCCAGTCTTTGTCGCCGGGCTTTGGAAAGTATTGGGGCCGCATCCACAGTCCGGTTTCGACGAACACGGCGCCCTGTTCGCTAGCCCAGGCGTAAGATGGCGGCAAGCGCTTCGGCTTGAAGTCGGGGCCGCGGTGGTGGCCGGCGAGCGCGCCGATAGCCACCGGCGTGTACGGCGGACGCATGACGGTGACGCCCGTTTCGGCGAGTGTGCGGCCGCTGTGTTCGGCCAGGATGCCCATGCCGACGACGCCCGACGTCTTGCCCTGGTCGGTTGCCATCCCAAGCGTGGTGTAGCGCTTCAGATGCTCGACGGCACTGAAGCCTTCGCGATTTGCGATTTCGATGTCCTTGGCGGTGACGTCGTTCTGGAAATCGACAAAGGCCTTACCTTTGCCGCCTGTGACCCGCCACAATGGCTCGATCGCATAGTTGTTCGCGGAATCGATGTCGATTGGCAGCGCGGCTGTTAACCCGCAGAGTTCTGCTGACCGGGCACCGGCGCGTTGGCCATCGGCGACGGCGTCGGTGAGATCATAGCGCCCCGCGGCACCGCCAGCGACCAAGATACCCGGTGGCAGTTTGTCGGGGACAAATGCCGCGATGGTGTCGTTCCAGATCGGCCGCCCGCCAAGATGGGTTGTGAGTTGAAGGTTCGGGTTCCAGCCACCCGATACGGCCAGCAGATCGCAGTCGATGTTCATGGTTTGATAGCGACCCTCACGGCTACGAACCGTGATCGCGCGGAGTTCGTAGCCGCCGTGAGCGTCGATCACCTCCGCACCGGCGAGGAGCGGCGCGCCCGCAGCTTGTGCGGATGCCGTGATGCTGGCGTCGGGCTGCAGTCGCGCATCGACGATAGCTGCGATCGAGACGCCGCCGCGATGCAGCGCGGCGATGGTCGAGGCCGCACTGCTGTTGTTGGTGAAAACAACCGCTTGTTGTCCGATTTGCACGGCAAACCGGTCGACGTAGGTTTTGACCGCTGAGGCAAGCATCACGCCTGGCAGGTCATTGTTGCCGAACGCGATAGGGCGCTCGGTTGCGCCGGAGGCGAGAACCGTTTGGCGCGCCACGATCCTCCACAATCGTTGTCGCGGGTGACCGGGCATCCGCGTCGGCAGGTGATCACTGACGCGTTCAACGGCGCCGTAGGTTGCGCTGTCGTAGACACCGAAGACGGTAGTTCGCTTCAAGACCCGATTATTCGGCAATGCGTGCAGCTCAGCTTCAGCGCGAGCGATCCAGTCGCTCACGGAACCATTATCGAGTGCGGCAGAACTGGCCACCGACTGGCCGCCCAGCCGAAACCCCTCGTCGGCGAGGATCACACGTGCGCCCGATCGGGCTGCGGCAAGCGCTGCGCTCAATCCCGCCGGTCCGCCACCGACGATGAGCACGTCGCAGTGAGCCGAAACTTTCTCATAGCTGTCAGGATCAGGTTCCGTGGCAGCCCGCCCCATACCTGCAGCCCGGCGGATCAGCGGCTCGTAGACGCGCTCCCAGAACGCGGCCGGCCACATGAAGGTTTTATAGTAGAAACCGGCAACCAGCATCGGAGCCGCGAGCGAGTTGATCGCAAGAGCGTCGTATTTGAGCGATGGCCAGCGGTTCTGGCTTCGGGCGTCGAGGCCGTCATAAAGTTCAACGACGGTTGCACGTGTGTTTGGTTCTCGGGCTGATCCGAGACGCAATTCCACAAGCGCGTTGGGTTCCTCAGAACCGGCCGTCAGGACGCCGCGCGGGCGGTGATATTTGAACGAGCGGCCGACAAGCTTCACGCCGTTTGCCAGCAAGGCCGACGCTAACGTATCGCCTGGGTGGCCAGCGTATTCCGTGCCGTCGAACGTGAAACGCAACGTCGTCTGGCGGTCGATATCGCCGCCGGTTGGTCGTCTGAGGCTGGTCATGACGCAGGAGCCTCTGCTGGCTTAGCGCTCACCGCGGATCGGCTCGCAACATCGCGGGCAGGTTGCGCGCCTAACACTTCGTGCGTGGTGATATCGCGTGTGACAACGAGCCATTGGCGGCAGCCTAGGCCATGGTACCAGAGTTCACGGTGTGGGCCGGTCGGGTTGGTGCGATCATAAACGTACGAGACGAACGCTGGCAGGGCATCGGCCGCCTCGGAATCGGGTCGACGCACGGTCGCGTCCCCGAAGTACGTGAATTCGTCCAATTGTCGATTGCCGCAGTAAGTACACGGAATGCGCATGATGGGTCACTAATGGAGCTGCGGGTGCGGCCCCATTCCTTTTTCGTCGATCAGATGACCAGTTGCAAAGCGATCGAGCCGGTAGGCGCTTGCGACAGCGTGCGGCTCGCCGGTTGCGATCAGGTGGGCAAAGCAAAGTCCCGATGCCGGGGTAGCCTTGAAGCCGCCGTAGCACCACCCGCCATTGAGATAGAGGCCTTCGACGGGTGTGCGATCGATAATCGGGCTGCCGTCCATGGTCATATCCATGATGCCGCCCCAGTGCCGCACGATTCGCAGCCGACCGAGACTTGGTATCAATGCCATACCGCATTCGCATACGTCCTCGATCACGGGCAGATTGCCACGTGAAGCGTAACTATTGTAGCCTTCTATATCGCCACCGAACACAAGCCCGCCTTTGTCGGACTGACTGATATAGAAATGGCCGGCCCCAAACGTGACGACCGTATCGATAAACGGTTTGATTGCTTCGCTGACGAAGGCTTGCAACGCGTGGCTTTCGATCGGCAGTCGAAGCCCCGCCATGGCCGCAACCTGCGATGTGCGCCCTGCACACGCCAGCCCGACCTTGGCCGCTCCAATATGTCCGCGCGTGGTATCGAGGCCCGTGACCTTGCCGTCCTCGATCCGAAAACCGGTGACTTCGCAATTTTGTATGATGTCGACCCCGAGCCGATCGGCGGCGCGCGCGTAGCCCCATGCGACCGCATCGTGCCGAACGGTCCCACCTCGCCGCTGGAGCAAGGCGCCCGTGATCGGAAACCGCGCGCCGTCGAAATCGAGAAACGGCAGCATCCGGCGAACGCCAGCCTCGTCGAGGAGCTCAGCGTCAGCGCCATGCATGAGGATGGCATTGCCGCGCCTGACGTAAGCGTCTCGCTGGGCATCGGAGTGGTAGAGGTTCACGACGCCGCGCTGGCTGATCATCGCATTGTAGTTGAGGTCTTGTTCTAGTCCTTCCCACAGCTTGAGCGACGTTTCGTAGAATGGAATGTTGGCGGGCAGCAGGTAATTAGAGCGAATGATCGTGGTGTTTCGGCCGACATTGCCGCCACCGATCCAGCCTTTCTCGACCACGGCAATCTTGATTCGGTTGTACGTTTTGGCGAGATAGTAAGCGGTTGCCAGGCCGTGGCCTCCACCGCCGACGATCACAATATCGTAGGCTGGTTGTGGGGCGGCGTCGCGCCACGCCGGACGCCAACCCGTGTGTCCGCGCAGCCCCTCCCTCAACAGGGTGAACAAAGAATACCGATCGGATTGCTCAAACATCGAGGGTGTTCTGCCGCTCCCACTCCGAAAGATGCGCGCTGTAGGCATTCCACTCGATCGTCTTCATCTTGACGTATGACTTCGAGAATTCAGCCCCGAGCGCACCCGTCAATACCTCGTCGCGCTCAAAGCCACGAATCGCGTCAAGCAAGTTGAGCGGAAGCTTTGGCGCATTCTTCACGGTATGGCCCTGCTCGTACATGTCGATGTCGTAGCGCGGGCCGGGGTCAGCCTTGGTGGCCATGCCAGTACTACCGGCCGAAAGCAGGGCGGCTTGCAAGAGATACGGGTTTGCAGCGCCGTCGGGGAGCCGGATCTCGAACCGGCCAGGAGCCGGCACACGGACCATGTGGGTCCGGTTGTTTCCCGTCCAGGTGACCGTGTTGGGCGACCAGGTGGCGCCCGAAATGGTGCGCGGCGCGTTGATCCGTTTGTAGGAATTGACTGTGGGGTTGGTGATCCCAGCCAAGCCTCCCGCGTGGCGCAGGATGCCGCCTAGAAAGGCGTAGGCTCCGGCGGATAAACCCAACTCATTGCTGTCATCGGCGAACAAATTGCGATTACCGCTTGGGTCCCAGACCGAGACATGGACGTGGCACCCATTGCCGGTCAAGTTGGAGAACGGCTTGGGCATGAAGGTCGCCCTTAGCCCATGCTTTTCGGCGACCGACTTGACCATGAACTTGAAGAACGAATGACGGTCGGCTGTGACGAGGCAGTCGGCGTAATGCCAATTCATTTCGAACTGGCCGTTAGCGTCTTCGTGGTCGTTCTGGTAAGCGCCCCAACCCAATTCCAACATGTAGTCGCAAATCTCGGCGATCACATCATAACGGCGCATTAGCGCTTGCTGATCATAGCACGGCTTGACCGCATTATCCTTGTCATCGGCGATTGCGCTGCCGTCGGCATTAATCAGAAAAAACTCGCATTCGACGCCAGACTTCAAGCTGAGCCCTTGCTCGGCGAACGACTGGACCGCGCGCTTCAGGACGACGCGTGGGGCCTGACCAACCGGGGCATTGCCCATGGTGAGATCGGCCGGGAGCCACGCGACCTCTCTTTTCCATGGCAACTGGATCATGCCGGCACCATCGGGCATCGCCAGCAGATCGGGGTCAGCGGGCGACATATCGAGCCACGTGGCAAAACCCGCGAAACCCGCGCCGTCTTTCTGCATGTCTGAAATGGCGGACGTTGGCACGAGCTTAGCGCGCTGGCCGCCCATCAGATCGGTGTAGGAAATCAGAAAGTATCGAATGCCGCGTTCTTTAGCGATTGCAGACAGATCAAAGCTCATTACGCTGGTTCTTTCCCGCTCGCGGCGCAACTGAAAACGCGTCCACCAATCCGGCATCTAGCAGCCACCCGTGCCCGGTATCCACGTCGTGCCAGCGAGCGGGACGTGCGCCATGGCGGCGGCCTCGATGGTGAGGGCACACAGGTCTTCCGGCTCGAGATTGTGGACGTGGTTATGACCGCAGGCGCGCGCAATCGTCTGCGCTTCGAGCGTCATCACCTTGAGGTAATTCGCCAGCAGGCGGCCGGCGCGCGCTGGATCGAGGCGCTGAGACAGCACGGGATCTTGCGTTGTGATGCCGGCCGGGTCGCGACCTTCATGCCAGTCGTCGTAGGCGCCAGCGGTGGTGCCAAGTTGCTGGTATTCG
>Ga0163154_10002977_pt1 | contig 24101 bp, 20 predicted proteins | sample OliLakLV19MP9P1_FD_148649 | JGI IMG/M metagenome (GOLD analysis project Ga0163154, IMG submission 148649) | Freshwater microbial mat bacterial communities from Lake Vanda, McMurdo Dry Valleys, Antarctica - Oligotrophic Lake LV.19.MP9.P1 | ecosystem: Environmental > Aquatic > Freshwater > Lake >... | reverse complement strand
GCCAGAGGGTTTTGGCTACGCGATCGCGATGGGTTTGGCTCAAGTTATCGATTATTTAGAAAAATTTCGGTTTTCGCCGGCGCAAATTGAGGCTTTGCAGTCCACTGGGATTTTTGCTGGTGCCCCGGAGCGATTTTGGACTCTGCTCGCCACAGCCCGCTTTACTGGCGATGTTTGGGCAGTTGCGGAGGGGACGGCGGTGTTTGCTAACGAGCCTCTGCTGCGAATTGAGGCTCCTCTGTGGCAGGCTCAGTTGGTGGAAACTTATTTGTTGAATGCCATAAATTATCAAACTTTGATTGCGACGCGGGCAGCCAGACTGCGAGATGCGGCGGGCCCGGAGGCTAAGTTGCTGGAATTCGGGACGCGCAGGGCTTTTGGGCCTCAAGCTGCTGTGTGGGCGGCTAGGGCTGCCCTGGCTGCGGGATTCGACGGCACTTCTAATGTTTTGGCTGCTTTGAAGTTGGGCCGCAAGCCTGTCGGTACGATCGCCCATGCTTTGGTAATGGCTGTGGCTGCCCTCGAAGGCAGCGAGAATCAGGCGTTTGCAGCTTTTCACCGCTATTTTCCGGGGGCGCCGCTGCTGATCGATACTTATGATACTGTGGCGGCGGCGCGGATGTTGGCCGATCGAGTAAACAGCGGTGAAATGCAGTTGGAAGGGGTGCGGCTGGATTCGGGCGATTTGGCGGTGCTGTCTCGGCAAGTTCGATCGATCCTGCCTGGGGTTCCAATTTTTGCTAGCGGCGATTTGGACGATCGAGAAATTGCTAAATTAAAAAGCAGCGGCGCTTGCATTGACGGTTACGGTTTGGGAACCAAGTTGGTCAGCGGTTCCCCTGTCAACGGTGTTTATAAGTTGGTGGAAATTGACGGAATTCCGGTGATGAAAGAGGCAAGCGGCAAGGTAACATATCCAGGAAGAAAGCAAATTTTTAGACATATTGAAAATGGGCAAATTCTCGGAGATTGTTTGGGATTGTCGGGAGAAACTATTCACAATTGCGATTCTTACCTATCATTAATGGAGTTGGTTGTCAAGGATGGCAAACGAGTCCAGAACCCGGAAAGTTTGGAGGATATCGCCAAACGCACTGCTGCTTCTGTCGCCAGTCTTCGACCCGAAACTCGCCAACTTGACAACCCGATTTCGCCGTCGGTGGAAATTTCTACAGATTTGCAGAGTCTCACCCAAAAAACGAAAAGAGTTAGTAGTCAGTAGTCAGTAGTCAACAATCAACAATCAACAATCAACAGTCAACAGTCAACAGTCAACAATTCCCCATTAACTATTAACGATATTACCGATTACCTATGCAGAAGATTGCTCTTTTTGGAACCAGTGCCGATCCGCCCACAGCGGGACACAAAACTATCCTGAATTGGCTTTCCCAACATTTTGATTGGGTAGCAGTTTGGGCGTCGGATAATCCTTTTAAGTCGCACCAAACTTCTCTAGAACACCGATCGGCAATGCTGCTGTTAATGATTAAAGAAATTAATTCGCCCAGACACAATCTTTGCTTGCATCCAGAACTCAGCAGTCCGAGGACGGTGGAAACTGTGGAACAAGCAAGATTGCTGTGGCCGAATGCAGATTTGACGCTGGTAATAGGTTCTGACTTGGTGGGTCAATTGTCTCGCTGGTACAAATTTGAACAATTGTTAAAACAAGTGGAGTTGCTGATAGTACCACGACCGGGTTATCCGTCAGAGCAATTAGATTTGTGGCAGTTGAGGCGCATGGGTGCAGAGGTGGCGATCGCATCTTTGAGTGCTCCCAATGTTTCTTCTACTTCCTATCGCGAAACAGGAGACACGGAAGCTCTGACTCCGACCATCGAAGATTACATCCATAGGGAGCATTTGTACGCATGGCAAGAGGCACAAAAAAGAGCGAGGGTTGCTCATTAGCTGACTTTAAAGTAGGAGTAGATAATGTTATTTTTTCCGTCGATACCGTGCAGAACCGCTTGTTGGTGCTGTTGGTAATGCGGCAAGACGAACCGTTTATCGATTCTTGGAGTCTTCCCGGTACTTTGGTGCGTCAGGGCGAGTCTCTTGAAAATGCGGCTTACCGAATTTTGTCTGAGAAAATTCGGGTAAAAAATTTGTATTTGGAGCAATTGTATACTTTCGGAGAACCAGGGCGCGATCCTCGGGAATTTACCAGGGGCGATCGTTATCTTTCGGTTAGTTATTTTGCTTTGGTTCGCTTTGAGGAAGCTGAGTTAATTGCTGGGAGTGTAGTCGCGGGTGTCGGGCACCGTGTCGGCGGCATTGCTTGGTATCCCGTGCAACAAGTTCCAAAGCTGGCCTTCGATCACACTCAAATTCTCGAATACGGATATCGGCGACTGCGTAACAAACTTGAATACAGCCCGGTAGCTTTTGAAGTTTTGCCGGAACTTTTTACTTTGAGCGATTTGTATCAACTTTATACAACTATTTTGGGGGAAAGTTTTTCTGATTATTCTAATTTTAGAGCTCGATTGTTGAAATTGGGTTTTTTGTGCGATACCGGTGTTAAGGTTTCGCGCGGGGCTGGCCGCCCTGCTAGTTTGTACCGCTTTGATGCCGCCGCTTTTGCTCCTTTCAAAAATAAGCCGTTGGTGTTTATCTAGCTGTTCATTGGATGATATTCGGGGATCAATTTAGTAACATTAGAATAGAAGCTATTAAGGAGTGCAGACTATGAAAGACCCTGATGAATGCGCTAATATTCACGAAGTTCGGGAGGAAATTGATATCATCGATCGAGAAGTGATCGAGGCTTTGAGCAAGAGATTTCAATACGTCATCGCGGCAGCAAGGTTCAAAACGAGTGAAGCTAGTGTTCGATCGTCGGATCGCTTTCAGGCTATGTTACAGCAGCGGCGGGAGTGGGCTAAAGAATCGGGTTTGAATCCTGATGTGGTTGAAAATATTTACCGGGATTTGGTAAATTATTATATTGAGGAAGAGTTGAAACATTACAAATCTAAGTAAGTTTTCGCTACATTCAAATCTAGGACTATAGGAAAGTGAGTCCGCGCGGGCGGACTGTTAGCAATATTTATTAGGTGATTTGGTGATATGAAAATTGCGATCGCACAACTCAACCCTACTATTGGTGATATCTTGGGCAACTCCAACCTAATTCTGGAGGCTGCGAAAAAAGCTGAGGTTGAGGGCGCAAACTTATTGCTAACACCGGAACTTTCCCTGATCGGTTATCCGCCTCGCGATTTGTTAATCAATCCGAGTTTCATTGCAGATGCAGGTGCACAGTTGCTGCAACTGGCGCAAGCTTTGCCGCCGGAGTTGGCAGTCATAGCCGGCACTGCCTTACCTAATGCTAATGCTGTTAAACTCGGCGGAAAATCATTGTTTAATAGCGCTGTTTTGTTGCAAAATGGCGCCGTCAAACAAGTTTTTCATAAACGCTTGTTGCCTACTTATGATGTATTTGATGAAGATAGATATTTTGAACCGGGAGAAAACAGCAATTACTGTTCTATTGGCGAACTCAAAATCGGCGTGACAATTTGTGAAGATTTGTGGAACAATGAGGAGTTTTGGGGTAAACGCAGTTACGCGGGCGATCCTGTTTCCGATTTGGCAAAATTGGGTGTAGATTTAGTGGTTAATTTGTCGGCATCGCCTTATTCTGCGGGGAAGCGGGGAGTGCGATCGGCGATGTTGCAGCACAGTGTCATCCGCTGCGGGATACCGATTATTTACGCTAATCAGGTAGGGGGAAATGACGATATTATTTTTGACGGCAGCAGTTTTGCGGTGAATCGAAAGGGTGATTTGATTCAGGTATTAGCTTCTTTTGAAACGGATTTTGCGGTGCTGGAATATGACGAAAATAAACAAGATTTAATTGGCAGTGGCGGGATCGGGCAAGATGCCCGATCCACAACAGATTTAAGTTTTCATCCGGCAGAAGGAGATGCCGAAATTTGGGCTGCTTTGGTTTTGGGAGTGCGAGATTATGTTCGCAAGTGCGGTTTTTCTAAGGTTGTACTCGGTTTGAGTGGCGGGATAGATTCGGCTTTGGTGGCGACGATCGCCAGTTGCGCGATCGGGCCCGAAAATGTTCTAGGGGTGCTGATGCCTTCTCCTTACAGTTCGGATCATTCGGTTAATGATGCTTTGGAATTAGCCCGAAATCTGGGCATCGCGATCGAACTATTGCCGATCGGCGATTTGATGAAAACTTACGATCGCACTCTCGCCGATTTCTTTGTAAATACAACTTTTGGGATTGCGGAAGAAAATATTCAATCGCGGATTCGAGGCAATCTGTTGATGGCAATTTCTAATAAGTTCGGACATTTGCTGCTTTCGACGGGCAATAAGTCGGAAATGGCGGTGGGTTACTGCACTCTCTACGGCGATATGAATGGGGGATTGGCGGTGATTTCTGATGTGCCGAAAACTCGCGTGTATTCGCTTTGTAGGTGGCTGAATTCTGGCGGATATGTAGGGGCGATGCCCCCAGTCCCGCCCCTGGGAAAGGAAATTATTCCGGTTAATATTATTACTAAAGCGCCGAGTGCTGAACTGAAACCTGGCCAAATTGACCAAGATTCTTTGCCGGATTACGATGTTTTGGATGACATATTGCAGCGGTTGATCGAACATCACGAATCTGCCCAACAAATTATCGCTGCAGGACACGATGAAGCGGTGGTTAAACCTGTAGTAAAATTAGTGAGGCAAGCGGAGTTTAAACGGCGACAAGCAGCCCCGGGTTTGAAAATTAGCGATCGAGCTTTTGGTACCGGTTGGCGGATGCCGATCGCCAAATCTTCCTTATATTAAACCCATCATTAAACGCAAAATGGTTAACATCGACGGTAGTTTCGGCTTCGATTTTCTCATGGGAAGTCTCAGCAACGATACGATTAGAGGATTTGCAGGTAATGATACTATTCAAGGTGTGGGGGGAAATGACCGAATTTTTGGCGATCGGGACAATGATTTGCTAGCAGGAAATGAAGGCGCTGATACGCTGTCTGGCGGGCAGGGAAGCGATACAATCTATGGAGAACAAGACTCCGATTGGATGTTTGGCGATCGGGGTAACGATTTGCTAATAGGCGGCGAAGGCGGGGATATCTTAACAGGAGGCGCGGGGGATGATTTATTTGTGATTGAAAGAACCTCCGCCGCATCTACTATTACTGAAGCCGATATAATTACAGATTTTGGCAACGGCAATGATAAAATTGTCTTGACCGATGGCATGAAGTTTAGCGATTTAGAGCTTTCTGTTTTCGAGAACCAAACTATTATGAAAGATAAAAATTCCGGCAAATATTTAGGAGTTGTTTCGGGAAATTATAATCTGACTGAATCCAACTTTATTTCGCTGTTTGGCGGACTAGATAGGGGTCAGCTTTTGCCAATTTCTGTGAATACTATTGTGGGCGATCGCCCCCTGGGACTAGAAGTGGCAAAAACTCCCGAAGAACAAGCAATTGGCTTAATGTTTCGCACAGAATTGCCCGATGACAGGGGAATGTTTTTTCCCATCGAACCCGCGCGAAACGTGCGTTTCTGGATGAGAAACGTGTCGATCGATCTCGATATGGTTTTTCTGCGGGAAGGCGTCGTGCAGGCGATAATTCCTAACGTACCGCCGTGTTTGAGCGAAACCTGCCCCAACTACGGCCCGGATGTTCCCGTTGATGGAGTTATTGAACTCAGAGGCGGAAGGGCGGCCCAATTGGGACTCAAAGTTGGCGATCGGATTCCCAATTTACCCTGAAACGTATATGATTTTATCGCAGCATTCAACATTTGTGCATCCAATGAATCCTATTGAATTAAAAATAATCCCCCATCAAACTCAAGACGGTTTAGCTTACCAACATTTGCGCTTGCGAATTACAACTCAAGACGGTATCATCACACCCGATGATTTGCAAGGTTTGAAACTTCCTCAAGACGTTCAATTCAGCCAAGGAATTGTCATTGAAGGTAGAGGAGCGATTTGGCTGTACGGGTATTTAGTACACGAATGTCATCCTGCGGCTTGGGTGGGATGTTACGATCCGCGATTAGGAGGTGCGGTGGTAGTAGCGACGCACAAGCACGAGGTATCAGTTGGACAGGTATTAAAATTGAGTTTACCAAGCGATTAAGACTCTCCGTAGCGCGTGTAGCGGCTTTGGTTTTGAATGCCAATCCGACTCTTACTCCGGCTCAAGTTGAGTATATCTTGACGGCAATAGCCAACCCAAATGGGATAATAGCCTAGAAAGAATAGGCAGCAACTATTCAGAAACATTAGTCGCCCGCCATACATCCGCGCGAATCTGTTTTGTCCGAACCTCCGCGCGGATGGGATGTGGATGCAATCCAGCAATGGCAAATATGGATTGACTTCGCAGTTATAAATTTGGCAGAAAGTCGGCGGTTCTAGTTGTCGAACTTGCCAAGGTCAGATTCTAAATTTTAGCAAGCAAGTAGGATGGAACATGAGCTCGCAAGTAATCCCTATACCAGGGGAGTTTCCAGCCTACTATAGCAATCCTTGCATCATTTGTGAATTTCTTACTCCCTCCCCTTGCTAAGGATCGTGAATTAAATAATTTGCATAATCCTGTGGGATGGGCCTGAAAGCCCGTCCCTTATAGACGGGCGAGACGCCCATCCCACAAGAAAATCACGCATTGCAGGTTATTTAATTCTCATTCATAAGGGGAGGGTTGGGGTGGGGTAAAAAATTTACGACTCATTTAGCATTGCTATAGCGCCGCAGCAGATTATTAGCTGCAGATGCACGCATAGCAATCCGTATAAATTCACAAAACATCTGCGCTGTTTAGCGTGCATTTGGTGTTGTCACGCACCTTACTTAATCAGCACTAAAGCAAAAAAATGGTTTGACAGGCAATATACTATTGTTAGTTGTTATTTTTTAATTATTAATTATGGCAAGTTACAGAACAGTGTTGTTTTTCAACGGTCTAACTTTAGTGTTAGTAGGGCTAGTGACGGCGTGTCTTAGTTTATTTGGTTCTTCGGTAAAAGGGTTATTTTTGCCGCCTTGCTCTGCCACGTATCCGGGTGCAGGTTTCTTTTTTTTGGCGTTTCAAATGTTATTTTATTTATCGGTAATGGTGTGCGCTTTTACCTTTGGATTGCTGAGAATTATTCAACCCGATCGCCCAGAAAATCGATTTATTTTATATTCGGCACTGTTTGCAGGTTGCTTTCTGTTCAATGAAGTTTTTCGCACCCACGTTCACCTGGGACGTGCGGGTTTTCCGAAAGTGACAATTGTCATATTTTATGCCGTACTGGCCGCTGCCTACGGACTAGCTTTTAGGAGGCAAATTAAATTAACTCCCTATCCTTTACTGCTGAGTGGCGTTGGTTTGTTATTTGTTGCCTTTTTTGCAGAAGCGCTGCCTTTAAAAAACGAGATAGTTTCGAGCTTGCTGGAGGGAATACCGAAGCTGTTGAGCGGGATTAATATTGCACTTTATTTTTGGTTTTTGTGCCAGGGTTTGATAGTGCGATCGCTCAATTTCTCCAAATAACATCCTATTCAGAATCCTTGTTTCACTTCCTGCGAACACAAGGACATTTTATTTGTTAGTAATTACGCTCATCAACCCCATTTCTACGAGAAATAAGAGGTTGATGAGCGAATCACCTATTTACAACAGATTTAGCATCAAAACAAAAAGTATCGCTGCGCCATTGGCAAAACTGTTGCCGGTTCGCAAGTTAACAATTCCCCATCCGCCCTGACTTCATAAGTTTCTGGATCGACTTCCATTTGTGGCAAATAATCGTTGAGTTTCATATCTCTTTTACTAATTTGTCGCGTGCCTGAAACTGCTACAGTGGGCTTTTGCAAACCGAGCTGTGCGGCAATATCTCGATCGCGCGCAGCCTGCGAAACAAACGTCAGACAAGTCGCCCCAATCGCCCCGCCAAAACTGCCAAACATCGGCCGCATATGCACCGGTTGCGGCGTAGGAATGCTGGCGTTAGCATCTCCCATCTGCCCATAGGCGATCGCCCCTCCTTTAATTACCAACTCCGGTTTCACCCCAAAAAAAGCCGGCCGCCACAAACACAAATCCGCCAATTTCCCCTCTTCCACCGAACCGACATACTGACTAATTCCGTGAGTAATCGCCGGATTAATTGTATATTTTGCAATGTACCGCTTCGCCCGAAAATTGTCATTTTCACTACTTGTGGAACGGGCATCTTGCCCGTCCAATCCACTTGTGGAACGGGCATCTTGCCCATCCAAATGACCTCTTTGCACCTTCATTTTATGTGCAGTTTGCCAAGTCCGAATAATCACCTCTCCCACTCTTCCCATCGCCTGCGAGTCAGAAGAAATCATACTAAACGCGCCCAAATCGTGCAAAATATCCTCAGCAGCAATAGTTTCCCTTCTAATTCTCGACTCAGCAAAAGCCACATCTTCAGGAATGCCTCGATCCAAATGGTGGCAAACCATCAACATATCTAAATGTTCTTCTAAAGTATTGACAGTGTAAGGGCGAGTCGGGTTAGTTGACGAGGGCAAAACATTAGCTTGGCCGCACACTTTAATAATATCCGGTGCGTGTCCGCCGCCAGCACCTTCAGTGTGGTAAGTATGAATAGCTCGATTTTTAAATGCGGCAATTGTAGCTTCCACAAATCCCGCTTCATTGAGAGTGTCGGTGTGAATTGCCACTTGCACGTCGTACTCGTCAGCTACATTCAAACAATTGTCGATCGTTGCTGGCGTAGTTCCCCAATCTTCGTGAAGCTTCAAACTCATTGCACCAGCCAATACTTGTTCGACTAATCCTTGAGGTTGACTGCTATTTCCCTTACCTGAAAAACCGATATTTACGGGAAAAGCATCGGCGGCTTGCAGCATTCTGTACATATGCCAAGGCCCCGGAGTGCAAGTCGTGGCGTTTGTACCCGTTGCGGGGCCAGTGCCACCGCCGATCATTGTCGTGATTCCGGAGGCGATCGCCACTTCGATTTGTTGCGGGCAAATAAAATGAATGTGAGTATCAACTCCCCCCGCCGTGAGAATCATTCCTTCGCCAGCAATTACTTCTGTACCAGGCCCAATAATAATATCTACCCTATCTTGAATGTAAGGATTTCCCGCTTTACCAATTTTGTAAATTTTTCCGTCTTTAATGCCAATATCTGCCTTAACAATTCCCCACCAATCCAATATTAAAGCATTAGTAATTACCGTATCAACAGCACCATCAGCATTAGAAATAGGCGACTGTCCCATGCCATCGCGAATGACTTTGCCGCCACCAAATTTAACTTCATCTCCGTAGGTTGTAAAGTCTTTTTCAACTTCTATGAATAATTCTGTATCGGCTAATCGGACGCGATCGCCCGTTGTCGGCCCGAAAGTTTCCGCATAAGCGCGGCGATCCATTCTGTAACTCATGCTTTCTCCTAATATTAATAATTTTTTAGTTGGTAGTTGAGGCTAACTTAAATTATACTATTTAGCAAGATTGTTGATAATAGCTGAAGTTTCATCCATCTAACTCACCATTAATCTTACCATTAAAGCCGTAAACTTCACGACTACCAACAAACGGCACTAATTGAATTTCCCTTTCGTCTCCAGGTTCAAACCTAACTGCTGTACCTGCGGGGATATCCAACCGCATTCCTTTTGCTTGTTCTCGATTAAATGCTAAGGCTTCATTCACTTCATAAAAGTGATAGTGGGAACCGATTTGAATGGGTCGATCGCCTGTATTTCCGACCAACAAGCGCACTGTTGGGCGATCGGCATTTAATTCAATTTCGCCCTCTCCAACAATCATTTCTCCCGGAATCATATCTGTCTCCTGCGATTTTTTGCGGTTAAATATTTAACGAATCGGATCGTGCACTGTCACCAACTTAGTCCCATCGGGAAAAGTCGCCTCAACTTGCACTTCATGCACCATTTCGGGTATGCCTTCCATCACATCTTCCCGCGTCAGCAGAGTTGTCCCGTAACTCATTAAATCAGTGACGGTGAGGCCGTCTCTTGCTCCTTCTAAAATCGCGGCGGAAATATAGGCAATTGCTTCTGGATAGTTTAATTTTAAACCTCTTTGTTTCCGGCGCTCGGCTACCAGGGCGCAGGTGAAAATCAGCAGCTTGTCTTTTTCTTGGGGGGTGAGTTGCATTTTTATTCTGGTAAGGGCGATCGCATTATTGGCTCAAGTTTAACTATCAGTCGCGGTAAATCTATTGAAAATAAAATGTGATTCTATTTTACCCAAACTCGGGGCAAACAACAAGGCCGTTCTGAAAAAGATAAACGCAGCAAGTGCCAAATGCTGACAAACCAGTCTCTAGCTGCGGTGGTGGATGTACCGCGATATCGGCACAGCAAACCGTTGGGAATGCGAGTCACGCCGATGGTACAATTACCAGGATAAATTGTTGCTTCAGATGGCAAAGCTCGCACTTTTTCTACTATATCTGCTGTGACGGGTTCGCCGATCCAAGCGAGGGTAGCGACTACGGGTTTTCCTGCTAAACCGTGGGGACTTTCGAGCATTTTGTGTCCGCCTTGGAGCCATTGTCTGTCAATCCACAGAGGGATGTTTTGTTGCCAGATTTCGGTGTGCGATCGCCATTCTCCAGACAAGAACTTTTCGCCCCTTGCACTGCGTCCAAATCTAGTAATTTCCCACAGTAAAATCCTCGCTGTTGGTGCTAATTCTACCCGCAAATTTTGCCGATATATTGCGCCGTCAAAAACTATTGTTTCCTGTGGCAGCCATTCTAAATTAGCACCGGCTTCTAGTTTGATGTCGATATTTTGTTGTGATTCTAGTCCGCTGCTACGATAGATTTTACTAGCAGCGGCGCTGGTAATCAAGGCTTTGGCGTTGGGTTGGAGGTGAAAATGGCTGGAAAGGCGATCGCCCCCGACAACTCCCCCAGCCGTGTGCAAAACTACGCTGTGACAAACCTCTTTACCTTCAGGATAAAACGGACGCTGCACTTTTAGGGGCGCTTGCATTTGATTGTGGATGATTTGAGTTGCGCCGTCACGGTTGGCGTAGACTAAATTTAGGCGGCCGTGCCAATTATTTTGAACTTGATTTGTAGGTTTGTCAGGTGAATGTGCCGTCACAGTTTTTTGCATCTAAATTGAACATCTTAAATAATGTCTGATTGAATTTTCTCATTTTAAAAATTCATTTTTGTGCCAATATCACATAGTCATCAAGTTTATAATTTAAGTCATAATGTAACTTAAAGTGCTGGCGGAAAAGTGGACTGATAAATTTTTGGAAAGCTAGATTTTCTCTAGCAAATTTTGCAAAATCAGGATTCGATCTCCGGCTACCAGTAGCACTTAAGTATTTATACCAAACCAATTTTAACCCCAGTTCATCAACAAATTGTTTGACTACACTTAGCTCCTGTTCGCAACTTTCAATTTGACGAATATTGTACGGTTTAAGCAACTTTTTTTCTTGAATAATTAGCAAAATATAACCCGAATCTGTCAGGCTGTTGATAAATATATCCTTATAAATCCGATGGGATTTTTCTCTGCTCTCTCCATCGTTAAAAAAACAGTGAGAAATTACAATAAAATCAAAGAATTTTTTCGGCAGTCTTTTAGATTGATTTTCCCCATCAAAGATACTAGAAGTGTCAAACCGAAAGTAAGCATTGATCGCCTGGGGCTCCATATATTGACGCCAAAACTGGAGTCCGCGATATTGAAAAGCTTTTTGCTGTTCCAGAGAGTAGTAGGATATGTGCATTGGCGGCATTGAACAAAAGTCGTTACTACTTTGGAGCAACAAACCTAGTCCGTAGGCAACTGTCCCCGGCCCTGCGGCAATATCAAGGATATTGACTTTAGTTGGTAATAACCCTGCTTTGTAAATAAGAAACCAAGCTAGATATGCACAATAGACGTTATCTAGGAAATACCTCATTAAATAGATGTGAGGACTTAGCTCAAAACTGTATTGAGGATCTTGTCCTTCTTTGAGTTTTTGTATATCGTCAATAGCTTGTTGAACTAAAAAATCAAAGTTTGTTTTTTGGCGTTTTAAATTATTAAACTCATTTTTGATAAAACCAGCCAAATGTTGTTCAAAATTATCGAACACTTTTTCATGAATTCCTGTGCATTGGATCATGCTGGCATCGCATTCTTTAAGTTTAAACTTTTGTGAAATAACTTCAATAAACTTTGTGTCTGGAAGCAAATTTAACTCATCAATATACTCTGGAAAGGTGTCAAGTTGTCCGAACCCCACTTGCACTTCTAATTCTGCTAAACGCCGATCGGCTTCTTTGATGCGGTCATTTGTTTTATGCAATAACTTCTCAAGCTGTAGGCGCTCTTTAAATAGCTTCTGCTGCCATGAGAGTTTTGCCCCGGAATTTTCTATTTGTTTTAAAAGTTGTTTAGCAACTCGATTATTTTGACTCTTCACGGCTTGGTTAAACTTCAGGGAACGCCACCAATTGACTAGCGGATTACTCATAGCCAAATCCCTCTTTACCTTCCATAATCTCAACTCCCGGAAGCATCGCAATTAATTTATTTTTAAACTTGCGATAACTCTGTTGTTCGCTATTGTACCACCAAGCGTACTTTTGTTTAAGAGCTAATGCTTCCTCGCGAGTTGACGCAATTAGCGATCGCCCGTTGCTGGCATGAAAATCCTGAATCACTACGCGATCTACAACTTCCAGCTTGCTAATAAAATTAGCTTCATCTTCCGGTAAGGTAGGGAGGAGTGGGGTCACAGTTATAGAAAATCTGACTTCGCAATTTTTTTGGTAAGGAAAGCTGTTTTTTAGTTTTGCCATAGCTTTTAGTCTCGCAGGAATACTCGGCGATTTTGGTTCAAAATCTTTCCTTACTTTTTCGCTACCAGTGGGAATGCTCATGTTAATTCGCAACCGCTGAAATTGCTGTAAAATATCGATATCTCTAGTTATCATAGGACTGCGAGTTTGGATAACCAGCGTCGGTTGATAGGAAAGCATTACTTGTAACAAGTACCTAGTTAATAGTTTTTTAGTTTCAATGGGCTGATACGGATCTGTGACACTACTCATGTAAATGCTAGGTGGTCGATCCGGGTTTTTCTTGTACCAACTATGCAACTCTTTCTTTAAAATTTCGGTGGCATTTTCTTTGATGATTACCCAATTTCCCCAATCCTGGCGCATCTGTGAATTAGGGCTAAAAGCAGCAGCATAACAATAGCTGCATCCGTACTGACAGCCGCGATAAGGATTTAGCGTGAAATCGTAAGCACTGATAAATCCAGTAGCTTTGTTAAGCACTGACTGTGCATTTTGTGTATACACTTTAGAACTTCCGAAGTTCTCTTCGAGTGCGACAGTGTGTTTCTCGCCGGCGGAATATCCTTCATACTGAGACTTTACCATGATTGAACCTGCTACAGTATTAAAATGGAAAATGTTTAGGAATGAGAAAGGCGATCGCGCTTCACTCTTACTACTTCACTGTACCGCACTCAACAAATGTCAGTCAAACACTGGGGAATTACTCAACTTTACAACAATTTTTTTGAATAACCGACAAGTCAGCTCTTTAAACTCAGTGACAGCGACGATATTTTAGCACAACTGCTGGAATTAAACCTAGAACTGGCAGAAAAAGAAAAACGGGGAGAACCCGTAGTTGGGCCTTGTGTCCCAACTGACTAAAAATACTAATCGTTGTAATCATAAGTTTTGTAAATCTGCGTATAATCACATAGATTGTTGATAGAGATCACAAACACTCTAGTCTAAAAACAGAGATACTAGGGGAAGAGTTAAGTTTTGAGTTAAAGATTTCCAAATTCAAAATTAAACACTCAAAACTGTTTTTCGCCTTCAGCATAAGTGCATTATGCTTTTCTTCGCTCAATTACTCCTGATTTGTTTGGGAGGAACTGCCAATGTTATTATTTACCCACACTCAATCCCTAGATAGCAAAGTAGAGCAAGAAACCTCTGCTAAAAAAAAGTTGTTACAGCATTCATCTATTAATTTAACTTGGCTGAAGGGAGGATTTAACCATTTGCGGATAGGTCAAAAAATTAGCTATGGCTATGCTTTAGCTATAGGCATAGCGATTTTGGGAACTGGTGCGGGACTGAGATTGGGAGACTACTTTCGCAAGCAAGCTTTAATTCAGGTAAATGTTGCCCAACAGCAGCAGCAAATGCTGCAAAATTTGCAAAATACCGTCTTTGAAGCCCGATCGCACGCGGCGAGATTGCCAGTCGTTTTGGGAAACGCCGTGTGGCTGCAATACGAACACGATCGCTTTGTCTGGCAAATCAATCAGGCGAAAATCCTGATTTCAGAAATTGAATCTTTCGCACGAGAAAATCCCGATAGACTAGCAACAGAAGAGGCAGCATTGCACGCTATATTGAAGAAATCTGCCCTCGTCATTGATTACTACGCTCAGCTAATTAAATTGCAGTTAAAAGAAGCGGATGTTTGGAACTTGCCACCCAACAGCATCGAGTCCGCACAGCTACAAATGTTGAGGACTAGCAGCGGCCAAGAGGCGATCGTACTAGATAACCTTGCTCACAGTTTAACCGAGGTAATTGCTACAATAGAAGTTCAAAAACTGCAAGGGGCGGAAGCATTAAAAGAAGCTGAAGGTTTGCGAAACCGCATTATTCTGGGGAGTATGGTGATTTCAGCACTGATCGCCGTCGCGCTGGCGGACAAAACCAGCCGCGCGATCGCCCAACCCCTCGAAACCGTTACTAATGTGGCTCAGCAAGTTGCTCGCGAATCTAATTTTAACCTGCAAGTACCAATCACAACCGAAGACGAAATCGGAGTTTTAGCAGTCTCTTTCAATCTATTGATTCAGCGAGTTAGCGAGTATACACAAGAACTCAAAGAAACTCAATCCCAATTAATTCAGACCGAAAAAATGTCATCTCTCGGTCAAATGGTTGCAGGGATAGCCCACGAAATCAACAATCCCGTCAACTTCATCGGTGGCAACATTGACTATGCCAAGCAATACATCGAAGATTTGACAGGTTTGGTAACTCTCTATCAACAATCCTATCCCAACCCACCAGATGCCATTCTAGAGCGCATCGAAGACATTGAACTCGAATTTCTCAGAGAAGATTTACCAAAAACCCTCTCTTCGATGAAAATGGGAGCCGATCGCATTCGCGAAATTGTCGTATCCATGCGGAATTTTTCGCGATCGGACGACGGAAAAATGAAATCAGCCGACATTCACGAAGGAATTGATAGCACCCTCGTAATTCTCAATCATCGGCTCAAACAAGGTATTCAAGTTATTAAACAATACGGCAAGTTGCCTGCGGTTGAGTGCTATCCAGCCCAACTCAATCAAGTATTTATGAATATTATTAGTAATGCAATAGATGCGCTGGAGGAGGTGAAAAAGGAAGACAAAGGCTATTCGCCAACCATTTGGATTAGCACGGAAATTACGGCCGACAATACTGTCACCGTCAAGATTCGGGATAACGGGCCGGGAATTGCCTCCGCCAGTGCCCAACAGATATTTGACCCATTTTTTACTACAAAGTCGATCGGCAAAGGTACTGGATTGGGATTGGCTATTTCCTATCAAATCCTTGCCAAGCATCACGGCAAAATTGAGGTAAATTCTCAAATAGGACAGGGCACCGAATTTGCGATTACTTTGCCAGTTGCTGCGTAATATAGCACCCGATCCGGGACGGGCTAGAAGCCCCTCCCACAAATCCTGCAAGAATTACTATAAGCTGGCGCGCATCTAACTTGAAGAATCCTCTTTCTGAAAACTCTTGTGGGGTGGGCTTTGAGCATCGCCCGAAAAAAATAAAGTTAAATGCCGCAACAGCTTATTAACTCACAAAGGATAGAATTTCATGGGGGTGGAGGGACTTGAACCCACACGACCGTTTCGGGTCAACGGATTTTAAGTCCGTAGCGTCTACCATTCCGCCACACCCCCCTTTTGTCAAATTGCTGTGGATTTGATTCACTGACAGCAACAGCCTTTTATTCTACAGCCAAAACCCCAATTTACGCAACCCCTAATCAAAAAATTCCCAAAAGTCGCGCTGGATCTCCCCAAGCGGTACAATAGTTAACCAGCTAACGCAGCCTGTCAACAGACTTACCCGTGTTATTATTCCCCTAAAGCAAATCTATGTATATTACCTTACTGCTTTACGCCGTCTTGGCAGGAGCCTACCTCCTGGTAGTACCCGCGGCAACCTACGCCTACCTGAACAGCCGCTGGTACGTGGCCACCTCTTTTGAGCGCGGCTTCATGTACTTCTTGATGTTCTTCTTTTTCCCAGGTATGTTTCTCCTGGCTCCCTTTTTGAATTTTCGCCCCAAACGGCGGCAGATAGAAGCCTAAATGCGACGTATTGACGTAATTGGAATCAGTCTCGGCTTTTTTGTAGCGGGTGGCTTGGTCTACTTGCTACTGCAATTCGCCGGACTCGACAGCATGAATGCAGGCATTTGGAGTCAGTTATTTTTGGTTGCTGGCTTGATTGGCTGGCTGGTGACTTATTTATTTCGAGCGCTGACTCAAAGTATGACCTACAGCGAGCAACTGAAAGAGTACAAAGATGCTGTTTTGCAGAAGCAGCTAGATGCACTCACTCCCGAAGAATTAGCCCAACTTCAAGCCGAAATTGAGCAGGAAAAAGATAGTTAGTCAATAGTCATTAGTCCTTAGTCCTTAGTCCTTAGTTATTACTTATCGGTGAATTATTGGCGATTAGTAATAAGTAATAAACTCTGAACTAATGACTGGGGACTAATGATTGATTGCCGATATAGCAACCGCGCCCGACGGTGAGGATGTTGTTAATTGCTGAAACCATTGCTTTTCTTCCTTCTTCCTTCTTCCTTCTTCCCTCTTCCTTCTTCCTTCTATCATAACTAATGACTATTTCTAATTGTTTTGAAACGTTGCGAAAAAGCAACCAATGTGCATTGATTCCTTTTATTACTGCTGGCGACCCCGACTTGGAGACAACTGCTAAAGCACTGCAAATTTTGGATGATAACGGTGCAGATGCGATCGAGCTTGGGGTTCCCTATTCTGACCCGCTAGCTGACGGGCCGGTGATTCAAGCCGCTGCTACAAGGGCTCTACAGCGGGGAACCCGGTTAGATGCGGTGCTGGAAATGGTAGCGAAAGTTAGTCCGAATTTGCGATCGCCCATCATTCTCTTCACATACTACAACCCGATTTTGTACCGAGGTATAGAAACCTTTTTGCAGCAAATCAAAAGTGCCGGAGTTCAGGGATTGGTTGTACCAGACTTGCCCTTAGAAGAAGCAGACAGTCTCATCCAACCTGCCAACAAATTAGGGATTGAACTAACATTATTAGTTGCTCCCACAAGTCCCAAAAGTCGCATAGAAGCGATCGCTCGTCAGTCTCAAGGATTTATTTACTTAGTCAGCGTGACGGGGGTGACGGGAGTGCGCGAAGGCTTAGACACGCGAGCAAAAGAGTTGCTGCAAGAAATCCGCAGCATCACCGACAAACCCATCGGCGTCGGGTTTGGTATCTCGAAACCCGAACACGCTCGCCAAGTGAAAGAATGGGGTGCAGATGCTGTGATTGTTGGCAGTGCTTTTGTCAAACGCTTGGCCGAAGGTACTCCAGAACAGGGTTTAGAGGCGATCGGCGAATTCTGCAAAAGTCTCAAAACAGCGATTCAAAATCCTTAGCAACTGTACAGATACTTTCAGCCATTAGACAGATGTGTGCGATCGGGATGTGCCGCCACAATTGCGATTAAAGACCTTGTTGTACTTGAGATCATACACCACCTTCCTTCTAGTTCCTGACTAGAAGGTTTTTTTTGATCCCAAAACGCAAAACGTTTCTACGCAGTGCCCGCACAGAGAACCAAACAGCTATGTAGGGAAACGGCACAGCCCCGTGTCCGGCGCGGGGTGCGGCGACTTTTAATAATTGGTAGAAGATTGAGGATTGTCCATTCCTTGTTCCTTCTTACTTCTTCCTTCTACTATAACTAGAGGAATCTAACTTGAGATAGATGAAAAGCTCCTGTTTCTCTTCGTATACTTAAAAAATTGTTGAAGTGCCTAATTTAGTAATGCTAGCCATCTACAGAACCACCAGGCATTTGATCATCTCACAATAGAAAGGAGCATTTTTGTCAGGAACTCAGGGCTAAGTGCCACTGAGCTTGTAAGAAATTGCAAGCTGTTCTGACCAGACCCCCCGCATGGCGGAGACGTTATTTAGGTCACGACACCGGCGAATGCGACGCCAGTTTTCCGCTCTGTCATCTGCAATTAAACAGTTTTAAAGTCACTGAAACAGTGTTGCAGGTCTAACAAGCCTTTATAACCAGGTCGAGGCGAACATTACCCCGCAAGGGAGAAAGGAGACAACCATATCTCCATCGGAGGGCAACCATACCTCTCCAACCCAGAAAGGGGATTCAAAGCGGTTGAAACCGCCGCGTCGTTTCCCTCTCAGGGCTCAAGCCACGCTTGTTTCCCACTTACCGAGCATTTTTATGAAGAGACTAACTGCATTTCTGAAAAAAATTCGAGCTGTACAAATTTTAACAGTGTTTCTGGCTGGCGTTTTAGTATTAGTGAGTACGGCCTGCAGCCGCCCTGATGTGACGGCCGGAAAAACTGATGCGATAGTAGGAAAAACTGATGTGAAGGTAGGAAAAACTGCCGACCAAATTAGAGAAGAAGTGCCTTCAGGGGCTGTAACGTCCGAATTCAAAGGCGGCATGAACGATTACAGCGATGTCGATCCTAGAAACAAAAAGATGACAACAACAGAAGCAAAAGCTCAGCTTCTCAAAGATCAAGCCCAGCAACGCATTGACACGAAATCTAGCAACAATGTAGGCGAAAATGTACGGCGGGTAGCGGATGACGCGCCTGACAAACTCGACCAAATTGGCCAAAAGGTGAAGGACGATGCTCGCACAGCCCAGCGCAAAGCTGATGACTTTGGCGACAAAACCAAACAAGGCTTTGCTAATCTTAAAGAAAACACTCGCGAAGGCTTGAAGGGAGCAAAAGATATTGTTAAAGAAGCTACCGAGGGAGCAAAAGAAAGAGCAGCAGAGGGTACTGAGTCTCTGAGATATGGTACCAGCGGCGGCTAAGAAAATATCAATGATGCAGCGCGAGATGCAAAATAGAACGCTGAAGATGCCTCGAACAAGGTTCGCTGGAAAGTGAATCTAGATCTCGAAATAACTCAACGAGTGGCAGAAACAGTGGCAGACGCGATCGACTAATCTCAAATAACGCTGTTTCCTTCTCGGGAAGCTACATTCCGACAGGGGTTTTAACCCCTGTCGGAATCTAGGTAAAGTCGTCTGAAGACTACTGTCTATTACTATTTGATTTGGTTTCAAACCCCTGAGAGGGCTATTAGCCCGGAAGTAGAGTGCAGGGGGGTTTCACCACAATCCAAATGCCCTGTCCTTTTCTAGGGGGGACTGGAATGCTACTGCTTTCATGACGGATTCTTTATAATTTCTATAGATTGTATTTGGACTTTTTAAGGTATTAACTTTTTGACCGGCTTCGCGGAAATTTGGGCGATCGAGCTAAGCTGTTCTGCATTTAAATTGTCTGTCAAAAAACAATCAAACTCTCGTGGGGTGGGCGTCCCGCCCGCCTCGAATATGCAATTTAAATGCGCGACAGCTTATATTAAATTCAATTAATTACCCATTGTATTTTTCAAGACATGATAAGGCGGTGTTTCTACGGTATTTCGCGTTCATTGAATCGCATTTGAGATTAACAGCAGAAACTTATACGTAAGTAAAAAGCTTTAATCGCGATCGGCAAAGTATAAAATGTTGTTATTTAACAGATAATTGGATTTTTTGATCGACATCTCGAAAATTATGCTGTTTATGCCCTAAGATATATAGACTAAGTTTTGTCAAGCTAATGTCTGGGTTGAGGTCAGCCGATATGGACACAATAATAAATGCAGTAGATTTGACTACGGTAATACCGGGGTATCGCGCAATTGCTCAATCGTACACTGATTCTCGATCGGCTATCGATCGGTTCGTGCGCGAGAAAGACCAACAACCTGCAGCTAAAATTCTCAAACCTACGTCATTGTGGCGGAGGATTTGCGGGAGGCGGTGCTGCCACAATCCCAAAAAGTTGCATTAGCGACCGTTAATTGCATCGGTAGAAATAGTCCTCAACCGAACAGACATTCTCGACGAACTCGAACGCAGACCGGTTATTTACAAATACATTAAACCTTCCAATCTTTCAATTAATCTTAACTGTTATCTGCCAGATGGAGGTGTATGAATTTTAGCAAAAAGAGGCCACGGATTCGGGATATATTCGAGCCGTAATCCGCAGCCAATCGACAGGCGAAATGGAGGCAAACCTTATCTTGGGAATTGTGTTTTGATGCTAGTAACGATGATGCACGACTTTTATGATGCACTGGCACATTTGGCAATCTATGCGGATGCCGCACCGGCGGAGCGCCAACAAATCCTGAAGCGCGTTGGGGCTAGTCAGAAAAAACTTAAAGAATTCGCGCACCATACGCCGATCAATTACCAACACAAGTTCGATCTGGTTGAGGCAGAATTGCTGGGCGTTTTGGGACAGATAGCAGAAGCAATGGAACTTTATGATCGAGCTATTACCGGAGCTAAAGCTAACGAATATGTCAATGAAGAAGCTCTTGCCTGCGAACTCGCTGCTAAGTTTTACCTGTCATTAGGAAGGGAAAAAATTGCCCAACTATACATGATAGATGCCTATGATTGCTATGTCCGCTGGGGAGATAGATCCAAAATTGATGACTTAGAAAAACGTTATCCTCAATTATTAAAACCGATTTTAGAACCCGCAAAACTCCCTGCAAATCCATTAGCAAATTTTCCAACACCTCCTGGGCCAAATCAATCGCTTCATCCATCCATTCATCCATCCATTCATCCGTCTGTTTCGGCGAGCGTCTCAGATTTCGGGAATTTTTCAACGCTGCTCAAAGCTTGTCAAGCGCTCTCTAGTGAAAGAGAACTCGATCGACTGATTGCCAAACTGATGCAACTGGCGATGAAAAACACAGGAGCTAACAAAGGAGCGCTGATTTTGCTAAACGGCAATCAATGGGAAATCGCGGCTACCAGCGCGCTCGACAATTCGGGAGTCGAGTGGGCGATCGACTTATCATCCGCAACACTCGATGAAAACAGCGATATCTTGCCGCTCAAAATTGTTGACTGCGTTAAAAATTTATTGAAACCTGTGATTGTTCGGGATCTCGCTCAACAACGTGATTGGGATTCCGACTCCTACATCCTCAAATACCAACCGCAGAGCCTGTTGTGTTGGCCGATTCTCGATCAAGGCAACTTAGTCGGCATTTTGTATCTGGAAAATCGCTTAACCGCAAGAGTTTTTACCCGAGATAGCCTGCAACTTCTCAATCTCCTGTGTTCCCAGGCAGCCATCTGTTTGCAAAATGCTCTGCTATATAAAAAATATCAGGATTACAACCAACAATTAGAGCGATCACTAGTAAAAATTAGCCGAACCGAAGCTCAGCTTGCCGATCAGAAAAAAATGCTCCAAGCGATTCTTGATGTCGCTCCGATTTGGATTTGGATGGTTAATCTCAGTGGTAAAGTTCAGTTTTTGAACAAGACATTTTATCAAGATGTGGGTGTGCCTCTGAGCGATTTCCTAGCTGTCGATCATTATAAAGATATACTGGGGGAGAATGCAGCGGGCTGTTTGGTTTCGGATACCGCCTGCCTTGCCCAAGATTTGCCGCATTACTCCAGCGAAATTCTCAGATTTGTTGACGGCAAACTACACGATTTAGAAATCACGAAAGTGCAGTTAAAAAATTCCCAGGGTGAGACGATCGGGATTATTGGTTTGGGTGATGATGCCACTGAGCGCAAGCGAGCAGCCGAACTTTTGCAAGAGCAAAATCAACACCTAGAACGAACTTTAAAAAATTTACAACAAGCACAACTGCAAATCGTGCAAAGTGAGAAAATGTCGGCATTGGGTAATTTGGTCGCCGGAGTCGCCCACGAAATTAACAATCCGATTGGGTTTATTTCTGGCAATTTAAGCGAAGGTAAAAGGAGTTTGGAAGATGTTATCGAACACTTAGAATTGTATCGCTCCGCTGCCTCGCAATCGGAAATAGCCGACCACGCCCAAGAGATAGACCTCGATTATCTTTTGGAAGATTTACCGAAGATGATTGATTCAATGCAACTCGGATGCGAGCGCATTTGCAGCATCAGCAACAGTTTGCGTACCTTCTCCCGAGGCGACAAAGACTATAAAGTTCCATTTAATATTCACGAAGGCATTGATAGCGCTATTTTGATTTTGAAACACCGTCTCAAAGCAAACGAACACCGCCCGCAGATCGAAGTGATCACTAAATACGGTAATCTCCCTAAAATCGAATGTTTCCCCGGTCAATTGAATCAAGTTTTCATGAACCTGCTTGCCAATGCGATCGATGCCTTAGAAGAGTCAAATATAGGACGCAGTTTTAGTGAAATTACCGCCAATCCCAACCGCATCACGATTTGCACGAATCTAGTCGGTGAAGGGTACATTAAAATGAAAATTGCTGATAACGGCACCGGCATCAAAGAGGAAGTTAAACAGCAGATATTCGACCATTTGTTCACTACGAAAGGTGTCGGCAAAGGAACTGGATTGGGGTTGGCAATTGTCCACCAGATTGCGGTCGAAAAACATGGCGGAAGCATCGAGGTGAATGCGGAGCTAGGAATTGGCACTGAGTTTGCGATAGTTTTGCCTGTGAAGGGAGAAAATTGAATTAAAATTAAATGTTTTTTGGGCGATCGCGTAATAACATATACTGACTTTGATTCCGGTCTTTTTTTGGAAGCCTTGACATAACTCTTTTAAAGTATCATCATTTTTTTGTTCAAGCAGTTGTTCAATCACATCAATTTTCCCCACCACCAACTTTGAGAAAAATCGCGCACCGTGAGAAAGGGGAGCTAGACTTTTTACTTTTCCCTAGCGAATGGGCGAGTTTTTGAACGAAGCCTTGAGCTAACTTAGGGCTTGCTGAAAAAGCCTAAAACCCTTACATCAAAAGACTTGGACTCGTTTTAGCGCTGAAAATGTGCAAAGATAGTAGCTAAAATGAGTCAAAAGCCCAGCACACCATCACTTTCGTAATGTACCGAAAAGTTGACCCAACCCCAAAAGAGCCCTCCAACTTTGACCTCCCCTTCGAGGGGCAATTGTCAGAGAATAATCGTTGGGTAATCATGGCGAAACTAATTCCGTGGTCAGAATTTGAAGTCGAATATGCCCAAAATTTTACAGTCTCTACTGGAGCTCCAGCCAAATCATTTAGGATGGCATTGGGGGCATTAATAATTAAAGAAAGGTTAGGAACCAGCTCATGAGAAACAGTAGAACAAATAAGGGAAAACCCATATCTACAATACTTTCTAGGTATGACAGCCTATAGTGATGCTTCACCATTCGATTCATCCATGTTCGTTCATTTTAGGCAGAGAATAGGTGTCAACCTAGTCAATAAAATTAACGAAAAAATGGTCAAAGAGCAGACCGAAGTGCCAGGCGAAGGAGTTGAAAAAAACTCATCAGAAATAAGTGAACCAAAAAATCAAGGAAAATTAATATTAGATGCAACCTGTGCGCCAGCCGACATTAAATATCCGACAGACTTAGGACTATTAAATCAAGCGAGAGAACATACAGAAAAAATAATAGACGCTCTACATACTCAAATCCAGTCACCAGTTAAAAAAAAACCAAGAACATATAGAAACACAGCCAGAAAAGAATACTTAACAGTAGCAAAAAGCCGGAAATCATCACGAAAAAAACGAAAAAAAGCTATCAAAAAACAACTCCAATATATCACAATACGGTTTACTTAAGACCGAACAAGTGGTAAACTAGGTATGATGTACAAAAAAGTAAATCCAGTATAGTGCCGTACAAAAAATTATTATTAGAATCTCCCAAGCTCAAAAGTAGCGAGATATTT
>Ga0163154_10002976_pt1 | contig 24121 bp, 19 predicted proteins | sample OliLakLV19MP9P1_FD_148649 | JGI IMG/M metagenome (GOLD analysis project Ga0163154, IMG submission 148649) | Freshwater microbial mat bacterial communities from Lake Vanda, McMurdo Dry Valleys, Antarctica - Oligotrophic Lake LV.19.MP9.P1 | ecosystem: Environmental > Aquatic > Freshwater > Lake >... | reverse complement strand
GCGAGCGGCCGCACCGCGCCCACGGGCTCGGGGTGCGGCCGCTCGCCGAGGGCCTGTTCGCGCCGCTCCACGTGCCGCTCGGTCGCCAACGGCTCTCGGTGCACGAGGACCGCGAAATCGGGAGCGTCCGCACGGCGGGCAGCGTCTGGGAGTCGGTCGAGGACGTGACGCCGTGCCTCGAGTTGACGATCGATCTGCGGCGCGACGAGTGACGGCGCAATCAGGATCGAATCAGCGCGCCGATTGGAGAGTGATGCTGCCACCTGTGTCGAGCTGCAATTCGAGTCCGCTGCCCTTCTTCTTTGGGCCCTTGGGCAGCGTGAGGCGCAACGTCGACGGGGTGCCGCCGAGAATGTGCTGCTCGAACAGATCGCGGGAGCGCAGCACGAAGTAGCGACGCTCATCGGGAGGCGCCACGCGCGGCGCGAGATCGAAGCCGCGCAAGCGGTCGCCCGTGATGACGATTTGGAGCTGCGTCACGGTGCTCGCTCCGTGGACATCTGCCCAGACTTCGACGATGTCATTCTCTCGTTCGCGGGTCGAGCGAACTGCGAAGCCGTGCAGCCCACCGATTCGGTTGAGGTGGTCCGGCCAGATGGTCTCGACGAGGCGCTCGGCCCAATACCTCCGGACGTCGGGCGCCAGGACCGCGGCGAGCGGCTCGACGAGCTCGAAACGCAGCAAGTCGACGACCTGCACCGTGAGCTCGTCGGTGCGCAGCTCGGCGCTGGTCCGCGCACCCCCCTCGAGTAGCGCCGACGCGCCTGCATCCAGTGCCTCCAGCACGAGCCCTCGGTCGCGCACGGCGGAGACGGCGAATCGCTCGCCGCCTATGGCCGTGTAAGGTCCTGCGAGCTGGGCCAACGCTTTGGCGCTGACCTTGAAGGTCTCGGGCAACGGCACGTGCTCAGGCGGTGCGCCGAAGAGGATCGCCTCGAGGTCCGCAGCGGTCTTCCAGACCGGCACGAGCTCGGAGTTCGTGAGCACGACGATCGTCGAGTTGTCGTCGGGGAAGCGCTTCACCGACGTGTGAAAGCCGTCGACGTCGCCGTCGTGGCCGATGCACCGCCCGCCCTTGGGCGCACTCGTCACGATGCGCCAACCGAGCCCGTAGTGCTCGGCGCGAGGCGTCCACATGTCGACGACCGACGCGCGCCGCAAGACCTTCCCCTGCTCGACGGCCTTCACGAACGCCAGCAGATCGGCCGCCGTCGTCACGATCCCGCGCATCCCGCGATAGTGCCAACCGTAGCTGTCCCGGTAAGGATGTTCCGCAGCGAGGGTGCAAGCGCGGGCCCCGTAACCCCGCGCTTGCACCTCGACCGGCAGCGCCTCGCCGGTGAAACCCGTGGAGGCCATTCCGACGGGCTCGAAGATGCGGCGCCTGCAGAACTCCATGTAGCTGGTCCCGGAGGCGCGCTCGACGATCCCCGCGAGGAGTGCGTAACCGCCGTTCCAATACTCGTGGGCCTCACCCGGCGCGTGCTTGGCCGGTGTGGCGAAGTAGCCCGCGACGGCGACCTCGAGCTCGTCGCCAAACCCGCCCGCGGCCTCGCGCGGCATGCCGGAGGTGTGACTCAGCAGCTGCTCGAGCGTGATGTCCGCGCGCTCTGGCGGGACACCCGGCAGCCGCGTGCCGATCGGATCGGAGAGCGCGAGTTTCCCGTCCTGGACGAGCAGCAGCACCGCGACCGCGGTGAAGGTCTTCGTGACGGAGGCGATCTCGTAGCAGGTCGCTGGTCCCGCGCTGACGGACCCGGCCCGGTTCGCGAGCCCGTAGCCTTCGTTCAGCACGACCTTGCCGCGCTGCTCGATGAGCACGGTGCCGGACCAACCGAGGGCTTCGCAGGCCGCGAGGTAGGCCTCGGCCCGCTCGACTTGCTGGGTGACCGGACCAGCGGCACGAGCTGCGGACAGCGCGGGCAGGGTCGCGACGAGCGCGAGGAGGACGTTCCGTAGGGGTCGCATTGGTAGACCTCAGGCGCGGCGGCGCGCACGCTCCGTTTCCTGTGGCCCCCGTTCCAACCGTGCATGCGCCAGTGCCTCTCGAATCTGGCCCGCACCCGGCTGACCGATGGTTTTCTCACGTTGCATGCATACCTCTGTAAGCAGTGATTCGAGCCGCGGTCGTCGACAGACCAGAGTCGCGATCCATGTGTCGATCACCCAAACGGCCCTCCGTCTCCGCGCAGGTCGTCACCCCGCGCGGACTGGTTCTGTTGCGGAGGGGCCATCGCTCCCATCGGTACTTGGCAAGCGGGAAGAGCCCGTGTCGGAGATCCGGCTGCTCAGTCTGGAGGGTGTTGGGTCAGTAGACCATGCCTCCGAGCCGTTTCTCGTTCATGGGCGTAACCAAAGCAGGGTCCCTTCCCTCCGTCCGGCTTTCACCGGACATCAGCGGTACTACGAACCCCTCGCCGAATTCCTGGCGACATGGCCTACTGGTACGCCGCCCCTTCGCGATCCGCTTATAGGCAGCGCCTTCGCCCGACGTGGGCAGCCAGCGAGGGTCTCTCCAGTTCCGTGTCGAGCTGTGCCTGCGTGCTCTCCTCCCTACCCCGGGGGTGTCCCGCGTCCTTCCGGTGCTTCGGACGCAGTCTGTTGCCTTCACCGCGAAATGACCGGCTCGGCCGACCTCTCCCTTTCGGGGGCATATGTCTCGGGGCTGCAAGGTTCGCTTGATGCTGGGCCCGCAGGCTTGCTCCCCGCGCGCTGGCCATACAGCCAGCGTCGGGCTTTCGACGCTCCGCTTCACCGGCGAGATTTCGCTCGACAGTGGGAGCCTGCTACCGGGCGCTCCGGCGCTTACCCGGGCGGGACTTACACCCGCAAGTTCGACACGACGTGCGAGCCGATGGGCCGGCGCCCCCCACCTGGGGACCTCGGAGTCGCTCGCGTCAGGACGCACCATCGACGGCGATTATACGGCACTGCTCGCGCCCCGAACACGAACGGCGGCACTAGACAGCACGCCGACGTTTTCGCGCGGCGAAGGCAGATAGGAGCGCATGTTCGCGCTCGCCGCCGCCGTGCTCGCTGCTGCGAGCGCGCTTCACACCTGCCGGCCCGACTTCCGCAGTGCAACCTGCACCGTCTGCGCCCCGCGGATGGGAGTTCGTTCTGCACGCGATCACTGGCCCATCGCGCTCGTCCCTGGCGACATCGAGCTCGTCGTAGTGTCGAACGATCGGCCGAAGGTGTTCGTCCCGTTCGGCGCGCTCTCGGCTGGGCACTCGCACCCGGCGCGGGTCGAGCTCGTGACGCCATCCCTGGAGCTCACGATCGACCACACCGGGACGAATGAATGCGCCCAAGTCCGCCTCGCCCGCGTGACAATCGGAGTTTGCGCGAGACGAATCCGCGTGCCGACGCACTCAAGGAGCGGCGCTGACCGACCCCCTCGACCTCGACCGACACGGCGCGGCGCTGCGGCGCGCGGCGCGGGCCCTCGCGCGCGAAGTGCACGCCGCGGACGACCTCGTGCAGGACACGTGGGTCGCCGCGCTCGAGGACGGCGAGGAATTCTGCGCAGCCCTTCGATTCCACGGCTGGTCGGGCGAGGTGCTCGCGGCCTCGTCCGACGTGCCGCCGGTCGAGTCCGGGGTGCGCATCCCGAGCCCCGAGCCCGAGGGCCCGGCCGTCGCGCCCGAACCGCGAGCGCGGCACGCGAAGGAGCCGCGGCCGCCGTTCCACGCCGTCTGGCCGCCTGCGCTCGCGCAGCGGCCGATCGTGCTGCGTTCGGAGGCGCGCGCCGAGCGCGTCGCGCCTGGACGGTACCGTCTGGTCGGCGTGCCCCTCGAGTTGGACGGTGTCCAGGTCGGCTGCGGGCCGTACATCACGGCGCGGGCCCCCATCGCGCCCGAACCCGGCATCGGCGACGTTGCGCGTCTGCGGGTCTGGTACCGTTGCCCGATTCGTTCGCGGCAGATCGTAGCCCAGTCGGCGGTCAACTGCACGACGTGCCACGTGGTCCCCGAGGCCCAGCGCTGACGGCGCTCGCCGCGCTCGCGCTGGCTCGAAGTCCAGCGTCGAGTCACCCGGTCGATCCACGGCGTGGGTTGCCTGCCATAGACTCGGGGGGATGACCCCGCTCCCGCTGCTGCTCGTCCTGCTCTGTGTCTCCGGGAGCGGCCAGGACGGCGCGCAGGGCGACGTCGAGTTCGAGCGCGACGTGCGGCCTCTGCTCGCCGTGCGCTGCTTCGGCTGCCATGGACCCGAGAAGCAGAAGAGCAGCCTACGGCTCGATCGGCGGGCAGCGGCGCTGCGCGGCGGCGACTCGGGCGAGCCGGCGCTGGTGCCCGGCGACGGCACCGCGAGCCGGTTGATCGAGCTCGTCAGCGGGGCGGATCCGTTATCGGTGATGCCGCCGCAGGGCGAGCGACTGAGCGTCGACGAAGTCGCACTGCTGCGGCGTTGGATCGACGAGGGCGCGAGCTGGGGCGACGCCGAGGCGGAGCCGGCCGCTGGCCTGCGCTGGTCGCTGCTTCCGCTCGTCCGACCGGAGCCTCCCGCGATCACCCGCGCCAGTTGGGAGCACCCGCTAGATCGCTTCGTGCTCGCGGGGCTCGCGTCGGCTGGGCTCGAGCCATCGGCGGAAGCAGAGCGCGCGACGCTCATCCGGCGCATGAGCCTCATCCTGTGCGGCCTGCCACCTGCGCCGGAGCACGTGCAAGCCTTCGTCGCCGACCCGCGACCCGACGCGTACGAACAGCTCGTCACGCGCCTCCTCGAATCCCCGAGTTACGGCGAACGTTGGGCCCGGCACTGGCTCGACCTCGCGCGCTTCGCCGAGACGGATGGCTTCGAGACCAACACGCCGCGGCCGAACGCGTGGCGCTACCGTGACTACGTCATTCGCGCGTTCAACGACGACATTCCGTACGACCAGTTCGTGCTGCAGCAGCTCGCCGGCGACGCGGTCGGCGAAGACGTCGCGACCGGCTTCCTCGTGGGCGGGCCGTACGACACCGTCCTGAGCCCCGACATGGTTCTGACGCGGCAACAGCGTCAGGACGAGCTCGCGGACATGGTCAACACGACGACGACCGCGTTCCTCGGCCTGACCTTGGCGTGCGCGCGCTGTCACGACCACAAGTTCGATCCGATCACACAGACGGACTACTACGCGGTGCAGTCGCTCTTCGCCGGGGTGCGGCATGGTGAACGGCCGCTGCCGTCGGCCGACGACTCTGCGCCCGTGCAGCGCGACGCGGACGTCGAACGCGAGCGCGCCGGACTGCGCTCCGCCGTGAACCCGCGACTCAACGAGGAGGCCTTCGCGCCCGTCGCGACCGAGCGTATCCGGTTCCGCGTGCTGCGCACGAACTCGGCGTCCGAGCCGTGCCTCGACGAGCTCGAGGTCTTCGTCGATGGTGTCAACGTCGCGCCACTCGCGACCATCGCCACATCGGGCGACTACGGCGGCGACCCGCAGCACCAGCGTGTCCACCTGAACGACGGCGTGTACGGCAACGGCCGCTCGTGGATCTCGGATACCCCGGGTGCGGGATGGGTGATGCTCGAGCTCGCCGGGCCGGCGCGCGTCGACCGTATCAACTGGGGGCGCGACCGCGAGGGTGTGTACACAGATCGACTGGCGACGGAGTACATCATCGAAGTCGCCGACGATGCCGGTGCTTGGACTACGGTCGCGACGTCGGAGGGCCGCTCACCGCTGCGCGACGAGGCCGCCGAGCTCGCGCAGCTGCCGCACGTATACGCGGGACACTTCGAGGAGCCCGCGCCGACGCACCGGCTCTACCGCGGCGATCCCATGTCTGAGCGCGAGATCGTCGCGCCCGACGTGCCGCGTGTCTTCGCCTCGCTCGCGCTCGCCGCCGACGCACCCGAACGCGAACGGCGCCTCGCGCTCGCGCGTTGGCTGTGCGACCGCAACAACCCGTTGACGGCGCGTGTGATCGTGAACCGCATCTGGATGCACCACTTTGGCGAGGGCCTCGTCGACACGCCCAGCGATTTCGGCGCGATGGGCAGCGCGCCGAGCCACCCCGAGCTGCTCGACTGGCTCGCCGTCGAGCTGATCGACAGCGGCTGGAGCCTGAAGCACGTGCAGCGGCTGATCGTCTCGTCGCGTACGTGGCGCCAGTCGAGCCGGCCGAACGATGCTGGTCTCGCGCAGGACAGTTCCGCGCGGCTTTTGTGGCGCTTCCCGCCGCGACGGATGGAGGCCGAGTACTTGCGCGACGCCATCCTCGCCGTCGCGGGGACACTCGACGCCGAGTCGAGCGGGCCGGGCTTCAGCACCTTCGAGCCGAACGACAACTACGTGCGCGTGTACACGCCCAAGAACGAGCTCGGCCCCGACACGTGGCGGCGGATGATCTACATGACCAAGGTGCGCATGGAGCGCGACGACACCTTCGGCGTGTTCGACATCCCCGACGCGGGGCAGGTGTGCCCCGAGCGCGCCCGATCGACGACGGCGCTGCAGGCGCTCAACCTGTTCAACAGCGGGTTTGTCCTCGAGCAGGCGCAGAGGTTCGCCGTGCGCTTGATGCACGACGCGGGCAACGACCCGAGAGCGCAGATCGAGCGCGCGTTTCATCTATCCTTCGGCCGCGCGCCCGAGCCCGAGGAGCGCGCCGCCGCACTCGCGCTCGTCGGCGAGCACGGCCTCCCTGCGCTCTGTCGCGCGCTCTTCAACGCCAATGAGCTCGCCTTCGTTCCATAACCTGTCAGGGCCCGGGCGCTTGCTGCTCGGTCGCCGCCGTTTCCTCGGCCACCTGGGCTCGGGGCTCGCGGGCATCGCGCTGCAGCGACTCCTCGCGGACGATGGCCCGATCCGGCCGAAGATCGTGGGCAGTGCGCCGCTGGCGCCGCGCCCGCCGCACTTTGCGCCCAGGGCGAAGCGCGTGGTGATGATTTTCTGCTCGGGCGCGTGCAGCCAGCTCGACACGTGGGACTACAAGCCCGAGCTCATCAAGCGCCACGGTGAGCCGCTGCCGGGCGGCGAAGCGCTCGTCACGTTCCAGGGCGAGCAGGGTGCACTGACGCAGAGCCCGTACACCTTCCGCCCGCGCGGCGAGTGCGGGAAGCACACGTCCGACCTCTTGCCGCGCCTCGGCGCGCTCGTCGACGACATGTGTTTCATCCACTCGATGACGAGCAAGACGAACACACACGGTCCGGGCGAGAACTTCATGAGCACGGGCTTCACGCTCGGCGGCTTCCCCAGCATGGGCGCCTGGGTCAGCTACGCGCTGGGCAGCGAGAACGAGGAGCTGCCCGCGTTCGTCGCGCTCCCCGACCCGCGTGGCGTGCCGCAGTCGAGCGTCAACGATTGGGGTAACGGGTTCCTGCCCGCCGCGTTCCAGGGCACCCCGCTCAACGCGCTGGGCCCCGTACGCCATCTGGCCTCGCCGGTGGGCTCGAGCGCAACCACCGAGACCGCGACGCGGCGCTTCATCGAGCGCTTGAACGCGCGGCACCTCGAGCGCTTCCCTGGCGACAACGAGCTCGGCGCGCGCATCGCGAGTTACGAGCTCGCGGCGCGTATGCAGCTCTCGGTCCCGAGCGCGACGGACCTAGGCGCCGAGTCCGCCGCCACACTGCACGAGTACGGCGCCGACGACCCCGACGCGGTGCGCGCCGGCTTCGCGCGCAACTGCATCCTCGCGCGGCGGCTCGTCGAGCGCGGCGTGCGCTTCGTTCAGCTCTTCAATGGTGCCTACGCGATGGGCGAGGGCGTCGGCAACTGGGACGGGCACAAGTCATTGAAGGAGCAATACGACGTGCACGGCCCGATCCTGGACCGCCCCGCGGCTGCGCTCCTGACGGACCTGAAGCGCCGCGGGCTGCTCGCGGACACGCTCTTCGTATGGACGACGGAGTTCGGCCGCATGCCGACCTTCCAGAAGGGCGCCAGCGGCCGTGACCACAACCCGCGTGGCTTCACGACGTGGCTCGCGGGCGCCGGCGTGAAGGCGCCGTTCTCGTACGGCGCCACCGACGAGTTCGGCTATGCGGCAGTGGAGAAACCGACCACCGTGTACGACTTCCACGCGACGATCCTGCACCTGCTCGGGCTGTACCACGAGCGCCTGTCGTATTACCACAACGGCATCGAGCGCCGACTGACGGACGTGCACGGACACGTGATCGAGGACATTCTTGCTTGATACTCTGATGCCATGGAGTCGAAGGGCGAACAGCTCGGTGAGGTCACCGTGCCCTCGGGGATCCTCGTCGTCATCGACTGCGGGCTGCTCGGCATGTGGAGCCACGATCGTCCACCGGCCATGCCAGAAGGTGTGATCGACCCACAGATGACGGAGTCGGCGAATGCCGGGACGGACTTCGAGGTGGTCGGCCCCGACGCCGAGCAGGCCGGCCGCCGCTTCGACCGGCAGTGGCATCCGCGCTTCGTCTACGACATTCCGCGGCATGGGGTGCGCGAGATGGTCGAGTGCTTCGAGCAGGCGATGGCGGGCAGCGGCTTTGCGGCCGAGCTCCGACCGCTCCCGCGGCGTGTCCCGCACCGGTCACGGATCGATCAGGCGCTGAAGTACGGTCGAGGCGCTGGCGAGGTCTTGTTCCACGGTCTCACGGGCGGGCTCGTATCGGGCCTTCCGACGGACCGCCCGTTACCCGTGCACGGCGTCCGATTCGTCGACGATGAATTCTCGGGCTACTGGGAGCACGTGGAGGTGCGCTTCCGCTCGACTGGTGACTTCCGCCCTCACTCCCACCACCACGCGCTCATGGCGCAGATTCGCGCGACCGCGACGGACTCGGGGACCCTCGAGGTCGGTGGTGCCCAACTCTGCGCCTTCCATACCACGTGGGGCGATGGCTACTTTCCCGTCCTCCGTGTGCTCGAGGATGACGAGCTCGTGGCGGTCAGAGTGCACTTGGCGATCGAGGACATCCGGGCCGCCTTGCGCGAATCGACTCAGTGATGCAGCCAGACTTGGGCGGAGCGCGATGACATCTCACTCACGGGCTTGCGACTCTCGGGCTCGGTATTCGTGGCCGCAGAGACGATGTTCGGCCCCTTCTTCCTCGGGGCGGGGTGGACCGCGCCCGGCGAGGGTTCCGTCTTCGTGCTATTGGGCAACCCATTCGGGAACTGGGGCTCGTTCTGACCTGTGGAGCCTCGGGCGGGCCTGAGAGCGACGTTCACGCGGCCGAACGTCGCGGAACGCGCAGCCGCGCCCAAACGAGAACCTGCCATCCAGGTCGAACCGAGGAGTCGGGCTTCTGCCCTTGACCAGCGCACTCTCTCGCGTTGAGACTCATGCACATGACTACTCAACGCAGCTCACTCAGCACGTTCCTGGCGCTCGCCCTCCTCTGCACGGTGCTCCCTGCCCTGAACTCTTGCGCAAGCAGCGGCAAGCCGGCCGATCGCTCAGTGGAGGTCTCTGGCCGGCTGACGAGCGAGTTCGAGGCGCTCGGTGTGAACGCGAACGCGGTCAGCGCCGCGGTCGATGTGTTACGCGGGTCGGTCGAGAGGCAGGGCATCATCAATCGCGAGAATGTCGCGGTCGGCGACATCGACTCGGCGTTCAAGAGCTTCCGCAAAGCTGTGGAAGGTGTGCGCTCCTCGAAGAAGCAGCTCAGCTCCAGCCGCGAGTCGTTGGAGAGTTCCATGGACTCGTACCTCGCGCGTTGGGACAAGGACATTGCCTCGTACGAGTCCGAGGACCTGAGGAAGCGGTCGCAGGAGCGCCGCGATGACAGCCTCGCGCGCTTCACGCGGATCTCTGAGGAGCTCACGGAGAGCGGCCAGCGGGTCGACGCGTACATCGCGCGCATCGGCGATCTCGAATCCGCGCTCATGAACGAGCTGACCCCCGGCGGCGTCAACGCCCTCGACGGCGAGCTGACGAAAGCCGGCGAGGACAGCAAGCAGCTCGGCGCGGTCGCAACCCAGGTCGCGGCGAAGCTGCGTGAGTTCGTCGGGTCGCTGCGGGCCTCGACGCCCGCCACGCCGAACACGCCGCAACCTTGATCGACTTCAGCCGGGATTCTTCGCGTAGCGCGCAGGAACTAGCGCTGTAGTAAATTCTTCGCGGGTCCGTGGCTTGGGCTTGGATTGCGGGCATCGCCCGCGCTGAGCAAGTGGAACACGAGGTGCATCACTTCGTTGTCGGCGACAACCCGAGTGCCCTGCGCACTGCGGGCTCGGCCCTGCCGAGCCCAGCCACCATGCCAACCTGTAGCGCCTCTTCGGCCGTCTTCTTCTCGCAGTAATAGGCCCGCAATGCGAGGAGCCCGCCCACGCGGTTGCCGCTGGCACAAGCGACGAGCGCGCCCCCGTTACGACTCTGGAGCGCCACGTCCAGCGCGCGTGCATTGGCCTCGGTGAGGTCGTTGCCGCCGCCGACGGGGATGCGGATGAAAGTCAGTCCGAGTTCAGTGGCCTTGGCCTCTTCCCACCCCGTGCCCTTCTCCGTCGCGGGCCGAAGCTGGATGACGGTGCGATAGCCGAGCTCCGGCAGCTTGGAGAACTGAGCCTCGTCGAATTGACCAGAGGAAACGAGCCCGGGCTCGATCAGCACTGCTCCATCGATGCCGAGGTCGAGCACTCCACGCTCGCCGGTGTCGGGCGCTTCCGTCGCGCCGCAGGCGACCAGGGCGCCGAGCGCGACAAGGACCTCGAGGAGTTTCATGGCGCTGTCAGAGCCCTTGACTGACCGTGAACAGCCCTTGCAGGCCCTCGATCTCGAGGTCGTCGAGATTGCCGCCGAGGTTGACGCTCGATTCGGACCAGCGCACGCCGAATCCGATCAAGGTGTGCGAGGCCAGCGCGAATTCGAGGCCCGTCCGCACGTACCAGCCGCTGCCGAGGCCCGAGCCGTCGTCGTCGTAGAACGAGCTGGAGCTCTGTTGGTCGTAATTGGCCCATTGCAGAATGGGGCCACCACTGACGTAGGCGCGCAGCTTCTCGCCGAGGAACAGGCTGACGAAGGGACCGCCGTAGAGCTCGAAAATCAGGAGGTCGACATCGACCGCAACCCCAGCGTTGCCGCCACCAACCGCGACGGCTGAGGCGTTGGCTGCGCCCGAGAAAGAGAGGATGCCCTCGAAGCCGATGTCGAAGCGCTCGCCCCCGAGCTTCCACTGAGCGCCGCCACCGATCACGGGCAGCTGGTCCAGGTCTCCCTCGTCGCCGTCGACCTCGCCGTTGCCCGTCTCGACCTTCGAGTAGGAGCTCACCCCGAAGAAACCGTGCATGAGCGGCTGACCCTCGTGCCACTGGAGACGCGATTTCGTCCGGCCCCTGGACACGTCGGACTGCGCGTACAACTCCTCAGGGGTGCGCTGGGGAGGAGCGCTCATCAACGGCGCCGCGAAAGTTGGACCTGCGTCTGTGACGCCGTCGCGCACAGACTCCGGCGCAGCTGCGCAGCCGACACAGGCGAACACCAACGACGCTCGAGTGAGGGTGGAGAACATGTTGGAACTCATGACAGTAGGCGTGAGTATGTCGATTGGATCGCGTGGACGCTACCACAGGTCGAGCCCACGCGGGGAGGGTCCTCTCAGGCCGACCGTCCGCGAGGAACGCGCTCGACGCAGCGCTGCAGCCACTCCGCGACGTTCTCCGCCATCTGCGCGGCGCTGAACCGCTCCCGTACCGCCGCTGCGCCGCGTGCGCCGAGCGACGCGCGCCGTGGGCCGTCCGCCAGGAGCTCCGCGAGCCCCGCCGCCAGCGCGGCGGGGTCGTTCGGCTCGACGAGCAACCCCGCCCCCGTCGCCTCGACGAGCTCCGGGAACGCACCGTGCCGCGGCTGCACACACGGGACACCGGAGGCCCAGGCCTCCAGGAGGAAGAGGCCAAACGACTCGCCGTACGTCGCGGGCACTGAGAACACGTCGCAGCGCTTGAGCAGCCTCACCTTTTCCTCGCGCGACACTGGGCCGATCAATTCGACGTCGTCCGCGATGCCCAGCTCGACGCTGCGGCGGCGGAGCGACGCGACCAGCTCCTTGTCTTCGTTCAGCACGACGCCCGCCGCGACGAGGCGCGCGGTCGGTATGGCTCGTTTGAGCCGCAGGAAGGCCTCGAACAGCATCGGCAGGCCCTTGTCGCGGCACATGCGCGCGAGGTAACCGATCGTCGGTCGCTCGGGCTCACGCAGCGCAACGCCGGCCTCCGCGCTCTCCGGCACGAAGTCGCTCGGATCGATCCCGTTCCAGATGACTCGCACGCGGGCGGGATCGAGCGCGAGCCGCGCGGTCATCAGCCCCGCCGTGTAGTGGCTGACGGCCAGCGCCCCGTCGAGCTCACGCGCGCGCTCGCCGAGGACTTGCCAGCAGCGTGTCGAGTGGTCGGCGTCGAGGTTGTCGAGGAACGGCGCCTCACCCTGCAGCGTCGTGACGATCGCACAACCGAGCGCCGCGCGCAGCTCGCGCGCCAGGCCCGCCAGCATGACGTTCGACAGCACGACGACGTCGATCATGCCGAGCTCCCGCACCCACTCGACGAGGCGCCGGAGCTCGTCCCGCTGGCGCCCTTCCTCGCCTTGCACCATCGAGAGCGTCATCGGACCGAGGCCCGGCGCGTCGGTCATCCGCGCGCGCCTCGCGGCGAAGCGCAAGAGGCTCGGCGAATCCAGACGGTCGTGCAGGAAGCGCGGCAGGAAGCGCAACAGCCGCAGCTTCTGCTGCAGGTAGACGTTGATGCCGCCCATGTGTACCGCAGCCTCTACGGCAGGCTCATCGGGCCCCTCTTCGAGCGCAAACGGCAGGTAGAGCGGCGCGATCAGCGCATCGTGCCCGAGCGCGCGCAGCTCGCGCGCGAGGGTATTGTCGCGCATGCAGCTCCCGCACAGGAAGTTGCCCGTGCCCGGCGTGAGCAGGAGGATGCGCATCGCTGACTCAGACGTAGCGGTCAGATACGTGCTCGGGCCGGAAGAACGCGGGCAGGAGCGTGTCGACGACGAGGAGGCCCGCCGGCGTCGTCCGGATCCATTCACCTTCCACGATGAGGTGGCCGTCATTGACATGCTTGGCCAATGCATCGGCGAAACGCACGCGCGGATCGACGCCGAACTTTGCGCTGAACTCGCCCGCGCGCACGGCGCCTGTCTTGAGCTGCAAGACGAACTCACGGATGAGCCGCTCGTCGTCATCCAGCGCGTACGCGCGCCAGATGGGCAGCTCGCCGCGCTCGACGCTGTCGAGGTACGAGCCGAACGATGCGTCGTTCTGGAAATGCATGCCGCCGAGGTGCGAGAACGACGAAACGCCGAGGCCCAGCATATCCGCGCCGTGCCAGAGCGCGTCGCGATAGAGGAAGCTCGCACCCCCCGCCTCACCGGCGCGATATGCCGTATAGGCGCTGCTCTGCGTGTAGCCCGCGGCGCGCAAGGCGGTAAAGGCCTCGTCGACCCAGCGGCGCTTCGTCTCCCAATCGGCGACGGGCGCCTCGAGAGCGCCGCCCTCCTTCATGCGCGCGTAGATGGTGGTGTTGTACGGCACCTCCATCTGGTAGATCGTGACGCTGTCGGGGCCGAGGCGCAGCGTCTCTTCGATGTTATGCGCCCAGTTCGCGTCGGTCTCGCCGATCATGCCGGCGATCAGGTCGATGTTGACCTGCGCGAAGCCGACCTGGCGCGCGAAGCCGTACGTGCGATGGATCTCGTCCGAGCGGTGCGCTCGATTGTTGCGCTCGAGGATCGTCGGGTCGAAGTTCTCGACGCCCAGGGACAGACGGGTGACGCCGAGCTGCTTCAGCGTCTCCAGCTTGGCGAGCGACAGCGTGCCGGGCTCGCACTCGAACGTGACCTCCCCCACGTCGGTCCAGTCGAGGCGCTGACGCAGCGCGGCGAAGAGCGCTTCGAGCTGCTCCGACGACAGGTAGCTCGGCGTACCGCCGCCGAAGTACACGAAGCGCGGGCGACGCCCCTTCACGTACGGCACGCCGCGATAATTGTCGAGCTCGGCCGCGACGCCGTCCAAGTAGCGCCGGATCTCCTTGCCGTTCTTGTCCGTGTAGACCTTGAAGTAGCAGAAGTCGCAGCGCTTGCGGCAGAACGGGATATGGACGTAGATGCCCAAGGGACGCCCGTCCGAAGGCGTCGCGAGCCGGAGCTCGAGCGCGTCGAGCGCGTCCGCGTTCCAGAACGAGTACGGCGGGTAGTTCGAGATGAAGTAGTTCCCGACCGTCGTGTGCGCGATGTCCTCGGTCATCGGCCCGCGCCATCCTTCGACACAGAGCCCGACCCTGGGGTCGAATCGTCCAAGGCAGGCTTCGGGCGCGGCGCGCCGAAGCAGTAGAGCAACCCGTCGTTCGCGCCGACGTAGACCTTGCCGGCGACGACCGCGGGTGAGGAGAGGATGGGCTGGCCGAGGTCCTGGCTCCATAACTCCGCGCCGTCCGCGAGCGCCAGCAGATAGAGGCGCCCGTCGCCCGAGCCAAAGATCACCTTGTCGCCAGCGACGACAGGCGAGCTGTCGACCTTCCGGCGTGTCTTGAACTTCCAGATGGCCTCGCCGGTGTCACGCTTCACGCAGTGCAAGTTTCGGTCGCGGCCGCCGAAGACTACGCAGTCCTGCGTGATCGCAGGCGACGAGAAGAATGCCTGGTCCTGGGACGTGTAGCTCCATACGACCTCGTTCTTCGCGACGTCGACGCAGACAAACGCGTTGCCATAGTGTCCGAAGTAAGCGCGACCGTCGACAAATGCGATCGAGCCAGCGATGTGGCAGTCGCCTCCGAGTTCGAGCGCGCTCGCGCGCTCTCCCTTCACCAGATCCACGACGTGCAGGATCGCGTCGCAGCCACCGAAGATCGCGCGGCCGGCGTGGATCGCGGCGGTCCCGTTGATGTAGTTGTCAGTCGTGTAGACCCAGCGCTCCTCGCCCGTCTTTGCATCGAGGCAGTAGAGGCTGGCGTCGTACGACCCGATGACGATCGCGGGACCAGCGGCGAGCTCCACGGCGTTAGCGCTGGCAAGGATCTTGTCGCCGGTGGCCTTCTTCCAGCGCAGCTCACCCGTCGCGGCATCGAGCGCATAGATGTGCGTGTCGTTCGAGCCGATGAACACCGTGCCAAAGGCGACGAAGGGCGGCGCCTCGATGAAGTCCTGGGTCTCGAACGACCACTTGGCGGCCCCGGTGGCGGCGTCGACCGCGTGCAATTTCTGATCGTCCGAGCCGAAGTAGACGAGGCCCCCGGACAGCACCGGAGACGACGTGATCGGCCCCCCAGCCTCGTAGGTCCAGTGCAGCTCGAGCTCGCGTGGGAGCTCCGTCGCGGCCACCCCGGAGAGGCCAGTGTCGCCGCGAAAGATGGGCCAGGCCGCTCGCCCGGGCGGGTCGACCTCCTGGGCGCCAGCACTGACGCAGAGGAGCGGGGCCGAGACGGCGACGAGGAGGTTCATAGCGCTATTGTGGCCCTGGTACCCCCAAGGTTGAACCCGCGAGCCACGGGAGCGGGCAAGAGTTCAGTTCGGAGCACCCCCCCGGTAAGACACGCGTCAGGGAAACCCGACGCAGAGCGCGTCCGTGAGGTTCACGATCGCTTGCTGGGACCGGTCCGCGTCGCGGATCCAGGCCTGGAAGGCGAGCCGGTCACCGCTGCGCACCGGACCGTGGCCCGGGACGACGGAGAGCCCCACCTAGAGCTCTCGCTGCGCAACCGCGTGCCCGGCACAAGCCAGCGTGAGGACGAGGGAGTGATGGAGGTGAGTGGATGGCATCGGATGCGGTTCTCCCTTCAGGGCACGAGCAGCACTTTCGTCGCGCGCTCGAGGCGCTCGTCGAAGATGCGATAACCGTCGCGCGCAGCGGCCAACGGCAGCTCGTGCGACACGATCCGCGCGACACCCGCGCGTTGCCCCAGGGTGAGCGCGCGCTCCATGTAATGCCTCGCGGGAGAACGCCCCGCGCGATACGTCAAGTTCTTGTCGTAGGCCTCGCCCGGCGTGATCGCGAAGTGAGGCTCCGTGTGCACTCCCGCCGCGGCGATCGTGCCGCCCGCGCGCACGAGGTCGTACGCGAGGCGCGTCGACGCCGGCGAACCGACCGCCTCCAGCGCCGAGTCGACGCCGCGCGGCAGCGCTCGTGAATCGCTCGCCAGAACGGGCGACGCGCCGAAGGCCGCGGCGAGCTCGAGGCGCTCGGGCACGACATCCAGCGCGAACACCTCGCGCGCGCCGCGGTCGCGCGCCGCGACGACGGCCATCAAGCCCACGGGGCCGCAGCCGATCACCGCGACGGTGCTGCCCGGCCCGACGTCGCCGAGTTCGGCCAGGAACATCCCCGTCGAGAGAATGTCGCCAGCAAAGAGGAGCGCGGGCTCGGTGCCAGAAGCCACGCGCACGAGCGAGCTGTCCGCCAAGGGCACGCGCACGAGCTCGGCCTGGCCGCCGTGCAGGCCGTAGCCCTTTTCGACCCAGCCGAAGAGCTGTCCACGCTCGCAGCGCGAGGTCAGGCCGCGCTTGCACTGCGCGCACTCCCCGCAACTCGTCGAGAAGGGCGCGACGACGCGGTCGCCGCGCTGCCATTTCTTCACCGCGGTGCCGACCTCGACGACCTCGCCCATGAACTCGTGGCCCAGCACCGTCCCGACGTCGAGGCCGCGCTCGTGACCGCGGAACGGGTGCAGGTCGGAGCCGCAGATCGCCGCGAGTTCCACGCGCACCAGCACATCGCCGGGGTCGACGAGCTGCGGCTCGGCGACCTCGACGACACGCACGTCGCGGATGTCCTGGAACGTCAGCGCCTTCAACGCGTGCCCTCCTGGCGCGGCGCTTCGATGCGGTAGAGGCGCGTCTCGGTGCGCAACAAGAGCGCGTCCCCCACGACCGCGGGCGACGCCATGCAACCCTTCGCCAGCGTCGACTCAGCGAGCTTCTCGAACGTGCGCTTCGGCGCGATCACCGTAGTCTTGCCGTCGCGGTCGAAGTAGTAGATGCGTCCGGCGGTGTGCAGCAGCGAAGCGCACACGTCCGCGCCGAGGCGCTCCTGCCACAGCGTTTCGCCGTTCACGACGTCGACGCACGAGGCCATGCCGCGGTCGCTCGTCTGGAACAACAGCCCATCGACGACGACAGGCGACGGCATCGTCGGCGCGCCGCGTGTATTCGTCCACTTCACATGCGTCTCGGTGACGTCACCGCGCCCGCCGACGCGAATGGCCCAGAGCTCCGGCCGCATGAAGGCGGTCGTGAGAATGACCGTGTCACCGACCAGGATCGGGCGCGACGACATCGAGAAGCCCGGGTGGCGCACACGCCAGAGCTCCTTGCCCGTCGCCGGGTCATAAACCGACGACGGCGTCGTGCAGGAGCTGATCAGCTCCTGCACGACGCCGTCGTCGGTCTTGACGTCCGCGACGATCGGTGTGCTGAACGCTTTACGCACATCGGCCGCGAGCGAAGCGAGCTCCACCGAGCGCTCGGTCCGCCACAGCGTCTCGCCGCTCGTGGCATCGAGCGCGACGACGTATTGCACATCACCGCCGTCGACGTTCAGGAAGAGGCGCCCGTCGTGCAGGAACGGCGACGAGCCCGGACCCTCCATGTGGTCACAGCGGAGGTCACGGCGCTCCCACACGGTCTCGGCGGTCGCGGCGTCGAGGCACGCCGTGCCGTACGTGCCGAAACTGACGAACACACGTCCGTCCGCGACGACCGGCGACGGCGAGGCGTAGCTGTTGAGCGCATTGCGCGACTCCGGTGCGTCGACCTCGTACAGCAAGCGATCGACGAGCACCTTGCCGGTCTCGAGGTCGATGGCGAGCACCGAGAGCTTCGTCCCCTCAGGTGTGGCCGTCGTCAGCCAGATGCGCTCGCCAAGCACGACAGGCGAGGACCAACCGCGGCCGTGCACCTCCGTCTTCCAGCGCACGTTCTGCTCTTCGCTCCATCGGAGCGGGAGCTCGGCGCCGAGCGCTGTGCCGTCGCAGCGCGGTCCGCGGTATTCAGGCCATTCGGAGTGTTGGACCGGCCCGAACGAGGCCAGCGCGAGCAATAGGAAAGCGGAGGACGCCATGCGTGGAAGGTACCACGCATGGCGTCCTCGGTGCGGACCTCCGAGCGCGCTTCAGTCCACCGTGAAGCGCAGGACGACGAGGAGCGCATTGCCGCCGAGTGACCCGACGACCGTGTCCTGGCCGAGATTCAGGGTGAGGTCCGTCGAGAAGCCCTCCTTGTCGATGCCAGCCACGACCTCCTGCGGCGCCGGCTGCTGCGCTACGGGTTGGCCCGCGCCCGTCGCGGCCTGGGCAGCGATCGTCACCACTGGCGCGAACCGCGGCCGCTCGCTCCGCACCTCGCAGCCCCCCAGGGTCAGGACTTTGCGCTCGGCGTCCCAGCTCCGAGACCTGGCGACCAGTGTGAAGCGCGCCGGCACCTCCACGTTGCCGCCGAACGTGCTCAACAGCTCGATCGGCGCGTTCCCCGCCACCGACGCGCGCAGCATGAAGGCGCCGGCGCGCTCGGGCTGCTTGCCAGGCATGAGCTTCATGAGCGCATCGCCGAGCTGCCCGCCGATGGGGTGCTCGGGAACCCCATCGACCAGCTCGACGAGCGTGACGTGCAACATCATCTGCGGTGCGGGCTTGTCGACCTCGATCAGCAGCGACTCCGCGCGCGCGACGTCCTCGGTCGCGCCGCGCAGGACGATCGTGCCGGTCTCGGCGACGACCTGCTTCTCGACCTTCCCGGCCAGCGCGTCGAGCAGTTGCATGGCTGATCCGACGCCCATCGAGCGGAGCCGCACGGTGCGGACGAGGCTCGTGGCCTCCGCCACCGGCTCCTTGTGGTTCTGACCGATGAACGCATCGAGCTCGGTCAAGAAGTCGATGGCCCGCTTCCGGCCGGCCTCGTCGTCCTGGACGCCGATGCTGCTCTCGATCTGGACGAAGCGGTCACGGCGCCGGAGCTCGCCCCTGCCAGCGCCCACACTCTTGACGACGAACTGAACGGACGACTCGGTCAGGTCCTTCGCGTAGTTGATGAGATCACGCGCATTGGAGTGAATCGGTCGGAAGAGCGTCAGGCCGATCTGGTCTTCGGTGAGCTGCGCCGTCGCGGGCGCGGCAGCGGAGTCCTGCGACGGGCGCGCGTTGCACGTGTGGTACGGCAGCACGAGTGCCGTGAGCAAGATGATGGGTGAAAACATGGTTCCTCTCCTAGTAATTCTTCGTCTCCGACGCGCTCGAACGAGCCTCGCCAGTGTTCTCGATGAGCACGAAGCGCACGCCCTGCGTCTCGAACTCGAAGCCGTCTGCGCGCAATCTGAAGTCCTCGCGCGGGATGTCGATGAGGGTCGCGACGGACTCCTCGAGCACCGGGCTGGGCTCGACGGCACGGGGCGCTGCTCCACCGACGCCCGGGCGAGTGTCCTCGCTGGCGACTGCTCCGTCGCTCGTGCGCTCGACTACGCCAGTGCGACGTTCCGTGCGCAACGCGAGCACGGCGAGCGCCGCGGCTGCAACACCAGCGAACACGAAGACGCGCAACGCGAACGTCGTTCTCGTGCGGCGCGATCGCTGCACTTCGCGCGCCGATCGCTCAGCATGCACCCTGCGGAGCTCGAACGGCATCTCGGGCACTTCGACCGCGTGCGCGCCCCACGCCGTACGCAAACGCTCGACCGCGGCGCGTGTCGCGCTGTCGGAATCGGCGAGGACCTCGCTAGGGAGCCCGTCGGCGTCCACACCGGCGCGCGGCGCGGGCAGAGCGTTCCACAGCGCGCGCAGCTCGTCGGATCCACGCTGCGCAGCGTCGTCGTCTACGAAGTCGCCGTTCATGACGCTCCGCCCCCTTCGCCGAGCATCGGCGCGAGCGCGTCGCGCATACGCCGCCGCGCGAACGCCAACGCCGCACGGACGGTGGACGCGGCGATCCCGAGCTGCGCCGCGGCCTCGCTCGCAGGGACGTGCTCGAGGTCGACGAGCACGAACACCTCGCGCTCACGCGGCGGCAGGAGCCCGAGGGACCGATCGATCAACGCCGACAGCTCGTTGGCCGCGGCGGCATCGGCGGGGTCGGGCGCCGGAGGGGCGGTCCATTCGGCGCCCGCCTCGTGCAATGACCTGCGGCGCGTGGCGCGGTCGTGGTCACGGCACTGGTGCAGCACGACTCTGTTGCGCCAACTGGCATAGGCCCGCGCGGGGTCCCATTGGTCGAGCTTGTCGGCGAGGTGCAGCATGGCGTTCTGGGCAATGTCGTCGGCACCTGAACGGCTCGCCAGGAAACCCTGGCAGAGCCGGTGCACCGCGCGAAACTCGGCGCGGTACCACTCGCCGAGCACGTCCTCCCCTGCGCGGAGGGCACGGGCGAGGGCCTCGACGTCGGCGCCGCCAGAAGGGGCCGCGGGCTCGGGGGTCCGTTTCATCGTTCCCCCCCATTACGCCGGCCGTGCGCAGGGCGCTGGGTCGATTCCAGCGGTTCCGTCAGCGCCCGCGGCGCGGCGCATGGCGGCGATGCATGCGGCCGACGCCTTCGCGCGCGGCGACCGCGCTGAACCCATTCTCCGGGGCGATTCCGAGGTGGGCCACGAAGACGGAGGTCAGAGCGCCGTTGCGAGCAACCGCTCGAAGTCCGCTGCAACGACAGCTCGGGGGTTGAAGCCCGCGGTCCATTGCTCCGCGGCCTCGCGCGCGAGCGCCGGGATGCGCTCCGGTGTGACCCCGTGCGCGGACAGCCGCGCGGGCATGCCCGCAGTGACGAGCTGCGCCTCCAGCGCGTCCGCCAGAGCGAATGCAGCCGCCCGTTCGTCGACGCTCGCTGTGGCGGCGCCGACTTCTCGCGCGAGCGCTGCGTAGACCGCGCGCGCCGTGGCCTCTTCTGCATTGAAGCGCACGACGTGCGGCAACATCGTCCCCACGGCCTGCCCATGCGGCAGACCACAGCGCGCGGTCAAGGGGTTCGCGAGCGAGTGCGTCGCGCCCAGCATCGAGTGCTCGATCGCGAGCCCCGCCAGCGCGGCCGCACGCAACATGTCCGTGCGCGCGGCGAGGTCATGCGGAGCCTCTAACACGCGCGGCAGCGCCCGGAAGGCCAGCACGAACGCCGCGCGCGAGTACTCGCTGGAGCGCGCATTGCGGGGCTTCGTGACGGCGCTCTCGACCGCATGCCCCAGCGTATCGAGGCCCGTACACGCGGTCACGAACGTCGGCATCGACAGCGTCAGCTCGGCGTCGAGCAACGCGATGCGTGGCGCGGCGCTGGGGTCGCCACAGGCCATCTTGCGGTGCGTGACCGCGTCGCTGATGAGCGCAAATGACTGGACCTCGGACCCCGTACCAGCCGTCGTGGGCACTGCGATCAGCGGCAACAGTGGCCTCGTCGCTTTGTCGTGGCCCCAGTAGTCACGCATCTCGCCGCCGCACACGAAGAGAAAGTTGATCCCTTTGGCCGCGTCGATCGGGCTGCCGCCGCCGACGGCGACGAAGAGGTCCGGCAAAAAGCGCTGTGCCACAGCGAGCCCGCGCGCGACGTCGTCGGTGCTCGGGTTCTCGGCCACGTCGCTGAAGACCTCGACGGCGAAACCCGCGGCGCGTAAGAGCTCCGCGGCGCGCGGCCCGTGCCCCGCTCGCATCACACCCGCGTCGCTGACCAGCAGGACACGGCGAGCACCGAGGTCCAGAGCCTCCGCGCCGAGCTGCACGAGCACGCCGCGTCCTTCGACGACACGGGTCTTCTCGTCCGATTGGAAAGAGGCCATACCCGTCACTTGCTGCGTCACCAGCCCTGCGCCCGCGACAATGCGCGGCGCTCGTACAGGAACTCGAACAGGTTCCCCTCGTGCGGTTGGTCCCACTCGACTCGCGAGGTCGGCAACGGACCGAGGTTCAGGCGGCTGATGTGGTGCGCGCGCAGGAGCTCGGCCGTGAACACCTGGTCGTGCGTGATCGCCGACACGACGAGGCTCGGACCGATGACACCCAGCATGTCGGCCTGCGGCACCTGGACGACGCTGGTGAACGGGAACATGTACTCGGTGTTCGCCAGCGGATGCGTGAGCGACTCGCAGTGCACGACGGTCGGCGACAGGTACGTCGCGCCATCGAACACGACCTTGCGCGGACCGCCGCGGTGCGCCGCGGTCACGTCGCGCGCGCCGCCCGTAGCGAGCGCTCCCTCGATCGCGCCGTCCATCGCGTCGGCGAACGCGGGGTTCGCGAACGCCGCGAGGCCTGCCTGGGGGTCGTCGTAACGCCGTGGCACGATCGCCGCGAGGCGCGCGCCGAGCGCTTCGGCCAGCTCGCGTACGTGGCTCGGCGTGTAGATCGCCGAGGCGTTGATGCAGCTGCGCCCGCCGTTCGCGGCTACCGACGCGACGAGCACGTCGAGGTGCCGCTCGAAGTCGGCGGCGACGTCCGCGCCGAGGAGCACTTTGCTGCGGCCCGGGCCGTGGATCTCGATGCGCCGGTCGCCGGCGTACTTCGCCGCGACCTTCGCGTCGCCGAACAGCAGCGAGCGCCCTGCGACCTCGAGCAGCGCCGCCGCGCCTTCGTGGTCGGTTGGATAGAGGCTGAACGCGTCCTCCGGGAACCCCGCGGCCATCAGAGCGCGCACGATGCGCATCGGCGTCCAGGGCTCTTCGCGGCCTGGTTTCAGCGCAATTGGCGTCCCGAGCACGACCGACGGGATCCACAGCGAGTGCACGCCCGGCGAATTACTAGGCAACACCGCGGCCAGCACATCCGTCGTCGGCGTGTACCACACCGGCACGCCGTCGTGCTTGCCGTTGCCCTCGTCGAGCACGGACGGGTCCATCCCGCGCGTGAGGCCGCGCAGGATCGTCGGCATCTCGCGCATGACGAGCGCGCACTTCTCCATGTTGGCACGGCACATGACGTGCGGCAGGCCGCTCGTCTGCGACAACGCCGCGATGTAGTCGTCGGGGCTCTGCAATCGATCCCCACCGATCGGCAGCGAATCCTCCAGGAAGATGCGTGCGGCGGCTCGGCAACGCTCGACGCGCTCGGACGTCGGAATCGCGCGCAAGCGTTGCGCGCGCTCACCTGCTGCGCGCAGGTCGCGGCGCAAGATGCCTCCGTTGACCTGCGACACGGACGCGACAGGAGCGCCGTCACGGTGCGACACGAGCGCGACGCGGTCGAGGCTCTCGTACTCGCGGCCCGCGCGCAGGGCGGGGAAATGCGGCGCGACGTGCACTTTGGCGCTCAATACACACCTTCCACGATCTTCTCCTCGTTCTTCGCGTACGGCTTGACCTCGGCGACACCGTCCCAGGGGTACGGCGCGCAAGGTAGGCAGCGCTTCGCCGCGTCACGCTCGAGGAAACGTGGCAGGAAGAGCTCCTTCGTCAACGTCGTCAGCTCTACACGCCCCCATTCGCCGTGCGGCACGAGTTTGCGCGGGTCGTTCGGGTCCGTCACACGCAGCACCGCGCGCGGCTCGGGCGCGTGGTAGGTGATCGAGTAACCCTCGTGCTCGAAGCCCGGCTTGTGGCACGCGAGGCCCATCAACGTGTTGCCGTAAGTGGGTACGAGCTCGACGCGGCTCTCCAAGACCTCCTCGCAGAGGAACCGCACCATTTGCGGCGACATCTCGGTGCCGCCGCAGAAGACACCCTTGATGCCGACGTCGGGGACCTGCACGTGCTCGCCCAAGGCCTCGAGGAGGCGCGGGGTCGTGAACAACGACGACACCTTGCGGTGCTTCAAGATCACCAGCGCCTGGTCGGCGACGTGGCGCATGTACGCTTTCGCCTGGTCACCCTGGCCGGTGGAGATCAGCTTCTTCACCCAGCGTGGGTCGAGGTCGACGAAATAGCACGACGAGCCGCGGAAACTCGCGAGGTGCTCGATCGCGAGGCGCAGGCGCCGCGGGCCCGTCGGGCCGACCATCAACCAGAACCCGCCGCGGGGGAAGGACTCGTCGGAAAGCGTCGCCGAGAACTGCTCGTAATCGTGTTTGTAGTCGTCCCAGCCGATGCGCTGCTTCGGCATGCCCGTCGAGCCGCCGGTCTCGAAGATCGTGAAGGGGCGGCCGGCGAATGCGCGCGGGATCCAGCGCTCGTGCGGGTCCATGCGCAGCGTCTCGCCGTCGAAGTTGCCGAAGCGCGCGATGAGGTCGTCGAACGTCTGGACTTCTTTCCGGGGGTCGAAGCCGGCCTTTTGCGCGTACTCGAGCCAGACCGGTGTGCCAGTCTCGGGCGAGAAGTGGTG
>Ga0163154_10002974_pt1 | contig 24125 bp, 21 predicted proteins | sample OliLakLV19MP9P1_FD_148649 | JGI IMG/M metagenome (GOLD analysis project Ga0163154, IMG submission 148649) | Freshwater microbial mat bacterial communities from Lake Vanda, McMurdo Dry Valleys, Antarctica - Oligotrophic Lake LV.19.MP9.P1 | ecosystem: Environmental > Aquatic > Freshwater > Lake >... | reverse complement strand
TGTTACGCCGCACATTGATCCAGGTCATTCGCCGCACATTGTTCCAGGGTGAACGAGTGGCCGCGATCACCGCGACGGCCGCGTCGAGCGTCGCCGCATGAGGCTCGCCTGGGGCTCTGCCCCAGACCCCGAGGTTTTCGGAGGCATGGCCGCCGGTTGCACGCACGGCTCCTCGGCGCGTTCGAGCTCAACGGCCGGTGATCGAACGAGACGAGGCCCCGGCAGCGATCGCTCCCGGAGCCTCGCGGGGCATCACGTGCACCCGTCGGACTGGCTATCCCTTGGCGAGTTGCACCTCTGCAGAGCTCGCCGCCGTTTCGCCAGATTCGCTGTCCGCGATCAGCGCAGCGCCTCCGCGCATTGCCTGACCGCCTCGAGGACGACGCTTCCGTCGACCAGCGCGCCCTTGCCCCTCGCCGCGAGGTCGAGGCACTGCTGCGCCAAGAGGTCGACCTTGCGCAGCACGCCGCCCGACGCCTCGCGGATCGCGAGCACCGCGTCCTCGCTAAACACCTCCTGCGCCGAGCCCGCGACCTTCATCCTGTGCCGCAAGTACCCGCCGACGTCATCCGGTCGCAGCGGCTCGAGGTTCACCCGCGCCGGCAGCCGCGACGCGAGGCTGCCGAACACGTTGCGCGCGAGCCGCTCGCGCAGCTCCGGCAGCCCGACGAGCACCACCGACAAGAAGGCGCGCGCGTCCATGCGGAAGTTGAGCAGGATGTGGAGCTGCTCGAGCATCGCCGACGGCATGAGCTGCGCCTCGTCGAGGAAGAGCACCGGGTGGATCTTCTGCTCGTCGGCGAGGTCCTCCATGTGGGCCTGGACCTGCCGGAACATGGCCGAGGGATGTGCCTTCGGCTCGAGCCCGAGGACCATCGACAATTGCCGGTAGAAGTCGCGCGGGCTGACGTTGGCGTGGTGCAGGTACGTGACGCGGTAGCGCGCGGGGTTGAGCTCGTGCTGCAGCCCGCGCAAGACGCACGTCTTGCCGACGCCGCTCTCGCCGATAAGCGAGCCCGAGGCCTTGACCTCGATCGCGGCGCGCAGGCGAGCGATGGCTTCGACGTGGGCCGGCGCAGCGAAGAGGTCGGCGGCGTCGAGCTCCTTCGTGAACGCCGGGCGCGCCAGGCCAAAGCGATTCAGAACGGCACGCATGCGTCACCTCCCTCTTCGGACTCGTCGACGACGCCGTCGCTCCGATGTTCGAGGGCCTTGTAGGTGTCGGGAGGCGAATCCGGTCGCAGCGAGCGCCTCAGGAACGCCTCGACGCCGTTGATCCCGGTGCGTGGCGGCGGGGCCGCTGCATTACGTTCCTCGCGCACGCGCGCCCGGCGCGAGTTCGCGACGACGTCGACCTCGCGCACGAAGACCTGCGTGTCTCCGTCCATGATCCACACCGTCTCCGGGCGCAGCACCTCGTAGAAGAGCCGCACCGACTTGCGTCGCAGATGTTGGGGCACTTCGAGGACGCGGCCGCCGAGGGTGCACGTGGCATCGTTGCGTACCGTGCGCTCGACGTGCACGACAAACTGCGCCTCGATCCACGCAAGGTCGGTGACGAAGCGCACGTCGTCGGTCTCCTCCTCGAAGACCGCGAGGGGCGTGTTGCCGTCGAGCCCCCCGTGCGGACGCACGTTGTACTCGCCGTCGACCCAGGACATGAGCCGCAGGTTGAGGTCGTCGAGCGATTGAACAACGTTGAGATCGAGCTCGTCGAGCACGTGCCTGCGCAGCGTTTGCCAAAAGCGTTCAATTTTCCCCTTGCTTGCGCCATCGAAGGGGCGTGCATGAACGAGGCGAATGCCGAGCTGCGCGCAGACGACCTTGACGTCGGCGCCCGTGAAGCTGCCATGGTTGTCCAGGAAGAGTGCGCGCGGAATGCCGCGCCGTCGGACCGCTTCGAGCAGCGTCCGGAGGAAGTCCTCCTGGCGCTCGTGGAACGAACCGCGGAGGTAGGTCACGAGCCGGCTGCGATCGTCGATGAGGCCGAAGATCTTGACGGTGGCCGCGCGCCCCGCGGCGTGGTCGAAGAGCTTCGGCCCGTGGACGGCGTCGACCTGCCAGACCTCGTTGATGCCCGAGGCGCGGAAGCGGTAGCGGGCTGGGACCTCGAGCTCCATGCGCGGGCCGCTGAGGCCATGCTGCGCGAGAAGGCGCTGGACGGATGACGTGCTGAAGTCGCCGCGCTTCACTCGGCCGGAGTCGACCAGGGCCTTGATGATCTGCGCGGCCGAGCGTCCAGGGCGCTCGCGCTTCATGTCGAGGATCAGTGTCGCGAGTTCGTCGGGGATGGACCGGGAGCGGTTGCGATCGCTGCGTTCGCGCGGGCGCAGGGCTTCGAAGCCACCGCTGCGGTAACGCGTGAGCCAGGACTCGATCGTCTTGGCCGAGATCTGGACGGACTTGTCGCCAGGAGCGCGCCATGAGCCGGCGGCCTTGGCGTCGAGCGCGGCCTTGAGCGCGCCACGGCGCAGGTTCTCCTGGTGGATGAGTTCACCGAGGACGGTGAGCCGGAACAGTGCGACGTCGCGTCGGCGATCGTCTTCGGGATTGCGTTGGATCATGGGATTCTCCGAGCGGCGGGATCGCCGTCGCCCAGGAGTCCGGGATCGCGCTCAAGCTCGGAGCGGACCTCCTCTGTGGGTGGTGCAACCGCTTTCGGTAGGGCGGTTTACGTCGGTGCTCGACCTGGATGAATGCGGTGGAATCGAAGGGCAAAGCTCAGCCGGCGGGCGTGCCGACGCCCAGCGCACGTGCCGCGACCTCGAGTTCGCTGGTGGGACCACGTGCATGCGCACCAACGCGCGCGAGCAGACGTTGGAGGGCCTCGCCGCGGTCCAAGTCGGGGCGGTGACCAACCTCACGGGCGCGATGCGCCCAGAGCGGGGCGCAGAGCTGCCGTGCCCAGCGCGCAGGCGTTCGCCAACCCTCTTGCGTGAAGCCTGGCCCGTGGGCGGCACTGAGCGTGGCGGCGGCGGTGCCGAGGACCAGGTGCCCGACGAGGACTGCGAGGATCGCAGCGGCGGCGTACCAGCGCCGGGGGATCAGGTCGTCGGGGAGGACCGCAAAGGTGCGCCGGCAGGCCTTGCAGAGGTAGCGGCGAACGTGGATGACGAAGCTGTTCCCCTGCCCGCGACCGAGGACCTGGCGGCGGTAGGTCCCGTGGCCGATGACGCCGAACGCGCCGCCGGGAGGGTAGGTCGGGTTCCCGCAGCAGGGGCACGACGTCGGGCAGACAGCTCGGACGTCTGGGAGGCGAAGGCGGTCGACGAAGGATTCGAGCTCGAACGCGAACGAGTGTAGGATGCTCACGGCTTTGTCCGGCGAGGGCGTCGCGCTTTGTCGGCTAGACAGTTGGGCGCGCCGTCCTCGCCTCATCGTTGTTGAGGCTGAGGTGCTCGCGCAGCACCCCGCCGGCGAGTCGGCGACAAGGTACCGAAGCCGCCCTCGCGGCAGATTGGTCTAGGCGGAACGCCGGCGGCCTGCGCCCTTGACCCTGGAGTAATGTGCGGCGATCACCCCTGCTGGGCCTAGATCAGCCTGCGGCGTAACAACCGGCTGCCTGCTTGACGCTAAGGGAGGTGTTCATACGCGCTGGTTTCTAGTGAGTTTTCGTCGACCAACGACTTGGTTCCACCGAATGCTACCTCGACTGTTGTCGGCTGTCACCACACTTGTCCAAAAGTCGACCGGCGCTGGCGTGCAAGCAGAACCGAGAACTCATTGCACTTAAGTACGCGTTCACGGGGGGCCTGTGCCGCGTGAGCCCGCGCGACGCCGCCTTTCGGCACATCAAGGCGTGAAGAATCTCTGCAGAAGGATGGTGGGCACCGCGCCTCCCCCGAGCACAGCGTGAGCGACAGTACGGATGAACGCGTGAATGTTCCGACCTGCTCTCCGAAGGGTGGCCGACACGGTGTGCGACCGCTCGAGGTAGCGGCTCCCCCGAATCGCTCTGACGTCCCAGATTGGTCTTGCGGTGAATGACCACCGGTCTCAGCGCGCGCTCAGCAGCGTTGCCCGAATCAAGTGGGCGAGGCAGACCTGGCGACAGTCGAGGTCGATGTAGCTGACGCCGAGAAACGGTCGGTGATCACGCTCCCTGTTGGGGTCGTCGCCGACGAGTTCTTGCGCGACGACACTTCCGCGCGAGTCGCGGATGACGAATACGGTCGCCTCGTCTCCGACCGCGGTCCAGACCCAGGCGAGGTCCGAATTCTGCCGCCAAGAGGTCTCGTCCAGTTGCTTGAAGGGCGTTGCCGCGACCGAGGCCATGGCTTCGGCATGGGGCCTTGCCAGGTCCTCCGACATGCGGCGCTCTCCTTGCTCGAGATCGCGCCGAGCGACACATCGATGCCGAAGGAGTCCGAGAGCAGCCTCTGGACCGACCGCCGGGACATCCGGTACTCGCCTGTCAGCAGGCAGACGAGTGCCGTTGTCGTGACGTTCGAGCCCAACTGACTCGCGTTGACACCTGAGGGCTCACTGGGCACGAGTGGCCGTGCCGCACGCCGCGCACTTCCGCTCATGGAGCAGGAACTCGACGACATGTGGTGTGATCGGCGGAATGTAGAAGACCTGGTGTCGCAGGGGGGTGGGACCGTCGCCAGCGAGCGAGCGGCATCCAGCGCACGTCCGGTCGATCTCGGGGGGCACCACTGCAAGGTGTCATCGGCCCGGAACGGCACTTCCTGCCGCCTACCCCCCGTGAACGCGTACGCACTCAACAGAAGGTTCCGGTCAGCCCAGCAATGTCGCCAGCGCGCAGCTGCAGACGGGAAGCTAGGGTCATGATCGCCTGGTCGCGCTGCACAGTGCTCGTGCGCTCGTCACAGGACGCGAAAAGTCGCTCTACCTCGCTGGATCAAGGAAATGCACCTGCTTGGCCTGGAGGCCCTTGAACACTCCAACTTCGTCGCGAGGGGTGTCTCGTTGCGACACACCTCTCATCCCGAGCTGCGATACGCAAATACGGACCGACGCCCGCTCTGTTTGGAGGCCGGCGTTTGCTGCTCGCCAGTAGGTCCCCCTCTGTCGTAGGTGCTTTTCCGTGTCGCTCGGCTATTGGTACGGTACCGCGGAGTGTCGATACCCTCTACGTGCATGCGCCGGCAGAGACCCGTCGATGCGTCTACGGATGCCACGTGTGGCCGAGCCGGCAACCGGGCGTCGTTCCCTCCCGCCCCCGCCGTGATGAGGTGTAGTGCGCCCATCTCGCTGGACCTCCCGGAAACCGACGACGAAGCCCCCTCCCTCGGGGCGCAGAACACATGGCAAATCTAGAAGGACCCTTCTTCGTTCTTGGCGCAGTTCGGTCGGGTACTACGCTTTTACGGCTAATGCTGGGTCACCATCCAGAAATCTGTCGCTGCGAAGAGTTCGACTTCTCCGTGGAGTCGTTAGGTGAAGGACCCGATCTGCCCGCGATCGTGACGTTTCATGAGCGCCTCGAAATGCACCGTGGATTTCGACAATCGGGGTATTCAATCGATACCACCCTCAATCATTTTGACCTGCTGCGTGCATTCCTCGAGTCCCGTCGTAGGGACGAAGTAAGACCCCTCGTCGGCGCGACGGTGCATAGCGCATTCACGCGGCTTCACGAAATCTGGCCCAATGCGAAATACGTCTACCTGCGGCGCGACCCGCGGGACGTGTCCCGCTCCATCGTCGCGATGGGCTGGGCTGGGACAAGTTGGCACGCGACACAGCGCTGGGTGGAAGTCGAGCTCGAATGGCAACGTTTGCGTGAGAGGATCGATCCAGAACATTGCCTAGAGGTTCGATTCGAGGACCTGGTCGACGACCCGGAACTCGTGCTCGACCGGATCTGTGAGTTCCTCGGCGTCACCTTCGATCCAGACATGCTCGAGATCGAGCGCGACACGACATACAAGCGACCGCGAAGTGGGGCTGCGTCTAGTTGGAAGACTGCGGCGACGCCAATGGAGGTCCGCTTGGCCGAGGCAGCAGCAAACGAGCTCCTGGTGCCCGCCGGTTACGAGCCGAGCGGTCTTCCTCCATTGACCGTCAATCCCATAATCGGGATTGTGCTCGCGCTGCAGGATCGCCTCAACCGAGTTCGCTTCTCGATCCAGAGATACGGTCCAAGGCTTTGGCTTGCCGGTGCAATGTCACGGCGATTGCCGTTCCGCCGCTGGAGACGTGATGTCGAGCTCAGAGCCCAAGACATAATGAATCAGCACATGACGTGAGACGAAGGGCGTAGTGCCTCACGGATTTGCGCGGAGGTTCTTGTCGGGCAGGAAGGGACCGTTGAAGAGGGGCGAACCGCACCATGCTGACCTGCCCGACGGTTACTCAGGTCAACGACCCCTGAAGCGACGAGCCGCGCCCGTCTTGCTGGCAGATGATGTCGGCGACGCGGAGCGCATTCGCGGCGATAGTGAGGCTGATGTTGGTACCGCTGCTCGTGGGGAAGAATGAGCTGTCCACTACGTAGAGATTATCGACGCCGTGCGCTTTGTTCTGCCTGTCCAGAACGCTCGATGCTGGGTCGTCTCCAAAGCGGCAGGTCCCGCAAACATGTCCATAGTTCAGATTGTTGAACCCCGACGGAATTCGCACCTTGTGCCGCCGAGCGAGGAGTGTGCGAAGCTGAGTTCGCATGAGCGCGACGCGTCGCTTCAACTCATCGGGGTACTCATACTCGAAACGTCTGCCGTCGTTCGCCTCGCGATCGGGAAGGACGCGATTGTTCCAGTATGGCAAGTCCTCGACGATCGTCGCGAAAACAACCGCACCTCGATAATAGACGTTGCCGATCATCGCAGCTAGAGGGAAGAACGGCCGCGCGATTCGATGCCACCACTTCGGGTCTTCCTCGGCGCGACGCCGCAGGAAGTGAAGAGTGTATCCGTAGTCGATCTCGATGCCTACCGATTGAAAAAGACCAAGCTTTTCGCCCTCAATGTCATAGAAATCACTGATTGCGATCGCCTTGCGTGGGCCTACAGTGGGTAACGCTCGCCTCGGTCGTACGATGATGAAATCGCTGACGTGCACCATCAAGTTGCGCCCTACAGCTCCCGAGCGATTCGCGAGGCCCGTCGGCCAATGCTGCGACTTCGAATTCAGCAACAGCACAGGAGTCATGAAGGCACCAGCCGCGAGGAAGAACCGTTTCGCTCGGATTCGGACTTCTCTGCCGGCCAGAAGGCAACGTACGGCCTGCACGCTATCCGCGGAGGCTTCTAACTCTCGAACTTCACAATCGACCAGCAGCTTCGCCCCATGGCGCTCGAGGGCGGGCAGGAGCGCAACGGCGCCTGCGTCGCTCTTACAGCCGAGCGGACAGATGACGCCACCGCACTCCTCACAATTGAAGTAATACTTGAATCCTGCGTGAGCACGGTAGGGGTGGAGGCCAAGCTCTTGGAAGGAGTCGAACAGGTCCTGATCCCTCGGGCTCAGCGGCTTTGGCGGCGACAAGACGCTCTGTGGGTCTGGTAACAGCGGGTCCTCTGTACCGGTCACGAGGTAGAGTCGCTCCGCGGCGCGGTAGTATGGGAGCAGGTCCTCATATCGGATGGGCCACGCCGATGGAGCTGTAGTGTTCGGCAGATTGGCGTATCTTCGTCCGGCCTCGAAGTCGGACGGATGGAAACGCTCGAGTTGGCTCGCATACAGGTTGGTCGTGCCGCCCGTTCCACAGCCCAATGGCGCAAAAAAATTGGCGGCGCCGAAGGATGTCCGCCCCTGGACCCGGAGCGGCCAGCGGCCCTTGGCGAGCCGATCTCCGGGAGACTCATCGCTATCAGGTCGGTTCTTGCGCCGGTCGCCACGTGTCGCAGCACTCAACAAGTATGGGCCCTTCTCGAGGAAGAGCACGCGATACCCCTGGCGGGCCAGCGCGGCTCCGAGGGTCGAGCCACCCATACCCGTACCCACGACGACCGCGTCCCACTCAACTTCTAGGTCGACAGGGGCATAGGGGTTGTTCTCCACCTTCTCAGTCTGGTGGTGCTCTCGCTGGCCGTTGGGTGGGCTGTGCATCTTGATCTACGTACTGAGCAGTTTCCGCACCGCCCGCTTGACCCGAACCTTGAGGCCGACGGGCTCCTCGAGCATCCGATCACGAAGGAAGACCTCGCCGTGGGGTCCACCCGAGGGAAGGCTCGCGACTAACCGAGCGCCCTCATAGGCGGTCATCGGGTCCTCGCCAGCATCAGGCGTCATGCGTGTATTGAAGATCCCTGGCAACCACTCGTTTACCAGAACGTCGGGGAATCGGAAGCGATCCACCTCTCGTGCGATCGACTGCGTAAGAGTGCGCACTGCAGCTTTGGAGGTGGAGTATGCGGAGGAGCGAAGGATTGGGTCGCGCCAGGCGAAAGAGCCAACATTGATGATGCGGCCATGGCCGCGCTGGAGCATTCCCGGCAGCGCCCGATGGCAGCAGCGCGCTATCCCCCCGACATTGACCTCCAGCGCTTCGACCCAGCGCTCGATATCGCTGTCCAGGAACAGCTCCTTCGGATAAAGCGCCGCATTGTTGATCAACACGTCTACACGGGAGTAAAGTCGCTCTGCTTCACCGAAGAGTCGCGCGACATCCTCTGCGCGCGATACGTCTCCGACGACGTAGTTCATGCGACCTTTTCCGAAGTCGACTGCAGTTGCCTCGAGATCGACCGCGGTCCGGCCGATACCGACAACACTTGCACCTTCGCGGCAGAAACCTGCGGCCAAGCCGCGACCGATGCCCGAGCCGCAGCCGGTGATGACGATGACAGTGTCTGCGAAGTTCATGAGTGTAGAGCGTTGAGGCACGGGCTCTAGGCCAAGCTAGATCGAGACATCGTTTTGACGCGCCCATTCAAGTAAAACGTAGATCGCCCAGACGCGAGACCAATAGAGACCCGGTGCGCCGCCCTGATAGGCGGCCCACAAATCTCGGACGGCACGGCTGTTCAGTCCGAGCCGGTCAATGGTCGACTTGTCCGCGAAGACGAGATCGATTTGACCTTGAAGCCCTGCGCGGATCCAGATGTCCAGTGGTAGTTCGAAGCCGGACTTCGGGCGGTCGAAGAACGCTGGCGGCACTTTCGGCCCTACGAGGGACCGTAGTACTTGTTTTCGCCCGAGCTGTCCGTATCGAGTCAAGGGGTCTAGCTCTGCTGCGATCTCTAGGGCGACGTGATCGATGAGTGGTACGCGTACCTCGAGCGCGACCGCCATACTGGCCGTGTCCGTGTCGCGCAGCAGGCGCTCGCCGAGGAACATGCTGAGCTCGAGGCCCGACAATGCCGGGAGAACGTGGTGATGATCGACGAGCGCCCGAAGCTCCTCAAACCTCCGTGGTGGCACGCCGTGGTCGACCGTGTCGAGCTGTGCTCCGAGCCGCTCTAGCAGCTCTCGCGTGAACAGGGCATACGAGACCTGGTAGAGCGAGGCGAGGTCTCCCCTGGTCGCGAGCAGATCCTCGAGCTTACCCCAACGCGTCTGCGGCGGAACGATTCCCGGACGCCCAGTCCGCGCGCGAACGACGGTGCGCGCGAGTGGATTGCGCAAGAAGCCAGGGACGCGACCCGCCACGTACGCCAGGGGTCGGGCACGCGGAAGGTCGACGAAGCTGGAATAGCCACCGAATACTTCATCACCCCCCGTTCCGGCCAGGGCAACGGTCAGCCCCGCCTCGCGCACTGCTCGACTGATGAAGTACGTGTTCACTGCATCGAATGTGGGCTGATCAAGGCTTCTCAGCGCATCATCGAGCTGTCCCCGGAAATGTGACTCACTGAGCCGGAGCTCCTGGTGTTCGGTCCCCAACATCTCGGAGACGGCCCGTGCGTGCGAGGACTCGTCGTATCGAGCCTCGTCGAAAGAGACATTGAAGGTCTTGATGGAGTCGCCGCCGACACGTGATGCCACGGCAGCGACCGCCGTGGAATCGATGCCACCAGAGAGGAAGACTCCCAGAGGTACGTCAGCTACCAGGCGAAGCTCGATTGCCTCGACGAGCGCACTCTCGAGACGTTCGCGCGCATGAGGTCGGGGCTGCGTCTCGATCGGTATCGACCAATAGCGCCTCGACGCCTCGATTCGGCCCTCTTCGTCGATGACCTGAGCGCAGCCTGCCGGAAGCAGCGATACGCCGCGGATGATCGTTCCGGGGCCGATGACGAAGCCGTTCCAGAGATAAGTCGCGAGTCCTACGGGGTCCACCTTCCGTGCGACCCGCCCTGTCTCGAGGAGCGCCCGAACCTCGGACGCGAAAAGGGTCGTCGTGCCATTGCTAGTCGAATCGGCCGCGGCGACGTACAGTGGCTTGATCCCGAGCCGATCTCGAATCAATAGCGTGTGTCGTTCGCGCGGATTCCAAATGGCGATTGCAAACATTCCACGGAGCTCGCTCACGAAGTTGGGTCCCCATGCCCCGTAGGCTTTGAGGACAACCTCCGTGTCCGTCTTCGAGACGAACGTCAATCCCTTGGCAATCAGCCGACGTCGCAAGTCGACGAAGTTGTAAACCTCTCCATTGAACGCGATCACACTGCCGGTGTCGCGGTCGACCATTGGCTGATGCCCGAGTGGACTCAGGTCTACGATCGACAGCCGTCGGTGCCCGAAGGCGGCGCCTCGGCCTGGCAGTGCACCGGGCGACCGCCATTGTCCCGAGTCGTCGGGGCCACGGTGCGCGAGCGCCTTCGTCATCAGCGCAACCGAGCCGAGCACGGATTCGTCGATCCAACCTACAGCGCCCGCAATTCCGCACATAGTTGCTCCAATTGCCGTGCTAGCTTCAGGCCTTCTCGAGGTGTACGTAACGCAACGCGCCGCGGTCGATCTTCCCGTTGGAGTTCAATGGGAACTCGTCTACACGAATGACGCGGGAGACCTGCATGTAACTTGGGAGAGATGAGCGTAAGGCGGCAACGATGGCGCTTTCGTCGACGGACGACCCTGCGACGAACCCTACGATCGAGTCCGCGCCGCTTGCGGTCTGAGGCCAGCCGATCGCGACCGCTGCATCAACGCGCGCTTCGCGGCGTAGTGCCGCTTCGACTTCGCCGAGCTCCACTCGGTACCCTTGAATCTTGATCTGATTGTCGATTCGGCCCAGATAGACGATTGGGTCCTTGGTCGAGCGAGGGCGCCGAACGAGGTCGCCTGTCCGATAATAGGTCTCCAGATAGCCAGGCGGCTGTACGAATGCCCGAGCCGTGCGCGCGGGGTCGTTCCAGTATCCAGGAGTCAACTGCGGACCAGTCATGAGCAACTCGCCTGCTTCCCCGGGCTCGACTTCACGCAGCTCGGGGGTCGCGATGAGGACCTTCATGCCTGGGTAGGGCTCGCCGATCGGGACAATGCCTCGCTCGCACTCTGCGACCGAACGCTCGCCGTCCCACCGATAGAGTGTGCAAGCGATGGTCAATTCGGTCGGGCCATAGAGGTTCTCTATCGTGCTGTTCGGAGCGGCCACGGACCAGGCGTGGATGACCTCTACAGGGAGCGCTTCACCACAGAATAGGCTCAAGCGCAAATTAGGATAGACTCCCGCGCGCAAGAGACGCAGCCGGTTCATCAGGACGGCCGTGGACGGCACGGAGAACCAAATCGTGATGCCTCTGCTCTGCACGTACTTGGCGGGGAGCAACTTCTCCTGGTGGGTTGGCGCGCAAAGGCAGGCGCCGCGCTCCCACGCCATGAACATGTCGAATACGGACAGGTCGAAGGTGAGGTCGAAGGTCTGAGAGAACCGATCGTTCTCGGAGACCTGATACCGGTCGACCATCACATCGAGGAAGTGCGTCACGTTGCAGTGGGCAACTGCGACTCCCTTTGGCTCGCCGGTGCTTCCGGAGGTGAAGAGCAAGTAGGCGATGTCTTCAGGTGTCGCGTGGCCGGCGCTCAGGTGCTCGCTGCGCTGGATCTCGCGCGAGGAGAGGAAGTTGTGCTGCGGAAACCGGGCCGCGAGCTGAATCAGTTGGCTTGCGTCGTCCAGGTCAGGCAGCAAGACCGTCATGCCTGGCGCTTGTCCGTCGAGAATGGCCTCGAGTTGCGGCGCGGACGAGGCGTCGACCACGACAGCCATCGCCGTCGAGCGCGCCAGCATCTTGCTAGTTCGTTCGACCGGGAACGAGGGATTCAGGGGCACAAAAGCGTGACCGCGTCCGAGCGCGGCCAGGACGCCTGCATACGCGGTCACCGACCGTCGCGCGAAGACAGCCGTCAGCCTTGGCTCCGCAAGCGCGTGCCGATCGAGCGTCCTTGCCATTCCTGCTGCGCGGCCGTTCAGCTCGCCGTAGGTAAGGACAGCCTCACCCAGCTCGAGGGCGGGCCGCGCCGGATGGCGGGCGGCTGACTCGATGAAGCCGTGGAGGAGCGTCCTGAGACTTGCCATGGGAGTGCTGTAGGGTCGCCCCGACCATCGTACCCGGTGCGTGCCATGCGCCAGCTACTCCACCCCGGCATACCTCGTGAGGGAGCGCGCAATTCAGCTCGTTGGTCGGCGGCGTCAACATCCTTGTCGGCGGTTCGGTCCCTCCAAGTTCAAATTCACTCTGGTTTCGGTCCAGGACGGTATGAACTGTACTACCACGATGCTCGTCGGCATCCTCCCGTCGCTCTAGAAGAACGCCTTGTACAATGAGTTGATGCTACTGAAGACATCGGGGTCGATCTCTTCGGTGTCGACCTCTGAGCCGCGCAGGCTCTCGATGAAAAGGACCAGCTCGACGACGTCTAACGAGCTCAGGATACCCTTTTCGAGGATGCGGGTTTCATCGTCGAGCACGCGAGACTTCTCCATGCCAGAGCGCTCGACGACCCAGCGGCGCAATTCTGCGCGAATCTTGAGTTCGTCCACTAGAGCTGGGGTTCGCCGCTGAGGAGTCCGACGGAAATGAAGTAGTCGATGAGTTTGCGGCTCACTCGCGTTCGATGCTCGCGACACAGAGGGTGGTCGAGTGCGAGGGTACGGATTCCATAGGGATCGTCCAGACCCGCGTCCTTGTACATCATTGGGTTGTAGAAATCCGACCAAGAGGAACGTAAATACTGGGCGAGCCATGCCTGGAAGCCCTGGGTCGTCTCGGGCGACCACTCGGCGAGCCACCGCTCAGCAAGTGACTGCAGGAATCGTCGACCGAACGCCATGTGGCGAGCTTCGTCGCGGTGGTGGATCCAATTGATCCTTGCAGCCAGTGGCTGAATGCGCTCATCCTCCTGCATCGCGACGTTGTAATAGTCGCCCAACTCCTCGACGACCAGAACCTTGCAGAAGAACGCGACCTCTTCCTCGCCCTTTGCATATTCGCGACCAAAGGCGAGTTTCTTTTCTGCGTAGACCTTGCCGATGTATCGGTTGCAGAACTCGCCGAACATCACCATGTGCTTGTTCTCTTCATCAACGAAGTGATGGAGGTACTCAGTCACTTCTGGATCGGTCGACTTCAAATAGAGGCGATGCACGAGTCCTTGGACGAGCGGTCGCTCCCCCTGCAGGGTCAGGCTGAAGAAGTTTCCCAGCTCGGACAGGCTCAACTGAGTGCGGGCTCTTTGGTCGAGGGACTCCCACTTCTCGGTGCCGTAGATCGAGATCAACTCCGGCGCCATGTACCACGTCGCTCCATCGATCGACTCAGGCCACTCGATGTAATCGTAGACGTTCCAGAAGAACTTGCGCGACGCCTTGGTCAAGCGTGGAGCGAGTGGCCCCGTATCGATCCTGTCAGGGTGGTTCATGGCTTGATGTGGGGCGACGGGGAGGACTTGGTGCGATCCGCGCTCGACAGCTGAGGGCGCATCTTCAACTGACACAGGCTCGCTGGAGAGGAAGTCCCGCCCACCTTGGTGCACCGTTCTATTCTACTCCTCATCGAACTTGGAGGCAGAGAACCTGGATTCCTTTGGATCTTGGTGGGGCCGTCCTGGTCTGGTTGCGGCCGGATCAAAGGCGGCACCGCGCGAGCCTTCACATGGTGTGGGGGCCATGCCCATCGAGGTTGGTCACGTGCAATCCGTCGCGGACAGTCTCCCAAGGAGACAGCGTAGATACCAAGTTTGGCGACATGGCGAAGTAACGCTTGTTCGGGAGAACGAAGTAGCCGTTGGCGTCGAAGCCCGATGCCCACGCCGGATGGGCTTGGTTCGAGATGATGAGGTCGACCCCTGCGTCGCGAAGGTGGCTCGTTGCGGCGCGGATCACGTCAGCCGCGTCTCCGGGGGAAGCAATGCAGTCGATGACCGAGCCGAGGAACATGGACCCGAAGCGGGCGTCGTCCTTCAGCTGCGTCGCGCGGACCGCCGCCCAACCTATATCGACCCCGTCGCGTTGCACACGGAGGCGCGTGGCTTCCGGCCAGCTGCCGTCGAGTGGGAGCAGACGATTCATTACGTCAGCGTCGCGGACAGCCAGCGCCGAGTATTCGTTCTTGCATCGCTCCCATACCTTGTTGGCCCACGGCCCGAATGAGGCCTCGACCTCGGTCCGGAGCCGCGGGGAGCGGCGCCCCGCCGCATGCTTGGCGAGCTGGAGCGCATGGGCAGCCTTCGTCGCGACCCATGCCGCGCCGCTGATCGCTGCCAGGTCGTGCGCGAGTCGTCGTGCACGAGTCGTGCGTGTGTAAGTGCATTGCCTGAAGAAGCTGTACGGGTGAACGATGTAGATGCACACAGGTGTGGGATGGAGCACCCAGCCCATCGAGCGCAGCAGCCGGACGATCGGCGTTCCATCTCCTCCATGCCCCCAACTGTAGAGCAGCGGCTGCTTCTTGAGCATGTCTCGGATCATCCGCAACCCCATCGTGGCGAACTGGTTGTCGATGTCACCTTCCGAGAAGGGACCCTGCCAATCCGTCACGGTGTGCTCTTCACCATTGATGTACCAGCGCTGGGGCTTCAGGGCGTACCCGCCGCGCACGTTCTCGTGGTCATCGACGGCGAGATGGAACTCTCGCCACACTTTCGCGTCCTCGGCCTGGGGAAGCCAGTCGCAAGTCGGCTCCGGGTAGAAGCCCCACTTGGAGCCGCCGCTGCGCATCCGCTCGTTGAACGCGCGGACGGCCTCAGAACGCTCTGGACTGTGAGGGATGATCCGAATCTTCATCGCGGTAGTGAGCCAATGGCGTCTGTGATCAGCCGCCCTGGGCCACCAGGAGCGCGCTCAGCTTCTTCGCCTCATGCATCGTCGAATGCGCCGCTAGTACCCGAGCACGACCTGCTGCGCCCATTGCATTCAGGCGATCGACGGGCATTTCCAGCGCGTCTTGCATGGCCGCTGAGAGGGCCGCGACATCGCTCGGTGCGACGAGCCATCCGCTCTCGCCGTCGGTGAGAAGCTCGGGAACTCCGGCAATCCATGTCGCGATCACGGGGCGAGCCAGCGCGAGCGCTTCCATGATGACGACAGGTAGACCTTCGGCGAAAGAGGGAAGGACGAGAGCGCGGGCAGAATTGATATGGGCCCTGACGGTGCTCTCATCGGCCCAGCCAGTGATCCGCACGCGACCTTCCAGTCTCCTGGAACGAATTGTCTCTTCGAGCAGCTCGCGCAATTCACCGTCTCCTACGATGGTGAGGAAGCCGTCGATGCCGCGCTCCAACATGAGCGCGAATGCTTCGAGCAGAACGACCTGCCCCTTTTGAGCGCTCAGGCGTCCGACGCAGACGAGGCTCCTGCTCTCAGGATCGATAGGCTCATTCCCGGCGAAAAATTCACTGCCCACGGTGCACCGCACGATGTGGAGCTTGTCCCAGAGTGTCGGGTGTACCCATCTGCGGATTTGGGAGAGGCAATAGGACGTGATCGCCACCGTGAATCGGGATTCAGCGACCTTCCTGCTCAAGCTGCCGCCGATGGGGGCATCGAATTCATCGGGACCATGAATGGTCAAGCTGTACGGCGGTCCTCCCAGACGTGTGACCAGGAGAGCGACTGCCGCAGCATTGGTGCCGAAGTGCACATGAACGTGTTGTACCCGGATCGCCGTCAAGTGCCGCAGGAGAACCGCGGCTTCCAGCAGGTAGACCAGGTGACGAGCCAGGCCACGATCGCTGATGCGACCCATGCTGAAAGCGGTCCACGCAGCGGTCAAGAACTTGAGTGGCCGTTGCGCTGCGACTGTTGCGGTATCGAGCAGAATTCGCCACGTCGGGCGCCCCAAGCAAACGAACGTTTTCTGTGACTCTACGCGATCTGCCTCGTCGACGAACGTCGCGCACGGGCGAATTGCTAGGCGCGCGACTTCGTGCCCGAGCACTTCGAGGGCGATGAGCTCCCGGCGAATGAAGGTGTGGCTGACCTTCGGGTACTCCGTGGTAAGATAAGCGACTCGCACCTTCACCGACCCTGCGTGGAGACCGTGGAAGGGCCACCCCGCGACAGGCCGACCCGCATGAGGTCGGCCAAGAATCTCTGGGGTTGATTGTCCGGGCGACGCTGCACGAAGTTGCGAGCCTTGCGAAGAACCTCGCATGTAATCGCCGCAGAATCGACCAGCAATGCATAGGCAAATCCATGGTTCTTGACCCAATAGCGGCGACGAGATCGAAACCAATACGGAGGTAGGCGCTTGTCCGCTGCCCCAGCCATGTCAATGCCTGAGCTCTTGCCCGCAAAGTGAGCGACTCGGCTCTCGTTGATGTACCAGCACGTCCAGCCCCTCCGCCTTGCTCTCAGGCAGAAGTCGACCTCTTCGAAATACATGAAGTAGCCATCATCGAGTGGGCCAATGGCCTCGAATACATCTCGACGAATCATCATACTCGCGCCGGCGAGCCAATCCACTTGCTCAGTCATTGGCTCGAGTGGAGGTGCCACGATGTGATGCGCGAGGAGTCTGCTGATGACTCCCAGGCCAAGTCGGGCTTCGACTTCGCTGTAGATCGAGGGGAATCGGTACCGCGAGTGATGCTGTGTGCCGTCTTCGTTCTCGAGCCGACTCCCCGCGATGCCGACCTGCGGATGCTCCTCGAGGAAGCGCCAGAGCACTTCGAGCGCCCCGGCATGAGCGAGTGTGTCGGGGTTCAAGAGGTGAACGTACCGAGGCCACTCCGCTCGCTGGAGCGCTGGAAGTATGGCGACATTGTTACCGGCAGCGAAGCCGCCGTTGACCGGCGACCGAACGAGTGACGCCCATGTCTGCCAGCCCCTTTCCTCGATGGCGGCTGCGATCACGTTGTCCGATCCGTCTCCAGAGGCATTGTCTACGACGATCACTCGGTTGCCGAGTGCCGGGTCGACCTGATCGGATATGGCCCGCAAGGCCTCGATGCAGAGCTCGCCGACCTTGTAGTTGACGATGACGATCAGGACGTCGCGCATTGGCCTGATGGACTACTCTTGCGGGCGTGGAAGGAGATCGAACCGGCGAAGTGTACTCCGCGTTGCATCGCGCTCAGCGCGGGCTTTCCAGCTATGCGACGCATGATGTTGGACACACCTACAAATGACGCCTCCGCGACGCTCAGGGTGGCACGTGTTGCGATTCGCCATGGTGCACCGGGAAGCCCACGGAAGGCCATCTCGGGGATCGATGATGTATAGCGCCAATCGGGCCACATCCTAATTACGTCGAATCCCGCGGAGCGAAGTGTCCAGAACAGTCCCGCATGGGACATGTGATGAAAGCTGGCGCGGTCGTGAAATCCATAGACGAACGCGGCCGAGCCGAAGAACTCCCCACCGACGCGCAGTACCCGATGCGCTTCCAGCGCGGCCGTGAGTGGCGAGGCGAGGTGCTCGTACACAGCCATCGAGGTGCAGAAATCGACGGACTCCGTAGCGACCGGTAGGTTGTGCGCGTCGGCTTGGACGTGCGGACCAGGGCCCCGTCGATCGAAGTCGAGCCCGATGTACCGGAAGCCGTGGCCTTGAAACCAGTCTTCACATTGGCGCTCACCACAGCCCACCTCGAGGACGACTCGGCCTGCGCCGGCCGTGCCTGGAATCGACGCGAGATGGCGATCCAAGTGGTAGGGCAGTTTCTCGTCGCGCTGGGTCGGCGGAAAGCTCAGGTCGAGCCGCTCGAGCTCGTCCCAGGGTTCAAACCAAGGGACGTCGAGCTTCATCCGCACGGGGGGATAGCGGAGGTCGGGGATGCCGTCGATGATGGGATAGGTCGTCCCGGACCCCTGTGCGATCAGCGCGTTCTCCCGTCGCTCCAAGCGCGCGCCCGTGCGTGGGCAACGCAGTATGGGGAGGAGATCTTCCATTGGGCAGTGGGCGGCAAGGTATCAGGACACGCGCGCCACTGCCTTGTTCGACCACTGGGATCGTCGACGTGAGTTCGACCAGCCCGAATTCCTGACCTGCCCTCAGCTCCAGAGCAAGTATTTCTCACGCCCTCGCAACGGCCCCGTCAGGGGCCGTGCCAAAGGACATTCGACAGCGTCAGGGACGTGCTTCGCTCGATCCCGTCTCACGCTGTCAATACGCCCCTTTGCCGCTGGCAACGGCGACGAGCGTCCGAGCCAGCAGCGTGATGTCGAACCACGTCGAGCGACGGCGCACGTACTGGAGATCCATGCGGACCCAGTCATTGAAGCAGACCTCGCTCCTCCCGCTCACTTGCCAGATGCAGGTCAGGCCTCCCTTCAGCTCGAGGCGTTGCCGCTGCCAGGGCTCGTAGAAGTCGACTTCGTCCATCCGCGGCGGGCGGGGCCCGATCAGAGTCATGTCACCCACGAGCACGTTGATGAGTTGAGGTAGCTCGTCGATGCTCGATCTCCGGAGGATGCGACCGATCGGCGTGATCCTCGGATCTTTCTTGATCTTGAAGATCGGGCCATCCTTCTCATTCTGGGCTTCGAGGGCCACCCGTCGCTCCTCCGCGTCCATGTACATGGAACGGAATTTGTAGAACGGGAACGGGCGTCCGCCCTGTCCGGCCCTCAGCTGGCGGAAGATCACCGGACCCGGAGTCGTGATCTTGACGAGCGCGGCGACCAGGATCAGCAACGGTGACAGGACCAGGAGCAGCGACGCGCTGAATAGGATGTCGATGGCTCGACGCCGACGGGAGGTCGGTTGCTCGAGGAACTCCTGGAGGTCGCCCGCGGGAGAATGCCCAACGGCCTGACGGACCTCCGAGAGGGTCGGCGCGAAGCTGCCGTCGAGTGACTGGCCAGCCACGGACGCGACCACGTCGTAGGGCTTGCGCAACTCGACGCCTCCAAGCCGCGACCGGCCCGCAGGTCGGTTGCGCACCTTGGTGCCGTCACTGCGCCCACTTTCATGGGCCGACGGCCACCCGAACGCTTGGCTCGCAAGCTCGGCATCACGTCGCCATTTGACGGTCATGGCCGCGCTCGGATCGTGGGCACCGCTCGCACCGCCGTTCTCGCCGTGGTGCGAGGTCGACCCATTGCGCTTGGCACCGTTCGTGCTCGTGCCTTTGACCGACGGCAGCCCGGAGTGCACACCGTCGTTGTTCGTAGCGCTGCGAACAGGGTAACGGAACGAGCGGTAGTTGTACTGTAGGTTCGCCTTCGCCAGAGCCGAGATCAACGACTCGACGACCGCTTGGGCGCCCGTCTCGTCGGTCTCGGGTAGGAGCAGCGCCAAGCGATCGTGCTCGAGGAGCCCAACGAGGTCAGACTCTCGTACGCGGGACGTCACGAACTGCGCCGCGGCATCGAGTGACGACTGCTGGTCCGCGGTCGGGACGAGCACCACGAGCATGAAGCTCCGGTGCGACCGAATGGCCAAGGCGCGCTCCCGGTCGAATGCGGCTTGGAAGGCCGAAACCGAGAGGACCTGCGGACAAGCTGGGCGAGCGACGCGACCGAAGATTCGGCTCCAGAGGCCGTGCTTGTCGCGGGAGTTTGAGAACAGCATGATGAACAGGACAGGACGGCGAAGCGGATCTTGTGGGCAGGCAGTGTTCGAAGGTCACGGAAGCGAGACTTCAGTACCGGTCACGTCCTTGGTGGCGCGAGGGCGTGGCGATCGGGGCACGGGCGCGAGATGCAGTTGACACTCTTGCTCCCCTTGAAGTTCCGTGGGTCCTCGTTCGGCGGAGCGGTCGGTTGGCAGCTCCGAAGGGTGGGTCGTATGGCGTGTGGGAGGCGCCGGTACACGTCGACTCGTCGCAGAGCGCAGGGCCTTGGTCTGTACGCGATGGTTCGGGTGCGGCAGAAACGTCGGGCTGGCGGCGCCTGGCAACTCCAAGTGACTTTGGCAAGCTCGATCGGAGGTCCAACACCCTTAAATATACCTCCCTACCGAGTTCCTGTGACCAGTCTACATATTTTCGACATCATGTGACGTCGTTATCACCTCTCTATCATCAAGATCGTGCACGACGCGTGCCCCCAATACCTCGGTTCACGAAATACGGTTACTCACCGAGCGAGCGCTCAAATCGAGATCAACCTCCGCTCGGAGGTCTTTACCGGGCCGCAGATGGAGCGCGGATCGCTCCCAGCAGTCCCTGACGAATCGCCTGAATGGGCGGGCCCGATGGGCGCACCGAGCCCCAATCCCGTCGTTCGCGTCATGGCGCCGCACCAAGTCCCGCACGGGAGCGGTCAGCTCGGCCACTCGAACCCGAGGAAGGAGGCGGGGCGGAACTGGTCGAGGATCAGCCCCGTTGGCGCGAGACCTGCCGCCTTGAGGACACGCACGGCCTCTCGCCCGTCACGTTTCGACGTTCGGCCAGCGCTGATGACCAACACCACGTGCGTCACATGGCCACGCAAGCTGAACACATCGGGGTGCTCCAACACCGACGGGCCGTCGATCAACACGACATCCGCGACCTCGAGGGCGCGATCGATGGTCGCATGGACCGAACTCGAGCCGAGGGCGCCACGGTCCGTTGCGGGTGTCGTACCCGCTGTGAGCAGGCTGAGGTTCCGCACGCTGGTCGGCCGCACCGCCGCGCTGAGCTCGAGAGTGCCTTGGGACACATCGAGCAAGCCTGGCCCCGCGGGCGCGCCGAGGAAGCGGTGCAGCGCGGGCTCGTACACATTGCCGTCGATGAGCATCACGCGGTGGCCGCTCTGCAGGGCGAGCGTCGCTGCAAGACAAGCCGCCGTCGTGCTCCCGCCACTCCCAGGACGTGGAGCCACGACGAGCACGCTGGTACACCTACCCGGAACGTGATCGTCCGCGATACGAGCCAGGAACGGGTTGAACGCGCCGCGCGAGGCTTCCAGGATCGCCGCGAAGTCGCGGTTTGTCGTCATCGAGGTGCTCGTCGTGCTCATGACGGATTCAGCGCTCCCTTGGTGCTGGAGAGTCCCCGGTTGGCACGTCGCCACGGTCGAGACTCTCGGATGGTGCCCAGGAGCTCGAGCTGCAGTGCCTGGTCGAGGTCCTCGGGGTAACGGAGCCTGGAGTCCAACAGTCGACGAACGAGCGCTTGCGCGACGCCGAGCCCAAGGCCTGCGATCAACCCCATGAGCAGGGACTTCTTCCGGTTCGGGCCCGCCTTGACGAGCGGATAGGTCGGCTCCTGGATCACCTTCAGGTTGCTGAGCCGCTCGTCCGTCTCGAGGGCGCGCAACACACGTGCACGGTCCAGCGCGGGGAGCAACGTGTTCACACGCCCCTCCAGGCGCAGGAGCCTCGACTCGAGCATTCGGTAGTCGAAGTCGATGTTGCGCAGCTCCTTCAACCGTGCTGTCTGCCGTTCGAGCTGAGCCACACGCTCCTCCAGTCGCCCCTCCAGGTTCAAGATCTGCTGTTGCAGCTCGAGGCGCCGTCCCACGATGTTCTCGTAGTGGCGGTTCTCGATGAGCGTCGGCTCGCCCTCCCCGAGGTCCACGATCGGACCGTTCAATTCGAGCTGCTTCTCCAGGCGGTCGAGCCGCTCGCCAATCACTTTCGCCCGCGTTTCGTAACTGGGGGATCCGAGAGGAAACTGGCCCTTCAACTCCTCGAGGTCCTCCATTGCGCGACGATGGTCGGCCACGAGGAGCGGGTAGACCGCGTTTGGTTGCGTGATCCGTCCCCCCGGCCGCTGGATGAACGGCTCGAGGCCCTCGAATTGGACGTCGAGGTCCGCGACCTGACGCTTCAACGCAGACAGCTCGATGCGCTCGGAATCGAGGAGATTCGTGAGGTCGAGCTCGAGCTCCGCGAGATCACTCACCTGGCTGGCGAAGTCGACGATCTCGTGCGTCGCACGCAGCTCTCGGAGCTCCGTGCGGGCGGTTTCCGCCTCCAGCGAGGCGCTGTTGAACTGCTCCTCCAGGAAGGCGAGCTGGCTCTCCGACTCGTAGATCTCCTTGTGCCTGGCCCGGAAGACCTCGATGCATGCGCTCACGACCTGTTGCGCGCGTTCGGGGCTCAGCGCCGTGTAGCCGATGGTGATCGTGTTCTGGCCAAAGACGGTCGTGACGCGCAGTGTGTCCTGCAAGACCTGGGCGGCGATCACGTCGGGCGCGCTCTCGTCCGTCTGCTCGTCTCCAGCGGCCGCATTCAGCCACCACGCCTGGAGTCCGTGCATCCAACGCATGGGCGCGCTCGTCTCTTCGGTGTCGAAGCTGGTCGGATCCACGGGGGTCAGGACCGTGTTGGCGCCGACCTGCGCGACGACCCGTCGGTGGACCATCGGATCGTTGAACACCTGCAGCACATCTCCTACCACCACGCCCGACCCCAGGCGCTGGAACTCGTCGATGATCGCCCCTTCCGGCGTGCGTTGCTCGCGCGCGCCGAGCCGCAACTGGAGCTTGGCCTCGGACTCGAACAGGTTGGGTTGGATGATCGCCCGAAAGGCCCCGAGCGCCGTTCCGACGCTCAGCAGCGCCAAGATGCTCCAGGCGTGTCGGAAGAGCGCGATTCGCACCAGCACCAGCGGGTCGATCCCCGACCGACGTTCCTCGGAGTCACCATGCTCGCGCGGCGGTTCGGTGTACATCAACTCGAGCGGACGCCGCGCACGTACCGGGGACTCCAGGGGGGGCGCGTGGTCCTCGGCCTGGGTTTCTGCGGGACGCAGGTTCATTGGATTGGCAGGCATGTGGGCGCGCGCGTACGAGACCGAGAGAGCACCGCTCAGTAGGCGGGTACGAGCGACGGCAGCGGGATCATCTCCCGGAGGTAACGATCAACCCAGTCGTTCACGTGCACGACTGCCTTCGCGGGCAGGAACACGATGTCGTCCGACTGCAGCCGGAGCGGCTCGACGCCGGGCCACTCACTGACCTCCGCGTTGAACTTCCAGTGGCGCATGGTCCGCTCCGCGGGGTCCCAGCGCAGCAAGAGAACCTGGTCGAGGCGCGCCGTGTCGCGGATGAAGCCGCCAGCGAGCGCCAACGCCTCGTGGAACGTCACCTCCTCCGCCACTTCGTAACGGCCTGGCGTCACCACCTCCCCCAGGATCGAGACCGCGCGCGGCGCGCGGGTGACGATGCTGATCGAGAGCTCGGCTGCGTTCACCTTCGCCTCGTAGCGTGCGGTCAGGTCGGTGTCCAGCTCGGCCAGCGAGCGCCACGCCACCTGCAGCGCATCGAGGGCGAGGAAGGTCGCTGTACCATTCTCGTGCACGACGACCGACTCCTGGTCCCAGCCCTCGGTCGGCAACGCGAAGCGCACCGCCAACGTGTCGCCGGGGCGCACGACATCGTCCGCGGGCGTCCGATAGCTGGCGTTGATCACTGGCACGACCTCCGCCATCGGAGCCCCAGGCGGCGTCGATGAGCAGGCCGCGATTAGCGCGCACAGCGCGAACCCGGCCATTCGCGCGGGCGCGCGCGGCGCGTGCAAGCGGACTCGGGTCCCAGAAGGCACCGTGGGATCGACGAGGGCCGCCGCTGGCAGGCGACGCTCGGGCGGGCATTGGCTCAACATCGGGGAGAGTCTAAGGTCGGTCGCAGATCCGGAGTCCAGACAGGGCTCGGCCCTTAGTCCAGTCAGTGCTCGGCCCTTCGCTGATCCGGCGCGCAGGGCCGAGCCGGGCAGGACGGGAACGGGGAGGTGGTGGGAGCGGTCAGGCGGTGAGGCTCGACGGTCGCCCACCTGAGCTCCTCCGCCTCGGCTCTATCGACCGTTCCCAGCTGCGACTTGCACCGCTTCACCGCGCATCACAGGTGGGTAGACTCCCGGCGTCAGGGGGCCAGGGCGCCCTCGGCTCGCCATGTCCCCCGACCCGTCGACCACTTCCGGCTGCGTCGTGATCGGCCGTAACGAGGGCGCCCTGGCCCCCTGA
>Ga0163154_10002969_pt1 | contig 24144 bp, 20 predicted proteins | sample OliLakLV19MP9P1_FD_148649 | JGI IMG/M metagenome (GOLD analysis project Ga0163154, IMG submission 148649) | Freshwater microbial mat bacterial communities from Lake Vanda, McMurdo Dry Valleys, Antarctica - Oligotrophic Lake LV.19.MP9.P1 | ecosystem: Environmental > Aquatic > Freshwater > Lake >... | reverse complement strand
CTCTACGATGGCAGCACCTCTAAAGCCCTAAAAAGGCAAAACCATTCATGTAAATCCTGCGGACTAAAATTTGTAGGGGATGAAAGAATCCATTTACACCACGTAGATGGAAATCATAATAATTGGAAACAGAATAATCTTGTAGCGATACATGAATCCTGCCACGATTACATTCACATGAGCAAAAGCGCAAGCTAAGAATATTGGGAGCCGAGTGCGGTGAAAGTCGCACGCTCGGATCTAAAAGAGAGGGGCTGAGGATAATACCTCACCTCGACTCTACCTGAGCGTAGCGAATCAGTTTAATTTGGTGGGTGGGGCGATCGCAAATCGAAAAGAATTGATAAGCGATCTAGGCATAACACTTAAGTGGAGAAGATAGAAAAGATATTTTATTATGACTTAAGGATTATTATAGCTTTTTGATTTTGAGTGAGAGAGTGTGATCGCTGTTGAGGATGACCTTCCTTTAGTTGAAGTTATGTCTTATCCATAGTCAATAAAGAATTAAAAAAGGGAGTCATATTTTATGAATTCCCCCTTTACTAAAAATTAAATTAGACTCAACGCTTGTTCCGAATTTCAAGGTTGACCGAAATATCACTAGCAAACCCTACTCCTTTAGCACTTAGACATGGGGTCAGTGCTGTTTTGAAAGCTGTTATAGCCGCTCCTAGAATAGCACCACCACCTGTCAAAATTCCCGCCACTACAGCCGCAATTGCCGCTACAACTGCAGCACCAACTAAACAACCCTTAATTGCTCCAGTAACTTCATTGATGCGTGGATGGTCGAGAGTAACCCATACATCTCCACGATAGTTCCTGAAAAATGGAGGATAACGATAAGGTTCAACCCAAGGAACTCCAGAAGCAATCTCCTTCTCATATCGAGCAAGAAAATTAGTGCCTACAGCGAGAAGTCCTGTTCCTGTGTCAGATAAAGGTGGAGCAAAATAAACAGTTAATTCATCGGATTCATCTAGGGGTAAGTTTTTCAGAATCTCATCAATAGTTACTCTATTGCCATCTGGCAATAGAATTAATACTGAATCATAGCTGATTGAATCGGGTTCATCGTCATCTCCCCAAAAGACGGGCTGTGTTGTAACAATTTCAGGAAAAATTCCTGGAATCTTGACAATAGAGAGCCGAAGAATAAGTTGTGCGGGATTTATTCCCTGTGGAATCGCCTTGTTCAGAATGACAGTGTAGCCTGGAGTCGGAAGTGTAACATCGCCCTTAACACGAAGTCCCTTAAGGTTCGTTCTTAAATTGACCTCCCATGCAACCCAGTTGCTTGTCTCAAATTGTGGAGCTATTAGTGCCATAGAATTAACCTCAACCTAAATGAACTTTTTTACTGTAATTTCACAAGGTAATCTCAGTCAAGTGTTAATGTGACCGAAAAGACTGATAATGGCTGGAGTTTTAATAACTTTCTTTGCAAAGGCTGTTTAAGACTGATAGAAATTTTTTCAAAAATTAATTTGCTAGAAAATACTGTCATGGATTCCCACAAAGTCATTAACTATCTGGACGGAGCTGTTGTACTCCCAAAAAGGCAAGCACCTAAATACTTTACAGTTATCTATTCTCAAAGGCGTTCTTAAATTTCAAAAATATTCTGATATAGCAAAAGAATATCAATACTCTAAAATCCATATTAAAGATGAAGCCTATAAATTGTGGCAGTTACTTTCTGATTTACTTGATGAAGATATTAATAAGTCTAATTTTTATTCCACAATCCTAAGATTAGGAATTGCCAACAATAAATTAAAACTTTTTAATCCTGTTCAGATTCGTGAAATTAACTTTTGTTCTAATTCTTATTCAGACTCGCATATAGAAGAGGTTGAAGGTATTGTCAATGACGGATCTAGTCTTACAAAATTCATCGAAGTAAGGACAAAAAAAAAGATGATTCCTCGTCTGATTAAACTAGGCTTAACTGTAGAGCAAATTTCTGAAATTGTAGAATTGAGTATTGAAGAAATGATAATCTAGACTGCTAGTGTGATCGTTTTTTGGGATGAGTGTGATCGTTTTTTTGTGTGTATGGGTTGGGAAATGCGATCACTTCCCGTTTATTTCAGCCGTTATGCCGAACCGATCACACCGTTGAGATTATTTTCCCATTCGAGATTATGGAAGCAAAAATAGTTCGGTTTGAAAAGATCATCTGCGATCGCAAAAGTTAAGAATTAATAAGCGATCAGGGCATACCAGATCATTAAGTCACAAAGTGTGATAATTTAGCGTTGATTTCAGAGGCTATCACTTGCTGCTCAATTCAAGCGTTAGGCTAAAATCTAGTAGGAGAGATAATAATGGGTGTAATGATGCAGGCTTTCTACTGGGATTGTCCCAAGGTAGATAATAAAGAATTTGCTTGGTGGAACTACATCCAAGAAAAAATTCCTACCCTCGCTGAAGCAGGTTTTTCATCCCTATGGCTTCCTCCCGCACACAAGCCGCCAAATATTAATGGTCCATCTATGGGCTATGATACTTACGATTATTACGATCTGGGTGAATACAACCAAAGAGGTCATGTTGAAACCTGGTTTGGTTCAAAACAGTCTTTACTCGATCTTATCAATTTAGCTCACACACACAATTTAACTGTGATCGCTGATATGGTAATCAATCACAATAATGGTGCGGACGAACAAGAAATCAATCCAATCACCAAACAATCTCGATGGACACTTTTTAATAAGCTAGAAAGTGGCAAATTCTTTCGGAGCTGGGATTGTTTTCACCCTAGTCCCTTTGAAACTTGGGACGATGCAACTTTTGGAGAAATGCCAGACCTCTGCCATCGTAATCCCTATGTCTATACAGAGATACTTAATTTAGCCAAATGGATGATTGAAGAAATTGGCTTTGATGGTTTTAGGTACGATTTTGTTAAAGGTTACGGGGCTTGGGTTACTAAGGCAATCCAAGAGGAAAGATATACTAAAAATGTTCAGTCATTTAAGCCTTATGGCGTTGCCGAAAACTGGTCAGGCGATCGTGAAATCGAAAACTGGCTCAAAGAGGTAAACGAATGGAATGACAATCCAGTGGATGCCTTCGATTTCCCTTTGAGATATAAATTAAAAGATCTCTGCGATAAATTTGGATTTAGTCTGCGAGATTTAGTTACCGATCAAACTGTATTTAAAGATCAACCATTTAGCGCAGTTACTTTTGTTGATAACCATGATTTTAGAGAAGGAGACAATCCCCCAATCATTAATGATAAACTTCTGGCTTACAGTTTCATTCTCACCCATGAAGGTTATCCCTGTGTTTTTTGGCAAGACTACTACAACTGGGGTTTAGCTAAACCAGAAACCCTTAATGGAATTACTGCACTGGTGAAAGTTCACGAAACTCTTGCCGCAGGCTCTACAAATATCCTCTGGTTAGACGAAAATTTATATATCATGCAACGGACTGGCTGGAATGGTAAACCAGGCTTAGTTTTTGTTCTCAATAATAGAGGCGATCGCTGGAATGGTTCATGGGTAACAACCCAATGGCGGAATGTAGATTTCAAACCCGTAGCTTGGTGGAGTTCTCAGCAAATCACTACCCCTCAGAACCAATATGCCTATGCTGATGGTCGCGGTCAATTTTGGGCACCACCTCGCGGATACGTGGTCTATGCACCAGAGATTTAGATTGTACAGTGCGATCTTCTGCTTTTATGGTGCGATTGAAAATCTTGTAGATTGGGTTAGTATGAGGAAACATAACATTCTCCAATCACAGTCCTGACTAAATTCTGCCATCCCAGCAATCGCAGCCTAACCATCGAATGGAATGCCGTTTCTCGTTCTGCTTTGCTTAAAGTTACTTGCATCCAGTGATCCTGAATGTTATACCGCATCCTGAAATTCGTTAAGGTTGTCTGATTTCATTCGAGATTAAGCAAGCAGAAATGGATGACTTCGTTGTTTGGTTATGAAAGATTATTGGCGATCGCACATTGCTTGTATAAACATTTGCTGATAGAGCGATCGCTGCTTATATAATTTCAGTAATTTTGTTTATTGTAGTTGGGAGTAAAAGTAGATACAGAAATCAAGAGTATTTAGAGTAATTAACCATGTGTGGAAGATTCACTTTGACGGGGGTGGAAACTGCGATCGCTTGAGATCAGCTTTCAACTCTTTTACTTTCTCAGGGTCAGCATCCTTGCTCCAAATAAGTCGATGTCCTTGTAACTCAGTGCAATGATTTTTAAGAACTTCTTGCCATCCTTTAAGATGAGCGATCGCTTTACTATCCTCAAGTAGCCCCCAACTTATTTCCTGCTTGGTCAGCTTGGCGAACTTCTCATATAGTGGATACTCAGTATTAACGTAAGCCTCCTTGCGGTGAAGAATTGGAGGATTCTCGGAGTTGGTATAGTCCTTGTGCTGAATGTGTAAATCTCGCAGGTCAATTTGCATTGATGCTTGCATTTTAGGATGAGGCTCAGTATCAAATTCAGGATAGAAGAGATAAGTTATCTTCGGTTTATGCAAATGGAATCTAATTAATGTAGCTCCCATTCTGCCAATGGTACGACTGACACACCCTTCATAAAGTCTGAGCATAGTGTCAAGGGATTCTAAGGCTGAGACATGAATGGTTAGGAACTTGTCATCTAGTAAACCAATTTTGCTATTTTGACAGCATAGATTGATAAAGCCCGATCGCCCTAAGTTGAATAGCATCAAATCGGACGTGGTGCAAGCTGCTTGATAAGAACCGAATAGAGATTTAATATCAGTCTGGTACTGGGGTGTGAGTTGATTGAGCTTTAAGCGTTTGTAGGGATTGTCAAAGTTACTGAGAGCAAGGAATACTAAAATATCTTGACGGCGTTTATCGGCGATCGCATCCCAGTCATCTTGATTTGTGGCTTGAATGATGAGATTAAAAGCTTTTCTGACTGTGCCAAATTCAGTTAAAAGAGGTGCAAAACCTACTAACTCTTCGCCCACTGGCAATCTACCTCGTTCGGTAAAAAACGCCATTAATGGTGAAAGTAGCTCTTGATAATCTTCAAATCGCTTCGTGGTTAGCCTAATTCTGGGTGTAGTCGCACGGGAGCGAAAACGGGAAGCTCGAAAGCTTTGAGCTTGTGCTTCGTCTCGGAAAACAAAATATATACCCAGTGCTACGGGTACAGAATCTACTCCCAATACCTGATCGATGTAGGTTTTAAGTTCTTCTTGCTCGAAGTATTTTTGAAAAGTATTGCGACTGCTGACGATGCCATCGCTATAGGCAATCTGCCCTTGAGCAATATCACTAATTAGAACTTGAGCAGAGACAATCAGAGCTTTTTGGCATAATTCCCATGCTTTAAGCAGTGCTTCTCTTCGTTCGTTTGGCTTTTCAATGACATTAATCACGTAGCCCAGATTAACTACGTCGGCATTAGTTCTTTCTGTGTGAGGGCGATAAAACGGGTCCCAGCCTGAGCAAGTAAATCCGCGATCACCGATCCTTTTAATGTCTTCACCATGACCGCAGCCGTAGTCAAAGAAAGTTGTATCTTCTGAAAATAATCCTGCTTCTAGTGCCAAACGCACGGGTTTGGATAGGTCTGGGCGGCGTATGGCGGCTTTGTGGCGATCTATTTTTGGCTGAAACTCTGTCTGAGTAATTACTTGATGTCCATCAATCTCTACATTTAATTCCTGTAGTCGTTGCTGCCAGCCATTACGGGTACCAATGGTGCTTGTGTTCTGTAAGAGAGCGATCGCTTCTTCTTGTCGGGTCAATTCGGCAAATTCTTGATATTGAGGATAGTTGAGTGTAACAAAGGTTTCTTTGCGGTGAAGGATTGGAGGATTATTTGAAGTGCTATAGTCTCGTTGCTGAATTGTGCCTAGTTCTAAATTAACTTGAATGCTGGTGTGTAAGGCGGGGTGGGCATCGCTATCAAAATCGGGGTAAAGTAAATAGGAGACTTTAGGCTGGTCGTAACTGAACTTGACTAGGGTAAAGATGTATTCTGATGGCAGCAAGGCTCTAGCTTGTTTTTCATAGTCTTGTAACTGGCGATCTAGATGATTAATAGCAGAGATATGGACGTAGAGAGCCGCAGGAAGTTTTTTGCCAATTTTACTTTGCTGGCATAGTGAGGAAATTTGCTTTTCGGGTTTATCCTGTGCGATCGCTGTCATGGAACTCTTAATACAGACTCTATTTATATTAAAGAAATGTAGAAACAAAAACATCTAAAATGGTAGAGCTAATAGTTCTCGTCACCATGATCAGCCAACTTACACTTGAAAATACAACCCAAAATACAGTTTTACCTCCAATCTTTGCAAGGCATGAGACGTTTCATCCACGTTTTGGCTGGCTCAAGAAGGGGTTTGATGCTGTTTGCGGTGACCTTAATATTTTCTTAGCTGAGGATGCTCATATTCAGTTGGGTGTGGGTAAAAACATGGCGAAGTCGATTCGCTACTGGTGTAAAGCTTTCAAGTTGACCGACGATACGGGAATTACTAATTTTGGACAGCAGTTGCTTGGCGAGAATGGCTTTGACCCGTATCTTGAAGACCCCGCTAGTTTATGGTTACTGCATTGGCAACTCCTAAAACCACCTTACTCGGCTACGGCTTGGTATTTTTTCTTTTTCTTATTCCGAAAGAATGAGTTCAAGGCGGATGAATCGTTGCTCTCTGATTTAAAGACATATTCTGAGCAAGCATTTGACAGCCGTATTGCTGAGTCTTCCCTTCAAAAAGATGTAGCTTGTTTAGTCAGAATGTATCTAAGCCAGAAGGATAAACATAGTTTTAATGAGGATAACCTAGATTGCCCTTTTGCCGAGTTAGGCTTGATTAATAAGGTTGGTTCTAATTTGGTACTCAATATAGGACAGAAGCCAAGCCTACCATCAGAAATTATCGTTGCTGCCTGTTTGGATTTTGCTAATCTTGTCAGTTCCTCCACCCAAACTATTTCCTTAAACCGACTTTTATACGAAGTAGGTAGCCCCGGTATGGCTTTCAAAATTACTGCTAGTGTCTTGTGCGATGCGATCGAACAGGTGGCACGTCAAGAATCAGCTATTTCTCTTGCTGATAGTGCTAACATTCTCCAGATGTCGTTCAGGGGAAACTCAGCCCAATTGAGCCAAAAGTTAATAATTAGATACTATGCCTAAGCCACTCTCAGAATTCTTTACTATCAACCGTCGCTTTGCTCGTTCTATCAATCTAGAGCGTGATTTTGATTTGGAAGATGCTTTACGGGGCTATATCATGACTGATCGCTCTCTTAAGGCGTTGACACATATTCTAATTGATGCAGATAGTTCTGAATTGACCCGTGCGACTACTATCACCAGTGTGTATGGAACTGGAAAGTCGGCTTTTGCTAATTTTCTTTGCGCTCTTTGTGCGGCGGTGGATAATCCTGTAAGAGAGATGGCGTTTGATATTGCCCGAAAATCGCTAGATGATGTTCAGTTTCAAGCTTTGAGAAATAATTTACCTGAACAGGGTTTTTTGAGGGCGATCGCTACTGCCCAAAGAGAACCTCTTAGTCACACAATTATCCGAGCCTTAGCATTTGGAGTAGGTAGATCAAAGGCTATTGGCAAAAAAATAGACGGTCTTATAACTCAGATAGCTAATGGGGAAGCGATCTCTAATTCAGATGCTTTGGAGTTACTTAGAGAAGTATTAAAGACTGTGAAAAAGCCTGTAATTCTAATTGTGGATGAACTGGGAAAAAGCTTGGAGTTTGCCGCACTCCGCCAAAGAAATGATGACTTGTATCTACTTCAACAAATTGCTGAGTTAAAGCTAGTAAAATCTCAGGCTTTATATTTTGTGGGAATGCTACATCAATCCTTTGCAGATTACGGGCATAGCCTCGCTACGGTACAGCGCAATGAGTGGTCAAAGGTGCAAGGACGTTTTAGGGATTTTGCTTTTAGTGATCAGCCCCGACAGATGACTAAGTTGATTGGACAAGCGATCGCCTCTTCTCTTTCAGTGAATGATTTTAAAAAGGTAGATACTTGGGCTAAAAACTGGGCTAAACAATTAACTAGGCTTGGGATCAGTGATATTTCAACTGACTTATTAGCTTCTGCCTATCCTTTGCATCCGATTGCAGCTTTAATATTGCCGATTCTCTGTAGCAGTTATGCTCAAAATGATCGCTCTTTATTTAGCTTTTTGGCAAGTCCTGAAACTTACTCTTTCCAAAATTATTTACAGGAAACTGAGTTTACTAAAGATTTTCCTTTGTTAAAGCTAGATCGCATTTATGATTACTTTGTAGAAGCGATAGGAGCAAGTTTTGGTTCTCGTCCTCAATTGCATAAATGGGTGGAAATCCATACTTTGATTAATTCTATGGAGCAGAAAGTATCGCTCTCAGCACTAAATTTACTAAAAACGATTGGTGTTTTGAACTTAGTAGATTCTGTCAGTGATTTTAAGGCTACACCTCAGTTGGTTAGACTGGCTTTAATTGATACGACCATCGATGTTTCTAAAGATGGTGAAACTGAAATTAAATTCCTGCTTGATGACTTTCCCTATAAAAGCTGTATCAATCAACGTAGGAATGAATTAAGGCTATGGGAAGGAACAGACTTTGATATTGAAGCTGAGTTAAGGAGTGCGATCGCTACTGAACGGGACTCTCTTGCAGAAATACTGAGTAGTTCTTTTTCTCTAAGACCGGCGATCGCCCAAAGACATAGCTATAAGACGGGTACAGTTCGTTATTTTGAGTTCAGGTATTTGGATAACTCTGTAGACTGGAAAAAATTTCAATGCTCTCACCCTAGTTATGATGGGGCGATCGCCTATTGGGTTGATGTAGCTCTACCTGACTACCCTAGACTGACTGCTGAAGGTAAGCCCTTAGTTGTAATTACCGCAGCTAATTTAGATATTCTGAAGGCGGTGGCGGTTGAGTACAAGGCATTACAAAAACTACAATCTCGTTCCGAACTTATGAGCGATAGGGTTGCTAGAGGTGAAGTGGAATATCGTCTCCATCAAGCTAAATTATTGCTAGATAGAACTTTCGGAGAGACTTTTAACTATGCCCAAAGCCAATGCTGGGTGTTGGGTAAGGAAGTTGCGATCTCGCGCAGTAAAGAATTTAATGCGAAGCTTTCTAGTGCCTGCGATCAGATTTATACGGAGGGTCCAACTTTAAAGAATGAATTAATCAATCGGCGAGAACTGACTGGACAGGCGGTTAAGGCTATGCGAACTTTGATTAAAGCAATGCTCAATCATCCCGAACAGGAGCGGTTGGGATTGGAAGGTTATGGACCAGAAACCAGTATCTATGAATCAGTCCTAAAGCTGACAGGCATTCATCGGCAAGAGAATGAAGCTTTAGGATTTCATCCTTCAAATCAGGTGGGAATTAAATCATTTTGGTCAGCAATTGAGGTTTTTTGTCTCTCGGCAGTGCAAAAATCTGTGACGCTAGATAAGTTATATCAGCAGCTAGAAGCTCCTCCCTATGGCGTGAAACGGGGCTTGATTCCCATTCTATTAGCATCGGTACTGATCTATCACAATGATGATGTGAGTATTTACAAAGATGGGATGTTTATTCCTGTGCTTGGAGATGAGCATTTCGAGCTATTGGTTAAGCATCCTCACAGGTTTGCGGTGCGATATTTTGAAATTATTGGAGTGCGATCGCAGGTATTCCGAGAGCTAGAGGCAATTCTCAAGTCATCAAATCCTAAGAAGATAGATGCCAAAGTTCGTAATGCAACTATGCTATCAGTGGTTAAACCTTTATTCCAGTTTGCTAATAACTTACCCACATATACTGTCAAGACTAAGCGTATTAGTCCCCAAGCTCAAGAGGTCGTTAAGGCTTTGATTAATGCCCAAGAACCTGATCAGTTAATTTTTAAGTCTCTCCCTATCGCCTGTGGGATGGAGCCAATTATTAATGGAGAAAGTGAGGATGGAGCAATAATTGCAAAAGAATTCAAGAGCCAATTAGTCAAGGCTATACATGAAATTCAAACTGCCTATGAATCTCTGCTTTCTCACTGTCACAGTCTTTTATTTGAGGCTTTCAAAGTTAAAAAGATTGAAGTTGATAAACAAAGGTTGCGCGAAAATCTACGAGTTAGAGCAAGTTATATAGTAGGTGGCTGCTTAGAGCAAATGCTTAAACGATTTGCTATGGCTGCGGCTGATAGAGATGCTGAAGATGACGAATGGCTAGAGGCATTGCTGATGATTGTCTCTGATAAACCTGCTAAATCTTGGTCAGACAATGATGCTGTTGCTTTTGAGATGAAGTTAGGGGATTTGGCGCGAAGATTTGTTAATCTTGAGGCTCTCCAAAAAGGGATGGAAGCAATGTCTAAGCCCAAGGGTTTTGAGGCAAAAAGAGTGACACTATCTAGTCCTGACGGGAATGAAGTTCATAGGTTGCTTTGGATCGATCCTGAAGATAAAGAGCATCTCAAAGTAGCAATTGATGAGATTCTTGGTATGCCAATGTTTAAGGATAGCGATCGCCTCAAGCAAGGTTTGGTGGCACTTTTGGCTGAGGAAGTATTGAAGGCTCCAATTTCTGAGGATGTTATTCCAATCTTAGGAAAGGTAAAAGTTCAAAATGATGCTCAAAGAAGTTCACAGATCAATTAAGCCAAGACTGATTTGAATTGCAATATTAACGCTATTCATTAGTTCTTCAGAGATAATCCCTAACCTTTTCACTAAACGGGTCTTATCAATTGAGCGAATTTGATTGAGCATCACGACTGACGAGTAACTAAGTCCGCCGACCGGTGGATTGATTAAAACCTCGGTAGGATATAGTTTGGCATCAAATTGAGAACTGAGAGCAGCAACAATAGTTATCGGGCTGTATTCATTGGCAATATCATTTTGTAGGATTAAGGCAGGGCGGGTTTTCTGAATTTCTGAGCCGACAGTGGGGTCAAAGTTTACTAGGTAAATTTCACCTCTTTTGGGAAATGTTACCTGCTGTTTTGCCATGATTCCTCGTCAACATTAAACCAATCTTGGGTAATGCCTAAGTCTCGCTCTGCCCAACGTACTGCGCCTTGCTTAAGTTTTTCTCTAAGATTTTCCTTGGCTGTGGCATTGATATAATGTTGTACGGCTTGGTCAATAAAATGACTGCGATCGCCTTTTTGGACATTGCGATCTATTAACTCTAGGGTTTCGGTGGGCAATGTGATATTAATTCGTTGGTTCATCGCTCTTTTACACACTGGATATGTGTATGATACTACTAATTGTAAATGTAAGCTATGACAAGTAAACCTGTTAGACATATCTTGGGGTTATCGGGGGGCAAAGACAGTACAGCCTTGGCGATTTGGATGAGACAAAAAAATCCAGAACTACCAATGGAATACTTTTTCTGCGATACCCACAAAGAATTACCTGAAACCTATGATTACCTTAATCGCATTGAGGCACGTTTAGGTATAAAAATTGCTTATCTTAGCCCTGAAAGAGGATTCGACCACTGGCTAGATGTTTATGGTGGGGTCTTGCCCTCTCCCAAGATGCGCTGGTGTACTGACATGATGAAGATTAAGCCTTTAGAGAAATTTATTGGGACAGATGAGGCGTACAGTTATGTGGGTATTCGCGCCGATGAGAATAGAGATGGCTATGTCTCAACAAAGACTAATATTAAGCCTGTTTTTCCTTTCAAAGATGATGGGTTAGTTAAAGCTGATATTTTACAGATTTTGGATGAGAGCGGTATCGGGCTTCCAGACTACTATCGTTGGCGCACTCGGTCAGGCTGTTTCTTTTGCTTTTTTCAGCGTAAGTATGAATGGGTCAGGCTTTCTGAGGAGCATCCTGAATATTTTGCCCAAGCTGTGGAGTATGAAAGAAAAACTACCGAGGATCGGGGCTATCCCTATACATGGGTTCAGGGTGAAACTTTGCTGGAACTTATTGAGCGTAAGGATCAAATTATTGCCGATCATGAGCGATCGCTGCTTAAAGAACAAAAATCATCAATTAAGAGATCGCTGGCAGAGGTCTTAGAATCTGTGCTGGATGACCAAGATTTTGAATTACCATGTATGGCTTGTCATCTTTAGAGACTAAAATAATTTTAGATATTTGGAAATGAATATAGAAGAATTTTATAGTAATATTTTTAATTCATTAAATGAAACCCAACTAAAAACTGTAATTGAAAAGAGAGAATCTCTTTCTAAAGTACATAGTTTTACTGATGATTTGTTGTTATGGTCTAATATCATTAATCCTAGAAGTGAGTTTGCAATTATTAAGTATGCAGCGACAGAAATTCAATTATCTTCCATTACACTTGTCATTGGACTCTACAGACAGTCATTTGCATCTCTAAGATTAGCCCTTGAGCTTGTTCTATCAGCTATTTACTTTTCCGCAAACGAACTTTCATTAAGAGAATGGGAAACAGGAAGTACAGATATATATTGGAACCAACTTATTGATCCAGAAAATGGGGTGTTATCCAACCGCTTCTGTAAAGTTTTTTTCCCTGGCTTAGAGGACAGCACGGCGGCATATCTAGAATCTGCGAAAAAGACTTATAGAGAATTATCGGAATTTGTTCATGGCAATATTGGAACATGGGAAGCAATTGTTTTTCCCCTCAGCTTTGATGAATCTTTATTTAATAAATGGATGTCAAGCTTTGTTGATATCTCTAAGGTAATCATCTTTTCTTTATGTTTAAAATTCCTAAAACATCTTGATAAAACTAGTATTAATCAACTAGAAGCTCATATACTTGAGCAAATTGGTGATATAGCAGCAATAAGACAAATCTTTGATAAGGCTAGTTGAGGAAAAGTAATGCCTGAATTTTTCTTTAGAACAGAAGATATTCGCTCAGAGAACATTCAAGAATTGTATGTTGGCTCAGATATAGATAGAGAAATTATTGACTCATTAAAATCATCTCAATCTGTAATATTAGAAGGAAGTAGAGGAACTGGAAAATCTTTTCTACTTCGTATGGCTGAAGTTGAATTGGATAAGGATTTTACAAATGCAAAAATACTTCCAGTTAATATTAGTTTTGTAGCAAGTTCCCTGATTCATACAAGCGATCCCGAACAATTTAAAAACTGGATGTTAGCGCTAATATGTAATCGTTTGATTAGAGCTTTTCGGAAAAAAGGATTTTTCTTGATGCAAAGCCAAGCGACTTCTTTGCTATGTGGAAATACTACAACAGATAGTATAGATAATAATGAAGAAAGATTTCAAAGAATATCTAAGAGTTATGAGGAATCATACAAAAATGTAAATCTTCCCATATCTATAGTGGATTTGCCTGATGTAATATCTCTTAAGGATGCCGTAGAAGAATTATGTCAAGAAAATAACATTAGTAGGATATGTTTACTTTTCGATGAAGCTATTCACATTTTTAGGCAAGAACAACAAAGACAATTTTTTACTCTCTTTAGAGATCTTAGATCTCCCTACATTAATTGTAATGCAGCCGTATACCCTGGAGTCACTTCATATGGGAACACCTTTGAAATGTCTCATGACGCTACTTATCTCAGAATTGAAAGAGATATACTTGAGGAAGGTTATGTAAATAGAATGAAAGGCATTGTACTTAAACAGGCAAATGAAAGCCTAATAACTACACTTAATCAATATGGTGAAAACTTTAGTGTTTTGGCGTATGCAGCCAGTGGAAATCCAAGAATGCTTTTAAAAACTGTAGATAGATGCCCTCGAATGAGAATCAACGATGTTAATCAGGTTATCAAAGATTATTATCGAACAGATATTTGGACAGAGCATACAGGATTAGGAATAAAATATAGTGGACATCGATCATTGGTTGATTGGGGAAGAGAATTTGTAGAAAAAGATGTTCTTATTGCAACAAGGCAAAAGAATGAAATTAGAGCAGATTTTCAAGAATCTACTTGCTATTTTTGGGTTCATAGAGATGCTCCCGAACCAGTAAAAGAGTCTCTCAGAATGCTAGAATATACTGAAATCATTCGCAAACATAGTGAAAGTGTTCGAGCAACTAATTCTCATTTTGGAACAAGATATGAATTAAAACTTGTAGGTGTCCTATCCTTAGAGGCAACGCCTACTGCAATAGGACTGGATCTTATAAAAAAGTTAACTATCAAAAGAATGACCGAGTATGGGATGAATAGTCCAAGATTTTCAGCTATTGAAAATATAAAAATAGAAGAACAAACTGATGAAGAACTAAGAACAATTCTGCTTGCACAACTTGATCGGTCTATAGATGTTTTGGATTTAAGCCAATGGCAAAAAAATACATTAAAGCAAAATGGATACAATGCTATTCGTAGCATTCTAGAATCTTCAGAATTAGATATGCAAAATATAAGATATATAGGTAAAGTCAGATCAAGGCAAATTAGAAATGCAACTCTTGCAGAATTACTTGAATATCTCTCAGGTTAACTCTTGATTAATGTTGGATATATTATTTATAGCTGCCGTTAGAGAAGATTTTGAAATTTGATAATTTGCTCCCAAGAGTTGATGACGAGAAGCTACAGAGTTTGCTGGGTAGTGGAGTATTAAGATCGAATTTACCGTTGGCTGTAAAATCAATTTATAAAAGGTTAGAAACATGAGTTTAATGATTCCTGATGAAGTTCTCACAGCTTCCCGTTTTAGCGAGGCAGAACTATTGCGTGAGATTGTCCTAATGCTCTTTAAAGAAAACAGAATTACCATTGGCAAAGCAGGTAGTTTGCTGGGAATGCACTTAATTGAGTTTCAGCAACTTATCTCCAGTCGAAATATTTGTATTCATTATGAAATTGAAGACTTGGATGCTGATATTCACACTTTATCTGCACTTGAGGCACAGTGATTGTTGTCTGTAATACTTCGCCAATAAGTAATCTTGCCGTTATTGGTCGCTTAGATCTCTTGCGGTCGCTCTATGGTGAAATTTTTATTCCCCAAGCAGTTGCTATGGAAGTTTCAAAAATTGCTGATAGCTACCCTCAAGCTGCTGCGGTTCCTAACTTAGAGTGGATAAGAATCAACTATGTATCAGATCGGGTTTTAGTTCAAAATCTCACAAACGATTTAGACCTTGGTGAATCAGAAGCTATAGCTTTAGGGCTTCAACTTGGGTGCGATTTACTTTTGATCGATGAGCAACTGGGTAGGAATGTAGCGATCGCCAAAGGTTTAAAGATTTCTGGATTGCTGGGGGGTTTGATTAGAGCAAAGGCGAAAGGTTTTATTCCTAATGTGAAGCATATTGTAGATGAGTTAATCGTAAAAGCTGGATTTAGAGTCAGCACAAGCCTGTATAAACACATTTTAGAATTAGCTGGCGAACAGGATGAAATTTGAAGACCTGCTATCAAGAGCCGATGATGAGACGCTACAGAATTTGCTGGGAAGTGCGGTATTGCGATCGCTTAAATTACTTGACCCTACCCTCACATCACCTAGCCGCTTGAGAGAAATTCTGCTAAGTCTTCATAGTCCTGAAAATTTACTTCTAAATGAAGGTAGTCGTAAACAACTACTTGAGCTATTGCGCCCCGAACAGGCAAAGATTTTAGCTTTGATTTTGGATGCTCCTAGTAATTGTGACGTATTCAAAGCATTGAGAGAAGTAAAAATCCGTAAGAACTCTGAGCGAGAAAGGGCATTATTCGACTTTTTTGAGTTGTCTCCGCCCAAGCCTGAAATTATAGATGAAAATCCATCAACGGAGATTTCTCAACCTCAGTATGCACTCTTTGTTCATCAGCGTCATGCTATTCATAAGGTAAAGCAGTATCTATTGCAGGAGCCTAAAAGAGTATTGCTTCATATGCCTACAGGTTCGGGTAAAACTCGCACGGCGATGAATGTGATTTGCGATCGCCTTCGTTCCAAAGAACCAACCTTAATCGTTTGGATGGCATATAGTGAAGAACTTTGTGAGCAAGCGGCTGAAGAGTTCCTTAAGGCGTGGAAATTTTTGGGCGATCGCCCAATTAATCTCTACCGTTTTTGGGGTAATCACGAACTCGATTTGGCTGATGTGCTAGATGGCATAGTAGTTGCTGGGCTTTCAAAGCTGTACAGTCGGGCTAAACGGAGTATTCAATTTATTAATCAATTAGGAAGTCGCAGTAGTTTGGTCGTAATTGATGAGGCGCATCAGGCGATCGCTGAAACCTATAGCCTTGTACTCGATACCCTTGTTATCCCTTACGAGAGAACAGCACTATTAGGATTAACTGCAACCCCTGGACGTACTTGGTCAGATATTAATGCTGATGCAAAGCTTGCTAAATTTTTTGGACAGAATAAAGTTACCCTTGAAATTGAGGGTTATAGTAGCCCAGTTGAATATTTAATTGCCGAGCAATACTTAGCTAAACCCATATTTAAGTCCCTTTTATATCAAAGTGGATTGGAGCTATCAGAACGCGATCGCTCCTTTATCCAAGAAGAACTTGAACTGCCGCAACATATTTTGAATCGTTTGGCGGATGATGAGCAACGCAATTTACGGATTTTGATTGAAGCAGAAAATTTAACCTACAGACATCCCCGTATCTTAGTATTTGCCATTTCGGTCAATCATGCCAAGCTTTTAGCTACTGTGCTAAAGGTAAGAGGACTAAAAGCAAATGTAATTACTGGCAGCACACCCTCTTCAGAGCGGGATCGCTTAATCACAGAATTTAAAAGCAACAGTCCAGAGCCACAAATATTATGCAATTATGGGGTATTAACTACTGGTTTTGATGCCCCACAAACAAGTGCTGCTGTGATCGCTCGCCCTACAAGCTCTCTGGTGCTTTATAGTCAGATGGTTGGGCGGGTGATTCGTGGAGTAAAAGCAGGTGGTAATGCAACCGCCGAAATTATTACTGTAGTTGATAGCGCACTGCCGGGGTTTGGCTCAATATCAGAAGCTTTTACAAATTGGGAAGATGTTTGGAGAAAAGATTAATGGCAAATAATCCGCATGATATAGTACCCGCCCATCTGGCTGTTCAGGCAATGCGTGACAATGGCTATAAAAATGCTGCCTATGCGATCGCTGAATTAATGGATAATGCCATTCAAGCAGGGGCAACCAAAGTTGAACTACTTTGTGGAGAGAAAAAAGAAATGGTTGCTAAAAGAGCCAGTTCTCGCATTTTTCAAATTGCAGTTCTAGATAATGGCTCAGGGATGGATGCAAGTGTACTGCGGATGGCACTTCAGTTTGGGAACGGTACTAACCTTACAGAAGACAAACAGACAGGAATAGGAAAGTTTGGTATGGGTTTACCATCTTCTTCAATATCTCAATGTGAACGTGTCGATGTTTGGTCATGGCAGAATGGTAGTGATAATGCTTTGCATAGCTATCTTGATCTTGATGAAATAAGAGCCAAAAGGCTAACGGAAGTTCCAGAACCTCACAGTGATAAAGTCCCTGAACTGTGGAAACAAGTTAGTAAAGGCTTAGATAAAAGCGGTACTCTGGTTGTTTGGTCAAAGATTGATCGATGTATTTGGAAAACGGCAAAGACAATCATAGATAATTCAGAGTTTTTGATAGGCAGAATGTACCGTAAGTTTCTGGAAAACGGTCAAGCTTCTATTCGTATGCTTGCTTTTGATATAGACGATCACGGCAACAAAATATCCGAAAAAATGGCATCACCTAACGATCCATCCTATCTAATGGCTAAAACTTCCTGTCCTGAGCCTTTTGCTAATACACCCATGTTTCAAGTTTGGGAAAGTGAAACTGCCTATGAATTGATCTTTAAGATTGACTTTCGGGATAAAGAGCATGAAGTTAGAGTTCGCTTCTCCTATGCAAAAGAAGATGCGAGAACACCTCCTAAGCCAGGAGTTAATCCGGGTAGTCTTCCTCATGGTAAGCACGCCGAGAAAAATGTAGGAATTTCGATTGTTCGGGCTGGTAGAGAACTCGAACTCGATCAATCGCTGGTAATTAAGTACGATCCCACTGAACGCTGGTGGGGTGTTGAAATTGATTTTCCACCTGCTTTAGATGACCTATTTGGAGTTACTAATAACAAGCAATCAGCGCGTAACTTTGCAGAATTAGTCAAAATCGATCCAGAATCTCTATTGGAAGATGGTCTTACTATGGCTCAGTTTAAGGAGGAGCTTAGAGATAATAATGATCCAAGAATTCCATTGTTCGAGATAATTCAAAGAATTGATAATCAGATCAGAATTATTCGCCGATGGTTACCAAAACAAACGCAGAAAACCCGTACTTCTAGTCAGCGACACGATATACATTTAGCGGAGAAAGTTGCCACCACAGTAACGGAAAAGCGCAAAGAAGAAGGTCATCCGGGGCAGAGCGATCGAGATGAGTCTTTACCAAAGGCGGTTAGGCAAGAAGCTATAGAGTTGACACTTAAAGATGAAGGAATTGCTGAAATCAAAGCTAAAGAACTAGCTGCATCCACTGTCGATGACGGACTAAAGTACACCTTTGTTGAAGCAGATTTAGAGACTGCTGCATTCTTCTCGGTAAAGCCCAGAGGTGGAGCTATCATCGTCACCTTAAATACAAGTCATCCAGCTTATAAAAACTTGGTGGAGATTTTGGAAGAAGAGGTAGAAGGTGTTGATGCTGAAACTTTGCGATCGCGTCTTACAAATTCGTTAAGTGGATTAAAGCTTTTATTAATGGCATGGGCGAGATATGAAGATGAGCAACCAGATGGGAAAAGAAGGCAAGCAGCCCAAGATTCTCGTGTGGACTGGGGACGTATTGCTCGACAATTTTTAGAGCGAGATGAGTGAAATAGGTAGACAGCTAGAAAACCTTTGCAGAGAATCCAAGAATGAGATTTTACTGGTAGCACCCTTTATCAAAGTCTCGGCTTTAAGGCGACTATTTGAACAATTATCATCAAATATTTTGGTTAAATGCGTTACACGCTGGCACTTAGAAGATATTTTGGCTGGAGTTTCGGATATTGAAATATGGTCGCTGTTTGCAGAAAGACAAGGTTCATCGCTTTGGTTACGTTCCGACCTTCATGCTAAGTATTATCGAACTAGCGATCGCTGCTTAGTTGGTTCATCAAACCTTACAAATGCTGCTTTAGGGTGGTCGAATCATCCTAATCTTGAATTGTTAATTCCGTCTCCTGCTATTCCATCTTTCGAGCTAGATTTATTCTCCGAATCTGTTTTAGTCGATCAAGACCTATATGAGCAAACACTCAGGGCTGTTCAACTTCTGAAGGATTCCTATCCTAAAGTGAATATACCTTTGGAAGTGCTTTATGTTCCAGATTCCTCTTGGTTGCCTAAACTTCGTAACCCAGAGGATTTATACATTGCCTATTGTGGAAATGAGACTAAGCTAAGTACGGTATCTAGTGAGGCTGCTTTAACTGACTTGCGATCGCTACGAATTCCTAAAGGATTGGATAGACACATTTTTGAAGTATGTGTAGGCACAATTTTATTGCAGAAGCCCCTAATACGAAAAATTGATGAATTTCTTGAAAATCCACAGAGATTTGGGGCAGTAACCGAATTTATGAGATCGCTTCCATGCAGTAAAGCTGAAGATTTTGATGCTGATCGTTCATGGCAAACCCTTATGCGCTGGTTAAGATATTTTTTAAGCGATCGCTATGCTTTATCCATACCAAATCATTCGGAAGTTTTTTACAGATTATGATAATTTTAGTTAATACCACCATTAATCAAATATATGAGTGACTCAACTTCTATTATATCTATCAAAGAAAATGAAGATATTGACTTACAAAAAGATAAGGATAAAAGGAAAAGAATACTTTCGATAGATGGTGGAGGTATTAGAGGAATAATTGCAGCCGAAATGCTAGTGAAATTAGAGGAAGACCTTAAGAAGTATAATCCAAAATTTCAATGCCTTGCAGATTTTTTTGATTTAATTGGCGGAACAAGTACAGGCTCTATCATTGCTGCTGGACTAGCTTCTAGAATGAAAGCAACTGAGATATTAGACCTTTACCTTAAGGAGGGTAAAAACATCTTTGCAAAAAATTGGTTCTATTCCATTTCTAAGTATCCAATATTTACTAGATACAATCCTAAAGAATTACATAGAGTTCTTGTTAATAAATTTGGAGACAAAACACTTGCTGATATTTCAAAACATAAACTAATAATACCCACTAAGAATATAACGGATGGTAGAAACTATATTTTCTCAAACTATAAAAGTGACGTAGATACTCATTCAACCAACTATTTTGTAGAGCAAGAAAAAAGTAGGGATACTAAATTAGTTGATATTATTCTTGCGAGTTCAGCAGCACCAACTTATTTTCCACCCCATAAAATGAAATTAAAAAATGAAAGTTTTGAATTTATTGATGGTGGTGTTGAAATGTTTAATAATCCAGCTTTTTTGCTATTTCTTGAAGCCGAGCATATTCAAACTGTTAAGGCTTCTCAATATCTTAGTACTCCGAATAATTTACTTATAGTTTCTGTGGGAACTGGATTCTTCGACCAAGCTATTAATTTTGGAAATGCATCAAGATATTGCATAGTAAATTGGGGCAAATATGTCACAAGTCGTTTATTGGAAGATGCAAATATTGCAAACAACCACCTTATGAAAATGGTTGGTTACGAACCTTTTAAGTGGAATAGGGAACAGAATAGATTTATAACTAATGAAAAATCACCACATTTAGGTAAAAGATTTACTTATTTTAGACACAATGTTAAGTTTGAAGAGATAAGGTTAAAAACACTTGGTATTAACATAGATAAACTTGAAGCACTTAAGGAAATAGATTGTGTTGATCAAATTTCAATATTATCTGAGATAGGTCAAGCTGTAGCAAAAGAACAAATTAGTATAGATAGGTTTGTGAATTTTTTAAATTGAATGAAACCTATTTATCTTGATTATCACGCTACTACTCCATGTGATCGCCGTGTAGCAAAGGTCGTTCTACATTACATGACAGAAGAATTTGGTAACGCTAGTAGTGTAGATCATATTTTTGGAGATGAAGCCGATACTGCCATCAAGCAAGCATCTAAACAAGTTTCAGATTTAGTCGGTGCATTGTCTAGGGAAGTGACATTCACATCTGGAGCAACAGAAAGTATCAATCTCGTCTTACAAGGACTTCTTAGTGCTAGCAGAAAGCGTATTGCTGTTTTACCTGTCGAGCATAAAGCTGTTCTCGATACCTGCCATGCTTTAGAGAAAAAAGGACTAGCTGACATAATTTATCTACCTGTGGACACAAAAGGCAGAATCGATCTTGAGCATTTGGAATGTGTTTGTGCTGAGGGATTATCTCTAATTTGTGTAATGGCAGCTAATAATGAAATCGGTACTATCTATCCCATTCAAGAAATTGGGGCGATCGCTAAAAAATATAATACTCCATTCCTTTGTGATGGTTCACAAGCAGTAGGCAAGATTCCCATTGACTTTGCTGAGTGGGGAATTACCTACCTTGCGATTTCAGGACACAAACTTTATGCTCCCAAAGGTGTAGGCGCACTTATTATTAAAAAGGGTCATTATCTCGAACCAATGATCTATGGCGGTGGTCATCAAAAGGGAATGCGATCGGGAACCCTAAATGTGTCAGGAATTGCTGGACTAGGTGAAGCTTGTCGGTTACGAAAGTTGGAAATGGAACATGATGAGATGGAAATTGCTATTAAACGCGATCGCCTACAAACTCTTCTACAAGAAAGCATTCCTGATTTGGTAGTAAATGGTGATTTAGAAAACCGACTCGCTGGCAACCTTCATATCTCAATTCCTAATACTCCCAATAAAGCGATTATTGCCCGAATTCGTCATCAACTTGCTATCTCCACAGGCTCGGCTTGCTCATCAGGAGTAGAGACACCTTCTCATGTTTTACAAGCGATCGCCCTAGCTCCCAATCTGATTGAAGGAGCATTGAGAGTTAGTGTTGGGAAGTTTACAACAGATCGAGATATAGAAGAGGCTGGCAGTATTCTAATTCAATCTATCTACCAAGTTCGTCAAGTTCTGACAGGAATTTATCTTTAAGCGTTTAACAAAAATCTTACCTATAATTACCCCGTGACTTTATGGACAGTCCAGACGACTTTGCCTACCACTCGAAAATCTGTAGACTCATCTGCTAGGTTAACGATGTAAGGCTGATAGGCAGGATTATCACTCGTTACCCTAAGCTGACCACCGGGTTGCCGTTGTAATCGCTTTACTTGTAGCAATCCATCCGAATGCAGTACATAGATTCCATCACCAATCTGCTCCACATTGGAAGAAACAAGTAATACATCGCCATTATTTAGGGTTGGCATCATGGAATCGCCTCGTACAAAAATCAAGCTGGCATCTTCGGGTCTAACTTTAAGCTGATTCTCCAACCAATCCTTATCAACTCTTACCATCTCCACTTCTGGGTGGTCATCCACAAAAGCACCCATTCCTGCGGAAGCTGCGACATCAAACTGGGGAATCTTCACATACCTTTCTGCTTCAGTTCGAGAGCCTCTACCCGTAATTAGCCAAGTGTAATCAATGTGGTGACGTTCGCAAATTCTGGCAATGACTTCAGCATCGGGTAAGCGATCGCCATTTTCATAACGGATCAAGGTGCTTTTAGCAATATTCAGACTTTGGGCAAAAGCTAATTGGGTAGTCTTTCCCCGTACTTCAAGAATGCGATCGCCAATTCCAAAACAAAGATCGGCAGTTGTAGTGGTATCCATTATGTGAATAAAAATAATTTATTAAAATCTCAAAAGTAGTCCGAACGGACAACATTATTTTCTAAATCCATGATACCATTGTTTTAATCGAAGTTTCAAACAACTAAATAATTCAAATCACTAATGATAAGTCTAAATATTTTCTCGAATGGCTATGTTCGGGGTCTAGTTTTACTGTGTCTAAAAATTACTAAACACAAAAGAAAAAGGAGACAAGATGAATAGTTATCGTTCTTCGGCGAGAAATCCTTGTCCTATCTGTGGCAGAACTAAGGATGGTGATTGTGCGGTTGATGAGGTTGAGTCTGGGTTAAAGGTGCGGTGTCATACCCATATTGGCGATGTTGGGATTGAGAGATTTGTCTATCGGGGGCAGACTGAGTGTGGGATGTGGGGTTTGTATTACTCGGTGGTTGAGGATAAGTCGGATAGACCTAAAGCGATTAGGGCTAAAGGCTCACAAGAGTTTTTCTATCCCAATAGCAAGGGCGATCCTTTGGCTAAGGTGGTGAGAATTGATGATGGTAAAGGAAATAAGGATTTTGCCCAGTGGCATCGGATTCATGGGAAGGGAGTAGTGTGGGCTTTGGGCTTGCCTGAGAAGTTACAAAGGCAGGTGCATCTTTATCGAATTGGAGATGAGGTTAATAAAGTTGCGATCGCCAATCACGAGCCGATATTAATTGTGGAAGGTGAAGGTAAAGTCAATCTGCTTTTATCTATGAGTATTGCTGCTACTTGTGCGATCGGTGGGTCGCTTAAGTGGCGTAGGTACGGCTATCCTAACTATCTGGAAGATTTACAGGGTGCAGAGATCGTCTTAGTGCCTGACCGTGATACAAAGGGATTGGCGCACATGAAGGATATTGAGAAGGATTTTCCTTATGCTCAGTGGCTCTTTCCCTATGTCGATTCGCCTTTGTGGAATAGACTACCTGAGAAGGGTGGTCTTGATATTGTGGATTGGATTGAGGATTTTAAGCTGACTAAGGAGCAGATTTTAGAAGCGATTGGTAGACTTCCCACGCCTCGCAAAGCGGTTAACTCACAGGAGCTTAACGAGCAGGAAGATAACGATATTCTCAAAAGTGAGACTCAAGCCTTACTGAATTGGGCATCGGAATCCATATCTATTGATGCCCTCATTCCCAGTCTGAGCAGTCCCTTTAGCATGGTGGCTAAGGCTTTTAATATTCCCGAAGTTGTTCTTGTCTCGGCTCTTCTCCCCATTGCAGCATCCCTTTTAAGGGTTGGGACTAAAATCGAGATTGCTGCGGCTACAGAATTCGTAATTGCTCAACCCAGAGAGAATAGGGATTGCAGGGGATTTAAAGCGGCAAGAATAGACTCAAAAGCCGATAAACCTTGACGTTTTCCAGTATTAACAATG
>Ga0163154_10002968_pt1 | contig 24156 bp, 13 predicted proteins | sample OliLakLV19MP9P1_FD_148649 | JGI IMG/M metagenome (GOLD analysis project Ga0163154, IMG submission 148649) | Freshwater microbial mat bacterial communities from Lake Vanda, McMurdo Dry Valleys, Antarctica - Oligotrophic Lake LV.19.MP9.P1 | ecosystem: Environmental > Aquatic > Freshwater > Lake >... | reverse complement strand
CAGCCCAGCACATCACAACCCGGCACGTCGCAACCCGGCACACCGCCACCCAGTTCGCCTCAGCTTGGCACATCGCAACCCGGCACGTCGCAACCGGGTTCACCGCAGCCCGGTTCGCCCCAACCCAGTTCGCCCCAACCCAGTTCGCCCCAACCCGGCACTCCTGCAACGGGTAGCGCGGAAGCTGGAGGCGGTTCAGGTGCTGGGAATGGGACTCCGTCATCCAGCGGTACCCCTTCGACCAACGCAACGTCTGCTGCGAGCGCGACTACGGAAGATCCCGCTGAGGGTTATGGATCTGAGGGCAACGCTCCGATTATTGACAACAGCAGTCCGCCACCCCCACCATCCCCCGCGATTCAGGCAACCATCGACCCGAACAACCTGATCGAAATCGAACTCCCGCCCATGCGTAACGAACCCAATCCCCGTGCGAGCGCAACAGGAATTGCGCCAACCGGCAGTCCGCGTACCCCGCGGGTTACCGGCGAAGCGCCGATTGCACCGGAGGTCACTGGAACGCAGGAACCAGACCCGTTCGATACGTCGTCTGAGCTTCCGCTCCAATTCTTGCCCAACTGGATTCTTGAGATCATCAGACAAAGGAGTGGAACTTGATCGATAACACATTTGCCGAAGTGCGAAAACAAGTCACGGCGCTCGTGGAACAAAAAATGTACGGTCTGCACGATGTCATCCATTTGTGCCTTGTGGCGCTGTTTACCAAAGGGCATATTCTCTTGGAAGGCAATCCCGGTTTAGGTAAAACCGCACTCGCCCGCGAGTTGAGCGAAGCCCTTTACTTACCCAACGGGCGTATCCAATTCACCCCCGATCTAATGCCCTCCGACATCACAGGGACATTTGCGCCCGGTTTCACCTCGAACGGCAGTGCTGAACAAACCGACGCGCTGCCGTTCCGTCAAGGACCCGTTTTTACCTCGCTTCTGCTTGCCGACGAGATCAACCGCGCCACGCCCAAGACGCAAGCCGCCATGCTCGAAGCAATGGCAGAGCGTCAAGTGACCGTCCTCGGCATTACGTTTCCGCTCGACTCGAAGACCTTTCCTGAAAAGCTGCGTAATGGCAGCGTGCAAGAGTCGACCCCGCATCGTCCATTTTTGGTGATGGCGACCCAAAACCCGATTGACCAAGAAGGAACTTACGATCTCCCCGAAGCGCAATCAGATCGTTTCATGTTCAAAATCCTTATGCCCGTCCCCAACCGGGAAACGCTCCAAAAGATTATCCAAAAAGAAGCCGGAGATGAGCAAGAGTTCCCAGAATTGGATCGATCACGTTTGCCCAAGACGCAAGCGCAAGCGGTCACGATGATTGAAGGAAACCTCAAACTCGATGGGAAACGCGACGGGAACGGATTGCGGATGCAAATCAGAAAGCACCCTATCAGCGACGAAGCGGGTGAGCATATCACCAATTTGTTTTTGGCGACCAATCAGAAAATCGACGAAATTAAGAACATCAGCAATGAGCAAAGGGAGATGCTTAAGAGCCTTGAGCCACTCCTGCTGTATGGTTTGGGTCCCCGGGCAGCTCGTGATCTGACGTTGGCAGCCAAAGCCCTTTCTTTGAGCGCCGAGCAAGAGGCCGAGCGCAACGAAGCCGGTGCTTCTGTCGTCGCTAAGATATTGCTGCCTGTGCTGCGTCACCGTTTAAAACCGAAGTACAGTTGGGAGGATGATTTCCAGCAGATAGTGCAAAAGCACAAGCCGAGCCTATCGCCGCTTGAAGCCCAGCTCGAAGCTCAATTCCTAAGCGGTGGAATTGAGCAGGCGCGCCGTGCTGATATGCTGCTCAAATACTTGGCGGATGCGTGCGCTCCCACCCTGCTTCATCGGGGATCCCAGTATCGCAGCATCTTCAAAGCGCAGATCACTCAAGTCATGAAAGATCGCTTCTACTAATGTACACACAACTGCCCACCAGTCAGAATTTCCTCACGGAATATCGTCTCGAAGCGCGGCGCACGATTCGGCGCGCTATGATCGGCGGGCATATCATGCGTCGCTTAGGGCAAAGTCTCGATTTCCACGATTTCACGCACTACACGCCCGGTGATGACATCCGCCACGTCGATTGGCGGACTTCCCTTCGCAAAAATGGTGTTCAGGCGCTCAACAACCCCGATCAGTGGCTCATCCGCCGCTTTCTTGCCGAAGAACAACTGACGCTGTTTGTTTCGTTGGATATGCGTCCATCAATGCTCCTGCCTCAAATCCAACCCGTGCCGCGTGGCGAAGTCGCGCCTAATATCTCGAAATTACAGATGGCTTTGTGGCTTGCCGAAGCGCTTACCCGGATTGCCGTTCCCGATCATGACAAGGTAATTTGGCATTCCTTGTTTGGACACCGCAGCGTCGTGAGCAAAATCGACCACCTCGATCAAGCCGCCGCCTTCTACGAGCGCGTCAATCGTGAATACGGCAAATATGCCGTGCAACCCCTCCCGTTAGGCAGCGATCCAAATGCTCCCCGCCCTGAAGAAGTCCTCAACCAGGATGGGTTTGACCGATTTTTCCCTCCGGCGGCAGTTTGGTTAATCATCACTGATTTTTACTTCACTGACCTAGCGGCGCGGCAGCTTGCGGCGCGGGTACATCAAGCCCAAGCAGGACGACGCTGGGTCATCCTCGTTGATCTTGATAGCTGGTCATACGAGCGTGCAATCCTTGAGGAAGGCTTTCGGCAAATCGACGGTCCTTGGTCGCAGACCAAGAAACTGAACCTAGATAAACAGCGCCTTAACGAAGTAGAGATGCAAATTGCGAAACATAAACGGGCGCTGTTCGAGATGATCCCGCGCGCGGATAAAACGGCATGGGTTTACCCAACTGAATTGCGAACTAGCGCCCAATTACAGCAATTTTTTGAGGATGCTTTCCAGCGTGACCACGATATCCGGCGTTTGTTCATGAAGGATGCCTAAATGATCTGGATCGTCGTCGGTTTGATGATCGCGCTGACGGTAGTCTATATGCTGCGCCCGCGTTTCAAAGCATTTATCATATCCGCTGCGTCGTTCTTCGAGCAAACTGCCGTCGAAAAACCGCCGCGCGTGGTGCTGCGCGTGGATGCCGCGCTGCTGTCGCGCTCGTTTTGGGTGCAGGTATTGGCGCTTGCCTGTCTTTTGTTGGCGCTGTTGTTCTCGCAGCATGGGATCGAACAACCGGAGAGTGAAACCGTCGGCGTGTGGTTTGTCGTGGATACCTCGGCAAGCATGAGTACCCGTGCCAGCGAAGGCACACGGATGGACGCTACCAGCGCCGAGATCAACGCTGTACTCGAATCGCTGGCAGCGCTCCCCGATGAAGTAGCCGTCTGCACATCATTGACAGTGTTCGACCTCAACCTCACGACACCACTGCCCAACGCGACACCGGAAGCTATTCGGAACGCGGCAGCAAGCCTGACTCATCGCCCACTCGGCACCGATTTGACGCTCCCGCGCCGCCTGCTCGCCCAGCTTACGTCACGCAATGATCTCGATTGTCCGCTGACACATCTCGTCATTATCAGCGACGCGACAGCACCCGGTTGGGTCACTGAACCACTGGACGATACAGTCGTATTGTGGCGGGTTGTCGGTCAACCCATCGACAATATCGGAATTACGAATATTGTCCACAGCGGCGGGGGTGTACTCGGTTGGCAGGGGGATATTCGCGTGGAACTTGCCGCTTATGGCACTGTACCGCGACAGAGCATCCTGACCATTCGTCGGGAAACGGATGGCATCAGCCAAACGAAAACAGTGGACTGGTTCCAAAACCGCGAAACCGCGACATTCACGCTGACGGGTGCAGGCACATACACCATTGAACTGGCGGAGGGCGGCGCTTACAGCTACGACGATAGCGCCATGATCGTCGTCGGAGACACCGAGCAGCGCCGCGTCGATTGGCAACTTCCAGATAGTACTATCCCGGCGCTGTTGGGATGGGTACAAGACTCAGCCACCCCAGAAATCCGGGTCTTGAGCATTGATAACCCCCTGATCGATGGGCAAACGCCGACGCTGCTCGTCGGGACCCAGTACCAACGCAGCGCCGACCCGCGTGACATCGGTTATTTCGAGGAGGGAAATCCGCTGCTAGAAAACCTGAACTTGGATGTTGCGGAGGCGCTTGGCATTGCTGGAGTCAATCCGTTCGGAGCAGAGTTAGGAGTACGCTATGCGCTCGTTGAGCGGGATTCTAACGCTGTGTGGGTGGCGACCAATGAAACGCCGCGCTTCGCCTACATCCCCGGTTTGCCGCTGAATACTGGAGAGGAAAACTTCGACGCCTTCACGCAAACGCTCTTTTACAATGCAGTGCGCTGGTTGTTCCAAACACGCGAACTTCCCGCGCTCTACACCTTGACCAGTCCTACGCAGCCCACGCTCGAAGGGACGCGCATCGCGCTTCATCCCGGCGAAGGCGATACTTATCAGGCTGCCGCCTCCGTCGGTGATCTCGATACCCTTGTGCCGCTCGTTTCGGGAATGCGCGAAAACCCGGTCTGGGTGTGGTTTGTATTTGCCGCTGCGCTGCTGGTGCTGTTGGAACACCTCCTAGCCGTGTTCGGAGGACGCAAATGGGGAACTTAAACACCATCATCTTTTACGCGATCTTGCTGCTTGCGGGGATTTTAGTCGCGGCTGACTTACTCAGTATCCCACGCCGACTGTGGCGCGGTTTCACGCAGAATCCCTTTAAACGAATGGGTATTACGATCCTGACGCTGCTGGCGCTGGTGTTCTTGGCATTGACCGCACTCGATCTCCGTGATCCCCAACCGCTCGCCGATGTGCGCGCCTATCACCTTGTCGTTGTCCTCGATGTGTCAGACAGCATCATGCGTGCGCCGGGAGGCTGGAACCGAATCAGTCAGCGGGTTGCGCCACTGCTGCAAGGCGGACTCGATAATTTGCCGGAGCGCGTCGATCCTGCTAGCCCAGCCACCCTGCTGACGTTTCGCGGCGGTTACACGGAAACGACCACTTCCCTCGTTGAACTGCCCGCGCAGTTCGTCAACTTTGATCAGGCAGATGGGTTAGCAACCGGTGCCGGAACCGACATCGGACTGGCGCTTGAGCGTGCCTTGCAGTTAATCCAAGCCGGAGTCAAAAGGGGCGAAATCCTACTCGTCACTGATGGTAATGACACTGTTGGCAATGCCTTCACCGCCGCCGAACGGGTCAGCGCGGCAGGTATTCCAATCACGATTATCCCGCTGGAAAGTGGCGCGCCCGATTTGGCGCTTGCCTCGATCAACCTTGCCAACCAGACAAACTCGTACCAAGATACGACCTTGCGCGGCGTGCTGGCGAACCAGCGCACCGACTCCGCTTCAGCGGAACTTACGATCAGCCTAAACACGGGCTTAGAGCTTACGGATTCGCCGTTTGGTCTGCCACTGACGACAACTTATTCGCTGTCGCTGGCTGGAAACAGTGCCGGAACGCTGCGCCAAGTGCTTAGTTTTCAGGGCGTTGGTTTGCAATACCTTGACGTAAGTTTGACCGACACTCAAACTGGCGCAGTCACGCATCAACGACGCTTGTTTTCGCACGTCATCCGCCCGGTACAAATCCTTGCAGTGGGCGACAGCCGTTGGGTGAGCGCCTTTCCCCCCGATGTCGCAGAGATCAGGCAGATTACGGCGGCAGAACTTACCGCCGACATCGACTTGACCGAATATGATGCGCTCGTAATCGGCAGTCTCCCCGCGACCGTGTTCACCGAAGTGGCACTAGAGAACGTTGCCGAAGCGGTTCAAACCGACGGCTTAGGTTTGATGATCATCAACGGCGCTCATGACGGCGCGGACGAGGAAGCCCCAACCGTCCTTCGCAGCTACACCGATACACCGATTGATCCCTTACTGCCTGTCGATACGGAACCACGCCCTGTTGCCGAAGAACCCCCGCCTCGGCAAGTGATCTTCATGATCGATACGTCCGGTTCGATGGGTGGGTGGCGTTTGGAAGAAGCAAAAGAAATCGCCGCCTACATCGTCGATACGTTCTTGCGCCCTATCGACACGCTGGAATTACTTGCCTTCACAACTAGCGTCGGCAATGCACTAGAACCCGTGCCAATGGATGTGAGTGGACGCGCCGCCGCCATCAGAGCGGTCAGTTCATTAGGCTCCGGCGGAGGCACTGATCCCTGCCCCGCGCTCTCTCAAGTTCGGCGCACCAATGCCAATACGTGCGGTATCGTATTTATTTCCGATGGTGAATTTGCCGCGTGTCCGACGGATAACCTGCCCGATTGTCGCGCGGCAGTCTTCCAGACCAATGAAAACCCGAATACCAGTGCGATTGGTCAAATCGCTGACCCGTTCCCCGTGACCAGCAGCGCGTTTAACCCGGCAACCATCACCATCCCCTTCTTTGAACCGGAGGAACGCAATAATTTCTTTGAAAACGGTACATTCCAACCCCGTTCTATGCAGCCCGTTGGCGGCGAGCCAATCCCGGTGCCGCGCTTGAACATGGACGGCGCTGCGATTACCTATCCCCGTGAAGACTCCTCCGTCGTTGCCATTCGCCCGCGTTTCATTGATCCGGTGCTTGTGTATGGGGAAGCCGGTCAAGGGATCAGCGGAGTCATCACGACAGAACTGCCCCAAAGTTGGACGGAATTCCCAGATGGGCGTGCGGCGGCTCAAGCGTGGATACTGCGAACCGTCGGCTACTTTGATCGTGACCGCTACAGCTTCCAAGTCGGTGACACGGGCGCGCGCATGACATTTGAAATCGAAATCCACAACGAGGATGGAACGCTGCCGCAGGTGAATAAGCCTTCAGCAGTCATCGACATCAACGGATCGCTGTACGCCATTGCCCTTGATGCCGTTTCTGAGGCACCTGCGACCTTTCGCGGGTTGATCGATGTTCCCCGTTTGCCAACCGCGCAACCCGCGCTGCTCATCATCACCGAAAGTGGCGCGCAAGCGTTGGAACGACCACAACGCATCCCCATGTTGATTCCGCCTGCGGCCACATTGGGCGTTGCGATCACCGACGAGGCGAACACCTACGGAATCAACGGCGCGCTGCTTCAGCGCATCGCGGATATCAGCGGAGGTATATATAATCCGCCAAACGATTACATGTTTTTTCAGTCCACGCCCCCCAACAACGAATCACGCGCATGGTGGCAGTTGTTCCTCATCCTTGCGGGCTTGTGCTACATGGGCGCAATCCTGTTACGTAAGGTGGGAGGTTAACCGATGAAGATAAGCAGTCGATTCCGCCGTTCCGACGCGGACGCTGTCGTAGTTAATACCCGCTCTACCCAGAAGTTGGCGCTTACATCGCTGCCACTCCCCGATATGACGATGTTCATGCGCTATTTGGGCAGTGAGTTAGTCTTTAGTCTGCTTCATGCCCGCCGCCCGCGCCTTACCCAAGCAATCACGCTGGCGAATCGGTGGCAATTGCTCTCACAAGTCAACGCACATCCGCAACTCTTTGCCGACGGTGTACAACGCGCCATTCAGAAAGATATGCCGGAATGGATCAACAGTGTGGTTATCGAAACCGAACGCCGACTAGGACTCCAAAACGGTTGGAACGCCCCGCGCGATCAGTGGACACTCATCGGAATGCAGGCATGGCTTGATCCGAGTTATCGTTACCGAATAATGCGGCGTATCGAAGTCGATATGCGCTGTCGTTTGTGGTATGGTGTGGAGGAGGCGCCAGCGGTACAGTTGACGCCAACGTTGTACTGGATGTTGATCGCACTCGTGCCGCCGCAAACTAGATTTCTACTTCAAGCGGTTCGGCGGGTTTTCCCGAATGCCCAACGATCTCCATTTGAAAACTTGCAGGAAATCGCGCACTCAATCGCGCAAACATCCAGCGAACCGATCACGATTTGGGATCAATGGCTGCTGCTCCATGTCTCAGCACTTTGGAAGCCCAAACGAGAACGTCCCAATGATCTATTATGGTCACGCATCAACATGCTGCCGCTGTGGCAGATCGTGAATCCGCCACATACCATGCCATCCGACTTGACGATACCCACTTGGTTCGGGTCTTGGCTACAAGCAGGGAACTACTTATTGTATTCACCACAAGGGGCGCAAGACGATGACGAATCATGATCTACCCGTATTTTCCATTGCACCACTTCAAAAGCTAATGCAGAACGACGAGCATGTGTTAACGCTGCAAACGCTGGCGAAAATCGAAGCCGATCTCAAGCAGCGTTTTTTCAACATGGAGGATCCGATTGAGGCACTGATCCTGTCCGTATTGAGCAATGAACCCCTGCTGTTCGTCGGGCCTCCCGGCACCGCCAAGTCACGCTTGATCCGTCAATTCTGCACCTACTTGGGCATTCAAGCGGGCGAAACTACCGATCGATGTGGGGAGCAAGCTCACCTTGCCAGCCCGACAGCAGCGGAAAAACTGCGCTATTTCGAGTATCTCTTGACGCCGTTTACCGAGCCAAGCGAATTATTTGGCTATTATAACATTGAGAAGGCGATGAGGGGCAGCGAATTGGAGCGTGTCACCGAAGGCATGATGCAAACAGCGCACGTCGTTTACCTTGACGAGGTTTTCAACGCTTCGAGCGCCATCCTCAACTCGGTCTTAGCGGTTATGAACGAGCGCATTTTCCATGATCGGGGCAAAACCTGTCGTGTCGCCATGCGCTGCATGTTCGGCGCGACCAATACTATCCCCTATACCAGTGAACTGCGTGCTGTGTTTGACCGGTTCCTCTTGCGCTGTCAGGTGGGCAACATTGACGCGCAGCCTGCGGTCATCGGAAGTTTCCTCAAAATGAGCTGGGCAGAAACGTATGGTCGGCAAGAAACCGCGCCCACAGTCGGCACGCCGGCGCAACCGGCGCGGGGCATTGGGACTTTCCCCCGCCTGCTGGATGACATCAAGAACCTGCTTGACGACATTCGGGCGCTGACCGCGCGCGGCGAGCTTGGCGTCAATGAAAACGCCTCACTCTACCGAGAATTGGCGCAGCTTGTCTTCAACTTACGTCAGTACGGTTACTCGGATATGTCCAATCGACGCTTGGTAAAGCTGCTCAATGTGATGCTGCTGCACACGTTGTATCGTTCCGTCAACGGGTATACCGTCCCCGCCAAACCCCCGACGAACTACAAAGAGCCCGTTCTGTTTGTCATCGGCAAGGAGCAAATGAAACTATTCCGGTTCGCTGTCGATGACTGGGATGATCAAGTCACGACGTTGTTGGAGCTTCAGCGCATCAATGAGCGTTAAGACGACACAGTCCCCCCCGATCCCGACGCTGGTTCAGGAGCGTGCATGGCAGCCGCTGTTTGATCAACGGGTACAGACGTTCGGGTTGACCGCGCTCCAGTCCCGGTTAGGGCAGTCGATCATCACGACGCTGCACAGCCGCAGCGCCGGGATTTCAATCGCGTTGGCGTTGAGTCTTGCCCGCGCCTTGACGCAAGATTCCGTTATGGAATACGACGTCACTTGGACGGCAGTGCTGAACAAAATGCGTCGTTCGCTGGATCACTTGGCAAATCGACACGACACACAGCGGGGACACTATCAACTCAGGTTCCGCTCCGCGCCAAGTTTCGTCGTCTTGAAGATCGTCCAGCCTTTGATTCAAGCAGCTACTAGAACCTTGGGCGAAAATATCTTGTTTTGCGCGGACAACGCGCGCGGCTGGTCGATGCGCCGCACCAAAGCGCGTTATCCCGACTACGAGCAAGACCTTAAAGCCAGTGTGCTGGCGCTGCTGAATGATCAGGAATCGGCGCTGCTGCCATCGTTATTTTGGCAGGAACAATCGATTCTGCTCACGAATATCACGCGCCAGCGCAGCACCAAAACCGCAATCCCCAATACCGCGCTCAATCGTGCGCCGCACATTCACCCGATTAACATGCACATTTTTCTCCACTTGAACGCTAGCAACACTCGTTCGCACGATAAATACCGCAAAATCCAGATGGCGCAGAAAATCCGCCTGAACGAGCGCCGTCTGCAAAATCCCGGCGTGGATGGCATCCGCACGACCACCCGCTTGGATGATCTCAACCGCATGTTGACCACCGAGTACCTCTACCCGGATATCTTGCGTTTGGATCGTCTACTCAATGAAGGCTTCTGGATTCTCAAACGCCCTCCCAAGCCGATCAAGCTGCGTGATGCGCTTATCATCGGAGTGTGTCCACCCGAATCCTTTGTCCAGTTGAGCCGCCCCTTCATTCAAACCTGCTGGTTCGACTTTGTGCGCTTTATCAGCGTTCTGCTGCGCTACAACGGCTTGGACCGTAGCGAGTTTCGCTGGATCGAAGGGGATGCGTTTCGCCGCGCGCGGGCGCAGACCTTTCGCATGAATAATATGGAACAGTTGCCCCGCGCCACCTTTGAAGGCGATAGTCCCGCGCATCGTCAGCAATTTCTAAACTCAATGAACTGGCTGCCAAGTTTTCTGGACGAAAGCGTGTCCTATCAGTCGCTCGATCTGCTCAAGGACATTGAACATACGAGTATCGGTGCTTCGGGCATTCTGCTGAATACGTGGCTGCAAAAGGTCTGGAAGTTGCAGACCGACAGCCCAGATTGGGGCGAGCGGGAGGGGGGCAAACTGCGTCGTGTGCCGATCGAGCAATATGGCTATGTACATGTGATGGTCTTTCTCCCGTCCGAGTTGAAGTCAAGCAGCGCGGTGGTGGCAACCGATGAGTCGGAAACGGGAACGGAAACGGGAACGGAAACCGGGCAAACGAGTATCCTCTCGCTGCAAAGCGTCTCGCGGCGGCTACAATTCCCCCTGCATCATCTCAGCATCACATGGACGCCGAACCACGCCAACGACTACGACCAGTGGAATTTTGATGGGCGCGTTCATATGAAGTCGCTGCGGTCAGCCTTCGCGTCTAACCAACCGATCAACCAAGTCGACCCGCTGATTGCGCCGGAAACCATCGCGGCGGAACTGCTGCGCGTCTGGGTAGAAAACGTCTTGAAGGAGCTTGGCAATGCCTGAGGTTTTTTACCTACTCCCCAGCCTACAACCGGAAAACATGCTGACGCTGGTCGTTCAATTTGTTGAAACCTATCCTCAGTATGTGCAGATTTTGAGACAGGTTCAAGCGTATAAGCAACCCAATGCTTTCGCCGCTCAGGTGACGTTGCGCGTCCCGGTGATCACGGGCTGGTGGGGCGCAAAACGTCGGCAGCAGCGCGCAATCCATGCGTTATGCGCCCTCTACGAAGCGACTGCCGCCGAGCGCGTCCAGCGCGCGCCCGGTGTGCTGGACGATGATGAGTGGTTTTCGCTGACCAGTGCCTTTTTCAGCCTACTGCGTTCCCCCACCCTTACCGCCACGCCCGAACAGCAGGGCTATATCGCCACCGAGAAACTGCTCATCGGGGTCAGCCTCAGTGACGATGACGCCATCAAGGTCTTCAATAACCTGCGCGAATATGCGACCAACGTGCGCCCCGCTGTGGCACGCGTCAACGGACAAAATTACTTTCTATACCATGTCTTGGACAGTATCGAGCGTTTTTCCACATTTCAAGGCGCTGTGCGCGGCGGCGAATTCCCCAACTGCCGGATTTTGGACTGCTATCAAACCCAAGCCCTGAACAGCCCCAGTACCTACAAATTATTCCTCCCCGAAGATTATCAACTTGAACGCGCCCATATGGAGCGCATCGCGCGCTTGATGTTAGCCGCGCCCGAAATGTTCGGCGCGTTGTTCACCGCGCCACCGCGCCACAATCTACTTGGCTTTGTCGATGAAGATGGCGCTGCCGGACAGGGGCGGTTTGTCTTCACTGCCAACATCACCTTTTTGCACGAAGCCGCCGTCGGACGCGATTATGCTTTCAAACACTACGATTTGATCCCGTTAGAGAATGTCGATCAGGCGCTCAATCAACTGCGCGTTGAGCTTGAGCGCCAAAACGAACAGGGGATGGGGTATCGCGTCGAAATGCACCATTCGCGTTATTCCGAACTGCGCGATCACAAGCGCGAATATGAGCGTATTCTGCAAGAGCTCGAACAGTTGCAGGAACGCAAAGCCGATATTGAAAGCTATTCCCAACTGCGCCCACGCCTGCTCCGCTTTACGCAGAAACAACTGCCGCGCTTAATTGATGTGCTTCGGGTCGTGCCGCCAAACAAACTAACGGACGTCAGTTATGCGTTCCAAAGCTATACGTCTCAAGTCGAAACTTCTCACCTTGAGGGATCTCTCCACCGTCAGGGACTTCACTTCTTATACATTAAACCGGAAGTTAGAATAGACTTCTTAACTCCCTTACTCCAAGAAGCATCAGAGGAAGCGCCGCTTGAGTTTTGGCTTGATCCGACATGGGCGCGTTTCTACCTCAATCAAGCCAATACTGCGTTGGTATTTGTTCCTAAAGGACGTATGCTCTACCCGGTGATGCACAGTTGGGATAAAGGCAACAATTCGATGGATGAGTATCTGAGGCACATTCTCGCCGAGTCGATTACAGTTCCCGAACACCCCATTTATATATTTGACGTTGACCGCCATACCGACCGGGAAGTGGTCATCTCTGTTCTTGATCGCGCACGGTTCGCGCCGCTTAATTCCCCTAAATACATTAAATGGATCAATGATAATCTGCTCATGTTGGAGCGCCATCAAATATTGTTTCCCAACAGCCCGACGCCTGAGGCTCTCATTCGCACATTTGCTGATGACAGTCGCACCGAAACATTCGCGCGGTTGTCGCAAGACCGCGCCGCACAGATCGCCGAACAGTACCGCGATGCTGCCGAAAGCAGCAGTCTTGAGATGGCAAAAGTCACAGATGAATTGGTCAAAGCGTTGGATGACGAGTTTAATGGAATCATTCAACGTGGCAACGAATTCATCTCCAAAGCGCAAGCGTTAAACAGCCGACTTGCCGAAATTAAGACGCTGTACGAGACGATCAGAGGGCAAACGAGCGCCGCAGAGCTAGAGATCGCCACTACAGACAAAACGATTAACGGGACGACTGCCCGCGTTGCCACGCTCAAGCATGATGTCGAGCGGACGGTTGAGGAGGCGCGCAAAGCCACAACTGACACCCAAAACCAGATCGATAATCAGGTGGAGAAACTGCTTGCGCTGTATGACGAACTCTTGGCGAAGATCGAAGAACTTGATCGGGCAAGGTAAGCGTGATGTTTGAGCAAACTCGTAAGCGATTTCAGCAGCAAATCCAACAGTTGGAAACGAGCGCGCAAGCTGCCGATGCGCTTTACGCTCGCGCCGAAAAACCACGCACCTTGTGGCAGCGCAGCGGACAAGTGATTGAAACGGTCGTCAATAAGGAGCTAAAAGCGTGGCAAGAACAATTGCGCGAACAGCCTAAACCCGTTGATTTCATGCGACATAATGACCTCACCGTCCAAATTCGTGAGCTTAGTAACTCACCGGAATTTGCCCGCGTCCAAGCGGTCAACCTACGGAAACGTAGTTATATTTTGTCCCGTCAGTCGCGTAATGTCCTCAAACGCTTAAGCTCGTGGCTGGTTAGCCAACTGCGGGGCTTGCTGCGAAGGGTGCGACGCTGATGTTCCGTTCGATTACCCTTGCCCAACTCCCCGGTAACACACGCCGTCTCAGTCGCTTATCGCTGTTCATTCGCTGGCTCCTGATTGGCATCGTCATCACATTCAGCGTCATCGCTGTGATCGGCGTTCATCTACGCTGGTTCACAACGAATGAACTGCCCGGTTCGCTTCTCTACCGGCTGTACGATGACATCTTTCTCCGGCTCAAGGGGTATCTAATCACTCAGTTTTACCCAGATAACGCTCTCTGGACGCTGACAGGAATCGTCGGACTAATCGGGCTAATCTGGCTCGTCGCCGCACTTACCGGGTTATCCCCCCTCCGCGAACCGCATATCTGGCTGTGGCGTATTGCCACGCGCCAGATTGCTAATTTTGACCGTTTGTTCCTCCTGCTGCAAGCGTTCAAACGGATAGGCTTCAGTCCGTTCTTAGTGCGCCTCGTAGCGTTGGATTCATGGGAGAAGATGCGCGCCGAATTGCGCCAGACCCCGCATAACGAAGCTGAACCACTGCTGGATCGACTGGTTGCCTTGTTGGAATTTGCACTGCACATCGAAAAACTCATCCCACCGGAACGGCAAACGCCACGCGAATTCGTGCAGCGATGGCATTTGACCACACTCATCGTGCAGCGCCATTCTGACCCGGAACGGTTTCACGAACATTGGTGGCTGCGCTTAGATGACATGCGCCAGCAGCTTCTCCCAGCGCGTTTTTCCGATGACGACCAACTTCAGCAGTATAGTGCCTTCGGTTGGGAAACACTGCTGCAAACCATGCAGTACATATTCGCTCTGTCGCGCCAACCGCGCACATCCTTGAGCGGTCATGTGACCAACATCAAACTCGGTGAAAACGAATGGCAGCCGTTGTATCAAGTCCTTGAGCATCTGCTCAACCAGCACGAGCAGCGGCTCACCATGCTGCGCGCTGTTTATCACTATGGTGAACGACTGTTGTACTCCGAATTTGAGCTGAATAGTCTCACGCCCCCGCTCCTTGCACCGCAGGCGAACGCCACCACGGGACAGTTCGCGCTTCAACTGACCGCGCATTTCGCGTATTTGACAAAACAGAGTTACTTACTGACGACCTATATCGAGATGCTGGACAGTGCCTGCCTGATGATCGATACGCATACCACTCCTGATTTGCACGGATGGGCAGCGCTGCTCGATTTCCGCGCTGTTCCCCCGTCGAATGCGATAACCTACCCGGTCGAGATTCATGACATTGGTGCTGAACTCGCGGAATCACAGCTTGCCGCTCAAGCGGAGTCATGGCATTTCGCCACTGGCAGCAACCAATTGTTTCAGGCTGCCGATTTTGCTTTCGTGCAAGAAACTCATGTATTGTCAACGCGCCGGCGCACAGGTGATAAGGTATAGGAGTCTCGGATGCAAAACAACCGTCGCGGGCGTTCGTTATTCCGCCCTGCTCATCCGCTGCGTGAACGTAGTCAACGCGGTTTCTACCGCAATGTTCGGGCGCTGTCGCTGTTCCGCCGCCTTGACCCGATTATCATCGCGGTTGCCGCCCTGATCCTCTTGCTCATTATTGTGGCTTGGCTACTTTATCAATTTTTCGGAATTCGCGCCGGTTGGTTTGATCGTCCGCCGTTGCGTCTAATTTCTGATGATCGCCGCCTCGTCAACGTGCGGACGGAGCTTGATCAAAATCCGCTGCTTGACGCGGTATATCACCCGCCGGACGCTCATGTGTATATCGCACAGCAAGGCGGCATGATTCACCGATACGATCCGCTGACGGGCATTTGGGACAGCCAAAACTTGACCACGGACGGCGCTCCCATTGACGGAAATTTCATCCAGTTGAGTTCTGGCTGCGGCAGTTACCTCGAAATCAACCCGTCATGCGCCGATAATGACTCAGTCTGGGCTTGGACAGAAGGCGGCGGACTGGCGCAGTTCAGCGGCGGCAGGTGGACAACCGTGTTCACCACCAGCGCCTTTGTCGGGACGGTTTCGGGCAAAACCGTTGATCAGACCGAACTTGTCACCGCAGCCATTTCCGCTGCGCCCGAAAGCCGCTGGTTGGTACTCGGCACACGCGCTAACGGGATAGGCATTTATGACTCGCTCAATCGCATTTGGCTTGATCCAGCCACGTTTCGCGGGAGCTTAGCCTCATCGGAAATCACCCAACTGGTGTGGTGGCGGGATCGCTTCTGGGCGGGCAGCCGTGCTGGACTCAGCAGCATTCAGGTGAATGAACAAGGCGTCGAAATCACATCCTACGCCGATGAAAGCGGGGCGCAAGTCAATGGCGAGATCATTGACCTCGACGCCGCCCCCATCGGTGAACCCGACTCCGGCTTGTGGATACTGGAACAGCGCGGCTGCATGGCGCAATCCGCCGACTGTTTGCGTCTCTCGCGCATCGAATCGCCGTCGGCTGATCCGGCGATCCTCATTGATGAGCAGAACCGCTATCAGGATATTGACCTCTCACGGTTTGATTTCGCGCAAGCAGTAGGCGATTACCTTGTGTTCAGCGGTGTGGGCGGCGTTTATTCGTATAACAACCGTCTCCATAGTTGGAATCAAATTTCACCTAACCGTGTGACCGCCGTTCTGCCCACATCGGACAATACAGGGTTTTATTACGGCTATAATGGTGGTGCGGGCTTGGTGCAAAACGCTGAATATGTCACGGAGTGGGATATTCCGGCGGGGGAAGTCGAAAAGCTCATGTTCGGCGGTCAAAATGAAGTACTTGCCCTTACCCTGAGCAGTTCAACCCAAAATATCCAGCTTTATTCAATCCCCACCAACGGTGCCGAGTCTGAGTCGGTTTACGTGTTGGACGAAACGCTAATCAACCCGGCGGCCTTTCGCACAGCACTCGCATCCGGCGATTGGGTACTATTCGTGACCGAAGTGGAAGGCGCGTTGCTGCATAATGTTCGCACGCGCGAATACCGCGAGATTAACGCCCGCTTGCTCCCAATTTGGCTGACGAATGCCTCTTTGATTATTAATTTGCCAAGCGGCGTCTTTGTCGTGTCTATGGACAGCAACCGTACTGCTCAAATCTATTTCATCGACTCTACCCAACTTTACGATGTGAATTTCTACGGCAACTCCGGGATCGGCAGTCTCGCGCCAGTTGCCAACCGCATCGCTGCCCCCGTCGCGCAAGTGTGGACTTGGGATGCCGCCTCGATTGGCATCATCGATACCAACGGCGGCGTTATGCGCGTCAGCGCGCAGGGAGTCGATCAGCAAATCGGTAACGCCGAGCCGCGCCTCACCCGCGACACGCCGACTGATCTGGTTTCGCTGGATCAATCGCTCGTCTTTTCTATGGGACGCGAACTCCTGCAATACGATCTCACCGAGCGGGAGTGGACAACTTTCGCCACGCCCGCCCTGCCGACGGGCGAGTCACTGGTTGAATTGGTCAATGTCAATGGGACGATTCTTACCCGCACGAACGACAACCGTTTGATCACCCAGACCGGCACAACTGTGATCGGCGGCGCGGATCGGTTCGCCATGACCGATGCCCAAATAAGCGATGCGTGGTTAGTTGATCAACATCTGTTTGTGGCGGGTGATGGCGCAGTGGATCGGTACGACTTTGATCAACGCGCGATCTCGCAAACATGGTCGGTAGGGGTGGGCGATGTGCAGTTAAGCCGCATCATCAACGATACGCCGCTGGCGCTGGTGGGCAGTGACGCCTATTTCGGGGGTCGTCGGTTGAACGACTCCAGCGAGACTGTCCTCAGTTTGTCCTACGACGGCACACGTCTCTGGACAACCCGCGAGAATTCGTCTAACCGTTTTCTCGCTGGGCAAACAGTGAGCGGCGACAGCATAAGTAGCAATACGGTTTGCTTCTTCCGCCAACCGTATGCCGACGGCGCGGCGCGCATTTTGGACGCACGCCGCTGGTCAACCGGCGTCATCGCCGCCGCCACAGACGCCGGACTGCGTTTGTATTCACCCACTGCTCGAACGTGGTACAGTGTGCCGACAACGCTGATTGAACCGGATCGCGTCTATCTGGTCGGGGATCGTCTGCTGCTGGTGGACGACCGGACCGCTGATCAAGAACTTGTCTTCATCAATGGAATTACGCTGCCCGATAGCTGTTCCACCAGCCCCGCCGCTGTGCAAGTCGAAACCAGCACGACCGTTCAAGCGCATACTGTCGATGAAGTCAACGGACGGGTTGCTCTGCTTGATAGCGACGGGACAGTGCGGGAATGGCAAGCCGGACGCATAAACACATTGCTTGAAGCGTCGCCTGTTGTCCCGCCCTCCACTGCATTGCAGCGCGTGTTTGAGCGTCCTGGCTATGTACTGTTCTCAACCGGAAGCGAACTCTGGCGCTACAATCTCGATCTGCGCGAGTGGCAAGAAATTGCGATCCAACTGGCAGGCAGCGCTGCTGCTCTGGTCGAAATGAACGTCGAATATGTGGATGGCGCAAACATCATCACAGTGACCGCCGCCGACGGCTCCATCTATGTCGGGACGTTCGGAGACGCAGACATTCGGGCAGATCTTAGCCGCGCCTATCGCCCGACGACGCCCGTTAGCGGCGGGTTCGCCGTTCCCCTTGTCGATGTGCAGCAGCGCGCCACTATGTGGGCATTCCTATTCCAAGATCAAGTGCGTTATTTCGACCCACGCTCACGCACATGGACGGAAGGGGATCGGTTCTCTGGCAATCCCGCTCAACAGTTCGTGCAAATCGGGCGCTTTGGCGTCATTTTGGCGGCGCAAAACTGGCATGTCGCTACCACTGTGGGGGAAACACCACGCACATTCGCCCCTTATACACCTGATCCGTCTGATCAACAGGTCTATTTGGATAGTGCGGGTGATATTTGGCGTTTTACCGCAGCCAGCGAGATTCTGCGCTGTGATCAAACCAGCGGCTATGCTTGTGAAACACAGTTTTCCCCTTTTGTGATCGATCCCTCTGCCATGACACACGCGCTGACATGGGGCGAGAGGGTGCTGTTCGTCTCCGACGACGGTGTGCGCGTCTATGATGAACGCACGCGCAGCGAACTTGACGTTCCCGCCCTCGGCACACTGACCGACATCACGGCGATTCATCGAACTGAGCAAAACTTGTTCCTGTACTCAGCGACCAGCGCGATCATCGCTGTGCTGGATGCACAAGGCAGAGTCATGATGCTGGATGCTGTTCAAGCAGTGGTGTTTTCGGAAGACGAACGCTTTTACATCCAGAAAGCCGATGTTTGGTACGACCTGACCAGTGGCTCACTCACTGCCATCGATCCGGTGCTGGAGCCGTTCGCAGCGGAAGCCGTCACGCCGCAACCCTACCCGTTGGACGATGATTGGGCGAACCTGCAAACAGAAATGGTCACGCTTGCCGACGGACGCAGTGCTTACCGCCCGGTTACGATGTTCACCCTTGTGGATGATGCGCTTATGGCAGTCTACAGCACAGGTGATCAGACCCGCCTTGCGAATGAGGCATACTCGACTGTCCAACCGACCCTTCCCGATGCACTGGATGCGGGGTGGCTGCGTTGGGAACGCAATCAAGGCGAATTTTCTGTGGCTACCGTCAGCGGACGCACCACTTATGCTCCGGCGAATTTCTTCGCTGGAGATCAACTACTGTTTGAACCGATTGCCGCCCTGCTCTCGGTTGGTGCGACCACCACGCTTGCCGCGAACACCGCCGGATTGTGGGAGTATCATCAAACCGATCTCGCGCTTGATGATGTTAACATCGTCTTCTACCCTGCATCCTTAACCGCCCCGATTACGGCGGTTCACGGGCGTTTCTTGACTGGTGACGAACAAGTGACGGCGACACAGCGGGGCGCGATCACCAACCTTGAGTTTAGCATTGGGGCAGTGACGTTCCGCGAAGAGCTTGCCGCCGGGACAGTCAGCGCAACTGTGACAATCAACGGCGTAGGCGCACAGGGTGCCTTACTTGATTCCGGTTTCTTGTGGGATGAAGACCGGCGCGGCTTGGCATATAGTGATACTGCTCTCTTGCTCCAAAGTGCTGCGGGTGTCCAGCCGATCACCGCTCAATTGACCTCGTTTGACGCCGAACCAAATAGCATCGCGCTTAACACAGGTCAGCTTCTCTCTAGTTCTATGGGCGGGATTTACCTCTACGTTCCAACGAGCGGCGCTTGGTTCGAGCGGGTGAACGGCGTGTGGCAAACAAGCACCGATCCCGCTGATAATCGCACCCTTGTGAATGACTCAATCTGGACGTGGCAAATCAGCGGCGGTTTGCTGTCAATCAACCTGAACGGCACGGCATTCGATTTTGCGCGCACACCCAACAGAGTCGGCTTCACATCCGATCAACTCCGTTCCGCCGCTGCGCTGGACAATCAACTGCTCGTCGTCACAGACGCATTTTTCGAGATTACGGTGAATGCCGATGGACTGCGAAATTATGCCGCGCCACGCTTCACGTCCATCACTACGGATCGTTTTGAAACCTACAATGACGCCGCCGTCGGCGTTGGCTTGTATAATCGTTTCAACGGTGCGCTGACCGGGCGTTGGAATTCGGCTGCCACCCGATTTGAGCAAGTTGGCGCTAATCCGACCCAGCAGCGAACCTTAGTCGATACGCCGCGCATTCAGTTGACTTTGAACAGCGGGCAAATCAGCAAAGAACTGCGCCTCGATGCTTTTGATAACCGCGCCTCGTCATGGGCGACCTTCCAATTGGATAATGGGCGTTTCCCCTTTGACGTGATCAACAGCGTGGACTTCTTCGATAATCAACTCTATGCAGGATCAAACGCGGGGCTGCAAGTCTATTCCTCTGCTTCTGGCAGTTTTCAAAACATAAACCAGTTCTACGATTTCCGCGCCAGCGGCAGCAACCCAGATGCGGTGCTGCGTGTTGGGTCGCCAGAAAACAGTCCCGACCTCTTTATGGCGCGCGGCAGTGCCGTGTGCGCTGAACGAACGCTGCAAAATCCTACGCTCAGCGTGTGTGCCGATTCCTCGCGTTTGGATACCCGTGTGCGCCTTTCCACCGACTTCTGGTACTGGGTTGAGGCGAATACCGTCTTGACCGGATATTACCGCTTAGCAGACAACCGCCTTGATCCGTCCGTTGTGGATTATAGCAGCGGGCGTCTCCCGCATGATCGCATCTATGCGGCGGCGATTTGCGATAACCGCGTCTATACGCTCTGGACTGATGGCGCGCTGTCGGTCAGTGGCGACTTTACGCTGAACGGGGCAATCAGCAACTACCGGCTCCCCGATGAAACGCCTAAATCGTTGATTTGTGTGACCGCTCCAATTGTCTCTGCTCAGCGCACAATCCTTGCCCAACTCTATCTTGTGACGGCTCAAGGTAATTTGTGGACGAATACGGGCAGCATCTGGCAGCCCTTCACCGACGCCAGTGCCACCCAAGACATTTTTGATTATGCCGCCAACCCAACCTTGTATGCCAACAATCGGCTCCGCTACCGGCAAGGCAATCTTGGTACGCTGAATGCGTTTGAATATCAACGCCTCGATCAAGACTGGGTGCCGTTCGAGTGGGTGGTCAATCCAGTCAGCAATCTGTGGTCACAAAATGCAGATCGCTGGCAGCACGCCGAACCGATACAGGGCAGTCTATGGGTGGCTACCGAAGCCGGGATCATTGCGGTACAGCGACCAAACAGCACGTCCATTAATCTTGATCCGGCGTCCCTCGTTGTCGTTGATCCACCGCAGCCCCCGCTGGGATGTCCAATCACTGAAATGCGTGCTGACGCCGCTCAAGTTACGGTGCGCTGTAATTCGGACAGTGCGAACGTTTACAGTGGGGTGTTGGACGGAACGCGCTCTGACAGCGTCTTTGCGCCGCGTTCTGACGATCCGTTTGCCGCCGCGCTCTACGTAAACAGTTATTGGACGATCAACATGTCAGGAAATGAGGCGGGACGGCGTGGGAGCTTGAGCGCCCGCCTCGACAATGAAGATACGCAGATCGTCGGCGGACGCTTTGAGCATGACATGATCGATTCGTTGGAATTGTTCCATGGGGCGCTTGTGGAGATCGCTTCAACGGCGGCGGGATGGTATCAAAGCCCCACTGACGATCTCAGCGTTGAAGCGTTGTTCCGTAACCGCCTAGTGGCGGCGCTGCCACAGCTTGAAAGTGTCCGCCGGGGCTTTGGCGACACAGAAGCACTCTTGTGTCTGCGCACTATAGATAGTCAATACGTTCGGCTGATCGTAAACGCACAAAGGGAACTGGAAATAAGAGACAGCGCCGATTCTTGTCCGGCGTATTTAGGCGACCAAACGATCTGGCGTTATCGCACGGATGGACAGCAGTTGGAAGTCATTGCGCCACTTGCGATTGGTAATCTAGGACAGCGCATACTGAGCGCCGGACGTTTCACTGATGATATTGCAGCAGGTTTGCCGATTGCGCGCATGGAAGTGCTGGATGAAACAAGCAATGTTGAAGAAATCGCCATTTACATGCCGACACAAGCCGGGATCGTTGTTCTCGATGTGAGCCATCGTTTGCGGCGCTTGTATCTTCCCCGCGAGGGCATCCGCTTAGTCATCCAGATCATGGATGATGGCACGCTCGCCTATTGGGGGGGCGATGGTCTCTACACTTTAAACGACTCGACGCTGATCGGAACGGCGGTCAATGTGCCAGCTAACTTCGAGTTACTGGCGTTACAAAACGGTGATGGGGATCTGTTCCGGTTACGCTGGGAAGATCAAACTACACGGGGCTGGTCGTTGTTCAGCACAAATGAAAATACCCGCTTCGATAACGGCTATTCGATCAATGTAAGCAATTTTTGGTCATACCAGCAAAATCTACAACGATGGGAACAACCGCTCCCACAAGTTATCGTGATTTACCAACCAGAGCAAATCAGAATTCAGTTTGCGCAAGAACAAGCCGAATATACCTTAGCTTCAGATTTCCGTTTGGTCGAAGCGATCAATCGCTTCGACCAAATTTTTCTTATTGGAAATAATGAATTAATCCAATTGGACATTAATGACTTCCTACAAAGTGTACGCTAGCAGGGATTGTAGAATGAACAACGCCCATCTGTTAATGCCCTACAACCGCCAGGATTGCTTCATTTCACCCTTTCACTTGAATGTCATGGGGATCGATCAGTCGCTTGATGCGAGTCTCTATCTAAGCTGGAATATTCATGTCTCAACTCAGTTACCTATCAGCGACAAAACGAAATTATTTTCGTGGTTGCTAAACATAGGCAACACTTGTTTGATCAAAGTGCCGCATAGTTGTGAATATGACGATTCCTCTGGACGGTTTTCAAATTCTATTCGGTCTATCGGACGGAAACAGTAATTTTGAGCAAAATAAAAGCTGGCTGGTTTAACGTCCCAGCCACGACGAGGTGATCACGCCACACAACGGTAAATCTTGTTCAATTCGCGGTGTGCCACCAGACGCAAATACTGCACATGGCTCTTTGACAGTTGTAGGCGCTGCATCAATTTCTTGCAGCTCTCGTAAGCCGCTATACTCTGAAGGCCACCATCCGCAGATTGCCATCGGCTTCGTAGCGATCAACCAAGCGCAGCAGCGGGGCTTCAATTCCGACACGATAACGATCCTGCCACGTCACTTTGGTCGGTGCGAACAACTCCAGCTTCTCACAAAGTTCGCTCCGCATTGGCTTGACCACGCTCGTCAGCCACCAGCATTTCTTCGTGCCGCCCTTGCCCGCAATCGTGGCCGCATCATCGGGACCAACCTCGGTTGTGATGTAGTACAGCGCTGCCAGGTGAGGCAAGCTGTCAATGTACTTCTCGGCAGTCTCAACCATGGCACGTTCGATGTCGAGTCGCAGATCAATCGCCTCAGCATACTCAGCGTAGCCGCTGCTGTGACCGTGATCGAAACCGTCGATGACGAACTCATCCGGGTCGCCGCTGCGTGTGGCAAGATCGTCGAGATAGACCTCGTGGCGATACACTTTGCGGAAGATTTGTGGATTGGTGCGGTTCAAGAGCAGCTTCAGTGCGCCGCCTTTGTCCACACCTGCAAGTAACGTCTTGTCGGTGCTCAAATCCATCCACAGCCGCATGAAGGCATGGGCAGCCAAATCGGGAACATCGATGTCGGCGTTGCCGTAGTAGCGCAGCAAGCGATTGAGGTTAGGCGTGAGATCGGCGTAAATCTCATCGAAAGTACGTTCCTTCGCCCAGCCAGTAGCATAGTGGGCAATACGCGGAAACGGCTTGATCTGGCTACGAAAATCAGAAGTCATGGTGGGACACTCCCTCACACTACTGGAGTCTGCCAGCGCAGGTGAGCGCTACCGCTCCCCGCGCATCCACGACGCAGCAGGGGGAACCGTCCAGCATCCCGACGGGAAAGCGGGTGGTTCGGTAGTCCCGTTTTGCCAGCGCGCGCCGCAAAATGGGGCTAGCCGCGCCAGCGGCGACCGTACCGCCCGCTGGTGCTGGACGGTGGGTTCCCTCGCGTCGTATCCTCGCCGCGCGGCGGTAGTGCGAGGAAACTCAGTGTGGAGACTGTCACAGCGTCACAACTGTCACAGATCACAATCAGA
>Ga0163154_10002963_pt1 | contig 24185 bp, 21 predicted proteins | sample OliLakLV19MP9P1_FD_148649 | JGI IMG/M metagenome (GOLD analysis project Ga0163154, IMG submission 148649) | Freshwater microbial mat bacterial communities from Lake Vanda, McMurdo Dry Valleys, Antarctica - Oligotrophic Lake LV.19.MP9.P1 | ecosystem: Environmental > Aquatic > Freshwater > Lake >... | reverse complement strand
TCCGAAGGTTCGACCAAAATTTGGGATCGGCAGGGTAAAGAGGTAATCGAAATTAAGACTGATGACAGCATCATCTGGAATGCAACTTTTAGTCCCGATGGTAAGTCGATCGCGACAGGGGCTCAGGACAAAATTGCGCGGATCTGGAGCATTGATGGCAAATCGATCCAAGAACTCAAAGGGCATAAAGATTGGGTGAACACTGTGAGGTTCAGTCCTGATGGGCAAAAGATTCTCACTTCATCTTCGGATGGCACAGCGCGATTATGGGATTTAAAGGGGAAGGTAATTACGGAATTTAAAGGGCATCTGGTGATGGTATGGTGTGCGATTTTTAGTCCTGATGGGCAAAAGATTCTCACTGCCTCCTCGGATGGTACAGCGCGATTATGGGATTTGAATGGAAAAGAGTTAGTCCAGTTTAAAGGACATCGCGATTGGGTGAGATCGGTGGCGTTTAGTCCTGATGGCAAGCTGATTGCGACGGTCTCTTCAGACAAGACAACAAAGTTATGGGATTTGAATGGCAAAGAATTAGTCCAGTTTAAAGGACATACGGGTGCAGTTAGGAACGTTAGCTTTAGTCCTGATGGCAAATATCTGGCGACGACTTCTCAGGATGGCACAGCGAGATTGTGGGATTTGCGCGGCAATCAACTCGCGCTGTTTCAAGGACATCAGGACTGGGTGATCGGTCTGAGTTTTAGCCCTGATGGTAAGTATCTCGCCACTTCTTCGGCTGATTTTATGGTGCGTTTTTGGTCTCTCCCTTCTAACCCTCTCACAAGGAAAGGGGAATAAGACTGGAATTTAGGGTGATCTTCGATCGACTAATGGTACAGAGTTGGGCCCGATCCGAAGTGAATCCAACTTATTTCGCAGCATCACTCCCAGCGAAACAATCACGATCGACTGACCAAAAATCGCGATCGCAAAACCGATCGATACATTCGATGAAGTAAGCGACACACCTAAGACCCAAATATAGCCAAAGAAGATCCAAATCGCGGGAAATTTTTCGGGTGTAATGCTCAAAAGCCCCAGAAAAATTGGCGGGAGAATCAATAACGTGGCGATCGCCCCAGTTGCCCAACTTGCTGGTCTTTGACTTTTTTGGATTAGGATCAGTTGGACGATCAGCGCGTAAATCAGCAGCGTGCAAGCTTGAGACAGTAAGCTCATCAACCCCAATGCCACATTATCGAACTGGGCAAGCAATAGCCAAGGTATCCAGATGCAGTTAACGATTAACAGATTAATCGCGATCGCAATTGGGGCAGGGCTTTTCGCCGACCAGACCCAATCCCAGACATTGCGTCGATCGAATCTCACCCAATCTAGGAGGGCTTGACGCTTCGGCGTAATTGCCGAAATGAGCAGCAAAATTAAACCAAAGTCGATCGCTTCAGTGATGAAAAGTGCGATCAAATTGGGAGTTTTGACGACAAAGCCAAACATCAAAATTTGGGCATAGGCGATCAGACCATAGCTTTGGTACTTACTTAAAATTGTGCCGCTAGGGTTATAAAAACGTCTACGCAAAATTTGCCAGATTCCAAACGTCGCGATCGCTAAATTCGCTAACGTAAATAGATGCGATAACCAAATATTAGAACTGATCGGAATGTACAACCACTCTAAATCATATTCCCAAGACCTCCCAGGATTTAATAGATCTATATCTACGAATAATGACCAGCTAGTCACATTATTCCAAGTCATAAATAGAGGTGTAAAGAAGAAAAAAGTCAGCGTCGTGAACGAAAAAGCTGCCGCCGATTGCTGTGAACCAAGCATGGTCTGAGTGTTGCCAAACGAAGCCACTAATAAGGCAAAGCTAAACAGGAAAAAGGCTCCCACACCTAAAAGCAGGTAATAACTGATCGCAAATCCGAATGGAACACCACCAATCATCGCCGCAATTAGATGTAACGGCACGAACAGAGCAATACTGAGATAGGGCAATATCGGTACACCCAGCATTTTGCCGAGCAGGATGGATTGACTAGAGCGCGGACTGAGCCGAATGAAATTCAAAGTGCCGCGTCGCTCCTCATTGGTAATGTCTGAAGTCAGCAGATAACTACCCGATACAAACAAAAAATATGGAAATATCCAAGTCAATGTCCGAAATACGCTGAGCCAAATCTCTTGGGGCGTTTGATTGGTAAGTTGACGAATTTGGTTATACGTTAATAGGATGATGATTTGGACGATCGCCGAAAATGCGATCGCGACGATGAGAGAGCGAGTATTTAATCTACCCCGACATTCGCGGATAAATTGGGGATTCCAGTCAGCAAGTCGATCGATCCAAGCGGGGTTCATAGTTTCTCCAGTTAAAAATTAGATAGCTGTTAGGAAGTCTTTTGATGTCCCATTTTGAAGAAAATATTCTCCAAAGTTTCATGAGTGGGAGTAAATTCCGTAATCGCGATCCCCGACTCAATCAGCGATCGCAACAGAGCCGCCGCCTCAGCTTCGTTCCCCGAAAAGTTGACCAAAAGCTTACCTTTGTTCGTGATTTCCGAGCTTTGCACAAGCGGATAATCGACTAGGTGATTTTGAACGAGTGTCAAATCTTCGATCGAGTCGATCGAAATAAGTTGATGTCCTTGTCGGGCATAGAGATCTTGAAGCGGCGCACTTTCCACCATGCGTCCCAACTCCATAATCCCGATCGAGCTACAAAATTCTGCCAGATCGCTCAAAATATGCGAAGAGATCAGCACCGTCATACCTTCAGCTTGCAGATTCTTGAGGATGTCACGAAACTGGACTCTAGCGATTGGGTCTAACCCCGACACAGGTTCATCCAGCAACAACAAAGTCGGACGGTGAATAATGCTGCGGGCTAAACTGAGACGTTGTTTCATCCCCCGCGATAGTGTCCCAATCAGACTATCTTTCTTCTCATCAAGATGGACAAGAGCCACAACTCGATCTAAACGCTGACTCAAATCGGGATCATTGAGAAAATAAAGCCGCCCAAAGTATTCAAGATAATGTCGTACCGTCAGATCTTCATAGAGCGGGAAGTCATCGGGTAAAAAACCAATCTGACGCTTAAGTTCAGGATTCGCCTGCCCTCTGATCCATCGCTGCCCCGCAATGAAAATTTCTCCCGCCGTTGGCTCCTCCACCGCCGCCAACATCCGAATCAGAGTAGTCTTACCCGCCCCGTTCGGCCCAATTAAGCCATAGATTTCACCTGTTTCGATCTCAAGCCCAACCTCGTTCACGGCAAGTTGCTCGTTAAACTGTTTAGTTAAATGTTGCGTGGCGATCGCCAGAGTCATAATTGGTCACCTTGATTCGGACAGCGACATTATCTCACGTAAAGCAAGACCCGTCCCAATCCCTCTGCCTATAGTAGAGATGGGTAGATGAGGAGAAATATTGACAATCACAGACCAAGCTGATCTGGAAAAGGAGCCACGACCAAGTGATTACGAAGCTAGATCTGTAACCTGTGCGGGGGGCTTGGGGGAGGCACTCGTCCCCCAATGGGGAGTTTGAGGGGCAAAGCCCTTCAAGTCCAAGGGTTTGCAGTTCGGCTCCGCTCACTGATAACCCCTCACTGATAACCCCTCACTGATAACCCCTCACAGACATCATTCACCATCAATTCCCCTAGAGAAACCCCAAGATCGATTACATTGAAGAAGTCGAATCTTTGTGGAAATATCTGCATGAATAAAGAAGGCTTTAGAACCGTAGCCAGCGAACTAAAAAATCATGTCAAAATTCTCGCTGGATTTGTGGCAATTATTTGGTCGATCGAAATTATTAACTTTATTGTGTTTCGCGATCGCATGGCACTACAGTTCGATTTCTTAGGGATCAGACCGCGCAGCATCGAAGGCTTAGTCGGCATCCTCACCGCCCCCTTCCTCCACGGCAACTTTGCCCACGTCGCCGCCAATACCGTCCCCTTCCTAGGCATGGGCTGGTTTGTCCTACTACGCGGCACCGATCGATTCTTTTTTGTCTCAGTAGTCTCAGCCCTAATCAGCGGCTTAGGTAGCTGGGCAATTGGGAATCCCTATTCAGTTCACATCGGCGCAAGTGGCATGATCTTCGGCTACCTCGGCTACTTGCTACTTAGTGGCTGGTTTGAAAAAAATATTGTGTCGATCGGGCTGTCACTGATCGCTGCGTTTCTCTACGGCGGTTTGATCTGGGGTGTTTTGCCAGGACAAACTGGAATTTCTTGGGAAGGGCACTTGTTTGGATTTATCGGTGGTTCGATCGCTGCGAAGCTTTTAGCCCCCCAATCCCGTCGCAATCCGCAATGATCCTGCAATTCGATCCGCTATGGAGTTAAACTAGCTGTGTAATTTTGTAATCGTAGTATTCGAGAGTGCTTCCAACTCGTTCCTGTTCTAACCTCGCTTGTAACCTCGTCAATGCTTGGCCGGGTTTAATTTGTCGCTACGCCGATTTTTTGCCAGTTTCCGATCGAACCCCAATTGTGACACTGCATGAGGGCAATACACCCTTAATTCCCGTTCCCGCAATTAGCGATCGAATTGGTCGTGGGGTCAAAGTTTTGGTCAAATACGACGGACTCAATCCCACTGGCAGCTTTAAAGATCGCGGCATGACGATGGCAATCTCTAAAGCCAAAGAAGCAGGAGCGACAGCAGTAATTTGCGCCAGTACAGGCAATACATCGGCGGCAGCAGCAGCTTATGCCAAGCGAGGCGGAATGCGGGCATTTGTGCTGATTCCTGACGGCAAAATCGCCCTAGGCAAACTCAGTCAAGCCTTAATTTATGGTGCAGAAGTAATCGCGATCCAAGGCAACTTCGATCGAGCCTTGCAACTCGTGCGAGAAATGGCAGAAACCCACCCGATTACCCTAGTAAACTCAGTTAATCCCTATCGATTGGAAGGGCAAAAGACTGCCGCGTTTGAGATTGTCGAAGCTATGGGCGAATCTCCTGACTGGCTATGTATCCCAGTTGGGAATGCTGGCAACATCTCGGCATATTGGATGGGATTTAAGCAATATCACGCTGCTGGCAAAATGAAAAAGCTACCTCAGATGATGGGGTTTCAAGCCGCAGGTGCAGCTCCCATCGTCACAGGCAAAATTGTCGAAAACCCCGAAACGATCGCCACAGCAATTCGGATTGGCAACCCTGCTGGCTGGAAAACCGCACTGACAGCTCAAGCCGAGAGTGGTGGCGAGTTTCATAGCGTCACCGATCGAGAAATCTTAACGGCTTATGCCCTGCTTGCGGGTGAAGAAGGGATCTTCTGCGAACCAGCGAGTGCCGCATCTGTAGCAGGATTGCTTAAGGTTAGTGCCCAAGTTCCAGACGGTGCAACAGTTGTGTGCGTCCTCACAGGCAATGGTTTAAAAGATCCAGATACCGCGATCTCGACTGCCACAGCGAAGTTCCATCAAGGTGTTGCGCCCGATCTCCAAAGCATCGCTAAGATCATCGGTTTTTAATCTCTTTTAACTCCTATCATGCTGGACTCGATCATCAAAAACGGATTAGTATTTGATGGGTTGGGAACTCCGCCGATGCGTGTGGATATTGGGATTAAAGCTGGATATATTGATTCGATCGAACCATCCCTAAAATTACCCAGCAAGGAAGTCTATGATGCAGATGGACTCTGGGTTATGCCAGGGTTTGTCGATATCCATACCCACTACGATCTAGAGCTAGAGATTGCGCCAGGGCTAACAGAGTCGGTGCAACATGGCGTAACCAGCGTTGTGATTGGGAATTGCAGTTTGTCCTTAGCGATTGGAGAACCGCATGTTCTAGCAGATATCTTTCAGCGAGTTGAAACGCTATCACCTGTATTGATTCAAAAATGGCTGCAAAGCCCCGTGTCTTGGAGTACACCGCGCCAGTATCTCAAACATTTACAAACAGATCTAATGTTGGGTGCAAATGTCGCACCGATGTTGGGACATAGTGCGCTCAGAGCCGAAGTGATGGGATTGGAACGAAGTTTAACCGATCGAGCCACCGTTAATGACCTAGCAAAGATGAGATCGATCGCGATCGATGCTTTAGATGCTGGGTTTATTGGCATTTCGATCGATATGTTTCCGTGGCACATGATGAGTGGAGCTTGGCGCGGTCGCTCCATTCCGTCCCAACACGCTGACTTTAGAGAATACTCAATGTTGGCGGATGTCTGTCGCGATCGAGATGCTGTGTTTCAGGCAATCCCAAATCCCCAAAGATCGATCTCGATGTTTGAGTTAATTCGGATGGGATTGGGCTTAGGACGACCACCACTGAGGATGACGATTTTAGCAGCATTAGATACGGTGCAGAATCGTTTGCTATGGCGACTGTTCGCACCTATGTTATTCGTGCTAAATCGGATTTTGGGATGTAATATTCGCTTCCAAACTTTAACCGAACCATTCACGATTTATTCCGATGGGCCAGTTACGCCCTTGTTTGAAGAATTTCCCTGCGGCGTAAAGCTGAATGACTGCGACTCTCGATCGGAACGTCAGCAACTCTGGCGATCGACCAGCTTTAAATCACAATTTCGGCGCGAATGGACAGCAGGAGGATTAAAGTCTTTTCACCGCCAATTGGAATTGATGGAAATCCTCCAATGTCCCGATCGAACCCTAGAAGGTATGAGTTTCGCGGCAGCAGCACGACAACTTGGGCAGCATCCCGTCACCTGTTTGATGGATTTATTGGAGCAATACGATACCGATCTACGGTGGGTGGCAACAGGTGCAAACGATCGACTCAAACCACGTCTAGCATTAATGCGTCATCCCCATATCTTGCCTGGGTTTACCGATGCAGGGGCGCATGTGCGAAATTTGGGTTATTACGATGGCGCACTCTCTTTACTCAAGCAAGCCGTGACCACGGGATTTATGTCCCCAGAACAAGCGATCTCGCGGATCACAAGCGAACCTGCCCAGTGGTTTGGGCTAGATACAGGCGTAATCAAAATTGGGGCTAAAGCCGATCTGGTGCTGCTGCGACCTGAAGCTTTATCCCAACCAATTAGTCCTCAAATTCAGATTAACGATCCGATCCTCGATGGCGATCCTCGGATGGTGAAGCGTGGCTCCGAGTCGATCATCCAGACGGTTTATATCAAAGGTAAGGCTGTAGTTCAGAGCGGTGAAATAATCGATCGATTAGGACGTGAACGACTAGGAGAAGTATTGCGATCGATACGATCGATGCGAAGAAAAAGAGAAGTTTGATTGTTGCGAGTCGATCGAAGTAGAGATAGCCTGTACTAGCACCACTGCATGTATGATGAAGTCTTGCCTTAAATCATTGCGACTAAAATTCCAGCCAAAATCCTCATCATGCCAAAGTCAGACTCAACTTCTATTCCACAAGCAACTCGCTACCAAAATGCCGCTTTAAAATACTACCTCGGATTGACAGGTTCCCCCTTTCTTCACTATGGATATTGGGAGCCACTGCCACTTTTGGATAAAGAGCTGACAATTAGCGATCTAAGAGTTGCCCAAGAAGCCTATGCCCAAAAACTTTTAAGCTTTATCCCCTCAGAAATTAAAACCATATTGGATGTTGGCTGTGGGATTGGTGGAAATGCCGCTTACCTACTTGAGCGTGGCTTTGTCGTTGAAGGACTCGCACCCGATCCATTCCAAAAAGAATTATTTCTGAAGGCTACTAATGGTCTGGCAACCTTTCATCTCAGTAATTTTGAGGATTTTAAAGCAAATCATTCCTACGACTTAGTTTTTTTGAGTGAGAGTAGTCAATACATCTCCTCGATCGATATTGCTAGAGGTGCTTCTAAGCTTTTGCTTGATGGTGGCTACTTGTTGCTTGCTGATATGATGCGCTCCGATCCTAGCTATAAGGAAGGAATCTTTTCTAATTGCCATGCGATCTCTGAACTTCAGGCGGCATTAGAGCAGTCTGGATTTAGCTTGATTAAAACAGAGGATATTTCTGCCCAAATTGCCCCAACGATCGATCTGTCGATCGATATTTTTCAACGATTTGGCTTGAATACAATCGAATATATTGCCAATTTGATTCAAATCGCTGTGCCGCCATTGTACAAGCTGCTACGTTGGATGTATCGGCGCTGGCTCAAACAGTCAATCGTGGAAGGGCTAGAGGCACGCAAAATTTTCGATCGACATCTCTGTTATCAAATTCAACTTTGGCACTTACCAAAACCAAATCACCAAAATTAGTTCGCAAGAAAATGCCCCCCACAGAGTCCAAAGCAGGTGCAAAAGGCAGAGAAGTTCACTATGCTACAGGTGAATCATTTTTAGGTTGGGTGATTGTGGCAGCGACAGAAAATGGAATCTGCTCGATCGAGTTTGGCGAGAGTCCAGAGGCATTGGAGCAGCAAATCCATCACCAATTTCCTCAAGCAAAATTCTGTGAAGATCACCTTACCTTTAATCAATGGGTAACTCAAATAATCGCTTTTATTGAGATGCCCCAGATCGGTCTCAATCTGCCGCTTGATACTCAAGGAACTGCATTCCAGCAACAAGTTTGGCAAGCTCTCCAAGCAATTCCCGTAGGTAGTACGCTTAGTTATGCAGAATTAGCCCAAAAGATCGGCAATCCCAAAGCCGTAAGGGCTGTAGCGAGTGCCTGTGCCTCGAATCAAGTTGCAGTAGTAGTGCCTTGTCATCGGGTGGTGGGGAGTAATGGTAAGCTCACAGGCTATCGTTGGGGGATCGATCGTAAACAAGCTCTACTAGAAAGAGAATCAAGTATTCCATAATCAATTTGGAATGAGATCGCAGTACAAAAAAATATCCCTTATTGCTTCCACCAAAGTAAAAGCCTAATCCTCCACTAATTAACGTAACAACAGATGTCCAGACTACCGCTATTCGTTTAGTTACTTAGCCATCCTAAATTCAGAAATTGATAATTACTGATTTTTTGGGATAAAACTCATTCATGTTCTGCCGAAGGTGGCATAGAGATGTAGGATTAGTTATTGGCAGAAATCGCCGATAAGCCCTAGTTTATATAACTTATAGAACAACGTTTATGAGTATTGCCGTCCAAGAGTTGACCGAAACAGTTCCCGCTTTTTGTGAAGGGATTCAGTATTTTGGCGAGCCTCAGCCTGAATTTGACACCTACGGGCGATCGCCTGTAATTCCATCAGGGAAAACCTCGATCGACAATCCTAAAGATCGAGCATCAGTGTTTCAGACTCTGCTGGCGGCAGATGCCCTGCGCTATCTCACCCTCCAAGTTACTGCCAGTAAAGCCTCAGGACACCCAGGTGGTTTTGCCAGCTCAGTTGAAGCCTACGCGGCCTTAGTAATGTTGGGGCACAAAAATATTCTCACCGAAGTTGGGCATCACGCGCCTGGCTTCTACAGTGCCATGTTTCTCGATCGATCACTAGAAGACATGGGCATTTCGATCGTCACCCAGTTGCGCGACAGGTTTCGCGAACAGCATGGACTGCTAGGACACCTATCAGGCTTTATTCCAGGCATTCTCGCACCTGCGGGACCGTTGGGACAAGGACAACACTTTGCAATGGCGGCGGCGCTGCTGCATCGAGACAAACTTTTCCCATTTACGATGGGTGACGGTGGTATGGGCGAACCATACCCGATGAGCGCGATCATGCACTTTCACACGGCTTACCCCAGTGCTACCAACTTTTTGCCCGTCCTAGTGTGGAATGGCTACAGCCAAGAGCATCACAGCATGGTTTCCACCAAAACCAACGCCCAAATGATCGCTTATTGGCATGGCAATGGCTTCGAGGAAGTTGTACTAGTTGATGCCAAGGATTTTGACGATCGGAATCAGGCAGGCGCGTATGTAGACAGCACGGCTTTTTCGTTTGGGCAGCGTCTGGCTTTCACCGAAGCAGTTTTAGTTGAGATGGCTCGATCGGCTCGATCGGCTCTCGGTGGCAAGCTCACAGTATTTATCATCAAGCAACTCAAGGGCGCGGGTGTACATGCAAGAGGGGCAAAATCTCATAACCTTTACGCCCACCACACCTTAGACAATGCCGATATCATCAATGGTCTAAAAACTCGCGCTCTCTCACCCGCCGCATGGCAATTAGTTCGGACTAACTTTGAGAATGCGGGTGGTGGGCCAGCCGCAAAAACAGCCGTGACCGAATCCATTCTGCCTCTGGTCGATCTGGGTAAATTGCCCCTAGAGGAGTTTGCGGTAGGCGGCGATCCTAAAGTTGCAACCACGGCGATGGGTAAACTGGTCGCGGCTGTGGGGCAGGCAGACAAGTCTTTTCTGGTCACAAATGCCGATGGGAATGAAGCTTCAGGTCTTGCCAACATCAACCAAGCCCTCAAGATCAATCACCCTACATCCGATCCGCTCTATTTCCAAGAGCCAGGTGGTCAAGTTTATGAACCTTTAAGCGAAGATGCTTGTGCGGGTCTGGCAGTAGGTTTGGCCCTGATGGGCAGTCGATCGCTCTGGTGTTCTTATGAGTCTTTTGCGATCAATGGCTTACCGATCTGGCAAACCGTGACCCAAGCGATGGCAGAATTGCGCCGCCCTACGCCTTCAACGATCTGCCTGTTTACCGCAGGGGCCTTGGAGCAAGGACGCAATGGCTGGACACACCAACGTCCCGAAATCGAAGCTTACTTCGCCGCAATGATGCGTAACGGTAACATCTTCCCGATTTTCCCGACCGATTCTAATAGCATTCAAGCGGCCTATGAATGGGCTTTGACCACTAAAAACAAAGGCATCCCAATCACTGCTAGCAAGTCGCCTTTACCAATTCGCACGACGATCGCTCAGGCTCGTCAAGCTCTACATGATGGCGCGATCGAATTGCAATCTACTCCAGGTAGCAAGACGGTGGTTTTTGCCGTGATTGGCGATATGACCCTAATCCCTGTATTTGCCGCCGCCGAGTTGCTCTCCGCCCAAGGTATCGGTACAAGGATCGTGTCGGTGGTGAATCCTCGCCGCCTTTATCGATCGAACGATGTTGCTTGGTCAACTTGTTCGGAACCAGATGGCGATTTTCTCGATGATGCAGGATTTGAGGCTCTATTTGGTGGCGATGCTCTAATCGGAGTCACAGGTGGAACCAGTAATGTGTTGGAACCAGTCTTGCTCAGAACAACTGCACCGAAGCGCGAAACCTTTGCTTGGAAGCGAGGTGAAACGACGGCGACGGCTGCCCAACTAATGGCGTTTAACGGCATTACGGCAGAAGCTCTAGCTCAACGGTCGATCGAACTGATTGGGAGCTAGAAATCTAGTGGGGCATAATGGACTGTGCCCTTATTTCTTCAAATCAGTTAGCTGACAGCATATCCGCTAAATTGACGTTTGAAGGGAGAGTGAAAACCAAGCACAATATCGTATGCAGGAACGCCTCTATCTCTCAGCACTTGGGCGATTGCAGTTTCCGTACCATTGTATTGAATCCAAATTTTGCCGTCCTTAATGTCAAAGTGAAGGATGAGACTAAAAATGCGTTGCTGCTCTTCCCAACCGACATAAGCTAGTTGATAGTGATCGTGTTCGGTGTCACAAATAATTTCAGTCTCTACGTCTTTGGAATAAGAGTAGGGGTGGGCTTGTTCGGCTAAGGTTTGACGAATTATTTGTCGGTATTGTTGAAGCTTATCCATTGTTTAATTTCCTCCTTGATTGGATCGTAAATAACCAGGTTTACAGCATGGCGTTTGAGAGATTTCTGGATGAAGGGAATTTGAAAAAAATCACGATGGGTTTCAATGGGAACTGCAAGATACAAGATTCGATCGGGTTCTTTATCTTCGAGAGCTTGAACATAATTCAAATATTGTCCTAAAGCCGCATGAAATTCACTAATATCTGAATCTGTAATAAAGCTTTTAATTTCGACGGCAATTTTTTCTTGGTCACGTTGCGCCGCGATTGCGCTTTCTGCGCCTAAATCGATTTTTAGTTTAACTGCTTCACTAATTTGAATCGTAAATGGATCGTGGGTAATGATCCAGCCATCTTTTTCTAGAGCATGTTTAACCGCTTCATGAAATTGATCTTTTCGTGACATGGGGCGATTTCGGATATCAGTGAACTGCCCCAAATTATAGCAACCACGAGAGAAGTCGCCTCATTTAAGGTGAAACCTTTACTTAGAAGCAATGAACTGATTGCTTAACGATCGATTGTGGAGAGAGGTCGGGATGAACGCATTAGATAGTGCTGCTAGACTCGATCGACAGTTCTATCAGTCGATCGCATAGTTTAGCAAAGCTGATGCCTGAAGCCTCCCAGAGCTTGGGATACATACTGGTAGCGGTAAATCCAGGTAGGGTATTAATTTCGTTGATCAACACAGTAGCAGTAGATTCAACATAGAAAAAATCGACGCGGGCGAGTCCAGCCCCTGCAATCGCATTAAACGCCCGAATTGACATTGCTTGCACAGCTTGGATCACCTCTGGTGGTAGGTTCGCAGGAATGAATAAGTCGGCTTTACCAGGCGTGTACTTGGTTTCGTAATCGTAAAAGTCACTACTGAAGGTGATCTCCCCAACTGTAGAAGCCTGTGGTTGCTCATTACCCAGCACCGCGCACTCGATTTCTCTGGCAGTCACGCCCTGCTCGACGATGATCCGAGCGTCATAACTGGTTGCAGAATCGATCGCTTTCTCTAATTGCGCCCGATCTCTGACTTTAGATATGCCCACCGATGAACCCAAATTTGAAGGCTTGACAAAGCAGGGATAACCGAGTTCAGCTTCGATATGTTCGTACCAAGCTGTGGGTTCTTGTTGCCATTGCCAACGACTGAGTGCGACATATTTGACCTGAGCTAAACCTGCTTGAGCGAACAGAGATTTCATCACGATCTTGTCCATCCCAGCCGCCGAAGCTAGGACACCGTTACCGACATATGGCTTTTGCATCAACTGCAACATGCCCTGCACTGTGCCATCTTCACCATTCGGCCCATGCAGCACGGGAAACCAGACATCGATCGAATTAGCTTCTTTGGGCAACTGAAACAATAGCGGCGAATTTGATTGAACCTGTAATGGCTGCCCTGATTCCAACACAGCGATCGATTTTACAGGGTCGCACCACAAGCCATCTTTTTGGATGTAAAACGGCTGCACATTGTAGCGAGGATTTTGACTAAGGGCTGAATCGATCGCACGAGCTGAAGCGATCGAGACTTCATGCTCTCCCGATCGTCCGCCAAATAGCAACCCAATCTGAATTAATGAATTTGTCATAGAACTTACTCCCTGCTTAGCCTGTGCGATCTGACTAATCAGCTTACTTCAAACTGCTTTGATTTTGCCTATTTGTCTATTCAGAAACCGAAGACTGGGTTAATAATACTTCTACAGTCGAGCTAGTTTGATTCTGTAAAACCATCGTCGTACTGGAATTGTACTCAAACCCAATGTGCTCGTAAAACTGCTGCTGGTGTGTGGTCATCAGGTAAACGCGCTCGACGTTGCAAACTCTGGGGTGAGCCAGTACAGTTTGGACGAGTTTACGCCCTAAGCCTGTGCCGCGATAGTCAGGATGGATCACGACATCCCAAATTGTGGCGCGGTAAACGACATCACTAGTTGCTCTGGCATGACCGATTAATCGATCGACATCCCACACGGTCACAACGGGGTCGGAATTGGCGATCGCTACGGCTAAATCTTCTCGCGAGCGTTCTTTTGCCCAAAACGCGCCAATTTTAAACAATTCATACAGTTGCCATAAATCTACTTGGTCAGATCGATCGCAAAACCGAATGTGGCGATTATCCATTTGTCGCATCCTAGCTAAAATGTATGCTTGAAATCAGACAGCAACAAAGAATCGAAATTCCCTGTTACTTCAATATAAACCTATTCCCTCGGACTAGTAGGCACTTTGGATACCATGAGTTACAGATTTTTAAGATACAACCAGATTCGATCGATCCTGTTTCGTAGTTATCTAGCGCAGCGAAACCCTGCAAAAATCTGTCGGACATGGGGATGATACCAATTTCGCCACGAATTACGTAAAGCCCAAGGACGAGTTGCCCAACTACCGCCGCGCAAGACAAAATGTTTTCGGTCGAAATAATTACTGGAATAACCCGCGTAAGGAAAACTATCAAACCCAAGATAAGGATAGAACCTAGTCGAAGTCCATTCCCAAACATTACCCAACAGATCTAGGCAGCCATAAAGACTTTTGCCGTCGGGATAATTGGTAACTGGTGTAGTCATGCCAATCTGTCGATCGAAGTTACAAAACGATCGATCGACTCTACAATCCCTATCACCCCAACTTGCGGCTTTCTCCCATTCTGCTTCTGTCGGCAAGCGCATTCCCACAAACCGAGAATAGGCTTCGGCTTCATCCCAACTCACGCCACAAACAGGATGATCGTCCCCGACATTCCAAGCATCCCAATATAGCGGTTGTTGGATTGACTCACCAGCATTGAGCCACTGCCAGCCATGCTCAGACCATAAACGTCGGTCGATATATCCACCCGCCTCGATAAACTTACGAAACTGACCGCGTGTAACAGGATATCGATCGATCTCATAAGTATCCAGATAAACCTGATGCTTCGGACTCTCATTATCCAGCGCATCGATCGAATCACAACCCTGCTCAAAGTAACCTGAAGGGATTTGAATCGGGGCATGGACAATAGGATGAGTTTTACCCCAGATCTCTGGCTCGGTTCGACTCTGATTATTTAACTTCACGATCGCCAACACAAACGTAATCGTCTCACAATGCTGACTCTCATGCTGAATCAGCCAATGCCAGAGCTTTGCTTGTCGATCTAAAGGTGCGGTATCGAGATAATCAAATACTCGATCGCGTATCAGATTGAGATAATCTACTACATCTGCCAATGGAGGTAAGTTCGCCCGCTCAGCTTTGGGTAAACTATCGGCAGCAAATAAGCGATCGTACTCAGACCTAATCGGGGGCAGACCCGCACACTTGCCCAAAATCCAGTAAGACTCCGTATAGGCAATATGTCCGAGATGCCAGCCCACGGGACTGAAATCGGCATGTGCTTGCTGGCAAAAAGTATCGTGGTTAATTCGATCGAATAACCTTAAAGTGCCTTCACGACACTGATTAAGAGATGTTTTAAGAGATTGTTTCTGGATCGAATCGATCCCTGTCTTTAGCATTGGTTCTGGACGATATAGTCGATATAACAGCGCGAGATCGCAACCTCACTAATCTAGGGTAGACTAAACCCAGTCAGAATATTAAGCGCAATTAGACTGATAGCTATGTTCAACTCTAAATCTATTTTGATCACTGGTGGGACTGGCTCCTTTGGCAAGGAATGCATCAAGACTTTACTGCGAGATTATCAGCCCAAGAAATTAATTGTTTACTCTAGAGATGAGCTTAAACAATTTGAGATGTCTCAGGAATTTAATTCGCCAGAAATGCGCTATTTTATTGGCGATGTCCGCGATCGAGATCGTCTGCGGATGGCGATGCGAGATGTTGATTATGTGATCCATGCTGCCGCACTCAAACAAATTCCAGCCGCAGAATATAACCCGATGGAGTGTATCAAAACCAATATCTATGGGGCGAACAATGTAATCGATGCCGCGCTTGAGTGTGGAATTGATAAGTTAATCGCTCTTTCTACCGATAAAGCCGTTAATCCAATTAATCTCTATGGTGCGACTAAACTTGCATCTGACAAACTGTTCGTCGCAGCTAATAATATTGCTGGGGGGCTAAAAACTAGATTTTCTGTGGTGCGCTATGGAAACGTTGTCGGTTCAAGAGGTTCGGTTATGCCCTTCTTTCAAAAGTTAATCCAATCAGGAGCAAAAGAATTACCCATTACCGATCCACGCATGACAAGATTTTGGATTACCCTTCAGCAAGGTGTCGATCTTGTGATTAATAGTTTTAGACGGATGCAAGGTGGAGAGATCTTCGTGCCTAAGATTCCCTCTATGAAGATGACAGACTTAGCCGCCGCCATGGCTCCAGGGATGCCTATAAAGATCGTGGGGATTAGACCAGGTGAGAAACTACATGAAGTTATGTGTCCTGCTGAAGTTTCTCACTTAACCTTTGAATTTGCCGATCACTATTCGATCTCACCAACGATCGAGCTTCCATATACCACTGACTATAGTTGTAATGCTCTAGGTGAAAAAGGAACTCTAGTCCCTGATGGGTTTCAATACAGTTCCGAACTCAATCAAGAATGGCTCACAAGTCAACAACTCTTAGACATGCTAAAGCCATGAGTGATTTTATCCCCTATGGTAAGCAGGATATCAATCGAGCTGATATCGATGCTGTCGTGGCAGTGTTGCAATCTGATTGGATTACCCAAGGACCTGCGATCGAAAGATTTGAGCAAACTGTAGCTAAGTATTGCGGTGTGAAATATGCTGTGGCTGTCTCAAGCGCTACGGCTGGTTTACATATTGCCTGTCTGGCGGCGGGTTTAGGTAAGGGTGACATCTTATGGACATCGCCAAATACATTTGTGGCTTCAGCAAACTGTGGACTCTACTGTGGTGCCAGCGTTGATTTTGTCGATATCGATCCACTTACTTATAATTTGAGCATCAATGAATTATCCCAAAAGTTAGCTAATGCAGCTAAACAGGGATGTCTACCCAAAGTTTTAGTGCCTGTGCATTTTGCGGGACAGTCCTGCGAGATGGATAAAATCTCCGCCTTGTCTGAACAATATGGATTTCAGATCATCGAAGATGCTTCTCACGCGATCGGGGGCAAATATCAAGGCAAAGAGATCGGCTGTTGCGAGTTTTCAGATCTAGCCGTATTTAGCTTTCATCCTGTGAAGATCATTACTACGGGCGAAGGGGGGATGGTTTTAACTAATCGCGAGGATTTATATGAAAAGTTAATTAGGCTGCGATCGCATGGCATTACCCGCAATCCAGATTTAATGCAAGGCGAATCCCACGGCACTTGGTATTATCAGCAACTAGATCTGGGCTTTAATTACCGCATGACGGACATTCAAGCAGCCTTAGGAGTAAGCCAAATGAAACGTTTGGATGAATTTATCTCTAGAAGGCAATTTTTAGTGCAACGGTATAATCATCTATTACAAGATTTACCACTTACTCTGCCCTATCAGCATCCTGATACTCAGTCTAGTTGGCACTTATATGTAATTCGCTTAAACCTTGATAAAATCAGCAAAACTCATCGTCAAATATTTGATGAACTGCGTCAAGCAGGGGTTGGTGTGAATTTACACTATATTCCAGTTCATATTCAGCCCTATTATCAAAATCTTGGGTTTGCATGGGGTGATTTCCCCACATCAGAAAGTTATTATCAAACTGCTATCAGTATCCCTATATATTACGGTTTGGGTAACCGAGAGCAAGATTATATTGTTACTACTTTGTGTAAAATCCTATGCTAGCAAAAACATAGAAATCCTTATCAAAAACAATGAACCAAAAATAGCTTTTACTAAAATTATGAATAGCAAGATTGCACTAGGTACTGTTCAATTTGGCAGCCATTATGGAATTAATAACCAGCATGGGCGGGTTATTAAGCAAGAAGCATCCGAAATCATAAAGTATGCTCAGAAATGCGGAGTTGACACTTTAGATACAGCGATCGCATACGGTGATAGCGAGCAATATCTTGGTGAAATTGGTGTTCAATATTGGAAAGTTATATCCAAGCTTCCAAAAATCCCAGAATCAGTAGATGATATATCAACTTGGATTCAACAAACAGTTAGCGAATCCTTAAAAAGAATTGGAGTACCCAAACTTTATGGCTTATTACTTCATTATCCAGAACAATTATTGGGTGAACAAGGGAGAGAAATCTACGAGTCCCTAGAGTCAATTAAGCAAAGCGGATGGACTGAGAAGATTGGCATATCCATCTACTCGCACAAAGAGTTAGATATTTTACTGGAGAGATATACATTTGAGTTGGTTCAGGCTCCTTGCAATATTTTTGATCGTAATTTAATTCAATCAGGATGGCTAGATATTCTCCAAAAAATGGGAGTTGAAGTTCATATTCGATCTGTTTTTTTACAGGGATTATTATTAATGGAAGCCCAAGATCGACCCGAAAAATTCAAGCGATGGCAGCCTCTCTGGCATAAATGGGATGAGTGGTTGGGTCAGATCAATCTTACTCCACTAGAAGCTTGTCTAAACTATGCTCTTTCATTACAGTCCGTAGTCAAAATTATTATCGGCGTAGATAGCGTGGATCAATTCAAAGAGATTTTACAGACTAAAAAACTTAATCTAGAGATTCCTGATTTTTTAGTATCTAATGAGGTAGATTTAATAAACCCTTCTAACTGGAAAAATTTGTAGTAATTTGAACTTTATGAAAAGATGTACTAAATGTGGTTTGCCTGAGACTCATGAAACCATCTCATTTGATGAACAAGGTATATGCAATATTTGCCGCCAGCATGAGTATAAACAATCAAGAATTGATTGGACTGCAAATAAAAAGGCACTTGATTCCCTCATCGAAGAGCATAGGGGAAAGTATGATTATGACTGCATTATTCCTTTTAGTGGGGGCAAAGACAGTACATGGACACTTTATTACTTGGTAAAAGAGTATGGTATAAAACCCTTAGTTGTTCGTTTTGATCATGGATTTATGCGTCCTAACCTTGAAGACAACGTTAAAAAAGTTTCTCGAGAACTCGGTGTAGACATCTTAACGTTCACACCTAATTGGAAAGTTGTACAGAAGTTAATGTTGCAATCTTTCTTAGACAAAGGTGACTTCTGCTGGCATTGTCACAGTGGAATATTTTCTTATCCGATGTGGGTGGCTATCGAAAAGAAAGTCCCGTTAATCTTTTGGGGTGAACCATCTGCGGAATATACTGCCTACTACAGTTACGATCAAGTCGAAGAAGTAGATGAAAAACGATTTAATCGTTACGTTAACCTAGGGATTAGCGCAGATGACATGTTTGTAAGATTGGAAGGCAAGGTAGATGAAAGAGATCTAAAACCATATACTTATCCTCCACTTAAAGAACTTCGAGCGCTCAACTACAAATCAGTTTGCCTCGGCTCATTTATTCCTTGGAATGTCAAAGAACAATCGGAGATTATCCAGAAAGAAGTAGGTTGGCAGGGCGATTATGTAGAGAATGTTCCGCCAGAATACTCCTACGAAAAGATAGAATGCTACATGCAAGGGGTGCGTGACTACATTAAGTTTATCAAAAGAGGATATTCTCGTCCCTCACATTTAGTCGCTCTTGATGTTCGCAACAATAGAATGACAAAAGAGCTTGGAGATAAACTTATCAGTGAGTATGAAGGAAAGAGACCTCCCAGTCTTGATCTATTTCTCAAGTTTGTAGGTCTCACTGAAAATGAGTTTCTTGAAGTGGCTATGAGTCATCAAGTTTCTCCATATGTTCATGATCCTGCTGAAACACAATTGGGAAAACCTACCCCAGATTTTAATTCTTGGAATCGTGATGGATTTATGTCAAGAGAAGACGCAAGCGAGCAGATTGAGCGTTGGCGAAGTTGTAACCAATGCAATACCTGTGATCATTAGTAGAGGGTATTTGTATACATGTTCCATGTTGGCTTAGTTGACTATCACGCTGGCAATATTCGATCAATTGCAACTGCTTTTGAGTATCTTGGAGCGAAAACCCAAATTATTCGGAAGCATGAGAATATATCGCATTTGACCCATCTTGTTTTACCTGGTGTTGGTGCTTTTAACTTTTGTTTCGAGAGCCTAAAATTGAGCGGTATGCTCCCAATGCTTGAGGAATGGACTTTTACAATGCAAAAGCCAATTTTAGGGATTTGCGTCGGGATGCAACTTTTAGCGGACTCTAGCGATGAAATGGGTTTGCATTCTGGGCTTGGTTGGATAGGAGGACAGGTACAAAAATTACATAGTAACAATCCAAGTATTCGTATTCCTCATGTAGGTTGGAATACGGTTTATTTTGAGCAAGACTTTGGTGAGCACAGTAAAAATACATCGCGTGACTTCTATTTTGATCACTCTCATGCTTACTATTTGCCAAATCAAGATCTTGTGCTGGCAACAGCAAAACATGGACAAGAATTTTGCGCGGCGATTCAACGAGATAATATAGTCGCAGTTCAATTTCACCCCGAAAAAAGTCAAGCTTCTGGATTAAAATTTTTACAGAGTTTTCTATCCTTGTGAACTATGCTAAAAAAGAGACTCATCCCAAAACTTCTTATCAAATATCAAACACTGGCGAAGAAAAGAAAGCCAATACTGGTGACAACACGAGCTTTTCTGGACGAAATAACTGTCGGAGATCCAGTGTCTCAAGCAAAGATTTATGAAGCACAGTTTGCAGATGAATTGATTGTTCTCAACATTGAAGGATGTCCGATCGCATCAGATCCTCAGAGCCTTATTTTGGATTTGGTTGAGCGAATTGCTGATGAGGTTTTCATGCCTTTGACTGTTGGCGGAGGTGTGAGGACAATAGAAGATTTCCAATATTTACTTGAGAGAGGCGCAGATAAAATTTCCATCAATACAATAATGTTTGAAAATACTGGCTTTATCTCTGAGGCGGCTTATCGCTATGGCAGTCAATGTGTTGTTGCTTCTATCGACTTTCGGACTGATGAGTTCGGGGAGGCTTATGTAGTTCGAGATCGAGCCAAGACTGATGCTAATGTGAGTCTTATCGACTGGGTAGAAAAAGTTGTATCGTCGGGCGCTGGAGAAATTTTACTGACCGATGTTGATCGTGATGGTTCTGGGGCTGGGATCAATTGGACGATATGTAAAATGATTGCCTCAAGCGTTCCTATTCCAGTTATCATTTCAGGAGGTTGTGGATTAGCAGAGCATTTTGTCGATGGTTTTCAAAAGGGTCTGGCAGAAGGGGTTGCAGCAGGTACATTTTTTTGTCTCCGTGACCAAAATCCTATGCAAACCAGAGCTCATATTCATAATGCTGGGGTTTCAATTCGAGTAGAGACGTAGTTATGGGTTAAGTGAAAAACTTCTTAAGTCCTTAATTTATCTTAGAGACAGTCAATAAATCACCCCCTAAATTGTCTATCTGATGTATAAGTACTAGTAGGCTGATAGCTTTATATTTATAGTTGAGAAATTGTTTAATGTATCTTGATAGTTCGCCACTATGGAAAAGTGACTCAATTGAAATGTTCGTACTTAAGCCTACAGATGTGACCCATAACTATGTTTCTTGGCTGAACAATCCTGATGTCAATTGTTACCTTGAAAGTCGTTTCTCAACTCATACGATAGAAAGCACCCAAAAGTTTGTTGAACAATGTCTTGCTGATCAATCAACATTATTCTTAGGTATTAGATATTTAAGGTCAGGACAAGAACACGTGGGTAACGTTAAAATTAGTCCAATTGACCAGCATCATAAACTGGGTGAAATTGGTATTTTGATTGGCGAATCATCTGTTTGGGGTAAGGGAATTGCATCAAAGGCAATCTCAATGATTATTGAGATTGCCAGAGAGGAGTTGGGGTTGCGAAAACTAACAGCAGGTTGCTATGCAAGTAACCTTGGTAGTAAAAAAGCTTTTTTAAAAGCTGGTTTTCATATTGAAAGTCAGAGAAAAAAACATGTTTTACTCAATAGACAGCTAGAAGATATTTTTTTGATGGCTTACTTTATTCACTAAAATCGATTTTAGTCACAAGGTTTTTTGTTATGAGCATTACTGCTATCGTACAAGCTCGGATGGGTTCGACCCGATTCCCCAATAAGGTAATGCGCCCAATTTTGGGCATACCAATGATCGAGTTGCTACTTCATCGTTTATCACAAGCAAAGCTCGTTGATCGGATTATTTTGGCAACATCACAAGATCTAAATAATCAATCTTTAGTGGATCATGTCCAGAGCTTAGGCTATGAGGTCTATCAGGGAAGTGAAGATGATGTCCTTGATCGTTATTATCAAGCTGCTTGCATAGCCAAACCTGAAATCGTTGTGCGGATTACTGGGGATTGTCCATTAGTTGATCCAGAAATTTTAGATCATGCGATCGCAACATTCCAGCAATCCCAAGTCGATTATTTATCTAATGTCAGTCCACCTACCTATCCTGATGGCTTAGATGTGGAAGTTTTTACTTTTCAAGCTTTATTTCAAGCTTGGCAATCAACGATGCAACCCTATGAACGGGAGCATGTAACCCCTTATCTGAGAGAATCAGGTAAGTTTCAATTGCTGGGTATAAAACATACTGAAGATCATTCTGATAAGCGTTGGACAGTCGATGAACCAGATGATTTTGAGGTAATCAAGAATGTCTTTGAGTATTTTGCGCCACGGCGTGATTTTAGCTGGTTAGAAGTATTAGATTTACAACAAAATCAACCAGAATTATTCGTCGCAAATCAGCATTTGATCCGCAATGAAGGCGCAACTCTTGGCAAGGGGCAGAAGTTGTGGAAGAGGGCTAAAAGGTTAATCCCAGGTGGCAATATGTTGCTATCTAAAAGAGCCGAGATGTTCTTGCCTGAACAATGGCCAGCTTATTTCAGTAAAGCAAAGGGATGTCACGTTTGGGATCTAGATGGTCGCGAATATATCGATATGTCGATTATGGGTATCGGCACAAATATCTTGGGCTACGGTCATCCAGAAGTAGATGAAGCAGTAAGGAAGACGATTGATGCAGGGAATATGTCTACGCTAAACTGTCCAGAAGAAGTTTATCTTGCCGAACGTTTGGTGGAGTTACATCCTTGGGCAGATATGGTCAGATTTGCCCGTACAGGTGGAGAAGCAAATGCGATCGCGATTCGGATTGCCCGTGCGGCTTCAGGGAAATCAAAAGTCGCAGTTTGTGGTTATCATGGCTGGCATGATTGGTATCTCGCCGCCAATCTGAGTGATGAAAGCAATTTATCAGGTCATTTACTGCCTGGGCTAGAACCAAACGGTGTTCCTGAATCCCTGAAAGATACAATTTTTACATTTAATTACAACCGATTTGATGAGTTGGAAGCTTTAGTCCAAGCTCATGATATTGGGGTAATTAAAATGGAAGTATGCCGCAGTGAGGAACCCAAAGACGGTTTTTTAGAGAAGGTCAGGAAATTAGCTAGCGATCGCCACATTGTCCTAATTTTTGATGAGTGTACTTCAGGATTTCGTCAAAATCTAGGCGGATTGCATAAGCTGTATGGTGTGGAGCCAGATATGGCAATGTTTGGGAAAGCTCTAGGTAATGGTTATGCAATCACCGCAACGATTGGCAGACGAGAGGTGATGGAGGCAGCCCAAAGTACATTTATCAGCAGCACCTTCTGGACAGAACGAATTGGTCCAACGGCGGGGCTCAAAACCCTAGAGGTAATGGAGCGGACTCGTTCTTGGGAGACAATTACCCACACAGGAAAAGCGATCGGAGAAAGATGGCTAAATCTAGCGACAAAGCATAATCTAAATGTTCAGATTGTGGGCATTCCCGCCCTGATCTGCTTTGGCTTTAAAACTCCAAATCATTTGGCTTATAAAACTTTAATCACTCAAGAAATGCTGGCACAGGGTTACCTTGCGGCAACAAGCGTTTACGTCTGTACGGAGCATACACCAAATATTGTAGATGCTTATTTCGATAAGCTCGATCCAATATTTGGTGTCATTGCTGAATGTGAGGACGGTCGAGATGTGACAACGCTTTTAAAAAGTCCAATTTGTCATAGTGGGTTTAAGAGGTTAAATTAAAATAAAAGGCTATATTTCTATGGCATTACAAAATCTTATAATTCGCACTGATGCTTCTACTCAAATTGGTACAGGACACGTAATGCGCTGTCTTGCCTTATCTCAAGCTTGGCAAGAGCGCGGAGGAGAAGTCATATTTGTATTAGCTAATAAATCTTCTGTTCTAGAAAATAGATTGCTATTGGAAGGAATGCAAGTTGTTTATTTATCAGTGGAAACTGGTAGCCCTGAAGATGCCAAACAAACTGTGGATTTTGCGCGAAGATTTAACGCTGAATGGGCAGTTGTGGATGGTTATCAGTTTGGGGCAGAATATCAAAAAATTATCAAGAATTCAGGACTTAATTTACTGTTTATTGATGATTATGGTCATGCAGATCATTACTACGCAGATCTAGTTTTGAATCAGAATATTTCAGCCAATATAGATTTATACCCAAGCCGAGAAATCTATACAAAATTATTAT
>Ga0163154_10002961_pt1 | contig 24204 bp, 20 predicted proteins | sample OliLakLV19MP9P1_FD_148649 | JGI IMG/M metagenome (GOLD analysis project Ga0163154, IMG submission 148649) | Freshwater microbial mat bacterial communities from Lake Vanda, McMurdo Dry Valleys, Antarctica - Oligotrophic Lake LV.19.MP9.P1 | ecosystem: Environmental > Aquatic > Freshwater > Lake >... | reverse complement strand
TCAGCAAAGTTTCTTGCTCAGGAGTTGGATAGAATCGGTATTTGAAAGCTTTCTGCATACCTTACATTATACCGCAGTTTCTTGTAAGGGTATCTGCGATCCGCTAAGTAGATTGTTCGCTCTCGCTCACCGCCTTATATCCCACGGTTAAAACCGTTGGGTTTTACGGCGATTCTTATAATGAGTTTCGATATTGCGATCGCCGTAGGATCGATTGGATCTATTAGTGTCTATTGGGATTAACTATTTTTGTAAGTTATTAATTTTATTTTGGAGTTCTGCAATTTCTTTCCGCAATCTATCTGCTTCCGTTTTTGGGCTCTCGATATCCACCGCACCTGATGAATTTGAATATTTATAATTACCTAACTTAATTTGACGATATTCTTCGGATTTAGCCCATTCTTGGAGATAATGAATGCGATCGACTGGGAAAGGATGACTCATCATTGCGCCCGAATTCATGCCACCGTTATAGAGTAAAAATTTATAAGCTTGGTTGAGATTTTCGCGATCGAGTTCTTGGTATGACTGTGATTGACGGATAAATTCAGGTAAGCTCAGTTCGTTAGCATACGCCTTACTACCGCCAGAGATATTCATCATACAGGTCATGACTAAATCAAGGTCATCGGTTGCCAGTAATGCCGCGCGATCGCAGGAAAGTTCAGCCTTACGCCGCCACTCATAAAAAGCATAGATCAAACCACTGCTCACGATACTACCCAAACCAAAAGTCATTTCACTAATAGCAGACGCTACACTCATCGCCCACATTGCCATCTGGCTGAGAATAGTATGCCCACATTTAATATGTCCTAATTCATGGGCGATCGCCACTCGAAGTTCACTCTCAGATAAAAGATCCAACAATCCTGAATTAACGACAATATATGGATGCTCTTGTCCCATCGAATACGCATTCGCAACTGGATTTTGCGAGACAAATAAAATCGGCTCTGGAAATACATCTAAATCCTTAACGGTTTCCCGAAATATGCCGTAAAGAGTGGAATACTGCCTAGCTCCAACTTGAATGCTATTGCCCGTATGATAAATTAGCTGCGGACGCTCGTAGAGAAATTCAATAAATTTTGATGCCACCAGATCGAATCCTGGAACGCTTCGTAATGATTGTTCGGCTTGGCGATCGAGGGGATGCTTGAAGGCTTCGCTAGAAATTCCTGTATATCTAGGCATAGAGTTAAGGTAGGGTTATAGCAAATATTTCGATTCAAAAAATTCTTAATAAAAAGGAGCCAGTAGCTTTCCGTGTTTCGCTTTGGCTCCTCTTTACTGTTTCCTCACACAAATATAATATAGCGTTTATTTCTTGAGATTGCAATTAATTTGTGAATTTACCACCATTTATTTTTTTAGATTTGTTTTAGATTTGTTTGGAATTTTAGGTGGCAATTCTCGGCAATTCGGAATAGTTAAGAAATTTATTAAAAAGCAACGATTGGTAATGCAAAATTGACCTTATTAACCTTTCAAATTAAAAAATAAATATTACGACTCAAAACTCTCAACAATATGAGGAGTATGAAGGAAAGATGAAGTTTATTTTTTTTGTATTCGTTGCTATTGCTTAAAAAGAAATTCAAAGGTATAAAACAATAGTTTCCTAATTTAATAAAACTTAGCAATTAATATGGCATCAATTCTTTACCCAGTTTTTACTTTATGCCATCTAGTTCTCTTTAGCTGGGCTTTTTTGCTGTATCAGCAGTCTCATAAGCTAGGGTTAGTTGTTTTGCTTGTAATTATTACGGCTATTTTCTATGACAACCTAATTGTAAGTATCGGGCGGTGGATAGGGGAGGGCAAAGCTCTATTATGGCTTAGTCATCCTCGTTTTGTTGGTCATGTACTTTTAACTCCCCTTTCCGTGGTTGCAGCTTATAGTTTGTGTCGCCAAGCTGGTTTGGAGTGGGCATTAAATCCGATCGCTTTAAGGGTAATTTGGTTTATAACAATCGGTTTGATCGCGCTCGAAATTGTTACCTATTACAAAGAATTTAAGCCTACGCCTGTATGGACTAAATCAACCTTACGCTACACCAATAGTGCCTATAAATGCCTTCCTATTGCTTCTATTCTGACCACGATTGTCGTAGGAGTTTTGGGTGAAACAATTTGGCTGCAATTAAGCTATCCTTGGCTATTCGTTAGCAGCACGATCATGTTTATTGGTGGGGCAATTCCCCAAAAAGTTGCAGGACCTCTATTTTGTTCTGGAGTTGAAGTGATTTTGATCGCAGGGTTCTGCATTACTGCGGCTCAAATACTTGGGTAAATAATTTAAGTCTAAATATTCTAAATCCAAATAATTTAAGTCGGATATAAGGATTAGGTTTTAGGTTTTGCCGAAAGAGAAATAGAATTTGACAATTTAGGGTTCCACAAGTTCAGGATTTTACGCAGATTATCTTTAGTTACAGGCTTGCTCAAATAATCATTCATTCCTGCGACTAAACAGCGATCGCGATCTGAGGGCATGGCATTGGCGGTCATGGCAATTATGACAACGGGCGGGCGATCGCCATACATTTTCTGAGATTCAAACTCGCGAATTCTTTGACTGGTCAAATAACCATCTAAAACTGGCATCTGGCAATCCATAAAAATAATGTCGTAGTTGTGATTTAAGTTATGATTTAACTTATCCAAAACCTCTTGTCCGTTATTGGCAATTTCCGCCCTGTATCCGAGATTTTGGAGTTGACGCATTGCTACTTTTTGATTAACTAGATTATCTTCTGCAATCAAAATTTTCGTGTTGGTAATCTGGTCTAAAGTTGGCTCTTGCTCGACTGGATCGAGGTTAATCCGATCGGGTTTAGAAGAGGGGGTTTTGGTAAGGGTAACTAAGTTGCTTAAAACCTCTAAAAATCGTGACTGCTTAACTGGTTTGATCAGACAATCGGTAAATTCACTTTCCAAAGCGGCGGCACGGATATCAAATTGATCGACCGAAGTCATCATTACCAAGGGAATATAGCTGGTTTGCGGATTCGCTTTAATTATTCCTCCCAAGGTTTTACCGTCCATTTCAGGCATCTGCATATCGGTAATCACTAAATCAAAGGGCGCTTGACTGAGCGCGTTCAATGCCTCACTGCCACTAGCTACAGCTTGACAATGAATCTGCCAACTCGTTGCCAATCTACACAGATTTCTTCTACTGGTATCGTTATCATCTACAACTAAAATTTTTAATCCATCTAATTCGGCAGGTGATTCATCTTGAGAGATTCCATGCTGCTTTATAAATTCGGCGGTAAATGAGAAAGTTGTACCTTTTCCTTCTTCACTATCAAAGTCAATTTCGCCTCCCATTATCGTTACTAACTGCTTACAAATTGCTAATCCTAAACCTGTACCACCATAGTTACGGGTAGTGGAAGCATCAACTTGGGTAAAAGGTTGAAATAGCTTAGCACGAGCATTTAAGGGAATTCCGATGCCTGTATCTACGACTGAAAACAAAACTTTAACGGTACCAAACGTCTCAGAATCAAGGGTTACGGTCACGCTCGCTTCGCCTTGAGAGGTAAATTTAATGGCATTACCGACAAGATTTATCAATATGCGCTGTAATCGATTGCGATCGCCCCGCAGTTTTAGAGGGACATCTTTATAGATTACCGTAGTCAATTCGATATTTTTTACTTGAGCTTGAACGGCTAATAGTTCCCCAACTTGTTCGACACAGGTTCTTAGGTCAAAATCAGAAACTTCCAATTCTACTTCTCCCGCTTCTAGTTTAGAAAAATCTAAGATTTCATTAATAAGAGATAGAAGGCTCTGTCCGCAGGAGGAAATGATTTCAATAAATTCTGTTTGTTCGGAGTTGAGAGGAGTGGATTGGAGCAGTTCGGTCATGCCAATTACGCCATTCATGGGAGTACGGATTTCGTGACTGATGGTTGCCAAAAATTCACTTTTAGTTGCTGTAGCACTCTCGGCTTGGTGTTTTGCCTCAACTAATTGCAGATTGGAATGTAGTAAGGTCGATTCAATTTGTTTGCGATCGGTAATGTCAAATAGCACGCCATCGCACCAAGCTAAATTGTCATGGGTATTAAATGTGCCGCGATCGCCGATCCAGACTAAGTTACCACTGGCATTAATAAGGCGATATTCGATAAAATACGGTTGCTTGGTAGCGATCGCCTGCTCTATAGCTCTAGAGACTAATTCGCGGTCTTCGGTGTAAATTAATTGAGTAAATTTTTGGCGGTGTTGATGGATTTCTGAGTCTAGGGGATAGCCTGTAAGCTCGGAAATATTATTACTAATAAAATCTACAGTGAGATCGGAATCGGGTTGAAAACGATAGATAACGCCCGGAATGTTGGAGACAAGCGATCGGAATTTCTCTTCACTCAAACGTAATTCTTGTTCGGATTTTTGACGCACGATCGCCGCACCGATAATTTTAGCGGATGTCATCAGGGCATCAATCTCGGCATTTGACCATTCTCTCTCAGTTATACAATCGTCAAAACCAATAATTCCCCATCTGTTATTTCCTACGATAATCGGGACGAGAATGAAAGATTTTGCGTCCGCAGCAATTAGATTTTCGCCAAGATCGAAGCAAGATACTAAACTATGCACTACTTGATTTCGATTGAATAAATCTTCCCAAGTTTGAGTAAAACATCGATTTTGCCAGTTTGATTGTCCGAGTCGAGAAGTAACTCCAACATCGCTCCATTCATGGGATAAATTTACACATCGTTGGTTGCCACATTTTTGGTCATCTGCAAGTTCATTTGGAAAATCATCCAAAATTTCAAAGATATAGGCACGGCTGGCACGGGAGGCGATCGCGAGTTTTTTTAAGGCATAATTAGCGATTAAATGCCACTCTGGAGTTTCTAAAAATAGCTCGGCAGAAATATTGACCGCTGCTAAAATGGCATCACGCCGACTTAATTCCAGTAATTTTAGACGAAGCTCAAACTGGACAATTACTTGGTGACTGAGGACTCTTAAAGCATCAATCTGATCGGGTGTAAGATGCCGAGGAATGCGATCGATCACACACAGAGTCCCAAGTACCAAGTTATCGGGAGTTAATATAGGCACGCCTGCATAAAACCGAATATGCGGTGGGTCGGATGTAACTAGAGGATTATCCGCAAATCTGGGATCTAAAGTCGCATTTTCTACGATAAAAGGCTGGTGGGGATCGAGGATAGCATGACCGCAAAAAGCATAGTCGCGGGGAGTTTCGGTTGCTCCCATGCCATGACGAGATTTGAACCACTGGCGATCGCCATCTAAAAGCGTAATTAAAGAAATCGGTGTACCGCAAATACTAGAGGCAAGTTTGGTAATCTGATCGTAGGTTTCTTCAGCCTCCGTATCCAGAATCTTGTACCGCGCCAGTGCTTCTAATCGTTGGGATTCATTTGAGGGGAGGGGAGCTTTCATTTTTCCATTGCTGCGACAGATTTAGGTACTTCTCTGGTCAGGACTTCATTACCAGTTGCTGTAACTAAGACATCATCTTCAATGCGAACACCAATTCCTTTCCAGCGATCGGCGATTTCGGGTTGTCCTTCTTCGGGTTTAGCATCAGGAGCTATGTAGATTCCGGGTTCCATCGTGATAATCATATCTGTTTCCATATTTTGCCAAGTTTCGCCTAGCTTGTATATTCCACTATCATGCACATCCATGCCCAACCAGTGACCGATTCCATGCATAAAGAAAGGTTTGTATTTTTTTTCTTCGATTAATTTATCCAATTCACCGCTTAATATCCCCAAATCCAGTAGTCCTTGAGTAATAATTTTGACGGCAACATCAAAACTGTGATTGTAAGCATGATTGGGTTTGACCTCGGCGATCGCGGCTAATTGTGCCTCTAAAACCAACTCATAAATAATTTTTTGCTCAGTCGTAAATTTACCACCTACAGGAAAAGTGCGGGTAATATCAGCATTGTAGTAGTCATAGCAGCAGCCCGCATCTATCAATAGCAAGTCTCCATCCTGCATTTGAGCGTTATTATCGACATAGTGCAAAACACAAGAGTTAGCTCCCGATGCCACAATTGAAGGATAGGCTACACCCATTGCCCCAGATTTGCGAAAGTGATGTTCGATTTGTGCCTGAATTTCGTATTCAAAACTTTGGGGACGGGCGGTTTGAAAAGCTTGATTGTGTGCCTCGACTGAAATTTCTATTGCCTTACGCATTTTTTCAAGCTCGTAGCTACTTTTGTATAGCCGTAGTTGAGCCAGAAGTAATTTAGCATCGGCGATCGCCGTAGGACCCGTGCCGCGTTTGGGATAGCTGTAAAGTAATTTTTGAAAATGTTGAATAATTTTGGCGTTCAAATCGCGATCGCGTCCAAAAGAGTAGTAAAGCGGATCGGATTTTTCGAGATATTGAGATAGTTTCTGGTCGAGTTCGCTAATATCATAGGCAATATCAGCCCCATATTTTTCCTTTGCGCCTTCTATACCTGCCCTATAACCCGTCCAGACTTCAACTTTAGGATCGCGCGGACGGACAAATAAAATAAATTTGTGTTCTTCATGATTGGGCACAAATACGGCAACAGCATCGGGTTCGGTAAAGCCTGTAAGGTAATAAAAGTCACTGTCTTGGCGATAGTTATACTCAACATCGGCATGATTAACCGCAGGAGGCGCACTGCAAAAAACCGCCACACCCGAACCGATCTTTGCCATTAGACGCTGGCGACGTTGAGCATATTCAGTGTGCATAGTTTAGTAATATAGCTTATTGATATAGCTTTAGTAATATCACAATTCTATCTCTGGTGAGGCTAAGGATACAGGAGCTAAGTGCATTTTAAGTGCTATTTTTAACTGCAATTTTATGGTTTTACACAAAATACGTTAGATTGAAAATTACTATATAGAGATCGTAATTACGCCTGAACCATATTATATGGATGCTTTTAATCAGATTATTGGGCAGAATACCGCGATCGCTCTCTTAAAATCGGCAATTAAACGCGATCGGATTGCTCCCGCCTATTTATTTGTGGGGACATCTGGCATTGGGCGTAAACTCACGGCTTTAGCCTTTGCTGAGGCGGTAATTAGCGATCCCAAATCATCGCAACGGGTTCGAGGGCGCAATCATCCCGATTTAATGTGGGTCGAACCAACTTATACAGATAAAGGCAAATTATTAACGGCAGCCGAAGCTGTGGGACTAAAGAAACGCGCCGCGCCCCAAATCCGTCTGGAGCAAATTAGGGCAATTGGGCAATTTTTGAGTCAACCCCCCTTAGAAAGTAAGCGATCGCTAGTGATAATTGAAGAGGCACAAACAATGCCCGAAGCCGCAGCCAATGCTCTGCTTAAAACCTTAGAAGAGCCGGGTAAAGCGACGATTATTTTGATCGCTCCAAATCTTAGTTCTTTATTACCAACTTTGGTATCGCGCTGCCATCTCATTCCTTTTTACACTTTAACCAAGGCTGAGTTGATGCAGGTACTGTGTAGCATAGAACAAAATTTAGATCGAGATTCAGACCAGAAGTTAGAACAAAACTTTAACATTGCGGATATTTCCACCGAAATTATCGATTTGGCTCAAGGTTCTCCAGGGCAGGCGATCGCTAATTTTGCCCAATTTCAAAGTATTCCCCCGCAAATCTTGACCGAAATTCAAACTTTACCAAACACGCCCGTACAGGCATTAACTTTAGCTAAGAATATTTGTAAGGAGCTAGAGCTAGAGTCGCAAATTTGGCTGATCGGGTATTTGCAAAATCATCTGTGGAGTTCAGATAGACAATTAATTAATCACTCAACTAATCAAAATAGGTCACAAATTATTAAAATCATACAGTCCCTAGAATTGGCAAAACAGCAGTTAAATAGCTATATTCAACCGCGTTTGGTCTGGGAAGTGCTGTTGTTAGGTGTACAAGGTTAAACCAAAGCTAGAAGCCAAAATTAAGAGCCAGAATTAGGTATATATGGTTACAATTTCCTCTTTTTGGGGAACTATCAAACTACAAGTTATCTAAAGTTGCTTGTTCAGTCGTCATGTCCAAGGTGGTATGTCTATTTAGGCGATCGCTTTGGACTTCCTAATCTGGAAATTACTTAAGCAATTACTTAAGCAATTAAAGGACGAAACCCATGTTTGATCGAAACTGCGCCGATCTTATCCATGTTTTCGATCGTAATCTGATTGCGTCCCCACGAAAAATTAGTATGCCAACCTTCAAACTCCAAGAGCATAGATTCAGCAAAACAAGCAAATAGTTGACGGGCAGGTGCGCTCATACTGACAATTTTCATGATTTTCCAATCTATATCAATAGAATGCTCGACAATTCCACCATTAATCACATAAACGTCAGGAATTTGAATTGAGGTACTCATATTTTTAGGATAACCGCCATCAATTAGCACACAAGGGCGTTTTAGGGTAGACACATCTATTTCCATGCCTTTCGCCATACTCGCCACCCATACGACGATATCGGCAATGGGCAAAGCTTCTTCAATTCCCATCACTTTTCCTCGCCCTAACTGCGATCGCAATTCTTGCAAACGCTCTTGATTGCGGGCAACTAAAACTAATTCTTTAACATCGGTACGGGCATCTAACCACTTGCACACGGCACTGCCAATATCTCCTGTGGCTCCGCATACTGCTACTGTCGCTTTAGACAAATCTATCCCAAACTTTATACTGGTCTGTTCGACTTGACGACACAGAATATAAGCAGTGTGGGTATTGCCTGTGGTGAATTTTTGGATTTCGAGGTGAATATTACGGACTTGACGAATTTGACTGAGGTTAAAGGTCTCAAAGATAATTGAAGAAAAGCCACCTAGTGCCGTAATGTCTATACCTTGCTTCTGAGCATAGACCATAGCATTGATAATTTTACGAGTTGCTGCCTTAAACTGCTTTGCTGCCAACATTTCAGGCAAAAAACAAGATTCCACATACTTGCCTTGGATCACTTGCCCTGTAATGCTAGTTACCGTAATATCATCGACAACTTGGGGCGGAGCCATACACCAAAATTCTAGTCCTTGTCCAGCATATTCTTCATAGCCTAAGTCTTTTGCGACAGCCTGAGCATGGGCAAGACTGGTGAGATGTCCGATCAAACCAAACATTAAATTTTCAGTATTTTATATGATTTTAAACGAGGATTCTAAGCAGCAACTAAGCCCATTGCCGACATTCTCATGATTTCACGAGTATTAAAACCAATTTTACCAAGGCTTTCACCGTATTGAATCATAAAGTCTTCAACTAGAGCATCTTTTTCCATGCCTAAGACTTTGGCATCTTTTGCTACTTGATTCAGCATTTTCCAGACTAGGGGTAGGTTTTGGCGGTTTGCTACTTCTAATCCATCTTTGGCAGTTGCAAAGTTTTCCTGTAGCCAGACCTCACCAAAATTTAGGTGTAAATATTCGTCTTTAACTACGCCTTCGGTAATCTTACGGGCAAAGTCATCAGCAACGGGAATATAAATGTTATACGCCGCGATCGCAAAGCATTCAATAATTAAAGATTGAATTAATAAACAAGTAACCACATCGGCGATCGCAAAGGCTTTTTGAAAGTTACCGTGCAACGAGTTAAAAAATTCCTTAGCAAATGCCAGATCGGGAATCACATTTAGGTTGCGTCCACAGGCTTCAAATCCTTTTTTGTGGCGGATCTCCATTTTTGCCAAGCTGGCTAATTCGGCTTTAAGATTTGGCAATAGCTCACCAAGTTGAATATAGTTATCGTGTGCCTCTTGTTCGCCTTCAATCACGATCGCATTAATTCTGCTGTAAGCGTCACGATAGGTTTCAGAACGATAATCTATGTTTTCATCTGCAAATGGTGCAAATATTTGACCTATCATGTATACCTCTAATTTTAATAATGCTTTAGATATTCTATGCTATTGATGTCCTGTTGATGTAACTCTATTGACGCAATTGCTAAAAACTTTCTAGGTTACTACCGTAAATGATGGCGTAAATGATGGCGTGGATAAAGCTGTATTAATTTTTCTACTTCTTCGGCATGGTAAGAACTGCGAGTCAGTGGTGATGATACAACTTGTAAAAATCCCATATTTTCGCCTACTTTTTGCCATAAAGCAAAGCGATCGGGATGGACGAATTCCTGCACGTCAAGATGTTTCGGTGAGGGTTGTAAATACTGCCCGATCGTTAAAATGTCACAATCACTCTGGCGTAAATCTGCCATCACTTCAATAATTTCAGATTCAGTCTCGCCTAATCCGACCATTAGTCCTGATTTGGTATAGACCCAAGGTGCGAGTTCTTTGGTACGGCGGAGAAGTTCTAGAGTACGCTGATAATCCCCTTGTGGACGGGTGCGTTTATAGAGTCTGGAGATAGTCTCGGTATTGTGATTGAGGACATCTGGACGGGCAGAAAGTATGATTTCTAGGGCTTGCCAGTTGCCACACAAGTCGGGAATTAAGACTTCTATAGTTGTATTGGGCATGAGGTGTCTAATATTCTCAATGCATTTAACAAACTGCGAGGCTCCACCATCAGACAAATCGTCTCTATTCACCGAAGTAATGACAACGTGTTTTAGCTTTAATCTTTCTACAGCTTTAGCTAGGCGATCGGGTTCGGTAGGGTCTAGGGCCTGGGGCTTTTTCTCAAAGTCAATATCACAGTAGGGGCAAGCACGGGTGCAGGCAGGACCCATAATTAAAAATGTGGCGGTGCCAATACTGAAACATTCGCCAATGTTAGGACAGGATGCTTCTTCGCACACCGTATTTAAGCCTAAATCTCGGAGGGTTTCTTTAACATTTCCTACTCTTTGCCATTGGGGTGCCTTTACTCTCAGCCAGTCGGGTTTAACTACCATGTTTTTAATATTGTTTCTAAAAAATGATGCCGTCGTAGATTTGCTCGATCGCACAGGTTAAATTAATACTTTGCAGTTCGACTAGACTTCCAGATTCGCTGCCAGATCCGTAATTGATGATTTCCCATCTACCTTGCTCGTTTTTTCGATATATATCGATCTCCATCTTATCTGTACTTACCAAAATATAATCTTGTAAACTTTCAGACCTACGATATAGATTAAATTTACCGCCGCGATCGTAACCTTCGGTACTTAGAGATAAGATTTCTACGATCGAACATGGATGACTGATAAATTTAGTTGCAGTTCGATCGCGATCGTCGCAAGTCACACTGACATCTGGATAAACAAATTCCCTAGAGTTTTGAATTTCTACTTTGACATCAGAACTGAGTACTCGGCATTTACCGCCTAGATGATTCTTCAGGATCGTGGCAAAATTAATGGCAATTTGTCCATGATTAACCGTACCGCCCGTCATGGCATAAACCTGACCGTCCAGATATTCATGCTTAACTTGTTGTGTTTCCTCCCAAACCAGATATTCGTCGGGTGTCAATCTTGGTAAATTTTTATGTGCAGCAACCATTCTTTATAATCTCCTTTACAACTGGCAATAATCTTCAATATCTTTCTTGGACTTTGATTTTGGCAAACTAGAATTGACAGCTTAAGGTCTTTCATGAAAATCCCAATGGTTGACTCGCATTAACTCACGGGCATATTCCCTTACATCTCCTTTAGTTTGATTGACATACGCTCTCATCAAAGTTCAAAGTTCAAACTTCGATTCTATTTTCAGGAGTTGTCTCAACTGCAAAGCCTTGTTCTCCAGATTCAGGAATCTCCAGAACTATCACTTTCGAGTCTTGAAGTATAGTATTTTCAAGCAAAGGGGCAATTTCTGCCAAGGTTGTAACTCTAGACATGATATTAGTGCAGTTCTTTAATTAATGTCTGCAAGTCTCTTAGAGCTTGGGATTCACCTATGCTTTGACATTGACTGAGAAAATTATATAAATCTTCTTTAGAGAACTGCGGAAAGGTTGGACTTTGCTCGACTTCTAGATATTCACTAGCTTTTAAGCAATAAATGGATAGAACTCTGCCATCATAACGCCAAAATTCGGGAATTCCCATGCTGCCATAGAGCCTAAATTTGTTCATGTCAGAATGGGTAATATCAACTTCCAAAACTAAATCGGGTGGCGGATCTTGTTCTAAATTTACAGTTTTACCTCTCACCATTGGTTCGTTTTGGATGTAGTAGCACTTGTCAGGTTCCGCCCCTTTTTTAAGGTTGGGAAAGTTAAGAGTGGTCGATCCCATACTTTTGAGGTTGTATCCTAATGCTAAAGTCAAAGCCCTGATGAATACTCCAATCATCTCATTGCTGCTCTCATGTTCTTCTAATGGCATGGTAATTTCTAGGGTTCCTTCATCGTAAATTAGGCGGGATGAGCGATGATCTCCCAATATTTGCAAAATCTGCTCGTAACCAGACCAAGAAATATTATGTAAAACCACTCTCTGCTCGGCGGGGCGATCGGATTGTTCGGTCTCTTGGGGGATTATGGTTGCAACCATTTTTAGTGCTCCTTTTTTAATTTTTCTTTAAATGTTAAATATGGGCTAAATATCGGCACGAAGTTTATCTAAAATTGTTAGATCTTCTAAGGTCGAAGTGTCGCTGGTTATTTCCTGTCCAGAGGCGATCGCTCGTAATAATCTTCGCATAATCTTGCCCGAACGAGTTTTAGGTAATGCCTCGGTAAATCGAATTTCATTAGGTCTAGCGATCGCCCCGATTTCTTTAACAACGTGCTGTTTTAGTTCTTTGTTTAATTCGGGACTGGGCGTAAATCCACCTTCAAGAATCACAAAGGCAAAAATATCTTCTCCTTTAATCTCATCGGGCGTACCCACTACCGCCGCTTCTGCTACCGCAGGATGGGAAACTAAAGCCGATTCTATTTCCATTGTGCCCAGACGATGACCTGCAACATTAATCACGTCATCCACTCGCCCCATGATCCAAAAATATCCATCTTTATCTCTTCTGGCTCCATCTCCTGCAAAGTAGACATACTTACCATCTTTAGGCGGAATATGTTCCCAATAGCTTTTACGGAAGCGATCGCGATCGCCATAAACTGTTCGCATCATACCGGGGTGAGGGTATTTAATTACTAGATATCCACCTTCGTTATCCGCCGCAGGATTGCCATCTAAATCCACAACATCAGGCATAATTCCGGGGAAAGGAAGCGTTGCTGAACCGGGCTTAGTGGGAATGGCACCAGGTAGAGGTGTAATCATAATCCCTCCTGTTTCGGTCTGCCACCATGTATCGACAATCGGACATCTATCACCACCAATTACATCCTTGTACCACATCCAAGATTGGGGATTAATCGGCTCGCCCACGGTTCCTAATAATCTCAAAGAAGATAAATCTCTAGCATTAGGAATCTCATCTCCCATTTTGATAAAAGTGCGGATGGCAGTGGGAGCAGTATAAAAAATTGTAACTCCATGCTTGGCGATCGCATCCCACATACATCCATAGTTAGATGGGCGGGGCGCACCTTCATACATCAAAGTTGTAGCTCCGTTAGATAGAGGTCCGTAAACAACATACGAATGCCCTGTAATCCACCCCACATCGGCAGTACACCAAAATATATCGGTTTCCTGTAGGTCAAAAATCCATTTTGTGGTGATATGCGAATAGAGATTATAGCCACCTGTAGTGTGCACGATGCCCTTCGGTTTGCCCGTGCTACCACTGGTATAAAGGATAAATAGCATATCTTCGCTATCCATCGGTTCTGCTTCACATTTAGGAGATGTACTGACTTGTAAATCATGCCACCAGCGATCGCGTAAACTATCCATTTCAATATCTTGACCAGTTCGCTTTACTACCACCACATTAGCCACCGAAGGAACCGCACCATTTACCAACGCCTTATCTACTTGGCTTTTTAAGGGGACGATCGCATCTTTGCGCCAACCACCATCGGCGGTAATAACTAACTTTGCTTGGACATCCACTAGGCGATCGCGCACAGCTTCGGCACTAAATCCACCAAAAATTACGGTATGGGGCGCACCAATTCGGGCACAGGCAAGCATCGCGATCGCAGCTTCGGGAATCATCGGCAGATATATACCTATGCGATCGCCTTTTTTAATTCCTAAAGATTTTAAAACATTGGCAAAGATACAAACTTCGCGATGTAATTGGGCATAGGTTAGAGTGCGCGTATCCCCTGGCTCGCCTTCCCAAATTAATGCCGCTTTATTTTTACGACTTGTAGTTAAATGGCGATCGAGGCAGTTGTAAGTAATGTTAATCTTGCCACCATCAAACCACTTAGCGGTAGGCGGCTGCCAATCTAAAACGGTATGCCATTTCTCGAACCAGTGTAATTCTTGCTCGGCTAACTCTGCCCAAAATGCTTCGGGATCTGCCTTAGCTCTGTCGTAAAGCTCTTGGTATTGAGCAAGACTTTTAATGTGAGCCGATGCTGAAAATGACTCAGAAGGACTAAACAGGCGGTTTTCGGCAAGAATAGACTCGATCGCTGGCTGTGACATAACTAATAAGAATTAAAATTAAAAATTAAATGAAAACTTATATAGGAAAAATATAATTTATAGAAACCTTAGTATAAATTGATTTAGCCCTTCCTCTATACCGCCACCGAATTATCTACTTACTTTTACATTAATCATTCAAATCAATAACTTGCCCATCAAAGAAAGTCACGACATTTTTAATTGCTGCGGATTCCTCAGTCGGCTGGACGCTTCTCGTAGAGACTCGCTCATCTAATTCAGTTAGATCTGGTGTTTTTAGTTCAGTTTTAAGATTCGGTTCTTCAGGTAATGCTTTGGTTATTTCATCTAGTTTATTGACTGGAGAGCTAGGGCGATCGCTTATTTCATTTCTCTCACTAGAACTTACTGTATAACTTATAGCGGAATTTGTAGCGGAATTTGTCGTAGAAACAGCCTGATAACTGGGGCGATCGTCAGTAGCAGAGATTGTCGAAGTAGGAACTTCATCAGAACTGACAAACCGAAATAGTACCTTAACATTACGATTAAAGATTTGTTTAGAGCATTTCTCAAGTTCTTCTCGCTTTTTGACGGCGATTTCTCTTAAACCCTTATCCTTTAAGCCGATTACGACATTATTATCATTGATTTCTAAAAAAATCGCTTTGTTCACAAAAATTGCTTTAGAAGGTGGTGATAAATATTTGATCAACTGTTGCCAAGCTAAATTCAAGTCTTGGAGATCTTGATAAGAGGATATTGGAGCCTCATTAGTTGAGGTTAAAGGTATAACATTTGAGCTTAGAGCCTCGTTAGTTAGGGTTAAAGGTGAAACATTCGAGCTTAGAGCTTGATTAGTTGAGGTTGAAGGTGAAACATTTGAGCTTAGAGCTTGATTAGTTGAGGTTGAAGGTGAAACATTCGAGCTTAGAGCTTGATTAGTTGAGGTTGAAGGTGAAACATTGGCGGTTAGAGCCCGATCAGTTGAGGTTAAAGGTGAAACATTCGAGCTTAGAGCCTGATTTGATAAGCCAGTTAAAGTTATTTCCAGCCATAATCTCGGTTGAGTCGTGTTTTTAATTTGTACTTCCGCCGATCGCAGGTGTTGCTGCCCGATCAAAATACTTTCAATCGCAAAATTCTGAGCTATTTCTTTTAATCCCGTCCACGTTCCCGATGTCAAAGCGACTAGATCGGATCTGTCTTGTGCAGTTTTGGCAATGAGTAAATCTCGATAAAAACCCGCTAAACTTTGCAATACCGTTAATGGTTCCCGACCTCGATCTAAGATTTGGCGAATTTTTTCGATTACTGCAACTGAATTATGGGTGGCGATCGCCTTTAAAACATCTAATAAATCGCGCTCAGGTACCGAACCCACTAAATCCCAGACAGTTTCATTTTTGATTTCCCCCTCGTGCAAACTTAGCTGATCTAATAGACTCTCAGCATCTCTCAATCCACCCTGTGCCATCTGTCCTACTAATAACAAAGCTTCGGGATTAATATTAATAGCTTCAATCTGGGCAATTTTTGTTAAATGCTGCACCATTGGCTCTAAAGGAATGCGCCGAAAATCAAATCTCTGACACCGCGAAATAATAGTCGGGAGAACTCTTTGCGGATCGGTGGTGGCAAGAATAAAAACAACGCGATCGGGCGGCTCTTCTAAGGTTTTGAGCAAGGCATTAAATGCTGACGTACTAAGCATATGACAGTTATGCAGGAGGAGACCATTTGCTACAAAGTTATGATTATCTTCAACTTCGATATCATAAACTCGCTCAATCCTACCAATTTCTATAGAACTAACTGTTTCTAAATTTGTATGCCATTGAGGGGATAGAGTATTGTGATAGGGCTGAAAGCCACTTTTTACTTGTTGACACGTCCATTGAGATAAAGTAGTAGGGATATTCTCTTTCAGGTTTTTTATACGATTTTGTTTTTGCAAGATATCCAATACTTGTGAGCCATTTCGCAATAATCTGATTTTCTTCTTTTGAATATCCTTCAGTACACAAATGAACTGCGAAGCTATTTCTTGACTTAATAAGTGTGCCATCATCCATGTACCACCAAGCCAAGCCTTCGATAGTAACTTGACTAAGCCAGTCCAAGAAGACCAATTTTTTTTCTTTAGTGGGCTTAACGATACTAAAGACATCTCTAAGTTGAGGATGACAGCAAGTATTGCAGCAAACTGATGTATCGCCGAACCCCATATTTTTTGCAATTCTGAGCTTTGGTCGTAATCCTGAGAGGCGGGAGGCTTTATACTCCATCCATTCTCGTTGCTTAACTCCATGTGTCCAGCAAAGCCTTGGAAATCTGCTATTTTTGTTGGGATAGGAGATAGATCCATCCCCCAATAAAGTGCCATAAATGAGTCCCAATTCTTCTGGGTCAATGACTCCCAACTTATTAATGTAGTTTGAAGTACGTTTCTCCAAAAGTCCATGACCTTTTTTATACGGATGTCTTGTCCAACTAGATTGGATACTGATAATCCCTCTACCTTTCTGTTGTAAAAATTCTGGAATTTCCAGTTTTTCACCGCAGCCACAGGCACAAAATGGTCTAAGAGGCTCAACTTGTTCAAGGATAGCTGAGAGATGGTAGGGCTTTGCTCCGAATTTATTGCCACGAAATTGGTGTCCACTGGCAAATCTACGGACTCGGTTATCTGGGCCGTACTTATAAATGGGTGTCCCACAGCCGCATTCGCAGGGGACAGTATCTTCATTCCTTCTCTTACGTCTTTTGCTGGTATCCATCCTCGATCAGTTCTAATTAAATGATTACCTGTACATTGAATTACAGAATTTGTTGTTTTAATGAATAAAGTTTGCCGATCTCCTCGATCTAGCCATCGGAGAACTTTCTTAAATTCCCATGTTTTTAATTTCTCGTTATAACTAAGGACTTGTTTACCCCCGATATTTGGATCATCAATTCGCATTAACCCATCATTAGTTTGAACTAACGAGTCACCTGTTAAGCATTCATCGATCGCATACACCTTATATCTAGCTTGGACAGGGGCAAACTGCGATCGCTCGATCAAATCTCGAATATTATCCACACCCGTATTACTAGCAGCATCGATTTCGGTAATATCTAAAGCACTTCCCCGTATAATCCCCCTACACATTTCACACTTTCCGCAGGGCGTTGCCGTAGGCGCAGCAAAGCTCAAACAATTTAGAGACTTCGCCATAATCCTTGCTGTAGAGGTCTTGCCCGTTCCCCTTGCCCCCGTTAATAGATAAGCAGGTGCAATCCTTTGGGTTTTCATGGCATTACTTAAAGTCGTAGCGATCGCCTCTTGCCCAACTAAATCCGCAAAAGTTTGGGGTCGATATTTATGATGGAGTGGTTCGTATGCCATAAAATCGAGTGTATTTCAATACTATTAATGTATATATTAATTGCTAGGTTACTGATTCCTTAAGCGACATAAATCTATCGTAATCTTAAATAGTGAATGATTAGAGCTAGATATGAATATAAAAAATGCTGAAAATACAATACTTGAATTCTCCGATGTAACCGCATGGGCTAACGATGGTCAAAAGTTATTAGTCTCAAAAGTTAGAGCAAGAAGCTTAATAGAAGATCTTTATACTAAAGTTAAGAATATATTAATATTTGAACAGGAACAGAATCATCATGTCGTGCCTTTTGCGATGACTGTAACTCCCAAAGAAATTCATTTTTATGAATGGAACGATCGAAAACTAAATGAGCTATTCAAATTCTCTACCCCAGAAATTCTAAGTATTTATGATTCAGAGTTTGAGGAAAAACGAATCTTTGAGTCCTACCTAGAGATACTTGTAGAAAGCTGGTTAAGGGATTTGGCTTGGAACTGGAAAACTGATAATCCTCCTAAGTATCAAGAATTACAGGAAATTGGCTTTATTGAGAAGTTGGTAGATGCCACTCAAGAGGATATTGAAACATGACGTTTCTATATATCGAAACTAATTTTCTTATAGGTTATGCCAAAAATCAGGATCAAGATGCTGAGACTTTAATCAGAGATCTTCACTCTCTTCAACCTCTTAAAATTTTTATCCCATCTATTTGTTGCATGGAATCTTTCTCAGTTCTTGAAGGCGAAAAGAAAAGAAGAAAAGAGTTTGAGCACGGCTTAAACAAAGAAATTAAAACACTTCAAGGAAATATTAACTCTGTCTATTCTAAACAAATTTGTAAAGACTTTCAAACTGCGAGAGTCAGTAACTGATGTTACGCAGAAGTCAACTGTCCCTCATCCCCCAACCCCTTCTCCCAAGTAGAGAGAAGGGGAGTAATACAGGTTTTTCTTGTTCCCTCTCCCATTTTGGGAGAGGGCTAGGGTGAGGGTCTTAAACTCTTCCGCGTAAGGTGAGTCAGTAATGAAAAAATGACTAACGATATCGAGAGCAGATTATTTAAAGCTTTAGATTGGATATCAAAATATGCAGAATTAATAGATTTAGAAAAATCAATTCTTCAAGAAAGCATCGATACCATATTAATTTCTGATCCTACCGATAACCTAATTTTAACTTGTATCCTAAATCATTCAAAGCAAGATCTAGCAGCCACTAAAGTCTTCTTAAGTAATAACTCAGAGGATTTTGGCAAAAAAGAAATAAAAGAAATTTTGCAAGATGCAGGAATTAGCAAATATTTAACAAGTACTAAAGACTTTTTGGGATGGTTAAAAACTCAACATCCTGCAAATACTTCGCAAATTAGTTGATGTCATAAACCTTATATCTAGCTTGAACAGGGGCAAACTGCGATCGCTCGATCAAATCTCGAATATTATCTGTCGATTAGGAGGTGGTGTAATTTGAGGAGAGTCATAGCGCATCATAATAAACGTCAAACTAAGGATTCCTAAGCCAATCACCACCACTCCAGTTATCAAGATCATCAATCGATTAGGTCGATAGTCACCGCGCTCAATTTGCCAGTAACTACGATTATGATTCCACAATGCTGCCGCGATCGCCACAATGCCAAACGTAACCAAGGCAATCCCCAAATTTTCAGAATTGAGCAGGGAATTATTGTGTGGAGTTTTTGGAGTAAGGGATATCTCTAGTTGTCTTATAAAAATACCAAATCGGGTAATGGCAAATCCAAATCCAATCAGGGCAATGGAAGTGCGAAGCCAAGCCAGAAAAGTTCGCTCATTTGCCTGATGTTCTCGTTGTCGGTCAATTTTAGGGGGCTTAGTCATTGCAGGCTATCTCTAAACTCATATAATTAACAAGCGATCGCCCCTTGTCCAACTAAATCCAACTAAATCCGCAAAAGTTTGAGGTCGATATTCTCAAATAGGCAAAGACGGAGAATTAGATAAATCAGAAATTGTCCGATCGACAAAATCCTTAATAAAGCTCAGATCCTTCATCTTGGCAAAGTTACCACGACAAATATTCACCATAGAATCAATCATGCTATCGGCATTAAAATCGGGTTCGGGAGTTCGATCGAGATAATCTAAAAAGCTCACGCCACCAATATAGGTAAGATAAGCCGCACTAACTGCCTGCACCGTCCCACCCACAGCATAGGTGACCGCATTAGTTTTGAGAAAATAAGAAGCTTGGGTCGCGATCGCCACTGTTGCCACTTCTACACAACCTAATTTAATTAAAATTTCCACCATACTCGCAGCCATTTTTTGCGCTTGTTTTAGATTGAGCGAGCGATCGTACAATTTACTTAACTCCATTAACAACCTAGCATTGATCGCCACACTAGCAATTAGATCGACGGCAGGAATTGGACTGGCAAATATTACCCCAGCATTGAGCCACTGGTATCGAGAAATGATTACCTGCCCTTGATTGTGACGAATTTTTTGCAAACCACTCTGAGCCAATTTTTGCAGTTGTTGCAGTCTATAGTTAGCATTCAGTAATAATAGCTCTTCCCATTCATTGGAAAGAATAAATTCAATTCGGATTCTCAATGCAGATACATCTGGAGGAATCGGTTCTAGCCATTCTTTAATTAGCTTGGGAATTACCTGCGGACGATCGCTATAACAATTTTCATACTGACGCACTGTAATCGGGGCTGGATCGGCAGCGATCGCCACAATATCCGCAGGCTGCAAAAATTTAGAGGTTTTATGATTTAACTCCGCTAAAATAGCTTCTCGGTCTGGGGGCAGATACCGATCGATTTTATTAAAAACTAAAATAATCCGCTTTCCTAGTTCCTGTAAACTCATTAATGCCTGATATTCAATTGCCCCTAAATCTCCTGAAGTTATAAACAGTAATAAATCTGCCGACTCCGCGATCGCTTTAGCCTCTGCTTCTTGACTTAAACCCATGACTCCGCGATTTTGAATACCCGGCGTATCAATTAAAGATATTTTGCGATTTACACTTATATTCCCAGATATATTCCCAGATATATTCCCCAGCGATAGTTTATCAATATAGGAATAGATTTGCTGCGATCTGGTTGTGCCCATGGTTGGAGATGTCGCGCCTATAATTTCTTCACCTAAATTTTTGATTAAAAGCGCATTAATTACCGAAGTTTTACCCGAACAGCTAATACCAAATACGGCTATACGAAATTGATTTTGATTTAGATCGGACTGAATTTGTTCGGCAGTGATTTTGAGATTGGTTTGAAGATCGCGATCGCTAATTTTGCTAATAACTCGATTAATTTGCTCTAAGGATTTATCTAGGCTATTTCGAGTTAAAGGCTGGTTTTGCGACTCTATAGGTTCTGTGGCTACGTTTTTAATGACAGCGATCGCGATCGATCCTGCTATGACTAAGCTTAAAAATTCCCAATGTTGCCAATACAAAGCGATCGCGGCTAATCCACTTAAAACCAAAGCCAAATAGTAAGTCCGCAAGTTTGTCATCGATCGAGTTATTAATAATTATTCAATTACTAGCATATTTTATAGCGTTCTACAGGGCGATCGCTCAACAGTAAATCTATACAATAAATCCACACAATTTATGACTTCAATCAAACAAATAAAAAAATTTATCAGAAATTATATTAGAAATTATTAGAGGCAATGCAATTAGTAGAAGTGCTGAAACTTTACGATAGAATTATGAACAAGCGCAATAGAATTATTCACAAGTACAAGAACCAGTGCAGGGAAAAACAATGGCAGCAATTACCGCACAAGAACTAGAAATGCAGATGCCCGATGCGACAAAGCTCTATAGTGATGAACCCGAAATGGAAAGCTCTTTGCATTATATGCAGTTGTTATTATTGGTAACTTGCTTAGAATGGGCGTGGCAAGAACGTAATGACTTTTTTATTGGTGCAAATTTAACCATTTATTTCAGCCGTCAGCAATTAAAAAGCCGAGACTTTCGCGGACCTGATTTTTTCCTAGTTAAAAACACAATCAAAGCACCCCGTAACTCATGGGTAGTATGGGAAGAAAACGGACAATATCCCGACCTAATCATCGAGCTTCTATCAGACTCGACCGCAAATGTCGATCGCACTTTAAAACTAGATTTATATGCCGACAGATTTCACACCCCCGAATATTTTTACTTTTCCCCTGACACCTTAGAATTTGCGGGATTTCGGTTAGATATAAATCGCTACAAGCCAATTAGTCCAAATCCTCAGGGCTGGATGTGGAGCGAAGTAATGGGCTTGTTTTTAGGGATATACGATCGGAAATTACGGTACTTTTCCTTGGAGGGAGCTTTATTACCAACTCCGCAAGAATCTGCCCGAGATGAAATACGAAAGGCTAACTTAGAAAGACAGAGGGCTAATTTAGAAAGACAAAAGGCGGAGCAAGCAACCCAAATTGCCAAGTTGGAAAAGCAAAAGGCTGAACAAGAAAAACAAAAAGCTGAACAAGAAAAGCAAAAGGCTGAATTAGAAAAGCAAAAGGCTGAATTAGAAAAGCAAAAGGCTGAATTAGAAAAGCAAAATGCTGAACGAGCAAATCAAATTGCTGAATTAGAAAAACAAAAAGCCGATCGCCAGTTCAGACGTGCCGAAGAAGCTGAAGCTAAGTTGCAAGAATTACAAGAAAAAATGCGATCGCTTGGCATTAGCTAAAAGTAAATAAATTATGTCCGATCCTGTAATTCGAGTTGAAAATCTGAGCAAAAAATATATCATCGGTCATCAAAAGCCAGAACGATATATGGCATTGCGTGGTGTAATTGCTAACGGAGCTAAATCTTTAGCCGAAAAGCTATTCCAGCCTAATAGAAAGATCGTTACTCCAGATCGAGAAGAATTTTGGGCGTTAAAAGACCCTAATTTAGCGCAAGTTTAACAGCTATTGAGTTGGGACATCCCGAAACCGCATCTACGAACCAACTAATATCTTAATGCTTGAACGTATAGGTTAGAGTTTAACTAAGTAACTATTTGTAAAACTATAGGTGTCTAGCTTTCAAAAGTAATAATCCATATGCAAATCAATGAAAAAAGCTCAATCCTAGTTACGGGCGGTACTGGATCGTTCGGTAAAAAGTTTGTTGAAATGATCCTACGAAGCTTCCCTAACATTCGTCGATTAGTGATTTATTCGCGAGATGAATTAAAACAGTTTGAGATGGCGCAGCAGTTTTCAGACAAAAAACATTCAGGATTGCGCTATTTTATTGGTGATATTCGAGATGTGAGAAGGTTAACTCGCGCCTGTGAAGGAATTGATATTGTGGTGCATGCCGCAGCCCTTAAGCAGGTTCCTGCCGCAGAATATAATCCAATCGAGTTTATCCGTACTAATGTCTTGGGGTCAGAGAATGTCATTGAGGCTGCTTTAGATAGTGGCGTAAATAGGGTGGTGGCGTTATCGACGGATAAGGCGGCGGCTCCGATTAATTTGTATGGAGCAACGAAGCTATGTGCGGATAAGTTATTTGTAGCTGCCAATAATATCAAGGGTTCACGGGATCTGCGTTTGAGTGTGGTGCGTTACGGCAATGTGATGGGTTCGCGAGGTTCAGTAATTCCTTTTTTCTTGGAGAAGCGTCATGAAGGATTTTTACCGATTACCGATCCAAACATGACTCGTTTTAATATCACCCTTGAAGAAGGGGTGAAAATGGTAGTGTGGGCGATCGAGAATGCTTGGGGTGGGGAAATCTTTGTGCCGAAGATTCCCTCTTATCACATTGCTGATGTTGCTACTGCGATCGCACCTAATTGTGAGCAGCGCATCGTTGGTATTCGTGCAGGTGAAAAAGTGCATGAGGAGATGATTACAACTTCAGATGCTTTTACTACAGTCGATTGTGGTAAATATTATGCGATCTTGCCTGTGGATGGTGGTCACATAGAGCGATATCTCGATCTAGGAGCAAAAATGGTAGAGGCGGGCTTTAGCTATAATTCTGGTCAAAACAAACAATTTTTGACTGTTGATGAGTTGCGTGTGTTAATTCATGATCATGTCGATCCGAGTTTTGCGGTATGAGTTCTTATATTCCCTACGGGCGACAAGATATTAATCAAGCTGATATTCAAAGTGTGATTGAGGTATTGCAATCGGATTGGCTAACTCAAGGTCCCACCGTAAATCGTTTTGAGCAAGCAGTTGCCGATTATTGTGGAGTTAAATATGCGATCGCAGTTTCGAGTGCTACGGCTGCTTTACATATTGCTTGTTTAGCACTTGATTTAGGTAAGCAGGATTATCTCTGGACTTCACCAAATACCTTTGTAGCCTCTGCAAATTGCGGGTTGTATTGCGGTGCTAAGGTAGATTTTGTGGAC
>Ga0163154_10002958_pt1 | contig 24216 bp, 16 predicted proteins | sample OliLakLV19MP9P1_FD_148649 | JGI IMG/M metagenome (GOLD analysis project Ga0163154, IMG submission 148649) | Freshwater microbial mat bacterial communities from Lake Vanda, McMurdo Dry Valleys, Antarctica - Oligotrophic Lake LV.19.MP9.P1 | ecosystem: Environmental > Aquatic > Freshwater > Lake >... | reverse complement strand
CCACATAGATGGTTATCTATATAAGGAGATTGTGCGCTATAATAAAATTATCGTAAACATCCACCCATAAGGATATTTTTTATGTCAAATACGCTTATTCAGTTAGATAACCCTACCAGCCAATCGCCGCGTATCGTATTGGGAGATGCGACACATATCGCAGAGATGTTTAAGGCGCTGAGTCATCCTGTGCGGATACAAATCTTAGACATGATTAGTCAAGGTGGCGGGGAATTATGCGCGTGCAATCTCGAACAGCATTTTAATCTCACCCAACCGACTATCTCGCATCACCTCAAAACATTACGTGAAGCAGGTCTCATTGAGTCGGAAAATCGAGGTGTATGGGTGCATCATCGCGTCAATCAACCTGCATTAGATACATTACAAACATGGCTAAAAGGAATATAAACAATGGCAGAGACATTTTTATATTTGACCACCATCGGGCATAAATCGGGGAATCCGCACACCATCGAAATTTGGTATGTGGAGCATGAGGGCAATTATTACCTGATGAGTGAACATGGCGATAAATCACATTGGGTACAAAATTTACTCAAAAATCCGCAGGTGCAATTTAGTGTCGGGACTCGTGATGATAAAAATGCGCTTGTGCCACATCGGAATGCGGTTGCCCGCACGATCACATCAGAAAATGCGCCAGATATTTTGGAAGCTGTGAACACAAAAATGCACGAAAAATATAATTGGGGCGATGGCTGGGTTATTGAGGTGACTTCGGGTGGGCTAAAGCCTTAAAACTGTTATGATGCCTATTGGTCTGAGAATATCACAGCGCGATAAGTAATAGTGTTTCATTGGAAAATAAACCCATTAAGATATGTTGTGAACTGTTAACAATCTACTTGACTCAAAATAGCTTTTCTGTGCTATAATCAACAAACGCCTATGGCGCATAAGCACAACCGTTTCTATCCGAGTAGTCAGGGAGAAAAACAAGTGGATTCGCAAGCAACAATTGTTGGTCATAACGAGCCTATCTCAAATCCATATCATGAATTTATCGAGATTCGCGGTGCCAGAGAAAACAACCTCAAGGGTGTCTCTTTACGGATACCAAAGCGCAAAATTACCGTGTTTACAGGGGTTTCTGGCTCTGGCAAGTCATCTATCGTGTTCGATACCATCGCCACCGAAGCCCAACGCCTGCTCAATGAAAATTTTAGTATGTTCGTCCGCAACTTTCTGCCACGCTATTCGCAACCCGATGCCGAAGCCATCGAAAACCTGAGCATGGCGATTGTTGTTGACCAAAAACGGATGGGTGGTGGCTCTCACTCCACAATGGGAACAATCACCGATATTTCTCCCGTATTAAGACTACTCTTTTCGCGTTTTGGGCAACCCTTTGTGGGATATTCCAATGCGTTCTCTTTTAATGACCCACAAGGCATGTGTCCAGAGTGCAATGGGACTGGTCAATCTATGGGAATTATTTCGGATAGCTTCTTGGATTTGGATAAATCGCTTAACGAAGGCGCGGTGCAAGTTCCGGTATTTGCGGCATGGGAACGCGATAGTTATGCCAGTTCTGGCTTCTTTGATAACGACAAAAAGCTAAAGGACTATACAGAAGAAGAGCTGGATTTGCTCTTACATGGCAAAGACCTCAAGTTCAAGATGACTATGGGTACTAACAACAGCATGAACTTGACCTATAACGGAATTATCGAAAAGTTCACCCGTTCCTATATCCGCAGAGATATTAAAACACTCGGTGAACGGACTCAGAAGGCAGTAGCACCCTATCTGACCATGCAAACCTGTTCCTTATGTAAAGGCGCACGACTCAGCCAAGCGGCGCTCAGTTGCAAAATTAGCGGATACAATATCGCACAACTATCTGCGATGGAAGTCGGTGAACTCATTGGCGTACTGCGACAAATTACAGACCCCAAAGTCGTAACGACCATTGCCACCCTAACCGAGAGATTGCAACATCTGGTGGATATTGGTCTGGAATACCTCACACTCGACCGCCCTACCGACACGTTATCGGGTGGGGAATCTCAGCGCGTCAAAATCGTCAAACACCTGAGCAGTAGCCTTGTGGATGTCATGTATATTTTCGATGAACCCAGCATCGGGTTACATCCGCGTGATGTGCATCGCATGACTGACTTGCTTTATAAATTGCGTGATAAAGGAAATACCGTAATTGTGGTCGAACACGACCCCAGTGTCATCAAAGTGGCAGACCATATCGTGGATGTGGGTCCGCGGGCAGGCACACATGGCGGGACAATTGTCTATGAGGGGAACTATGATGGATTAATCCACGCCGATACGCTGACTGGTCGGCATTTGCTTTTGGAATTGCCCATCAAACAAAAATTCCGTCCTGCAAAAGGGCAATTGCCGATTGTCAACGCAAACGCCAATAATTTGCACCATGTGAGTGTGAATATACCCGTTGGTGTGTTTACTGTTGTCACAGGGGTGGCTGGGTCTGGCAAAAGCTCACTCATCAACAAAGTATTTTTGCAACAACACCCCAATGCGATTGTGATAGACCAGTCGCCAGTCGGCACAAATAGTCGCTCTAATCCCGCCACCTATACCGGCATCATGGATGATATGCGCGAGGCATACGCCAAAGCCCATAAAGTGAGTGCATCGCTATTTAGCTTCAATTCCAAAGGGGCATGTGAAAATTGTCAGGGATTGGGTGTCATCTATACCGATTTGGGATTCCTAGACGGCATCAAGACCCCGTGTGAAATTTGTGGTGGCAAGCGATTCAAAGATGAGGTGTTGAGATATACGCTCAATGGCAAATCTGTCACCGATGTGTTGTCTATGACCGTTCAGCAGGCACTCGAATTTTTCGATATTCCAAAAATTGTGAAGCGACTACAATCTATGAGCGATGTCGGACTCGATTATCTGACCTTGGGGCAACCCCTCAGCACACTCTCGGGCGGGGAGTGTCAGCGCATCAAACTCGCCAGCGAATTGCATAAAAAAGGCAGTGTGTATGTGATGGATGAGCCAACAACGGGTTTGCACATGTCTGATATTAGCCACTTGCTAGAGATGATGAATAAACTCGTGGATACGGGCAATACGCTCATCGTCATCGAACACAACCTCGATGTCATCAGAAACGCCGATTGGATTATAGATATGGGTCCCGAAGGCGGTAGCAAAGGCGGGCAGGTGATGTTTGAAGGCACACCACAGCAGATAATCCACGCAGAAAAGTCTCTTACTGGGATATATTTGCGGAATTAATGGGTTTGCAAAGAGGCTATCGCATGGGATAGCCTCTTGTATATCTTATAGGAGACATATCATCATGAATATGGCGTTTGATGGCGAAATTATCTACTGGCGCGGACCTTCCCCATTCTTTTTTGTGGCAATACCCCCAGAAGAGAGCGCCGACCTAAAAGAAATCTCTAACCGTGTCACGTATGGTTGGGGTGTGATTCCTGTGGAAGTGCGTATCGGTAACACCGTATGGAAAACATCGCTATTCCCCAAAGACGGGTTATACCTTGTGCCTATCAAGGCGAGTGTCCGAAAAGCAGAAAATCTTGAGGAAGGCGATATGGTGACAATTGATTGGGTAGTGGTTAAAAAGTAAGTGATAGTTGATGATAATGCTTCCCATGATACAAGAAACTATCACGTATACCTGTAGTTGTTGTGGAAGCACTAACATCGTACGCAATGGTACAAATAAATGTGGCAAACAACAATACCATTGTAAAGATTGTGGTGCTTATCGCGTGCTGAAACCGCGACAAGGTTATAGCAAAATAACCCAAGAAACGGTGCTAAAAACCTGCAAAGAACGGGTGAGTTTGCGTGGCGTTCAACGGATTTTCGGCATCAGTCGGCACAGTGTCACCCATTGGATTAAACACCATGACAGTCGCAAAAATAGCGGTATCAGAAGAAAATATCAAGAATAATCGGCATATCTTGATATTTTCTTGATGCTTACTCCATCCTTCTTTATCCCCTCTTGAGGCGATTTTCTTCATAATAGAGAGTGTAAGTTAATAGTCGCTATAGGGAGGTTTTATGACCTTAGAATTGTTCGTTGCAGGGATAGTCGCACTTTTGCTGGTGTGCTACCTTGCCTATTCGCTCATCTACCCAGAGAGGTTTTAGCCATGACTTGGCAAGATATATTACAAATTGCCCTCTATTTTGGGTTGCTTATCATCGCCACACCCCTATTGGGGGGATATATAGCGCGGTTATACACAGGTAAACCGACCTTACTATCGCCTATTTTGCGTCCCGTTGAAAATCTGATTTATCAGTTGGCAGGGATAAATCCTACCGAAGCGCAACCCTGGCGTAAATATGCACTCGCCCTGTTGATATTCAATGGCATTGGGTTTTTAGCCGTATTTTTATTGCAGATACTACAAGGCATACTGCCACTCAATCCCGCAAATTTGCCTGCCACCAGTTTGCATCTGGCTTTTAATACCGCCGTGAGCTTCACGACCAATACCAATTGGCAAGCCTATGGTGGCGAGACCACCATGAGTTACCTCACCCAAATGCTTGGTTTGGGGGTACAAAATTTTTTGAGCGCATCCACAGGCATCGCGGTCATGGTGGCGCTCACACGCGGACTGGCAAATAAATCGTCAAAATCGCTGGGCAATTTTTGGTCAGATATGGTCAAAACGGTGCTATATCTTCTTTTGCCACTCAGCATCATTATGGCAGTGGTTTTGGTCGGTGAAGGGGTTGTGCAAAATTTTAACCCGTATGTGGAAGCACAAACCCTATCTAGCGAAACGCAACTCATTCCACAAGGACCCGCCGCATCACAAATTGCTATCAAACAACTTGGTACGAATGGCGGGGGATATTTTAGCGTCAATAGCGCCCATCCCTATGAAAACCCTACCCCATTGAGCAATTTTATTCAGGTATTTGCCATTTTGCTCATACCCGCATCACTCACCTATGCCTATGGGGTGCTGGTTGGGGATAAACGACATGGCTGGACGATATTCATCGCCATGTTCATTTTACTGATAGCGGGATTGTCTATCATGCTCATCAGCGAGTATAGCACCAATCCGATTTATGGGGTCAGTGGCATCATGGAAGGCAAAGAAACGCGCTTCGGTGTGACCAACAGCGTGCTATGGGGTGTCACAACGACTGCCGCTTCTAATGGCTCGGTTAATAGTATGCACAGTAGCTTATCGCCATTGGCGGGCGGGATTACATTGTTGAATATATTGCTCGGAGAAATTATCTTCGGCGGAGTCGGCGCAGGCATGTATGGCATGTTCATTTTTATCATGCTCACGGTGTTCATCGCGGGGTTGATGGTCGGGCGAACACCTGAATATCTGGGCAAAAAAATCGAATCGCGGGAAATCAAACTGGTCACAATCGCGGTTTTATTGCCCAATGCCACCATTTTATTATTGACGGCATTGGCATTGCTCATTCCAGAGGCATTAGCCAGCCGTACCAATACGGGCGCACACGGATTATCCGAAATTCTATATGCGTTTGCATCTGGCGCGGGCAACAATGGGAGCGCCTTTGCAGGACTCAATGCCAATACGCCGTTTTATAACATCGCTATTGGGTTAGCGATGCTCATTGGGCGGTTTGGGGTGATTTTACCCGTCTTGGCAGTGGCGGGTAGCATGGCGGGTAAAAAAGTCGCCCCCCCATCACAAGGCACATTCAAAACAGACTCGCCGTTATTCGTTATTTTGCTCATTGCCGTCATCCTGATTGTAGGCGCATTGACATTTTTCCCTGTTTTATCGTTAGGTCCAATTGTGGAACACCTCTTGATGAGTGCTGGAAGGACGTTTTAAGCCATGAGTACCACTAAAAAATTAGCTCTATTTGACCGTCGAATTCTAGGGCGTGCAGTGGCGGATGCGTTTCGCAAATTGAACCCCGTCAAACAAGCCAAAAACCCTGTGATGTTTATCGTGTTGGTGGGTGCAATTTTGACCACAGGCATTTTTCTACGCGATTTACTCGCGGGGCAATCTGTAGACATGGGATTTAATCTGCAAATCGCTGTATGGCTGTGGTTTACCGTCCTTTTTGCCAATTTTGCCGAAGCCATCGCAGAAGGGCGCGGTAAAGCACAAGCCGATGCACTCCGCAAAACGCGCACCCAAATGACAGCACGCCGTTTGATTAATGGGCGTGAAGAAAGTGTCTCTGCCTCACAATTGAGCAAGGGCGATATAGTCGTGTGTGAAGTGAATGACCTCATCCCCAGCGACGGCGAAGTTATAGAAGGCATCGCCAGTGTGGATGAAAGCGCCATCACGGGCGAATCTGCTCCGGTCATCCGCGAGAGTGGTGGCGATAGAAGTGCGGTCACGGGCGGAACACGGGTTTTGAGCGATAGAATTGTCATACGTGTGACCAGTGAACAAGGCAACACTTTTATTGATAGGATGATTGCCCTTGTCGAAGGCGCACAACGCCAAAAAACACCCAATGAAATCGCATTGACCATTTTGCTATCGGGCTTGAGCATCATCTTTTTGCTGGCAGTCGTCACCTTGCGCGTATTTGCCAATTATAGCGAGGCAGAAACAGGCATTATCCAAACCACCGCAACTGTGCCTGTGTTAATTGCGTTGCTGGTATGTCTTATCCCCACCACCATTGGCGGGTTAATTAGCGCCATCGGCATTAGTGGCATGGATAGAATGATTCAGCGCAATGTGTTGGTCACAAGCGGACGTGCGGTAGAAGTAGCGGGCGATGTGGATGTGCTACTGTTGGATAAAACAGGCACAATCACACTCGGCAATCGTATGGCAACCAGTTTTATCAATGCGAATGGCGTGAATTTAGACCATCTGGCAGATTGCGCTCAATTGTCGTCTATTGCCGATGAAACACCAGAAGGACGGAGTATTGTCATTTTGGCAAAAGAAAAATTTGGTCTGCGGGGGCGTGATGTCTCGGAGATGAATTTGACCTTTGTGCCATTCACCGCCCAAACACGCATGAGTGGTGTGGATTTTCATGATGAAAACCGAAAAATTCGCAAAGGCGCATCCGATGCCATCCGCCAATATGTAGTATCGCTCGGTGGAATCTTCCCCGATGATGTCCAAAAATCGGTGGATGATGTGGCACGAAAAGGCAGTACACCATTGGTCGTATGCGAAAATGAGCATGTGTTGGGTGTGATTGAATTGAAGGATATTATCAAAGGCGGGATTCAACAACGCTTTGCCCAATTGCGCCAAATGGGAATCCGTACGGTGATGATTACGGGCGATAATGCGCTCACCGCCACATCCATCGCCGCCGAAGCGGGTGTAGATGACTTCATGGCACAAGCCACACCAGAAGATAAATTGCGCCGTATCCGCGAAGAACAGGCAAAAGGGCATTTGGTCGCCATGACAGGCGATGGCACAAATGACGCGCCTGCTCTCGCACAAGCCGATGTGGGTATGGCGATGAACACAGGCACACAATCTGCCCGTGAAGCAGGCAACATGATAGACCTCGATAGCGACCCCACCAAACTGATAGAAGTGGTGGAAATTGGTAAGCAACTGCTCATGACACGCGGCGCATTAACCACCTTTAGCATCGCCAATGATGTGGCGAAATATTTTGCCATCATCCCTGCCCTATTTGGTACGCTATATGCCACCTCATCTAGCGCGGGACCGTTGAGCGCCCTCAACATTATGGGATTATCGTCACCACAAAGCGCCATTTTGAGCGCCATTATCTTCAATGCGCTCATCATTATCGCGCTCATCCCATTGGCACTAAAAGGGATTGGCTATACCCCAATGGGAGCATCTGCCGTCCTCCGACGCAATTTACTGATTTATGGGTTGGGCGGGCTAATTGTGCCGTTCATCGGTATCAAACTCATTGACCTATTCATCACCTTTATCGGTTTAGTCTAAAGTGAGGCAAGTATGTTAAAATCAGTCATCAGCGCATTACGCTTGTTCGGTATTTTAACCATCATCACAGGCGTTATGTATCCACTGACCATCACCCTTTTGGGACAAGTATTTTCTCCCCACCAAGCCAATGGTAGCCTTATCGTGGTAGATAATCAGACTGTGGGGTCATCGCTCATCGGGCAAGCCATAGATGACCCGCGTTATTTTTCATCCCGTCCATCGGCAGTGAATTATATGCTCGGTTCATCAGCAGACAGTTTGGGGTCATCGGGTGCGACCAATCTTAGCACCACTAGCACGACCTTAGCAGATAACGCTAGTGCTTATGAAAATGCGTTTCGTGAGGCGAATGGACTATCTGAGGATGTGGTCATCCCCAATGAGATGATATTCGCCTCTGCGAGTGGATTAGACCCGCATATCAGCCCAGAATCGGCGCGGTTACAAATTGACCGTGTGGCGACTGCCCGCAACCTAGACCATCAAATCGTAGCAGATTTGGTCGAAAGTTCCATCGAAAATCCCTATTTGGGGCTATTGGGGCAAGTACGGATAAATGTTTTGTTGCTTAATCTGGCATTAGATGAATTGGAAAATGGCTAATGGATACAAATGATAACCGCCCAGACCCCGATGCGTTACTCATGGCAATTCAAAAACAAACAGCAACACAAGAACGGGGAAATCTTAAAATATTTTTGGGGATGTCGGCTGGTGTAGGCAAGACCTACACCATGCTGGGGTCTGCCCATCAATTCAAGGCAGAAGGTGGCGATGTCGTTGTGGGATATATCGAGACCCACAAACGTCCAGAGACCGATGCCTTACTGGTCGGTTTGGAAATTATCCCGCCATTACAAATTGATTATCGTGGGGCGATGCTCAGAGAAGTGGATATAGATGCCATTCTCGCCAGAAAACCACACGTTGTCCTGATAGATGAATTGGCACATACCAATGCACAAGGGAGTCGTCATACCAAGCGATACCAAGATGTGCTAGATTTAATAGAAGCAGGCGTGGATGTATGGACAACCGTCAATGTCCAGCATTTTGAAAGCCGTGCCGATGCGGTGCGCCAAATTACTGGCATCACCATCCAAGAGACCATCCCCGATTCGCTATTGGACTTTGCCAACGAAATTGAACTGATAGACCTCTCACCACAAGACCTTCGCAAGCGCCTTTCTGAGGGAAAGGTCTATACCTCAGAGCGAATTGATGCGGCGATGAACAATTTTTTTCGGGTGGGAAACCTAACAGCCTTGCGTGAAATGGCGTTGCGTCTGACCGCAGAGCATGTAGACCACAAATTGCAAGATTACATGCAAATCAAGCGAATTGCGGGTCCGTGGAAATCTGGTGAACGATTGATGGTGGCAGTGGGGTCTAGCCCATTTTCTGAGCGCCTCATCCGATGGACACGGCGTGTTGCCTATAATTTAGAGGCAGAATGGCTGGCAGTATATATCGAAACGACCAATCCACCCACGCCAGAAGACAAAAAACGCCTTGCGCGTAATATCACACTTGCCCGTAGTTTGGGTGCAGAAATTGTGATGGGCAGGGATGATAATATCCCCCAAGCCATTATCAAAATCGCCCAACAACGCAATGTCTCACAAATTGTCATCGGCAAACCACAACATACCCCGTTACAAAGCATCCTGCGCGGGGGTTCTTTGGTAGACAAAATCATCCGTATGAGTGGCGAGATAGATATTTTGGTGGTGACGGGCGATGAAGGCGCATCCGAAACGTCTCATCGCCCGATATTGCTCAATCCAGAATTTCGGTCTAAACGCCATCATTATTTATGGGCAGTTGTCGCATTTATCTTTATTATGGCGCTAGATTTTGTCATTTATAATTTGTTTCTGCTAGATTATCAGGCATTGGCGCTCATAGATTTATTCGGTGTGTTATTGGTCGCCACCTATATAGGCAGAGGTCCTGCGGTTTTAGTCGCCACATTGAGCGCCTTATGGTGGAATTTTTTCTTTACCACCCCACGCTTCACATTACAGATTGAACAAACCCAAGACCTTATTTTATTTATCCTCTATTTTGCCATCGCTATCTTCACAGGCAATCTGACCGCACGGCTTCGGCAACAAGAAAAACGCGCACAATATAATGAAGAGCGCACGAAGGCACTTTATCGGCTTGCCCATGAAACGGCAACGGCTATTGATATGAACGATGTGTTACAGACCGCCATAGACCAAATTTCGCGGGTATTTGATGCGGATATTGCTATTTTATTGACCGATGAGGATGCCTTGCGACAACCTGTGAATTTGACGAATACCATGCCTATCAGCGAAAAAGAATTTGGCGTAGCGCATTGGGTATATACCCATAAAAAGCCCGCAGGACGCTTTACAGACACATTATCTTTGGCATCTGCCCAATATATGCCCCTGCTCACCCCAACCCGTGTTGTTGGGGTGATAGGCATCCGCACGCACCGAGATGAGCGCCTATCGTTTGACCAAGAAAGCTTATTAGAGACATTCATCAGTCAAATTGCGCTGGTGATTGAGCGTGAATTGTTAGATGAATCGGCAGAGCAATCTGCCATGTTACGCGAATCGGAACGCTTATATACCACCTTGCTCAATTCCATTTCACATGAACTCCGCACACCGATTGCGACAATTAAAGGGGCATCTAGTAGCCTGCTCAATCATGCTACCAACGATAATATCCAAAACCGCACACAACTCATCCATGATATAGAAGATTCCGCAGACCGCCTCAATCGATTGGTAGAAAATTTACTCGATATGTCACGGTTAGAAAGTGGGCGATTATCACTCAAATGGGATTGGTGTGATTTAACCGATATTATCGGCGTGGCGCTCAAACAACTTAGTGAGTGCCAATCACGCGATATTCAACTAGATTTGCCCATACAGTTACCCCTTATCTATGTGGATTTCGGGTTAATGGTGCAGATTTTTGTTAATTTGTTAGATAATGCCTGTCGCTATACCCCACCAGATAAACCTATTCGCATCACAGCAAGCCAATATCAAAAACAATTGCATGTGTCTGTGATAGATAAAGGGACGGGAATCCCCCCAGAATTATTAGATCGTGTTTTCGATAAATTTTACCGCTTACCCAATACGGTTACAGGCGGCACTGGCTTGGGATTATCCATTAGTCGGGGATTGGCAGAGGCACATAAAGCCACCCTCAAAGCCGAGAATATGCCAGAAGGCGGGGCAAAATTCACCCTAATTTTATCACTCCTGCAATCTCCCCCCCCCGTACAGGAGGCAAAATATGACTAGTGGCGCACACCTATTGGTGGTAGACGATGAATTACAAATACGGCGTTTTTTGCGGATTAGCCTAGAAGCACATGGCTATCGGGTAGATGAGGTCGAAACAGGTGCGGAAGCAATTCGCAAAGTGGCACAGCTACGTCCAGATTTGGTTATCCTCGATATGGAATTGCCCGATATGGATGGGTTAACAGTGTTAAAATCGTTGCGCGAATGGACATCCACGCCTGTCATCATCCTATCTGTGCGTGATTCTGACCAAGATAAGATATTGGCATTAGACGCGGGTGCAGATGATTATGTCACCAAGCCGTTTAGTGTAGATGAACTGATGGCACGAATACGGGTGGCACAACGGCATAGTATCCCCCAAGAAACATCTCCGATTTTCACACACGGGCGCTTATCGGTGGATTTGGTGGCGCGGACGGTGAAGGTGGATGGGGAAATTATCAAACTAACCCCTACTGAATATGCTTTATTGCGTTATATGATTCAATATGCAGGTAAAGTTATTACCCATCGGCAAATTCTACGCGAGGTGTGGGGCATCGAATATATGAACGAGACGCACTATCTACGCGTTTATTTCGCCCAATTGCGCCAAAAAATCGAAGAAAATCCTGCAATGCCTCAAATTCTGCTCACCGAATCGGGTGTTGGCTATCGCTTAAGCCAAATAACTTGATTGCTAACTTGCACTTTTCAACCCACAAAAACAGTGGTCTTCCCCGCTATAATGGGGTAAGAGTTTCCCAAATAAGATAAAATAACGGACATAAAAAGGGAGGCAAAACTGAGTCACTGGAGCAAATACTAATGGAGCAACGAAAACAAATTCATACGATTATTGGCTTAAGAGAACATTTCAATTTGGGAGTATTTTTTAATAGTTTGTGGCTGACATCCGAGGCTAACGCCTTGTAGGGACGCGATTAAAGGCTTGTCCGTAGTTTTTTTGATGGTTTTGCGTAGATACTAGCAACACATTGAGCAAAATGCCCCTCAGCAGATTCAGATGTTCAAAACACACGCCTGTTCTGCCTCTTGCAGGTACTCCACTAAAAGCCACACCATCCCCCACTCAATCTGGCCAATTCTCCTCTACAAACTGAGCCACGCGTTGTCTTTAATACCATACGAGATAGACCCATCATGGAATTACATGCGGAATAACGAGCCATATCGGTAAACTATCGCCTCATAAAACAAACAAAAATCATACTAAAGAATGATACAAAACTCAATTACAAGGACACCTAATTATCTGAAGTGAAGGCTTATACTGTATTTATACGAATAAAGTAAAAACATAATCCCATTGTGGAGAAACAGTAAAATAACTATGAATAAAATCCTAGTCATTGATGATAACAAAGATTATCGAGAAGACCTGATGGAAATCTTGCAATTTGAGAATTATACGACATTAGGTGCGGAGAATGGTCTAATCGGTCTAGGGATGATTCATCGGCATACACCCAATATCATTGTGTGTGATATTGATATGCCTGTTATGGATGGGATAAAAGTTTTGCAGACAGTAAAAGCCAACCCAGCCCATGCAAAAATCCCGTTTATTATGGTATCTGGACATAATGACCGAACAATCATAAACGCAGTTTCTAGCTTAGGTGCAGAAAGCTATCTAACCAAGCCGATAAACATCGAACAATTTCTGATAACCGTCTCTACTTTTTGTAATAATGGGGGTATAGAAGCCCCGCTGGGGATGCTAAATAGTCAGCCTCTACTCTATGAGGGTTAGGATTTGTTGACATTTCATATATCGCTGTTCATTGTGTCATTTCAGGACGGCATACATGCCGATAATCGTGTTTGTGGTCGTAGGAATGTGATATATCACGTCCGCAAATGGTGATTATTTTGTCATTTCAACAAATGTCAACGCAACCTAGTTATGAACCGATAAAGTTTCTTTAAGGAGTAACCAATGCTCAATCATATTATTCTTCCTTTAGATGGCTCACCACTCGCAGAGTGTGTATTACCTCATGCCCTAGCCATTGCCAAAGCCTTTAACGCAAAAATTATCTTGGTGCATGTTTTAGAGCAGTCCGCTACATCATACCGATTACCCAAAGTAGACCCTTTGGATTGGTATCTTAAAAAATCAGAGGCGAATTTATATCTCGACACCATCCAAAACCTTTTACAGGAGCATTATTCATCTGTCAAAAGTGTTCTGTTAGAAGGCAATGTCATCGAGAAAATTGTTGAATTCGCACAATCCACGCCATCGGCGTTACTTATCTTGTGTGGTTATGGCGAAACGCGGGTCAATGGTGGTGGGGTGAGTAATATTGTCCAACGCATCCTTCAACTGGTACGAGCTTCAACCTTGATTGTTCGCTCAATTCAACTGCCTACTCCTTTCACACCAGATTTGCACTATAAAAAGGTATTGGTCGCTTTAGACGGGTCACAGCGAGCGGGATGTGTCTTAAATATGGCAACAGCGCTTGCAGAAGAATATCAGCCAGAATTACTACTAGTGCATGTCGTCAGCAAACCAGAAATGGCACGCCACATGCCCTTAAGCCAAGAGGATGCAGACCTTATCAATCGTGTCATTGAGCGTAATCAAGAAGAAGGTAGCAAATACTTGGAGCAAACACAAACACGCTTCACCAACAAAACACAAACCCGTTTGCTGGTGAGCGATAATGTTGCCGCCACATTGCAAAGTGTGAGCGAACAAGAACAGATTGACCTGCTGATATTAAGCGCACATGGATATTCTGGTGAGACAAAATGGCCCTATGGGAGCATCACCAACAGGTTTATCACAGATGGCACAACCCCTTTATTGATTGTTCAAGATTTGCAATGGGAATCCACCGCATTTGAGCAGTCGCTTATAGAAACGCGCCAACCGATAAGGTTAGGAAATGACAGATGAACAAGATATATTGCTTATCACCGATATAGTGGAAATAAACAACGAGCAAGAAGAGGTGGTTTCGGTAATCGAAACACCTCTTATTCTATTGGCACGTCAACTATCCATCGAGTTTGAGCTCACCACCCACAAAAGGGGCAAGCCCCTGCTATTGGAGCAACTAAAACAGGATGAGCAACTCATTACCGATGCGTATCGGCATTTTAGCCGAGTCACTCAAGCAGACCAGCCACTCCCTTATGCGGCAGAGTGGTTATTAGACAATTTTTTTGTGGTACAACAAACCATACGGCAAATTCGCAAAGATATGCCAATTGGCTATTATCGCCAATTACCCAAACTGAAAAATTCGCTATGGATAAACATACCACGCGCCTATAGCATCGCCACAGAAATAATTCGCTACAGCAACCATCAGCTTAATATGGAGCAAGTCGCCTATTTTCTGGAAGTCTTTCAAGCCAATGTGCCTTTGACGATGGGTGAATTATGGGCATTCCCGACCATGCTACGGCTTGGCATCTTAAACAGCCTCGCAATGACACTAAGCGAATATTTGGATGAATCCATACAACAGCCCTCTATTGTCGGGGACGATACAACAGTGCGTTTTTGTATCACCAGTTTGCGCTTGCTGGCTATTCAGGATTGGAAAATCTTTTTTGAGCAAGTGAGTGTTGTAGAGCAAATGCTACAATTAGACCCCACAAATATTTATGGGACGATGGATTTTAATACCCATAACGATTATCGAAAGGTCATCGAAAACCTCGCACGCCTATCAAAGCACAAAGAAGAAGATGTCACCAGCCAAGTCATCCTCTTTAGCCAAGATGCAAATCCAGAATCACCTCAAGCACACGTTGGCTATTATTTGCTTGGTGAAGGCTATCACCAATTAGAAACATGGTGTAGTTATCGCCCATCGGGATTCCGCGCCTTGCACCGTTGGTTATTGGCGCATCCAACCGCCACCTATTTGGTCGGCATTGGCATGATCACCCTTTTGCTCATCGTGGCATTTGTCAGTTATATGACCACACATGACGCGGGCATCTTACAGGTGTTGCTGGTGATTCTCCTCACCTTTTTGCCCGCCACTGCTATCGCCAGTGGCATTATCAATTGGGTAGTGACGCATACAATTTCACCCGCGCTTCTGCCACGTATTGATTTTCAGGATGGGATACCGCCCGAATACCAGACAATGGTCGTCATCCCCACTTTGCTCAATGATGCCAATGAGATTGACTCCTTATTACAGCAATTAGAACTACATTTTTTGCGAAATACCAATTCATCGCTCTTTTTTGCGTTACTAACCGATTATGCCGATGCCCCAGACCAACAAATGCCCAATGATGAGGCATTAATTAGCCGTACCCAAACGGGGGTTGATGCCCTAAATGCCAAATATCATCAACATGCGTCTCCATTCTATCTGTTCCATCGGGAACGCCAATGGAACGCCTCTCAAAATACATGGATGGGATGGGAACGCAAGCGCGGTAAATTGATGGAATTTAATCATTTGCTTCGTGGAAATACAGAAACATCCTACACGGTACTGGTAGGTGACATGAGTGTCTTACCAAATATTAAGTATGTCATTACCCTCGATGCCGATACCATCTTGCCAGAAGGAAGCGCCCGCCAAATGGTTGGCATCCTCGCCCATCCGCTAAATCGGGCTATATATAATCCAGAAACGGGTAAAGTAGTTTCTGGCTATTCTATTTTGCAACCCCGCATAGATATTAAACCGACCAGCGTCAACCAATCGCGCTTTTCTCGGATTTTCGCGGGTGATATTGGCATAGATTTGTATACCCATGCTGTTTCTGATGTCTATCAGGATTTATTTGGGGAAGGCAGTTATGTCGGAAAAGGCATCTATGATGTAGATGTGCTAGAGGCATGTCTCGCCAATCGTATCCCAGAAAACACATTACTCAGTCACGATTTATTTGAGGGCATCCATGCCCGTGTCGCATTGGTCAGCGATATTGTGATGTTAGAGGAATATCCAGCGCGGTATTTGGGTTATACACGGCGAATGCACCGTTGGATACGGGGCGACTGGCAATTATTGCCATGGTTGCTCCCGCATATCCCGACCGATATTGCGGGGAAGAGCCAGCCCAATACTTTCTCCACGCTCGACCGATGGAAAATCTTTGATAATCTGCGTCGTAGTTTGGTCTCGCCTGCGTTGCTCCTGCTCTTGGTTGTGGCATGGATGGGATTTATCGGTGACCCGCTATTCTGGACGCTGATAACCCTCACCATACTCGGATTCTCGCTGATTATCTCTGCATTGACGAATTTACGCTATAAACAAGCAACCGAAACGATATTCCATGCGCTGGGTACCTGTCGTGTGGATATGCTACGCTGGCTGTTTGCGGTGATTTTTTTGCCATATGAAACCATGCTGGCACTCAATGCCATTGGCACAACGTTGGTGCGCCTGTTCATCACGCGCACACGTATGTTGCAATGGACAACCGCCGCACAAACTGCAAAACAGTTTAAGCCGTTGCGTGGCTCAGAATCTACATGGCGCGAGATGAGCGTTGTTCCCATTTTTGTGCTGATAGTCGGCATCATGATTGCACTCGTCAATATGACCGCACTTCCTATTGCCTTGCCCATCCTCATGGTCTGGTTTATATCGCCACAAGTCGCTTATTGGCTGAGTTCATCTGCTAAACATACAACCCCACCCCTATCCGATGTACAAACTGCCTCGCTACGCCATCTGGCACGGCAGACATGGCTCTTTTTTGAGCAAACCGTTGGACCTCAAGACCATTGGCTACCACCCGACCATTTTCAACATTCACCTCGTCTGACCGCCCATCGCACCTCCCCCACCAACATCGGGCTATTGCTCACATCAACCTTATCGGCATACGATTTGGGCTATATCGGGTTATTAGAGTTAAGCACGCGCTTGCAGGCAACATTAGATACGCTTGACCAACTCGACCAATATCGTGGGCATCTTCTCAATTGGTATGACACAGAGACGCTCACAGCACTCGCACCCCGTTATGTCTCTACAGTGGATAGCGGTAATCTGGCGGGATGTTTGGTAGTGGTTGAACAGGCATGTATTGCCTTACCCAATATACAGGTCATTCGCCCTCAACGCTGGCAAGGCTTATTGGATACATTAGGGCTTTTAGAGGAAAGCCTAAACAACCTCTATAGCGATAGGGTAGATAAATCGGTGGTGTCGTTACAAAAATTTGTGGCGTTGCTCAGAGAAAAAATTCAGGCAACGGTGCATCTTCCTCTGTTATGGGCGACACGCCTTGAAACATTAAACGGCTCTGATTGGGAAGCACTCTCTCATCAGATTGTCGCTGTATTTGAATCTGGCATAGCACCACTCAATGTAGAAAATTTGGTGGCGTTACGAATTACCTCAGAACGCTTTCATCATCATTTGCTAAATATGCAACGGGATATGGAATTTTTCGTGCCGTGGTTGTTGCCATTCAGCAACCCGCCTGCGCTCTTTGTCTATGCCCAAGCCCATTCGCCCCTTGCCAAGGCATGGGAAGATTTGCTGTTTGTCGCGCCATCATCACCGCCTAAATTAGGTGAATTAACCGCCATCTGCAAAACACTCACAGGTTATTTGAATCATTTACGGGCGCATTTACCCGTCAAAGACGATTCAATAACACCGGCACAAGAAGCCATTAGCTGGTGCGCTCAATTACAAGAAAATCTGGATAAAACACAAATACAGGTTAGCGCATCATTATCCGATTATCAATCATTGACGACTCGTATTGAAACACGCTTTCAGGTGATGGATTTTGGTTTCTTATTCAACACACAGCGCAAAGTATTTCATATTGGGTATAACGTCACTGCCGATAAGCTAGATGATAATTTTTATGATTTGTTGGCTTCAGAAGCACGTCTGGCGAGTTTTTTGGCGATTGCCAAGCGTGAAGTTCCGTCTAGCCATTGGATACATTTAGGCAGACCGATTACACGAGTCAATGATACGCTCGCATTGCTATCGTGGAGTGGGACAATGTTCGAGTACCTCATGCCCACCCTCTTTATGAGAAGTTATGAGCAGACCTTCTTAACCCAAAGTTGTTATGCAGCAGTCAAAAATCAGATGGCGTATGGTCAATCGCAAAAAGTGCCGTGGGGTATTTCTGAATCATCATATTATGCGTTTGATAACACATTGACCTATCAATATCATGCCTTTGGCGTGCCAGAATTGGGTTTTAAGCGAGATTCTCGTGATGATTTGGTCATCGCGCCCTATGCGTCCCTATTGGCATTATGGTTATACCCACAAGCCGTCTATGATAATATGGAACATCTCGACAAAATCAATATGCGCGGGCTTTTTGGATTTTATGAATCGGTAGATTATACGCCCTCGCGGGTGCCACTGCGCCAAGATTATGCGATTATCCAGTCGTATATGGCACACCATCAAGGCATGATTCTCACATCGTTGACCAATTATCTGCTAGAAGATGTCATGATTGAGCGTTTTCATGCCGACTTGCGTGTACAAAGTTTTTCGATGTTGCTCCAAGAAAAAATCCCCACACAAGCGCCTATCGAAGAGCCACTTCCCATTGAAATCATTGCACGGGTCAAACCATCGGTGCAAATCAATATTGCTCCATGGCAGGTGCAAGAAGATACCACTGTGCCACAGGTGCATACCCTATCCAATGGTCGCTTAACCACCCTAATCACCAATGCAGGGGGTGGCTATAGCCAGTGGAAAGGCTTATCGTTGACCCGTTGGGAAGCCGATACGACCTTAGATACCAGTGGTCTATGGATTTATGTGCAAGATATACAACGCAATAAGGTGTGGTCTGTCGGATACCAACCGACAACAACCCCGCGAGACTATCAGCATGTGGTATTTTCTCCGCATCAAGTCGAGTTCCAACGCCGCGATTATGACATTACCGTCAACACACAAGTGATGATAACAGCAGATGATGATGTGGAAATTCGACAAGTCAATCTCATTAATCACAGTGATGAAGTCCGCTATTTGCGCGTAACAAGTTATGGTGAAGTGCTACTCGCACCCCAATCTGAGCGCCACCCCGCCTTCAATAAATTATTCATCGAAAGCGAATATATCCCCCAAAGCAATATGTTGCTATTCCAACGGCGGTTACGGGGAGATGAAGAACCTATCTTCTTGGGGCATTTATTGATTACCAGTCCCGATATTGTGACCACAGGCGACTATGAAGGGGATAGAAATCGGTTTTTGGGGAGAGGTCATACACCAAAATCACCTGCTATCTTCGCAGATGGTGGCAATCTGTCTAAGACAATCGGAACAACCCTAGACCCAATCATGGCACTTGGTCAGGATGTGAAATTAGAGCCTTATGGCAGGGTGAGCATCGCCTATTTGACCCTTATCACACGCTCACGCGAACAAGCAATCGGTCTTGCAGAACGGTATCTGGATTGGGCAATGTTGGAACGTGCGGTTGAACTTGCCCGCCGTTATAATGAGCAAGCCCTCCAAAAACTTGAAATAGGCACACCAGCATTAGCACAGATACAACAAGTGTTATCACTCTTGGTCTATCCACATAAAGGCTTACGCGCTTCTGCGGATGTCATCCGCGTCAATACAAAAAGCCAACCCGCTTTATGGTCGTATGGCATTTCTGGCGACATGCCTATTTTGCTCTTACGAATCGGTGATGTAGATGAACTGCCACTAGTACTAGAAATTCTACGCGCACATACCTATTGGCGCGACCACCAACTCAACATTGATTTGGTCATCCTCAATCTGCGTGATAGCACCTATTCGCAGGAGCTACACGAACAAGTTCACCGCCAAATTGCCCAAGCCAATGGGAGTATGTGGCTCAATCGGCGTGGTGGAATTTTTGTGATTAATGCCGACCAAATGGCACAAGGGGACCAAGTTCTACTCGAAACAGTGGCACGAGTCATTTTAGATGGGAATAAGGGATTAGTTGGGGAACAATTGCCCCGCCCCTCTGCCAATCGGATATCATTGCCTTTCTTTATACCCTCATTAACCAATGGCGATGTGCCAATTACAATGCATGCCCTGCCCCGCCCCACTGATTTACAATTCGATAATGGCACGGGTGGCTTTAGCGCTGATGGCAAGGAATATGTGATTTATCTGGAAGCGGGTCAATATACGCCTGCCCCTTGGGTAAATGTCATCGCCAATGAGGAATTTGGCTTTCTGGTTTCAGAATCTGGTGCAGGCTATACATGGGCAGGTAATAGTAGCGAAAATCGGCTCACCCCATGGCGAAATGACCCCGTTAGCGATATTCCGGGTGAAGCACTTTATATCCGTGATGAAGAAACAGCACTAGTTTGGTCGCCCATGCCATCACCAAGCCGTGATGCAGCGCCATATCTTATCCGACACGGCGCTGGCTATTCGCAATTTGAGCATCATAGCAATGGACTCAAGCAAAAAACACGGCTATTCGTTGCGCCAGATGCGCCCATCAAAATCATCAAACTCCGACTAGAAAACACATGGAATCGTCCGCGTCGTGTGACAGTTACCTATTATGCAGAATGGGTGCTAGGGGTCAATCGGAGCGCATCACAGACCTATATCGTCCCAGAATATGACCATGCCAGCAAATCACTTTTGGCACGCAACCGCTATAATATCGAATTTGGGGAGCGAGTCGCATTTTTGGCGGCGAACAAAGCCCCACATGGCTTGACAACCGACCGTACCGAGTTTTTGGGGCGTATGGGTGATATAAGTCGTCCTGTGGCACTCAATCGTGTTGGCTTAACCAGTATCGTTGAGGCAGGGCTAGACCCGTGTGCAGTCATTCAGCTTCATATTGATTTGCCAGTCGGTGGGAGCGAAGAAGTCTTTTTCCTGTTGGGTCAAGGACAAAACCGAGAAGATGCCTTGCAACTTATCCAGACGTATCAAAAACCCGAGCAGGTTGAAGCAACATGGCTTGCTGTGACGGAATTTTGGAATCAAATTTTGGGGACAGTAACCGTCAAAACCCCAAATGTCGCAATGGATATACTGTTAAATCGGTGGTTGCTCTATCAGAGCCTATCCTGCCGTATTTGGGGGCGGTCTGGGTTTTATCAATCCAGTGGCGCATTTGGTTTCCGTGACCAATTACAAGATGTGATGGCGTTGTTATTAACTGCGCCCAAAATCGCCCGTGACCATATTCTGCGGGCGGCGCATTATCAATTTGAGGCGGGCGATGTACTCCATTGGTGGCATCCACCCAATGGAAGGGGTGTTAGGACACGCTGTTCGGATGATTTGCTCTGGTTGCCATTTGTGGTGGCACAATATGTCCAGACCACAGGCGATAAAGCCATTTTAGATGAGCCTGTTCCATTCCTACGCGGTGAGCCGTTAAAAGTAGGCGAAGATGAACGTTATGGGCAATATGAGGCAACCACAGAGACCTATTCCCTCTACGAGCATTGTCTACGGGCCATCAAACGAGGCTCAACGGCGGGAATTCATGGTCTACCCCTAATGGGTGCAGGCGATTGGAATGATGGGATGAATCGGGTGGGCATTGAAGGGCAAGGCGAAAGTGTTTGGCTAGGCTGGTTTTTATGCAGCATCTTGACGCAATTTGCGTCTATTTGCCAGCTACGATTCGATACTGACCAAGCCAGTATCTATATGCAACAAGCCAATTTGCTCAAGACCGCATTAGAGACAACAAGTTGGGATGGCAAGTGGTATAGACGCGCCTATTATGATGATGGGACACCATTGGGAACAAAAGAAGGTCTGGAATGTCAGATAGATTCAATTGCCCAATCATGGGCTGTGATTTCTGGCGGGGGCGACCCCAGCCATGCCCAACAAGCAATGTCTGCCGTTCAGGAATATTTGGTGCGCCAAGATGAGCAATTATTGTTGTTATTCACACCACCATTTGATAAGACCGAACTAGACCCGGGTTATATCAAGAGCTATCCGCCCGGAATCCGTGAAAATGGCGGACAATATACCCATGCGGCACTTTGGGCAGTATGGGCATTTGCCCAATTGGGTCAGGGCAACCTATCTGGTGAATTATTTGGGTTATTAAATCCCATTTCGCACGGCGATACACCAGAAAAAATCGAAAAATATCGGGTTGAGCCGTATGTGGTCGCCGCCGATGTATATAGTGTTGCACCGCATAATGGGCGTGGTGGTTGGACTTGGTATACTGGCTCTGCAAGTTGGATGTATCGGCTTGGGGTTGAGCAATTATTAGGCTTAAAACGCAAAGGCAATCGCTTAGAATTTGCCCCGTGTATCCCTGCCGATTGGACGGGGTATACCATCACCTATCGGAATGGCGAAACGGTCTATACGATTCATATCCATAACCCGCATGGTGTTAATGGGGGTATCGTACAGATGATGCTCGATGGCAACCTTATTCCCCAAAATTATATCCTGTTACAAAACGATGGGTTGCCTCATGAGGTACATATCGAATTAGGCAAACTAGGAGATAGGCAAAAATAGCTATATTAGAGAAGATGCCAGATAAAAGGCAACGCAACGATATTGTTGTGTTGTTTTTTATTATGCAAAAAAGCTAAGTAGTTATGCGAAAATATATGTGTAAATGAATTATATAGAGTTTAATGAATCAAGCAATGTAGCGATGGTTGACCCCAACGGGCAATCTCCCCTTACGTCGCTACATGGCATCACTTTACCACTTTGTCGCATTGATTTTGCCCCACAAGTCATCCTCTCCCAGATTAGAAGAGCAAAAACACGCACCACAACCGAAACCATCTTTCCACTACGCAACTTGAATATCAAAACCCGTTATGCCGATGGTGAAAGCCTAAATGACTTAGCCAATGCCTACGGCGTCTCTACCCAGCGTATCTGGCAGATAATCAAAGGCAGGAATAAGTGAATTATCTTTGCCACAACCTGCACATTCATTGCATTACAATGTATTGCAGAATCGAATCAGCTATAAAATTGATTTGACCTAATAATAGCGTTTATCCCCCATATTTTAGGGTACAGTTATTTTAGCTATTGTTTAATACTTGTATATAGGTTACGTTCATTCGGAGGAAAAAATTAAAATAATGGAAACTGCTATATTAGCACTTGTGAGTGTAATTATTGGATCGCTGTTAAATATTTTGCCAAATATAATAAACAATCGTCAGCAAAAACAACAAGAATTACAGAGTTATCGCAAACAACTGATAGAAAAATATTTGGACTGTATTGAACGGTTTGATTTAATACTTAATCAAGTAAAGCAATATAGTGTAAAAGAGAAAATCAATGGGATCAAAACAACGGCAGAAGATAAAGCAACCATTATGTCGCACATGGATGAATTACGTGCTTTAGTAATTCGCGCATCATCATTATTAAAGGCAACAGGAGATTTACAATTAGTAGCTTGCGGTTGGGTATTATACCAAGAAGCTCTTAGCAATATGGATGAACATGGTTTAACTTTTGATTTAAAAAATAATTATAATCCTATTCATTATTTTCGTGTAGCACTGGACTTTGGTCTAGCAATGTTTGCACACACCATTTCAAATAATTTGCCTCCTTCTCATAAACTGGCAAGTTTAGATGTTATTGAAGCTATTACGAAAAAATTCAAAGAACAGATAGAAGATAAATACAAAAAGAATCCTGATTATAATACATCCAAATAAAATAAAACGATAAGCGGGCTATATTATACTTTGAATTTTTGAACTTATCACCAACCATAGCACTGGCTTAACAAGGCTAAACCTAGCCCTGTTACCAGATTTAGGGTCATTGAAGAAGTTCTTGTTTTAATGGTTTAGTGCTTGAATAGGCATATCCTAAACCTGTAATCTATACCTATGTCCAAAGAGGCGCAGATACTCCAATACGATATGTTCACAGGACAACCTGTGGACAATCGCACACCGACTCAGAAAAAGCGTGACCAAGAAATTAATGCCCCTCAGCAGATTCAGATGTTCAAGACACCCGAAATCGTGCAATTGGGAATGAAGA
>Ga0163154_10002951_pt1 | contig 24238 bp, 19 predicted proteins | sample OliLakLV19MP9P1_FD_148649 | JGI IMG/M metagenome (GOLD analysis project Ga0163154, IMG submission 148649) | Freshwater microbial mat bacterial communities from Lake Vanda, McMurdo Dry Valleys, Antarctica - Oligotrophic Lake LV.19.MP9.P1 | ecosystem: Environmental > Aquatic > Freshwater > Lake >... | reverse complement strand
GTAAAGGTCAGGATCGTCAACCCTTCGGGCAGATTATGCATGACTAATGCATAATCTGGGTTAAATTTATCAAAAAAGAATAGCTATGCGGTATCTAGTCCCAGCAATGGTGTTATTAATTGTGATTGTAAGTTGTGAGCAAACCTCAACTAAGTCACTCGTTTGGTCCGATGAGTTTGAATATAGCGGCTCGCCCGACAGCACTAAATGGAATTATGATTTAGCTGATGGCTGCCCGAATAATTGTGGTTGGGGAAATAATGAAGCCCAGTATTACACAAAGGATTTGAAAAATGTGCGCGTTGAAAATGGGATGTTGATCATTGAAGTGCACAAAGATTCGCTTGGTGGCAAAGCCTATACGTCAACCCGCATGGTAAGTAAAGGCAAAGGCGATTGGCTTTATGGCCGTATAGAAGTAAAGGCGAAACTGCCGAGTGGTAAAGGTACATGGCCTGCAATCTGGATGTTATCGACCGATTGGAAATATGGCGGCTGGCCCGAAAGTGGTGAGATTGATATTATGGAACATGTGGGTTACGATCCGGGTGTGATTCATGGAACGATACACACCAAAGCCTATAATCATATTATCGGTACCCAAAAAGAGGGGAAACTTACAATTGCCGATTGCATGGATGCTTTCCATGTGTATGCTGTAGACTGGAGTGAAAACAAAATGGACTTCTATATTGATGATACCCTGTATCATTCTATAGCACGCGACCCAAAAGATGACTTCAAGGGTTGGCCATTTGATCAGCGCTTTCACCTAATATTAAATCAGGCGGTAGGTGGCAATTGGGGCGGTAAAGAAGGAATTGATGATTCAATCTGGCCACAACGAATGGAAGTTGATTATGTACGTGTTTATCAATAGTATGATATGAAAAAGATTTTACTCGTTGTATTTGTTTTTAATTCCATTATTTCTTTCAGTCAATCGAAAGAAGCGGATGCCGTTAATCAACTTCATAAGAAAAAGTTTGGCTGGATGATCAACAAAAAATATGATTCGCTCGATTTAGTCCTTGATCCACAAATTAAATTCATTCACTCAAACGGCTGGATTCAATCCAAAACTGAAATGATTGACGATCTAAAGTCAGGAAAGCTGAATTATACAGATATCGATGTGAGGGAATCTAGTGCACGACTTTTTAATCAAACAGTTGTGATAACTGGCAAAGGGACTTTCAAAGGCCTAATGCCTGACAAGTCTGAGTTCAATATTAACTTGCTTTATACGGAAGTTTATGTGAAGACTAAAAAGCAGTGGCGACTGGTCTCGCGGCAAGCGACTAAAATCTGATTAACACGGTTCTCTTTCTACCTGATAAACTCATATTGTTGACGGTATGGCTCTCACCCAAGCAAATTCGTCTGTTAGCAAAATGACTGCTGCCGTCTCCCCAAGGAGAGGGCGAGTAGTATTTGCGTGGTCAATGCTTTTGCTGAGTGGGGATTAAATTTTTTGGCCGCGCATTTCTAAGAGCTTGTTACGCTCATTTTGAAGTTCGCGTGAAAGTTTAGTCTGCTTATCTAACGCTTTGTGTTTGTATTCTTCATGCTCTTGCGAGATGGAATGTGCCAACAACGTTTTCTCTTTCATCCCTGCATTCACAATCTTCATTCTTGCCAAGGTAATGACAACCATCAAGGCAAGACCCGCAATAATCACTGCTGAAATAACGATAAACGCACCTTTTCCAAATGGAATACCCACTACTGAAATGTGTTTGCTATCATAAATGATTTCCTCCACCGAAGCTTGCTGTCCCTTCAATTCGTTTTGTGTTGTCAGTAGTTCTTGCTTGAGCAAAGATAGTTGGTTATTTGATTCCACCTGTGCCGCATGTTGCTTGGCAATTGAATCTACCGCTAGCTTCCAAAATCCAACTAATATGGTTTCCCTAATTACCTTATACTCCCCGTAAGTCTGCGAGTTTGTTTTCATCACATCAAAACGTTCTTTCAAATTCAGCGTTGGGTCTTCAATGGCTTTGGCAGCGGAGGTTTGTGCAAATGAGGAACCCGCAGTAATAATTAGCAGGATAGACAAGATCAGTTTCATAGGTAGCGCAGTTTATTAAAAAGCTAAATTACAAACAGCAGAATTATGGAAAGCACGCTCTCTGCTTAGTCAACATTATAGTCGATGAGGTAAGAATATCTCAGTTCAATCACCTACAGCTACTTCTTCTTGAAAACGATTTGTGACTGTTGGGTCTGAATGATTCTGTTAAATAACTCCTTCAAACTATGATACTCTCCAGATGTGTATACTACTTTAGAGAGATTAATTATACTGGTCATCGAAATTTTGGTAGAGAGGTTGGTTATGTTCAATGTATATCGACCACCGTTTTGTGGCAGTGCCATGGCAACACTTTTTGGCATTTCATCAATAACATAAGAATCCGGGTATTGCAGGTTTAAAATAAAAACCGAATTAAGAGGCGCCCCAAAGTCAACCGGATATAATCGTTCATTTGATTTAAATGGATTATCATTCCAACGCTCAACAAAAAAAGGATTCAGATACAAGAGATTTGGATTACTTACGTCTAAGGAAGAAACAACTTGAAATTTTTCAACCAAAGGCTTCGAGATGTCTTCCAGATTCTCGATCTCATAGTTGCTTATTTCAAAATGCTGAGAACTCGCAATTTCTTTTTCCTTATACTTTTCCAAGCTACCAGCCTTGTAAATTTTGCCACGCTTATCATACGCTTCATAACCTTGAGAGGTTATGCTCATCTCGCCAGTAAACTTATTATTATCAAGTTTTAAAGAAAGTAATATTTGTTTCTTCTGCTTTTCTCTTGGCTTCAAGGCAATCCAGGAACCCTCCTCTACTTTTTTGCTTATAAGTCTTCCTTCCCCGTTTAGACAGCGCTCAGGTAATAATCCAAAGGGGAGCAATGGATCTGAAGCATCTAATAAATACTTTTCATCGCCAATTAGAACCTGTGCTACCACATAATTGAAATCTGAGATAACCGGATACAACTGATTAGGCAAGCCAGCCTCGCGGGTTGCAAGTATCACAGGGTCGGCATCTAGTCCTGCTTCTTGCAAAGCTGCTACTAACGATAAGTTAATGTCACCCACATTTCCTTTTTTTGATTCGAATGCTTTCTTCAGTCCAAGTTCGGTATACTTTCCATAGCTGTCATTCCAGGTAAACCAATCCTGCACTAAACTATAAATAGATGCCGCTTGCCTGAGCGGATCAGCATGTGCCTTTACTATTTCTGCTACCTGATTTTGCCACACATTCTTACCCTTCTTAATCTGTATTCCAAAATCCTCATGGGTGTTCATTTCCTTATCTACATCTTTCCATGACTTAGTATACTTTACAACTCGGCCGTCAAAATGCCTTATCTCCGATAACTCATAGTCGATGCCTGCAATGAAATTACTTTTCGCAGTCATGTAATCTTCCTCAACAAATGCTGGGATACTTTCCATAGTGAATTTATACCATGAACATTCGGCCTTATTTCCGCCTGGCGTAAAGCAGTCTTTTAATATTGATGATTCATTAGTTTTTAACGGAAGAAATCCCCGCAACGACACGTTGTAAACGTAGTTACCTGGAATCCTTGCCCAAAACTCACTCCTTAATTTTGGGATTTCACGTTGAAACTTCCAAGGCCAAAAGTTAAAAATGAAGGGCGATTCTAAAATATATTTTACCTCAATAACGCTTCCTACCTGAACGGCAGGCAAAGTGAATTTACATTCATCCAGGTATTGATTTGCATTGGTTATAAATATCTGACTCTTGTCCATCTGAGTTTGCTTTATAGAATTATTTACCAAATTATAAGTATAAGCTTCAATAGCTCGGATGGATTCTTTCCCGCGTTCACCTTTTCTTAGTTGAACAAGAAAATTAGCTTGATCAAGCCCCTGCTTGGTGAGGATTTTAATTTTTACATGATATTCAAGGAGTAAATTATTTTCACCTCCATTATCTATGTACGCTTCACCAAATTCATCCAGCACAACTGCATACGCGGAAGTATCCGTGCCAAGTCGTTTTAGCTCTAACTCCGCGTAGGTAATTCGTCCTACACCAAACCCATTACTATACTGAGCATTCGTTGGACAAGATAATAATTGAAAAAGCAGCATCAACACAAGGCTTTTCTCCAGATGGCATTCAATTTTCATTGCAACGGTTTGCTTTAATTTTTTTAATCTTTATTTATACTCAAATGTCAAACTTATATAACACTTACCTAAAACTTATATAACATTTGATAAAAAAGGAAAGAGTAGTTTTGGAAATGTAACTTGAATCATTGCAGTAAAAAGAACTATTGACTAAGTTGCTGATCGTGTGTAATTTTAGGCTTATCTTCATTCTTTTGGGATAGGTCTTGAGGTGGATAGCTTAAAAGTCATCTGGTAAGAGTTGCTCAGAGGGTTTTAAGAGTGTTTTTAGGCTTTAAATCTATAGTACCAATGAAAAAGGTATTAGTAATCGAGGATGATGAACCATTATGCTGGCTCTTGGAAAGAATTCTAAGGGGAAAATATGAGCCAATCATTATGCGGAATGGGTTGGAGGCGCTGTCTTGGCTATCGGACGGAAACCTCCCCAATCTCATCATCTCCGATGTAAAAATGCCGACTTTAGATGGAATTGAACTTTTGGAAAATGTGCGAGCAAGTGGAATTTTGAGGGATATTCCGGTAATAATGCTTTCGGCTTCTGATGAACACCAGCAGCGCAAACGATGCATGGAATTAGGTGCTAGTAATTACTTGATTAAACCATTTGAACCGAAGTTACTTATTGAGGAAATTGAGAATACATTTAAAAGACAGGAAAATCCCCTTTCAATTGATCGATGAAAACTGAATTTGAAACCACTGTGAAAAATTTTCAAAAAGCTACCCACTCCAACATCGCGGCTCATGTCGTTTTTGTAGAAGATGATAGTGCAAGGCATAAATTCGAATATACTCAGGATGGCTGGTATTTCTCCTACATGTCAATTGAGGAAATCTCCTTGGGGATTCTCGATGGCGGCCTTTTTCCAGATGCAATATTTGTCGAGCCCAATGCTGTTCCGCATCGAATGGGTAAATTATCGGATTTATTAAAAAAACATGAAGTTCCCTTTATTCTCTATACCGAAAAGTATGATATAGACAACAAAGAAAAAGCACTTCAATTTAAGGTTGATGACTACCTGTTTGGGGCTCTTACCGATTCGTTGCTAACCCGGTTAACGTTTATTAAAAAAATAAAAGCTTATAAGAATAGGCGAAACAATAAGCCTTACGAGTTTACTAAAGTTCAACCGATGCGGTCTATCAAGATTTGGAGATTGAAGCGGCTATCGGATATCCTTATTGCTTCGATTGCATTGGCGATTCTCTCTCCCATCATGATACTCATTGCTATCGCCATTAAATTAGAATCGAAAGGATCCATTTTCTACATCTCAAAACGGGCTGGATCGGGTTATAGAATCTTTGATTTCTATAAATTTAGATCCATGCACTCAGGGGCGGATAAAGAACTTAAAAACCTTAGCCACCTAAATCAATATGGTGATAGTGGCAAAGAATCGGATTCTATTTTCTTTAAAATCAAAGATGATCCACGGGTGACTAAATTTGGAATGTTTCTTCGAAACTCAAGTTTGGATGAACTCCCACAATTAATTAATGTCTTAAAAGGTGATATGTCAATTGTCGGTAATCGGCCTTTGCCACTCTACGAAGCCGAGCGTTTAACAAATGATCAAATTGCCTGGCGCTTTTTGGCTCCGGCCGGTATAACTGGCCTTTGGCAAGTTACTAAACGAGGTAATGCAGATATGTCGTTAGAAGAACGCATTCATCTTGATGTCGAGTACGCCATGAAGAATTCCTTTTCCATGGATATGAAAATTATTTTTTCAACTTTCCCAGCCTTGTTTCAAAAGGAGAAGGTTTAATCTAGTTATAGTAGCAGTGAAACCACTTTCATGCTTGAAATATTGATATTTATCTTGTTTTCAGCCAATACAATTTACGTATTGACGCTTTCAATTGCCGGGCATTTTTACAGGAAAAAAGTTACACCCGAAGCACAAGGTTTTAAAAGAATTGCTGTCCTTGTTCCTGGCTACAAGGAAGACAGTGTAATTGTTTCAGTTGCAGAAAGTCTCTCAACTCTTGAATATCCAAAGAATTTATTTGATATTTTTGTTATCGCAGATTCTTTCAAACCAGAAACTCTCAGTAAATTATCCGAATTACCAATAAAGTTAATATCGGTTGAATTTGAAAAAAGTTCAAAATCCAAATCATTAAACTATGCTTTCAGCGTCATTAAAGAAAAGTATGAAATAGCTATCATTCTGGATGCAGACAATGTCGTTTTAAAGAATTTTCTTTTTTCGGTAAATAATGCATTCAATGCAGGATATCATACAATTCAGGCACAGCGAGTTGCAAAGAATATTAATACATCATTCGCCATGCTGGATGCCGCAAGCGAAGCAATTAATAACCATCTATTCCGCAAAGGCCCCAACGCATTGGGTTTATCAGCATGTTTAATAGGTTCAGGAATAATAATGGATTTTTCAATTCTTAAGAAAATACTGATATCAATCGATTCGGTCTACGAAGATCGCGAGTTACAACTTGAATTAGCAAAACAGTGTAATAAGATATACTACATGGAAGATATTCTTGTTTTTGACGAAAAAGTTGATAATGCCGCCTCCTATCAAAATCAGAGAAAAAGATGGTTCTATGCACAGTTAGTATTTTTAAAAGACCATTTTCTTAAAGGGTTCCTCTTTCTTCTAAAAGGCAATCTGAACTACTTCAATTTTTCAGTACTTAACAATATTTTCCCACCGCGACTAATTTCAGTATTCTTTCTTGCTGCGATGACCCTACTTTCTTTTTTGTTTCGCATAGATGATTTCTACACCACAAAATGGTTTATACTTTTTTCGCTATATGTAGCCGCTCTCTTTCTAGCACTACCTAAAAAGTTCTATACAATAAAAATGTTAAAAGCATTCGGCACAATCCCAATACTACTCTTTAAGTACATAGAAATCCTACTTGGTATGCGCACAGCTGGCAAGCAGTTTATTCATACTCCTCATAGTAAAATAGATATTGATAATAACTTGTTTTCTGGCAAACGAAATATCTAAGAATTATACTTAGTTTCATAACGGTTACTGTATTTTAGGACTTCATTGTAAATACTTAACAATCTATAATATAAATTCCTTCTAGTGATTTTGATTGATAGTAACTCAGTTGTTGATCCAACTTTAAGAATTCGAACTGAATTCCCCAGAAATAAGGTTTTTTGGAAAATCAAAAACACCCAATGAAGATAGGAATAGAAGCCCAGCGATTATTCAGAAAGAAGAAACATGGGATGGAGGTTGTTACCTTGGAATTGATCAAAGAATTACAAATCCTTGATTTGACTAACAAATATGTGATTTTCGTTAAGGACGATGAAGATTCAGCTTGTCTAAATGAAACAGAAAACTTTAAAATTAGAAAACTTAGATCCAGCCCCTACCCAATCTGGGAACAATACTTACTACCAAAAGCTGTTAGTGAAGAAGGTATAGATATACTTCATTGTACAAGCAATACAGCCCCAATCTTTATAAATATCCCACTGATTGTTACAATTCATGATATTATATATCTGGAATCCCTAAATTTTAATGGATCAGCATATCAAAACTTTGGCAACCTCTACCGGAAAATTGTCGTACCATTTTGCATTTCTAAAAGTAAGGTTATTATTACCGTTTCCAATTTCGAGCGATCCAGGATTATAGAGCATACTAAAATCAATGAAGCAAAGATCATAACAGTTTATAATGCAAAGAATAATTCTTTCAAAGTGATCGAAGATAAGATCTTGCTGGATAAAGTCAGACGCACCTATTTACTGCCAGAAAAATTCATTCTATTCTTTGGAAATACGGCACCAAAAAAAAATACGAAAAGAGTGTTGGAAGCCTATGCTCAATACTCTCTCTCGTCCTCAGAAATATTGCCACTGGTAATTACTGATTGCAAAGAGAGTTATATAAGGTCAATCTTGAGGGATATTAATCAACTCGAAGTCATGAATAATATCCATGTAAGAGATTATATTGGGTTTAATGACTTACCCAGCGTCTATAACCTCGCATTTATTTTTCTCTATCCTTCTCTGAGAGAAAGTTTTGGATTGCCAATTATTGAATCAATGGCATGCGGAACTCCCGTAATCACCTCAAATACATCATCCATGCCAGAGGTGGCTGGCGATGCAGCCATTTTAATCAATCCTGAAAACAAAGACGATATTGCATTAGCAATTGAAAGAATAACTATAGACAGTCAAAAGCATGAAAGAATGACATCAGCAGGACTGCAACGCGCTGGAATTTTTGATTGGAATTCCACCGCCAGAGAAGTTCTAAAAATTTATCATTTACACCAACCACCTAGGCTTAATTAACCATGTACACACGAGCAGAAGATCTAAAGCGTTTAAAGTTCATAGAAAAGCACATAAGTATTTATCTCGGGTCGCTGGGGTATAACGTGCCTGGTGTTGACATTAGTGATAGGAGCATTGATAAGCAAACCGATTGAATAGTCTATCCAACGTTAGCTTTAAGATACTGAGTACGAAGACTTGATTGCGACAAACCCTACCTACGACATCGTTAGCTATGAAAAGAGTCCCTGCATTTCAGAAATTTGACTGTAAATTTGTCGATCTACTTCCCCATCAATTTACAGGCGGATTTCATACATTGCGGGAAAAATTACAGAGCACAAACGGAGCGAAATAGCTTCAACTTTTCTGCCTAAATGAATACTGAAAGCCCACTAATCTCAATCATTACAATAAATTTTAATAACGCTAAAGTGACGTGTGAGTTCTTGGAGTCAACCAGGTATCTTACCTACCGAAATTTTGAGATTATAGTTCTTGACAATGCATCAAAGGAAAACCCAACTCCCATAATCAAACAAAATTATCCAGATGTAAATCTCATTATAAATACCACAAATCTCGGATTTACCGGTGGAAATAACATTGGGATAGAAGCAGCAAAGGGCGATTATCTGTTCATCGTAAATAACGATACAGAAGTAACTCCAAATTTGTTAGAAAAATTACTCTCCCCTTTTGCTAAGGACCATTCCATCGGTGTAGTTAGCCCTAAGATCAAATACTTCAGTGAGCCAAATATAATTCAATACGCAGGATTTACGCCTATAAATCCATTAACGGGAAGAAACAATTCCATTGGTGATCGTGAACCTGACAAAGGCCAATATGACACACCATCATACACTGCCTATGCACATGGAGCTGCTATGTTTTTAAAAAGAGAAGTTATTGAAAAAGTCGGTGTATTTGCAGACATATTTTTCCTTTACTATGAAGAACTGGATTGGTCTGCAAGAATACAAAATGCAGGTTATAGAATTTATTATGAACCTAATGCTGTTATTTATCACAAAGAATCACTGTCAGTTGGAAAAAATTCAACACTTAAAACTTACTACCTGACCAGAAACCGAATTTTATTTATGCGCAGAAATATGCGTGGATTTTCAAGACTCGTATGGCCATTATTTTTTGTAGTATTTTCAATTCCTAAGAACTCAATCATGTTCTTGTTAGAAGGAAAAATAAATCATCTGAAAGCATTCTGGAGCGCCCTTATTTGGAATATAAAACACCGAAAGAATGGTGACTCCTATTCGGTTGTTGCTAAGCTATAAATTATGAGAATCGGTATAGAAGTGCAACGTTTATTCAGAAAAAAACGCTACGGTATTGAAACTTCAGCGATAGAACTAATTCATGAACTTTATAACTTAAAAACTAATAATGAAATAATAGTATTAACAAAACCGGGTGATAACCAAAAATTGTTTGATGGTTGTTCAAATTTTAACATTAAGTATGTTTCCGGGAAGGTTTTTGTTGATTTTGAACAATTTATGCTTCCGATTGCGGCCAGTCGCGCAAACATTGATATTCTTCACTGCACTGGAAATACAACTCCGCTATTATGCACCAAACCCATTGTCCAAACGCTTCATGATATTATATACATGGACCCCATACCGACTACAGATTCATTGTACCAGCGTGTTGGCAATTTTTACCGAAGAATGATTGTACCTATAGCTGTAAAAAAAAGTAAGGCCATTATTACGGTATCTCATTACGAAAAGAAAAGAATTGTCGAACGCCTAAAACTTAATGAGACGAAAGTACACGTCATTCATAACGGCATAAATTCACAGTTTAAAAAAACAACCAATCTTGCGCTTCTAAGGGCAACTCAGTTAAAATATAAACTTCCTGATGAGTTTATTCTTTTTCTGGGCAATTCATCAAGCCGAAAAAATCCGGAAGCCGTATTGGAGGCGTATGCAGTTTATGCACAGCGGGCACAACAACCCCTTCCTCTGGTTACTCCCGGATTATCCAATGACTTTATCGCGAGCCATCTGAAAAAAAAAGGAATAACCCAACTTGCAGGAAATATTCATTCCCCGGGATATATTTTACAGGACGACCTCGTTCATATTTATTCGCTAAGTAAACTTTTTTTATTCCCATCCTTGTCGGAAGGTTTTGGTATGCCGGTATTGGAAGCCATGGCTTGCGGTGTGCCTGTAATCACTTCAAATCTATCTTCCTTACCTGAAATATCGGGGGATGCTGCCCTATTAATTAACCCGTATCACTCAATTGAAATCAGTGACGCTATGCTAGAAATACTGGAAAATCCAATCTTGATGGAAAACCAGATTACAAAAGGGTTAAAACAAGTTCAGCAATTTCAATGGAAGCACGTTGCTGAAAAGACCATGGAGATATATGAACGAGTATATCATGAAACGGCAAAATCTACTGGCAAACCAGGGCATTATGAAATTCAGTCCAGTTAAGTATTGGATAGTCCTCATTTTTCTATCACCTTGCTTAGCGGGTAAGGGCAATGAGCGTATTCCTGCTGATTCATTGCCAAGAAAACAAATTAAAACTGTAACAGTCTCAAAAAATTCATTTTTACAAATCGGAACACTGCCTAAGCAAATTGAAGAAGCGTCAGGTCTCGCGTTAGCCAATCAACAAAATTTCTGGACACACAACGATGATGGTATTCCGGTTCTATACTGTATCGGTAGAGATGGAAAGTTGATCCGTACTCTCCATTTAAACAACACGAACAATGGCTGGGAAGATCTGGCTCGAGATAAAGAAGGCAATCTATACATTGGTGGATTCGGAAATAACAAAAATGACAAGAAGCACCTAACAATATTAATTATCAAAAATCCGGAATCCTTTGCAGGAAAAATTTATTCGGCTGACATTATAAACTTCACCTATGAAGATCAGCATGATTTTCCTCCTCCACAAGGCAAACGAAACTTTGATGCTGATGCGCTTATTGTGTGGAGAGATTCACTTTTTATTTTTACAAAAAACAGAACCGCCCCATTTTCGGGTTACACAAAAGTATATCGCCTTCCAAAAAGTCCAGGTCAGCATACGGCTGTTCTGGTCGATAGTTTATTTCTGGGGTCCGGCCCCATGATGGATGACTGGGTTACTGGTGCAGACATAAGTCCGAATGGCTCTAAACTTGCCTTGCTGGGTCACAGTCGCGTATGGATCGTCAGCGGATTTACAACAGATCAATTTTCCAGTGGTGAGATCGTTAAAATAGAATTAGCCAATTACACCCATAAAGCTGGCGTTGCTTTTACTTCTGAAAATGAATTATTTATTGTTGACGAGAAAGAGTTTGGTATTTTGGGTGGGGTTATCTATTTGCTGAGATTAGCTGAAATCATGGCTATAAAAAGCGCTGATTATTAATTCCTGATCATATTAGAACAGAGGTCTTATTCATATTTCTGTATTTTGTATATTACACCCCGACTTACCTACCTCACAGTTACAGTATCTAGCTTATACTAAAAACGCTCCTATTTATGCGCCTGACCAACTCTAGAACAAATATGGCTAGCTATCGCATCTTGGCTTTGCTAGCTTTTTTGTGGGTTTCAAATTCAACTTATGCCCAAAACCAAACTGCGAAAATCACACCAACCAGCCAAATCGGCTATTACGAATATCTACCACCCGATTACAACTCAAATTCAAATAATTATCCCGTTGTAATATTCTTTCATGGTATGGGTGAAAGAGGTAATGGAACTACAGATCTGCCCACAGTTGCCTATAACGGCCCTCCAAAATATGTCGTTGCGGGTTTCAAATTCCCATTTATTTTAATATCACCTCAATTGAAGAGTAATTTTGGATTCTGGCCTGTATGGTATATGGATGAGGTTGTTGAACACGTCAGAAGTTACCTGCGGATTGACCCCTCAAGAATCTACATCACTGGCCTAAGTTTAGGTGGTGGGGGAGCCTGGGAATACACCCAAAACTTTCCTCAAAAAGTTGCCGCGTTAGCCCCTATATGCGGTGGGTATAACAGCACTTCATGGGCCTGCACATATCGGCAAAACAATATACCGATTTGGGCATTTCATGGTGATGGAGATACTGTGGTGCCTATTTCAAGAACCACCAACATGATCAACGCCATTAATGCTTGCACACCTGCGATTATTCCAACACCCATTTATACAATCTATCCAGGTGTATGGCACGATGCATGGAACAATGCTTACAGAACAGACAATTCTTTGCATACCCCAAATGTGTATGAATGGATGATGGCACAGGTAAAGCAGGGGATTTCGGTAAGTGCAGGGGCTGACAAAACTATCGCACTTCCAACAACTTCGACTTCGGTGACTGGAGTCGCATCCACATCAACAGGATCTATTACATCTTATTCTTGGACTAAGTTGAGTGGACCAACTGTCACTATTACCAATGCCAGCAACCCTACCTTATCCTTATCGGATATGGGTGTAGGTGTTTATACCTTTAGACTTACCGCAACAAATAGTGTCGCACAGACTGCATTTGATGATGTGAAAATTACCGTTCTTGGCAGCAATCAAAATCCGGTTGCTAATGCAGGTACTGATAAGATTTTAACATTGCCATCAAATTCTCTTAACCTTACAGGAAGCGGATCAGATGCTGATGGCTCTATTTCTTTTTACTTGTGGACAAAGGTTAGTGGCTCTACAGCCACACTAACTGGCGCTACCACCGCTACATTAAGCCTTAGCAATCTGGTGCAAGGAAATTATGTTTTCAGACTAACTGTTACCGATAATGTAGGAGCCACAGGATCTGATGATGTCAACGTGACTATTGCGGTTAATCAACCCCCCACAGCGGAAACAGGCGGTAACAAAACCATCAACCTACCAACAAACTCTGTAAACTTAAACGGATGGGGCAGTGATGTGGATGGTTGGGTTGCCACATTCTTATGGGAAAAAATAAGTGGCCCACCGGCTACCCTTACTAACGCAAATACACAGGCCTTAACTCTCACAAACCTGGTTGCAGGCATTTATGTATTACGTCTTACCGCTACTGACAATAACGGAGCATCAGGAAGCCAACAAGCAACTGTAACAGTTATCGGTTCAAATCAATCACCTACTGCCAATGCGGGAGCCAACATTACACTAACACTGCCGACCAACTCAACCAACATCGTTGGATCAGGGTCTGATCCGGATGGTTCCATAACTGCGCATTCATGGACGCAGGTTAGCGGACCAGGTTCTGCCACATTAACAAATGCTGCTTCGCCAACAGTAAGCGTAAGTAATTTGATACAAGGTGTTTATACATTCAGGCTTACTGTAACCGATAATAACGCAGCAACAGGTTTTGCTAATGTCAATGTTACGGTAAATTCAGCTCCGGTAAATGTGCCTCCTGTTGCCAATGCAGGAACTGACCGATCAATTACCTTACCAACGAATTCACTTGTTATTAATGGCTCCGGATCGGATGCTGACGGCACCATTGCTGCATATAGTTGGGCAAAACAGAGCGGACCCGCAGCCGCACTTTCAAATCAAACCACTGCCAACCTTACCGCTTCGGGGCTAATAGCTGGTACTTATGTTTTTAGATTAACAGTTACTGACAATCAGGGTGCAACAGCGATTGCCCTAATGACGGTGACCGTTTTTTCCGCAGCTATAAATCAATCCCCGTTTGTAGATGTCGGTCCTGATTTTACGCTTACCTTACCAACCAATAGCACTAACATTGTTTCTGCGGCAATTGATCCAGATGGAAGTATCAGTACTTTTTTGTGGGTAAAACTTAGCGGTTCGACTGCAACGTTAAGCGGGATAGCAACTTCCACGCTTCTACTGACCAATTTATTGCAAGGCATTTATGTGTTTAAACTTACTGTAACAGACAATTTGGGGGCAACCGCCAGTGATGACGTAATGGTAACAATTGCTGCTGGCAATCAACCGCCTGTAGTGGTTGCATCAAGTGATCAAACCCTAACGCTACCCGCATCATCCACCAATCTTATTGCCGTTGCTTCCGACCCTGATGGAACAATTGCAAGTTACTTATGGACAAACCCATCAGGACCTGCTGCGCCAACATTAGGAGGTGCCAACACCAGCTCGCTATCGGTGAGTGGTTTAATAGTGGGTACCTACGTGTTTAGAATTACCGTTACCGATAATAATGGAGCAACAGCATTTGCAGAAGTAAACGTTGTAGTTCAGTCAGCCACCAATCAATCGCCTATTGCAAATGCCGGCCCAGATAAATCCTTCACCTTACCAACAAATTCCGGCAACTTTTCAGGCTCCGGTGTAGATCCGGATGGAACAATAGCAAGTTATGCCTGGATACAAATCAGTGGCACAGCAGCCACGCTTTCCAATGCCAATACTGCCATGCTTACGGTGCAGGTGCCATCTGATGGTTCGTATTCTTTCAGGTTAACCGTAACCGATAATATTGGGGCAACCGGTTCAAGTAGTGTTACTCTCACCGTTAATCCAGCAGCAGTTAATCAGCCTCCTAGTGCCACCGCAGGATCAAATCAAAACTTAACACTCCCTGTAAATTCTACCAACCTCACTGGTTCAGGATCAGATCCGGACGGTACAATAGCTACCTATTTATGGTCAAAAGTGAGTGGTGCAACTGCTACTATTAGCAACGCGAATTTTCCGACTGCTTCAATTAGCAATCTCGTTGAGGGTACATATGTATTCAGACTTACCGTTACTGATGATGAAGGCCTAACAGCCTTCGCTCAGACCACCGTGACCGTATTGCCAGCTTCAGTAAATCAACCACCCCTGGCATTTGCTGGTGCTGATCAAACGATAGTACTTCCCACTAATTCTATAACCCTTTTTGGGACAGGCAGCGATGGCGATGGAATTGTTACCTCTTATCAATGGTCAAAACTTAGCGGTCCTGCAGCCACACTAGTTAATGCAACGAGTGCGACCCTTTCAATCAGCGGTATGGTAGCAGGTGTCTATGAATTTCGGTTGACTGTTATAGATGATGATGGTTCATCCAATAATGATAACGTTATAGTAACTGTAAATACTGCAGCAGTAAATCAACCACCTACTGCCAATGCAGGGCCTGAGCTATTTATTGTGCTGCCAACGAACAGCGCAAATATCATTGGATCTGGTAGCGATGCAGATGGTTTTATTGCTTCTTACTTATGGGCCAAAGTTTCAGGACCAACTGTTACCTTAGGGGCAATTACCAACTCTACCCTCTCAATATCTAATCTGTTGGAAGGCGTTTACACATTCAGACTTCAGGTAACGGATAATGATGGAGCCATAGCCACTGATGATATGACTATTACGGTCAATCCAGCAGCAGTCAATCAGGCTCCGATTGTTAGCGCAGGAGCTGATAAAACAATTTTTCTTCCCGTCAACACCGTTCAGTTTTCGAGCAGCGCCAGCGATCCGGATGGAACTATTGTGACACGTGTTTGGACTCAAGTGAGTGGACCTTCGGCAGCAACGTTATTTAATGCAACTACTACTTTACTCACTGTAGACAACCTGGTTGAAGGTGTATATAGATTCAGGTTTACCGCAACAGATGATCAATCATCTACTGGATCGGATGAAGCTCAGGTAACCGTAAACGCTGCAACCGTAAACCAGGCACCTTTTGCCAATGCGGGTGCTGATCGGACAATTAAACTTCCAATCAACAGCATTACCCTATCAGGTGTAGGGAATGATGCGGATGGAACCATAGCCGGCTATAATTGGGCGAAGATAAGCGGGCCAACCCTTACGCTTACTAATGAAAATACCTCGTCTCTTTCAATTACCAATATGGTTGAGGGAACCTATACCTTTCAGCTTACCGTTACCGATAATGATGGAGCAATAGGAACAGATTTGGTTCAAGTATTTTTATTGCCAGCTTCCGCCAACCTTCCACCTGTTGCCAATGCAGGCCCCGATGTAAGTGTCGTGCTACCGGCTAATTCAGCAACGCTGACAGGCTCAGCTACTGACGATGGAACAATAGTTTCTGTTCTTTGGACTAAAGTTTCGGGGCCTACTGCGGCTATGAGCGGGAATGCCACGAATACACTATCCCTCACTAATCTTGTAGAAGGCAGCTATGTGTTTAGATTCACGGTTACCGATGATGGAGGATTCAGCCACGCGAATAATGCAGCCGTTAATGTTTTTCCAGTTGTTGTAGCAAATCTACCACCCGTGGTTGATGCCGGTGGCGATCTCACAATACAGCTGCCCACAAATTCAATCAAGATCACAGCAGAGGCCGCTGATCCGGATGGACTTGTTACTTCTTATTTGTGGACTCAAACCGGAGGAAACCTCGTAAATTTCATTCCAAACGATACTAGCTTCCTTGATCTTACCAGTCTATCGCCCGGTACCTATCAGTTTACGATTACGGTTCAAGACGGAATTGGTGGTTCCGCCAGCGATGTCGTGAATCTGGAAGTGCGGGAAGAAGATCCATTTGTTAAACCTTTTAACATCTTCTCTCCGGATGGAAAAGGGAATGTAGAGACCGAAACCTGGCACATAGCCAATGATTATTTACTTGTTGATTGTGAGGTTGAAGTTTTTAATCGTCAGGGCCAAAAAGTATATCTATCAAGGGGCTATGCTACGGAATGGAATGGAACATTTAATAGCTCCTTGCTTCCGCAGGGAGTTTATTTTTACGTTATTCGTTGTCCAAATAAAAAGCCAGTAAATGGCTCCGTAACCTTAATTCGATAAATTTTCATGACATCTCTTAGGGTTCTTTTTGTATTGATCCTTGCTCAGGCTTTTTCAATCCATGTGTTGGCACAGCAAAATCTTGTTTACAATCATTATTTTCTGAACCCCTACTTGTTTAACCCTTCTTTTATTGCTCCTAATGGCTATAGTGAAATGAACCTTAATTTCCGCAAGCAATGGGCATCGTTTGAAGGCGCACCCACCACCCTCACAGCTAACCTGCAAATTCCTGTGAATCATAAAATGGCATACGCCTTTAATGTTTACAACGATCGGGCAGGAGTTTTACAGACGAACACCGGAGCCGCATCATTTGCGTATCAGGTTTATCTGGGCCGAAGCACTGAGGCAAATCATAAAATTGGTTTTGGTTTATCGTTCGGTTATTCCATGACCCAGATAGATCTTAGTAAAGTGGATGACCCTTCAGATCCATCTCTATTTAATGCGAAAACATCAAACCTTGTTGGGCAGTTTGGTATGAACTATCAATTCAAAGATCTTAAAATCGGATTCGCGTTGCCCAGTTTATTTGCCTCAGAGTTAGTTTCTCAAGATGCCTTTAACACCCCGGGGTTTGATGCCCTGAAAAACACATTCACCTCAATAAGCTACAATTTTAAACTCAGTAACCGGCTCGCATTTGAACCCTATTTTCTATACAGAACAAACGAAATAAAAGAAAATCAATTTGAAGCGTTAGGCATTATTAGAATTGACAACCTGCTATGGGTGGGCGGATCTTACCGGCAGGACTATGGACCTGCGGCATTTATCGGTTTTACCCTCATGGAAAAATTAAGAGTAGGCTATGCTTACGAATTCGCTCCTGAAATTGTAGATGGACTAGGCAGAGGTTCGCATGAATTGCACCTAAGTTTGCGCATAGGCAAAAAAGATGTGAAACGACCCACGCCTGCTCAACCAGAACCAGCACCTCAAATTGTTGCTGAGCAACCTGAAGAAAAACCGAAAGAGCAACCTATACAACCAGTGGAAGAAGTAAAAATTGAACCGGTAGTTGCTCAACCTGAAATCGTGGAGGAAGTGGCCGAAGTGAAACCAGAACAGGAAAAAATTGTAACCCTTAGTGGCCGCGGTTTGAAGCCCGGTAATTATGTGGTAGTGGGTGCATTCCGTTCCAACCAGAACGCACTGGTCTTTATGAATAATCTCAAAAAAGAAGGTCATCTGGCAACCGTCTCTTACTCACCAACCAAAGAGTATTACTATGTGCACATGGGTAATATCGCAACCGTGGAAGAGGCTGCTAAACTTCGGGATGAATACCGTAAAGAAAATAAATTTAACTTCAGGGATACTTGGGTTTTGACAGTTGAAGAGTAATTAATCTTAACTACTTAAAAGCCCCCTCGGATCACTGAGTAATTATTTAAGCCTTCCTATGCAAGCTTACCCCGCGTTAAAAAGTAAACATGGCTAACTTATATACGTGGTGATTTTCGATTAAATATCTTCCGATTTCAACTGCAATTTCATGATACCCGTACGCATTAGGATGCCCATCATATTTGAAAAAATACTTTTCCTTTTCTACAAGGCCTTGAAAATGCTGGGTAAGTTGAAAATATGGAACTTGATTATTTTTAGCGATGGAAGAATAGATAGAATCAATATGATTGTTCTTCATGAAATATCCATTCAAAATATCAGAGGGCATTCTTTCAACCAGATGACCAGTAAAGTAATTCATTGGTAAATTAATAAAGATCAATTCCGCTTTATTTGCTTTGCATGTCTCTCTCATTTTATCAACATCATCACTCATTTTTTGAATTGCCTCTCGTGTAGCCGGATGATTAGGATTATTAAAAATAGTTACCCGATCAGGGAAATCTATATAATTGTTTAATAAGCCCGGATTCAAGTTTCCGGTTTTGAATAAAGTTTGCACGGTATCAGTTAGCGTTCCAAAGCGCAGTTTACGCAGCCCCGTAAAATTATTAATTAAACCTTCATTACTATCTTCCCATACCGCTTTGATATCAACTACAGTTTCATCTTTCAAACTAAATACTTTAAGATAGTTACCAAACGAAGCCATTAAAAAAGACTTACTTAAATACTTAAGATCATCTATATCGCCTTTAGAGTCAGTAAGTAATTTATTCTCAAATAATTGTGCTAAGTCATCGAGTTGAAGAACCCCAGCCAAAACCAAATCAGGTTTCAAAAGAGGTACAATCTCAGACATGTATTGTCTATAGGTAGAGGTAAACTGACCCCCCTGACCACAATTGATGACTTCAAGTTTTGCGTATCCATTCTCTTTAAAATAATTCTCCAGTTGCATGGGCCAACTGTTCTCGAGGTTAACACCCCATCCAAAAGTCCAACTGTCACCAAAGCATAATATTCTATACGTGTTGCTGTCCTTTTTAATTTCAATCTCCTTGTTTCGTAAACCCAAACCATTGATTTCTGCCTTATAGTTAAATTCGGTAGTTGAATAAATGGCAACAGAATTAGGTGTGAAAATCAAACCTTCATTTTTTGCCTGTAGATTGTTGCCATCATCTTTTGAATCCGTAAATACACCAATTAAAAAATTAAGAAATAACAGGAAGGCAAAAATTATCCCGATAAATGAAATGCTGAAAACCAAATTTTCTAATTTTTCAGGCAAACTCTTTAATCGCTTTATGTAGAGAATGGCCATCACTCCAAAAATAGGGATCAGCCAAAAAATCAAGTTCAGTATTTTTGATTCATAAATGTCATAGTTTGAATAATAGCCATAGAACGTCAATGGATTCCACAGCACAATAAGAAAAGAAATAAAGAACAAGAGTATACTTTTTGAATTTTTCATAATAACCTTTTACTATTTATCACTCCGCATTGAAATCTAAAATACATCCAACCCGCTGATGGCTCAATTCTAATAACCGTTGTTCCCGTTGAATAATTTAAGAAACGGACGAAGGAATTTCTTTGACCACCCTGCCCGGAACCCCCACCACCATGCAGTTGTCAGCAATGTTATGCGTAATTACACTTCCCACTCCAATCACCACATTTCTTCCAACCTTAATATTCGGAAGAATAATGGCGCCACTTCCCACACTGCTATAGTCGCCAACCGATGCACCCCCCAGTACAGTAGCCCGGGGTGAAATTTCACAATAAGAGCCAATGGATACATCGTGGTGGATGGCAGAAAATGCATTAACAAGACATCCTTCGCCAATTGCAACACTATTGCTTATCAATACAAACTCCATAATATTTACACCAGCACCTATCGCCACTTGAAAATGACCTATACGGGCCGAGTTTGCAATAATCGCGTGCAGACTTCCACCGACCTCCATTATTTTTTTTGCAACTGTGTGCCTTGCTTTTACGCCACCCAACCCCAGAATAAATCGATTGTCGGTTTTAAAAACATCGTGAAGCTCTCTGGTACTTTTTAGTATTGGAAATCGCGCGTAAAAAAGTTCTGGACCATTCAAATTTACATCATCAAAGAATAGTAAATTATCTAATTGATTCTGCAAATACAGTAACTCAAGTATCTCCTTTGCATGTCTGTTGGCGCCCGCGATTAACACGATTAATTATTTTGAACCCTTAACATATGCCGAGCAACAAAATCAATTTCCTCGAATGTAAGCGTGTGATACAAAGGCAGACATAATACCCTTTTGCAAATCGATCGGGCTATTGGTAATTCTACCTTTTTCACATAAGGTAATTCATCCAAGGAAGGATAAAAATACCTACGCGGGTAAATCAAATTTCGATTTAACTCTTCAATCATGCGCAGGGTAATATCCTCGGTAGGCAACACCACCGCGTAATACGCATAATTAAATGTAGCGCCACGCGTGATCACCGGTTTTTTAAACTCAAGATTTTTAAGCACCCTGTCATAATAATCGCTTTGCGCTTTCCTGGCACTGCGTATCGATTCTATATGCGAAAGATTAACCAACCCCATAGCCGCATGAAATTCAGAATTTTTACCATTGATGCCTACTTCAGTAAAGTTATCCGGGCCGTCATGACCAAAATTCCGCATGTAAGCCATCCGCTTTAGCAACTCGGGAGATTTGGTAATCACCGCGCCACCTTCTATGGTATGAAAAAGTTTGGTTGAGTGAAAACTCGTTGTGCTAATGTCTCCGCATTCAAAAACAGACTTTCCATTATAAAGCGTTCCAAACGCATGTGCCGCATCATATATAATTTTTAAATTATGTTTTAAGGCAATTGTATTGAGTGCGTCAATGTTACAAGGATTGCCATAAACATGGGTGGCTAGTATTGCGGTTGTGTTAGCCGTTATGGCAGCTTCAATTTTCTCTGGATCAATGTTGAGGGTGTTATTATCAATATCTACAAACACCGGTTTGCACCCCTCCCACACGATACTGCTTGACGTAGCCACGTAAGAAAATGGAGTAGTAATTATTTCACTTTTTAAATCCAGGGCTTTAATTGCAATCTGAATGGCAATAGTTCCATTCGTTAAATAAAGAAGATGATCAACCTTGAGGTACTCTTTCAATTTTAACTCAAGCTCGTTTACCAGCGGCCCATTATTGGTCAAACAGTTGCGCTGCCATATTCCATCAAGGTATTTGTTATATTCTTCTTTTGGAGGAAGAAAAGGTTTGGTCACAGGAATCATATTGCAATTTAAAATTAATTAACTTTTTGCTCATTTAAAATATTATAAAATAGTTGGCCCGGTAACCATCTTACCATGCGTTTCTAAAGACCCGTTTTACCTTGCGAACCGTTTGAAATAAATCAGGACTAACTATAAGGATAGTGGTTTTAATAAATTGAAAAAATCCTTCTTTGCTCAAGGGAGTATTTTTAAACGAATAACGGCACAACCGGATTGCTTCTTTCCTATTCCTGTTTAATGCATGGGCATTGGCCAAATCATAATGTTTAAATAAAATTGAGCTGTCCAGTTGTTCCTTTCTGTTATTATCTAATGCAACCAAATCTCCTTTCTTTGCCAGTTGAAGAAAATCCATTTCTTTTTCGGCAATTTTCAGTCTATTCGTTCGTCCGTTAATACTGCCATCATTTATTCTATACACTGCAAAATTATCACTCAGGTATCTTATTTTACCATGGTTTAGCAATCGCATGTGCATGTACCAGTCGCAACTGATTATCGAATAAAAATCATCCGTAAAATCTGCTCGCTTTAAAACGTTCCTGAACATGATAGTGGCTGTGGTGATGCAGTTATACTTGATTAATTTTTCAAAATCAATGTCATGGTGCTTTACTGACTCAGGGTCACCCATATCAAAACGCCCCGAATTTTGAATGTATTTTTTGTGATTGCCGCAAACTAAAACATAATCCTTGTTTGTCTCCAAAAATTGATATTGAATAGTTAATTTGTTTGGGTTACTCCAATAATCATCGCCCTCGCACAAGCAAAGATATTTTCCTTTACAACTAAATAGTGTTCGCAGAAAATTTTCATGCATGCCCACGTTTGTTGTGTTTTCAATTACTTTGATTTTGTGGGGATACCTTTCCTTAAAATCATTAATAACAGCCCGCGTATTGTCGGTAGAACAGTCCTCACCAATCACTAATTCATAGTCCAAATCAGTTTTTTGATCGAGAATACTTTGTATAGCCTGGGCAATATAATTTTCATGATTATACGCTAACATGAAAACACTTACGGTAGGATGTTGAGGTAACATGAATATTTATATACGACTACGAAAAATACACTCCGTTATTTATTTGTTTGCCCGATTGAGCGTAGGCTAATACTTCCGGAACAATCCATGATGGATTTCTAAAAAACAACATAGTAGGGGTGCAGTTAAAAAATTAGTCTTGAATTGGGCCGCTAAGATAATTTTTTTCACCTTTCCGAAGTGGTTTTTATTGACTTTCAACCGAATTATGCATCGGGGTGCGTAATCTGCCTGCAATTATAGTCTTACAACACTATCGATGTTAAACTTGACAACTTCAAGATTTAGTTTATTATCAGTGACTGTAAAAACTATATCATTAAAATCGTTATCGCTAATGCCGGGAGTAGTTTCGGTAACGTCCTCAAAACCAAGAATGATATCTCCAAAATTTTCCAGTTTAAATAATACGTGTTGTTGTAAACCAGTTACATTAAAAGATTGATCTGTATAGATTTTTTCACGATTAAATTGAATTAATCCATTTTGCCAACCATCTCTTATTAAGAAAAATCCGATGACCGTTCCTGCAGGAAAAGCGGTATTTCCAACCTGAATCATATCACCTTGTTTTAAAATAACGTCACTTACATTTGGGAATACTATATTCAATCCAAGTTGAGAAGTCTTTGAAGGAATTGAATTTGAATTATAGACATAATACCCTAATGAATTTTGAAATGACGCGCCCTCAGAAACAAAAGTCAAATACACGTCTGATGATTGAGACAAAACTATTCGCTTTTCTGAAGTTGCTTTGAATAAAGCAGGATTTTTTAGCCTTTGATTCTCGGCTTCTGGAAATAATAGCTGGATACTCTGTAGCGTTTCGGCCCTTACAGTAGAGGGTATGATGTTTTCTGGTCTCTCACTAATCAATTCCAATTCTTCCTCAGAACACGCACTGTTAATTATAGAGCAAAATATAACAGAGAAAACTAAAAACATTACTTTCATGACCTTTTTCGATTTATGTGAAACCACAACTCAGGCTTCCATTTAAATTATAGAATCGAAAATGAATTCGTAGTGGATGCTAAAAAGTAACCCGTTCAAAAAACATAACGATAAGTACTAATCTAGTTGCATTTTTTGCCGCGCTTCAATGCACACCAGCAGCTCTTCTAAAAATTTTTTTGCCTGCTTTTTTGGTGACGAGTCACAATTCATGCCAAGCGGCAAACAAGTTGAATAGCAAAGAAAGAAGCTGGTAATGATTATTGCCAACGAAGACTTTGCCCAGTTAATTTTACACTAAA